>ERZ777003.388-NODE-388-length-88226-cov-6.565730_pt1 | contig 88226 bp, 87 predicted proteins | sample MGYA00374956_ERZ777003 | MGnify/ENA primary metagenome ERZ777003 (study PRJEB29302, sample SAMN06268252) | bioreactor metagenome | isolation source: Joint BioEnergy Institute, California, USA | place: USA:Joint BioEnergy Institute, California, USA | collected...
ATGGTACTGCCCGGGCAACCGGGTGGGAGAGTAGGTCCGCGCCGGAAAACTTTTTATTCCTCGGTAGCTCAATGGTAGAGCGCCCGGCTGTTAACCGGGTGGTTGCAGGTTCGAGTCCTGCCCGAGGAGCCAAGGGCGGCCCGGGGAACATCCCCAGGCCGCTTCGTTTTACGGTCCCGAGAGCATGACCAATCGACCGGTTTGAACCGCCTGCCCTCCTCCCCCTCGCCTGGGGCTTCCAGATGTTGTTGTTGCTCCCATGAGAAGGACACCTTGCCGTTCTAGCGAAGTGCTTTACGGCGCGGGCGAAGCCGCGGGCCCATAGGCTACGCCCGCTGGAGTTTCCAATATTTACTAGCCAAAGGGGGAAAACGCATGAAGGGCCACATTCGTACCCGGTTGATGAGCATCGTGCTCGTCGCGTTGCTCATCGCCCTGTCCGCCGCGACGGTGTTCGCCCAGCGGACGCAGTTCATCAGCATTGCTACCGGTGGCACGGCCGGCACGTATTACCCGCTGGGCGGGGCCATGGGCGAGATCTTCAACCAGAACGTGCCGGGCGTGAACGCGAGCGTCCAGGCGACGGGTGCGTCGGTCGCGAACGTCAACATGATGGCGCAGGGCCAGGTCGAGCTTGCCCTGATCCAGAACGACATCGCCTTCTACGCGGCCAACGCGCAGGAGATGTTCCAGAACCGCATCGGCAACCTTCGGGGTATCGCCACGCTGTATCCGGAAGTGATCCAGCTGGTGGCCCGGGCCGACGCTGGGATCAGCTCCGTGGCTGATCTGCGCGGCAAGCGGGTAGCCGTGGGCGACGCCGGCTCCGGCACCGAGGCAAATGCCCGCCAGATCTTGGCTGCGGCCGGGCTGAGCTACAATGACATCACCGTTCGGTACTTGTCGTTTGCCGAGGCGTCCAGCAACCTGCGGGACGGCCACATCGAGGCTGCCTTCGTGACGGCCGGCATCCCCACCGCCGCCATCCAGGACATCGCCGCCCAGCGGGACATCGTCATCGTGCCTATCGGCGCTGATCTTCTGGCGAGCCTGCGGGCCGATTATCCCTTCTACACCGGGGTGACCATCCCCGGCGGCACGTACCGGGGCGTGGACGGCGACGTCGACACGGTGGCCGTCAAGGCCATGCTCGCCGTGCGCGCCGATCTCAGCGAGGACCTGGTGTACAACCTGACCAAGGCGCTGTTCGAGAACTTGGACCGGATGGCCGCCGCTCACGCCGCGGGCCGCCTGATCAGCCTGGACGGCGCCCAGGACGGCATGCCCATCGAGCTGCACCCCGGCGCCGCCCGGTACTTTGCGGAGGTTGGCCGGTAATCGGCGGGTTGCTGACCGTGGGCCTGCGGCAGGCGGGTGCCACGGCCATGGCTCAATTTAGCGGCAAGCCGGAATCGATGGGGGAGCCTTTAGGCTCCCCCATCGCGACCTGGCCTTGGGAGCGTTGCCACAAGCCGCGGGCCCGCCGGCTGTGGCCGCTCCCGATGTTGGTGCTTGCGGCCGTCGCCGCGTTTTTCGCGGCTGGAGCCCGGGCCGCGGAGCCCTCCCAAGACGCTGTGGCGCTGTGCGTGCAGGTGCTGGACGCCGGCGATCCGGCGGGACCGGCGCTGTTGCAGGTGCCCCTGGCAGACCGCAAGACGCGGTTTGGTATCGTCTTCCGGCATTCGGTGGAGCGCAGCCCCGTGTTCGAGTGGTTCGTGCCGGCCGAGCCCGTCACGGACGGGCTTGTTTTGGTGGCTACCGAGTACGAGTCTTTCGGGGCGGGACTGCCGACGGAAGCCCCGCCCGGTGCCCGGTTTCACCGCGAGGACGACCGCTTTATCATCGACGGCCTCGCAGTCACGGTGTCGCAGCTCGCACTCCGGCCGATGCCGTGGACGGAGCACCGGCTCCTTGTGGAAGGAATGGCGTATGATTTAAGCGGGCTGGCCGCTCCGGGCATGCCCCTGTTGGTCCGGGTCGTGCCGGCGGAGCCGTGCATGGGACATTGACGAACCCGGCCGCGTTGAACCGAGAACGTTAGGACTGACGAGAAGGAGGCGCCGCCGTTGACCACTCGCAAACCATCCGCGGGCGGGAAAGGCGACCCGCACGAGGACACACCGCTCGCCCGGGGCAACGGTGGGGACGGTTCGTTGCCGCCGTCGGACACTGCTGAGCAAGAGTTCGACATTGACGAGGTATTGGCCCAGTACGACCGGGAGTCGGCGTTTCGCCGACTGGCCGGCGTGGCGGGGCGACTCATCGCCGTCGCCTTGATCGCCTTTTCCGCCTTCCAGCTGTACACGGCTGCCTTCGGTGTGCTGGATGCCCGGGTGCAGCGCGCCATCCACCTGGCCTTTGGCATGAGCCTTGTCTTCTTGCTCTACCCGGCAAGGAGCCGTGGGTCCCGGAAGTCGCTCCCGTTGTACGACGTGGTGCTCGGAATCTTGGCCGCCCTGGTGCCGCTGTACTTGGTCGTGTTCTACCAGGACATTGTCATGCGGGCCGGCCTGCCGACCACCATGGACATCATCGTCGCTACGATTGCCGTGCTGCTGGTGCTCGAAGGAGCCCGCCGGGTCGTGGGTACGCCCATCGTCGTCATCGCGATCCTGTTCCTCGTGTACGCCTACGTCGGGCCGTACTTGCCCGGCTTTCTGGCGCACCGCGGGTACTCCTTCACGCAGATCGCCAACCACATGTATTACACCACTGAGGGCATCTTTGGCATCCCGCTGGGCGTGTCGTCCACGTTCATCTTCCTGTTCATCCTGTTCGGCGCGTTCCTGGAGAAGACCGGGATTGGCCGTTTCTTCATCGACCTTGCCAACGCCGTCGCCGGCTTTGCCTCGGGCGGACCGGCCAAGGTCGCGGTCATCACCAGCGCCCTCGAGGGGACCATTTCCGGCAGTTCGGTGGCGAACACGGTGGGATCCGGCAGCTTCACCATCCCGATGATGAAACGCCTTGGGTACCGGCCGGAGTTCGCCGCCGCCGTGGAAGCCGCGGCGTCGACGGGCGGCCAGATCATGCCGCCGATCATGGGGGCTGCCGCGTTTTTGATGGCGGAGTTTACCGGCGTACCCTACATCGAAATCGCCAAGGCGGCGATCATTCCGGCGCTCCTGTACTTTACGGGGATTTTCATCGCCGTGCACTATGAGGCGAAGAGGCTCGGGCTCAAAGGCATCCCCCGGACCCAGCTGCCTAGCCTCTGGTCGGTCGTCAAAGCCCGCGGGCACCTTGTGGTGCCGCTCCTCGGGATTATCTACCTCTTGATGGAAGGCAACACGCCCATGAAGGCGGCCTTCTACGGCATCCTCCTGGCCATCGGCGCAGCCATGATCCACCCCTCAACCCGCATGAGCCTAAGGGACATTATCGAGGGGCTCGAGAACGGCGCCCGCTCGGCGCTGGGGATCGTGATGGCCACGGCCTGCGCCGGGATCATTATCGGGGTCATCACGTTGACCGGCCTAGGCCTCAAGCTTGCCAGCGGGCTTGTAGCGCTGGCCCAGGGCCAGCTCTTGCTGACCCTCATGTTTACCATGCTCGCTTCGCTCGTCTTGGGAATGGGCTCGCCGACGACGGCCAACTACGTCATCACGTCCACCATCGCGGCGCCGGCCCTGCTGCAGCTGGGCGTACCGGTGCTGGTCGCCCACATGTTCGTGTTCTACTTTGGGATCGTGGCCGATATCACGCCCCCGGTGGCGCTCGCGGCGTACGCCGGGTCCGGCATTGCAGGCAGCAACCCGATCAAGACGGGTGTAAGTGCGAGCCGTTTGGCCATCGCCGCGTTCTTGATCCCCTACATCTTCGCGTACAACCCGTCCATGCTGCTCATCGGCGCTACGCCTGGACTCATCGCCCTCATGGCGGTCACGTCGGTGCTGGGCATGTTCGGCGTGGCGGTGGCGGCGGGTGGGTTCTACCGGGCGCCGCTGAACATCTTTGAGCGGTTGCTCTTTTTCGTGGGCGGCGTGCTGATGATCGATCCGGGGCTGACGACGGACCTGGTGGGCCTGGTGCTGCTGGCCGCCGGCGTCGCGTCGCAACTGGTCCGGTTGCGCCGGCAGCCCGGGGAGCCTGCGGGGCTCTCCGCCCAAGACTGACCTGCCTGTTGGGTTCAGGCGCCGGGTAGGGGGGGCTAACCCCTCGATAACCGGCACGGTTTCACGGCGGCCTGGGGACAACTCCCCAGGCCGCTTTTTTGTTGCCTGCCTTGTTCCCGGAGCGGTGCACGTTTCTTGCCAGGTGACGGATTTTCTCCCAAGCCTCCTTGACAGCGGCTGTCTGTAGCAGTACCTTGTATCATGGAGTAGGTAACCCTAATACAGGAAATATCAGTACACTACAGACGGGACAACGGATCATCTGATCACACCAGCGCGGCTATCCACAAAGGAGCCGGGCGGAACCGGGGTGCGGCATGGGCAAGGCATGGTTGTTGGCAGCAACAGTGGTGTTGGCAGTGGCGTCGCTCTTCAGCGGCGTCACGCCGCTCACCCCGGCGGACGTGCTGAAGGGACTCAGCGATGTCCAGGTGCGGGTGCTGGTTCTGAGCCGGATTCCCCGCCTTATGAGCATCTTGCTGGCGGGCATGAGCATGAGCGTCTGCGGGCTTATCATGCAGCGCCTGGCCCAAAACCGCTTCGTGTCTCCGACCACAGCCGGCACGCTGGACGCCACCCGGCTCGGCATCCTCGTCTCCATGCTCTTCTTTGGCGCCGCCCCGCCGCTGGTGCGGATGCTGGTGGCCTTTTCCTTCGCTTGGCTCGCTACGTGGGCGTTCATGCGGATGCTCGAGCGGATTAAGCTCCGGGATCCTGTCTTCATCCCGCTGGCGGGCATGATGTACGGCAGCATCATCGGCTCGGCCGCCACCTACGTGGCTGTCCAGTACGACCTGGTGCAAAACGTATCCTCATGGCTCCTGGGCGATTTCTCCCTCATGATGCGCGGCCGGTATGAGCTCCTGTACGCGGTCGTCCCGGCCCTGGTGCTGGCTTATCTCTACGCCAACCAGTTCACCATCGCCGGGATGGGGGAGGATGTCGCCACCAATCTGGGCTTGAGCTACCGGGCCGTGGTCAATCTGGGGCTTGGGATCGTGGCGGCCACCACGGCCGTCGTGGTGGTGACCGTCGGGACGTTGCCCTTCCTGGGGCTGCTCGTGCCCAACTTGGTTTCCATCCTCTGGGGCGACAACCTGCGGCGCCACCTGCCGGTGACGGTGCTCCTGGGCGCCGTCGTCACGCTGGCCTGCGACCTGCTGGGGCGCTGGCTCATCTTCCCGTACGAGATCCCCATTAACGTCACCCTGGGCGTTTTGGGGAGCGTCATGTTCCTGTTCTTGATCGTGAGGAGGACGGCCTATGCAGGCTGAGGCGGCGGTTCCGGCCAGCGTCCGCCGACCGGTGGTCCTGCCCATTGTGGGGCTTGCCATCGCGGCGGCGGTGCTGATTGCGCTCTTCATGGTCATCAACGCCGCCGGCCTGTGGGGCTATGTGCTCCCCCGGCGGGCGGTGCGCGTGGGCGCCATGGCCTTGTCGGGCATCGTCATCGGCGTGTCCACCGTGATCTTCCAGTCGATCACCGCAAACCGCATCCTGACGCCAGGCGTCATGGGGCTGGACCGGCTGTACGTCCTGATCCAGTCCGCGCTCATCTACGTCCTCGGCTCGGCACACCCGTGGGTCAGCAACCTGCGCACCAATTTCCTGCTATGCACCGCGGCGATGGCTTTGTTCGCCGTGGCGCTGCACCGCCTGTTCCTTGACGGCAAGCGCACCAACATCTACGTGATGCTGCTCATCGGGGTCTTGGCCGGTACGCTGTTTGACAGCCTCGCGTCTTTCCTCGTGGTGCTCATCGATCCCAACGAGTTTCTCATCATCCAGAGCCGTATGTTCGCGAGCTTCAACCGCGTCACCGTGGGGCTTTTGTGGCCGGCCGCGCTGATGAGCCTGGCCGTCCTGGCGTGGGCGGCGCCGGCTTTGCGGTATTTGGACGTGCTAGCCTTGGGCCGCGACCACGCGGTGAGCCTCGGGGTCGACTACCCGTGGGCGGTGCGCCGCCTGCTCATCGCGGTGTTCCTGCTGGTGGCCGTCTCCACGGCCTTGGTGGGACCCATCACGTTTCTTGGCCTGATCGTCGCCAATCTGGCTTACGAGCTTTTGGACACGTATCGCCGGGGGCCGTTGATGGCGGCGTCGGCTCTCGGCGGCGTCATCGCCCTGGTGGGCGGGCAGCTCGTCCTTGAGCACCTGCTGGTGTTTTCGGTGCCCCTGCCGGTGCTCATCAACTTTGCCGGGGGCATGTTGTTCATGTACCTCTTGCTGAAGGAGCGATCGGCATGGTAGAGGCGCACGCGATTGTCAAGCGCTACGGCCCGAAGACGGTGCTGGACCAGGTGTCGGTGGCGGTGCAGCCCGGGCAACTGACGTCCTTCATCGGGCCCAACGGTGCCGGCAAGAGCACGCTCTTGTCCATCATGACCCGGCTCGTGCCCGCGGACAGCGGCGAGGTGCGGCTGGACGGGCGGCCCTTGTCCCGCTACGACAGCCGGGAGCTGGCCCGGCGCATTTCCGTCCTGCGCCAGTTCAACCACGTGCCGATGCGGCTCACCGTGCGGGAACTGGTCAGCTTCGGCCGGTTTCCCTACTCCCAGGGGCGCCTCACCAAGGCCGACGAAGCGGCGGTGGAGCGGGCCCTGGCTGCCATGGAGCTCGAGGACATTCAGCACAAGCTGCTGGACCAGCTGAGCGGCGGCCAGCGGCAGCGGGCGTTTATCGCCATGGTCATCGCGCAGGAGACCGACTACGTCTTCCTGGACGAGCCGCTCAACAACGTGGACATGAAGCACGCCGTCCAGGTGATGAAGCTTTTGCGCCGCCTGGTCGAGGAGGAAGGGCGGTCCGTGGTGGTCGTCATGCACGACGTCAACCTCGCGGCCTATTACTCCGACCGGGTGGTGGCCTTGAAGGAGGGATGCGTGGCGTTCGACGGTCCGGCCCGGGACGTGATGGAGCCGGCCACGCTCAAGGACGTGTTCGATATCGAAGTCGCCGTCGGCGAGGTTCACTCTTGCCGGGTGTGCGTTTATTTTGCCGAAGCCGCGCAGCTCTTAGCCAACGGGCGCGCGGCGCAGGACGTCGTCGTGCCGGGGCTCCGTTAGGCAACGGCGCTTCCGGCGGAGCAAGCCTGGGCAAGACAGGAAACAGGGACAGGAGGCGAAACACGTGAGCAAGAAGCTGGTGCTGACTGCGCTGGCGCTGGTGCTGGCGCTCGGTATGGCGGGGGCGGCCGTGGCCGCCAGCCACGATTGGTCGCAGCCTATGGTTATCAAGCACGCGCTCGGGGAAATCGTACTGACCAAGCGGCCGGAACGGGTAGTCGTGTTTGACTTCGGGGCTCTCGAGACCCTGGACAAGCTGGGGGTCCCGGTGGTGGGCCTGCCCAAGCAGGCGCTGCCGGCCCACCTCGCGAAGTACCAGGGCGACGCCTACGCCAACGTGGGCAGCCTGACGGAGCCCGCCTTTGAGCGGGTGTTCGCGGCGCGGCCGGACCTGATCATCATCTCGGGCCGGCAGCAGGCCATGTACGATGAGTTCCGGGCCATTGCGCCTACCATCTACCTGGGTGTGGACTTTGCCCGTTACATGGAATCCTTCGAGGAGAACGTGCGCCTGCTTGCGGCCATCTTCGTCAAGGAGGAGCAGGCGGAGGCGGAGCTGGCCGCCATCAAGCAATCGGTGGACGAGCTGAAGGCCCTGGCCGCCGAGAAGGGCGGGCCGGCCCTGGTCGTCCTGGTCAACGAGGGGCGCGCGAGCGCTTACGGCCCCGGTTCCCGGTACGGCATGATCCACGACGACTTCGGCTTTCCGCCGGTGGATGCGGGGATCGTGGCCTCCACCCACGGCCAGAGCATTTCCTTTGAGTACATCCTGGAGAAGAACCCGGAGTACCTGTTCGTCATCGATCGTACGGCGGCCATCGGCGGCCAGTCGTCGGCTAAGGCCACCATTGAAAACGACCTGGTCAAGATGACCCGGGCATACCAGAACGGAAACATCATTTACCTGGACCCCGCGGTCTGGTACCTGTCGGGCGGCGGCCTCATCTCGGTGGCCCAGATGGTGGAGGAAGTGCGGGCGGCGCTGGAGTAAGGACATTTTGCCCTGGCTGCCGGAGACTCGAGCGGGCAGGGGAAACCCTGCCCGCTCCGCGTTTTGAAAGGGGCGGGAGCGTGGGACACGGGACGGCGAGCGCCACCGGGCCGGGCGAAGCGGCGTCCCGCGGAATAGGCTTTCGCCAGCGCCTCCTGGGCGTCGATGTCGCCCGGGCGCTGGCGATCATCGGGATGTTCATGGTGCACCTTGGTCCCGTGGACGCGCCGGGCCTCGCCGGGGCCCTGTATGCCTTGCCTTATGGCCGCGCGTCGGTCCTTTTCGTACTGGTCGCGGGCGTTGGCGTGTCCCTTTTGGCCCGCTCCGGGCGCAGCCGGGACGACGTTGCCCGACGCCTCATCTGGAGGGCGTTGGTGCTTTTCCCGCTGGGCCTTTGGCTGCAGAGCCTGGACCACCGCGTGCTGGTGATCTTGCAGGAGTATGCGGTCTTGTTCCTCTTGGCCGCGGCGGTTTTGGATTTGCCGGATGCGGCGCTCTTGGGCCTCGCCGGGGTGTCGGCCGCCGCGGGGCCCGTCGCGTTCCTGCTCGGTCGCATGCACGCGCCGGATCTTTTCGACCAGGGGCCTATCCGGTGGCGCGATCCGCCGTCTGAGATGCTGATGGACCTGGTTGTCTCCGGACCTTACCCGCTGGCCGTTTGGGCGGCGCCGTTTCTCTTTGGGATGTGGATCGGGCGCCGGGATCTGCGCTCGGCCGCGGTGCGGGTGAGGATCCTCGCGGGTGGCATTCTTGCGGCGGCGGGCGCGACCGTCCTGTCAGCAGCGCTGGAGTTGGTTTTCCGGCCGCGGTCTTTTCCGGTCACGTGGGCGTGGCTGGTGGTGGACGTTCCCCACAGCCAGATGCCCTTGTGGCTAATCGGGGCCACAGGCGCGGCCGCCGCGCTGCTCGTTCTCTGTCTCGAAGCCACCGAGCGATTTGACGCACTAGTGGGGCCCCTGGCCGCCACCGGGCAGATGGCCTTGACGGCTTACGCAAGCCACTTGCTGTTGCTGCACTTCTGGGGGCCCGCTGTCACCGGTAAGACCTTGGACGAGGCCATCCCGCGGGTGATACTGGTGGTGGCGGTTGCTGTGGCTTTGTCGACCGCCTGGCGCCGGAGTTTCTCGAGGGGCCCGCTGGAAGCGCTGGTGCGGCTGCCGGAACGGGGGTACAGCCTCTTGAACCGGTCGGCCGGGGAGAAGGAAGGGGGTGCCCGCGATGATCACTGAGCACGGGGGACTGCCGCACCCGGTGCGACTGGACCGGGTGCTCGCGGAAGCCGGCCTCGGGAGCCGGAGGGATGTGCGCGTCTTGATCAAGCGGGGTCGCGTGGCGGTCAACGGGGTCACCGAGCGGGACCCAAGCCGCCATATCCGGCCGCACATCGATCGTGTCACGGTGGACGGCCTGGCGCTGAACACGGGTGCCGGGGACCCGGTTACGCTTATGCTCAACAAACCCCGGGGCGTGATTACGGCCACCCGAGACCCAGTGGCCCGGACGGTGCTGGACCTCTTGCCGCCCGGGCTGGCGAGGAAGGTGGTGCCCGCGGGGCGCCTGGACAAGGATACCGAGGGCCTGCTTATCCTGACCGAAGACGGGCAGCTCTGCCACCGCCTCATCTCCCCGCGCCACGGGGTGGAAAAGGAGTACTGGGTGCGGCTGGATGGGGCCTTGGATGCGGCGCTGGTGGACGCCTTTGCCGCGGGCGTCCGCCTGGACGACGGGTACGTCACGCTGCCCGCGCGGCTGGTCATCGAGCGGACGGAGCCGCCGGCCGAAGCGCGGGTCGTGGTGACGGAGGGAAAGTACCACCAGATCAAGCGCATGTTCGCCGCCTTTGGCCTGCGGGTCACGGCTTTGCGCCGGCTGCGGATCGGCAGCCTGTGGCTCGACCCAGCGCTTGGGCCGGGAGAATTCCGCCCGTTACGCCAGGAGGAAACGGAGTTGCTCCTGTCCAATCCCGCCGAACGGCCGGCTGGCCCATAGGCCCGGCGAAAGCCGGGATAAGCGTTCAGGCGGACTGCCAAGATGGAGACAAAGGCGTAAGCCGCCGGTCGCCGGGGCACACTATCGCCGGTACCATCCGGCGGGAGGCGAGACACCGTGACGGACCGGGATACCCCGCGCCCGAAAGCCCCTGGCGATGCTGGTCTGTCCGCCCGTTCCCCAGGGTCCCAGGCGGCGGCCCGCCGCTCCCGGACCGTCGACCAAGCCTCGGGCGCTCACCGGTCGTCTGGCCATGCCGGCGGCGACTTCGACTACGACGACGTGGTGGAGCAGAGCTTTCCCGCGAGCGACCCGCCGCCGCCCAAAGGATAGCAGGCGGCCCGCCGCGACACCATTTCATCTTGTCCCCCACCTGAGCCCGTCCCCCATCTGAGTTGGGCGCTGATTTGAGACCGCCCCCGTTCTCGTCCGGCCCTGTCCTAAAACGTCCCCCTGACGGCATAACGGTAAAAGCGAAGCGACTCGCCGGCCGCCGGTAACGGTTGGTTGCCGGCCACGGAAAAATGATGTGAGACAAGAAGGAATTTACCAACCGATCAAATAATTACCCTCAATTACAACGCTGTGGTACAGGAAGGCCCCGCGCCGGCGGCATCCCGGGGGCTTGCCGGATAGGGCCGGATCTCAGCCACAAGGGGTGATATCGGGGTGTCTGAGGTGGAGACGTTGGAGGCGACCCAGCGGGCTATCTCCAGGCGGGCGTTTATCAAGCGCGTCATTGCCGCGGGAGCGGCCGTCTCGTCGGCCAACTACCTGTTTCGCGGCAGCTTCACGGGCTTGGCGCCGCGCGCTTCCGCACAAGGCGTCGAGCGGCTCATCAGCCTCAAGGTCAACGGCATGGTGCGCCGGGTCGACGTCGTGAAGCAGGAAACGCTGGCGTGGACTCTCCGCTACAAACTGGGTCTCACCGGCACCAAGCTGGGGTGCGACCGGGCCGAGTGCGGCAACTGCACGGTCTTGATCGACGACGTCCCCCACTACTCCTGCTCCGTGCTGACGCACACGGTCCGGGACCGGGAGGTTACGACCATCGAAGGGCTGGCCGGACCCGGAGGGCGCCTGCACCCGGTGCAGCAGGCCTTTGTGGATGAGCTGGGGCCGCAGTGCGGTTTCTGCACCCCGGGCCAGATCATGTCCACGGTGGCCCTGCTTAAGCGCAACCCGAACCCCACCCGGGAGGAGGCCGCGGAAGCCTTGTCCGGCAATCTCTGCCGTTGCGGCGCCTACCACTACTACTTGAACTCGGTCATGCGCGCGGCCGAGTACATGCGGGGGTGAGGCAGCATGGCCGGCAACTACAAGCTGATCGGACGGGATTTCCTTCCACCGGACGTGTACGGCAAGGTTACGGGGCAAGCCCGCTACGCCGAGGACTTCCGGGCCGAGGGCATGCTCTTTGCCAAGCTGCTGGTGAGTCCCATGCCCCACGGCCGCGTCCGGCGCCTTGACGTGAGCCGGGCCCAGCGCATGGACGGCGTCGTGGCCATCTTGACGCCCGATGATGTGCCGCAGGTGCAGCCGGGGCAGGAGCCGATTCTTGCGCGGGAGCCCATGTACATCGGTGAGCCCATCGCGGCGGTGGCCGCCGTGGACGAGGCGACGGCAGCGGCGGCCGTCGAGACCATCCAGTTGGACCTCCAGCTGCTACCCTTTGTGACCGACCCCTTGGACAGCTTGCGTCCCGGCGGTCCGGATGCCAACACCGCCGGCAACGTGTATCTCCAGGGCGTGCGCCGCATCAAGTGGACGGCCCGGGACTTCGCCGCCGCGGGCGACGACAAGCTGCCCCTGGGCGAGCCCGCCGTCGAGTGGAGCTACGGCGACGTCGAGGCCGGTTTCCAGCAGGCGGCACTGGTGCTCGACGAAACCTTCGTCACCCAGGCCATCTCCCATCACAGCATGGAACCCCGGACCGCCATGGCGTACTGGCAAAACGGCAAGTGCTACCTGCACGCCTCGCTCCAGAGCGTCGCCAATGCCGTACCAGGCATCGCGAGCCTGCTGGGAATCCGGCAAGAAGATTTGGTGCTGATCTCGGAGAACACGGGCGGCGGCTTCGGCAGCAAGGCGGGAGGCTACCCGCAGCTGGCCATCCCCGCGCTCCTTAGCCGCAAAGCCGGCGGCCGCCCGGTGATGATGCGGGTGACGCGCCTGGAGGAATTCTACTTCGGCCGCTGCCGGGCGGGCTTTCAGGGGCGGGTCCGGATCGGTTTCCGGTCGGACGGGCGCATCACCGCGCTCGACCTCTACATCGTGCAGAGCAACGGCCCCTACAGCGGTTTCGGCGACTACACCAACGCCGCCGGCGCGGTGAGCCTGGTCTACCAGCCGCTCAGCATGCGGTTTCGCGGGGTGTCCGTGCTGACCAACACGCCGCCGCGCTCCGCGCAGCGCGGCCCGGGTGAGAACCAGATCGCGGCCGCCATGGAGCCGATTTTGGACAAAGCGGCGCGGCAGCTCGGGATCGACCGCGTGGCCATCCGCCGCATCAACGCCCCGCGGCACGACGGGCGGGTCGGCGCGGACCGCGGGCCCATCACCAGCTCGTACTTGCCGGAAGCGCTGGACATCGGGGCGGAAAAGTTCGGCTGGGAAGAGCAGAAGAAGCTGAGCGGCACCCGCCGCGGCAGCAAGGTGACCGGCGTAGGAGTCGGGATGGCGTACCACTCCGCCGGTAGCAACGGTTTCGACGGCCTCGTCGTGATCAAGCCGGACGGCAAGGTGTATATCCACTCCGGCGAAGGGAACCTGGGCACGTTCTCGTACGCCGGCACGGCGCGGGTGGTCGCGGAGGTGCTCGGCGTGCCCTGGGAGCAGTGCGAGGTCGTGTGGGGCTCCACCGCCCGCCACCTGCCGTGGACCAGCGTGCAGGCCGGCAGCAACACGTCGTTCACCATGAGCCGCGCCAAGTACGCCGCGGCCGTGGACGCCAAGCGAAAGCTGCAGGAGATCGCCGCCCTGGACCTGGGCGGGTCGCCGGACGACTACGAGGCCGACGGAGGGCGAGTGTTCCACCGGGAGGACACCACCCGCTCCATCACGTTCGCCCGAGCGGCGAGCCGCGCCATCGAGCTCGGGGGCAAGTACAGCGGGTTTGAGCTGCCCGGCGACCTAAACCCGATGACGGTACGTTCGGCCCAGGCGGTGGCGGGCACCGGGCTTGTGGGCGTCGCCCGGGACAATTTGGAGCGGAACGGCACGGTGCCGGCCTTCGGTGTTGGGTTTGTGCGCGTCGAGGTGGACGTTGAGACCGGCAAGGTCGACGTCGTCGACTACGTGGGCGTGGCCGACTGCGGCACGGTCATCCACCCGCACAACCTTGGAAACCAGGTGTGCGGCGGTGCCGTTCAAGGCTTTGGCCTGGCGCTCTTTGAAAAGCATGTCTACGACCCCCAGATCGCCTGGCCGGCGGCCCGCAGGCTGTATACGTCCAAGCCGCCGACTTACCTCGACGTGCCGCTGGAGATGCGGTGGGACGCCGTCAACCAGCCGGACCCGGCGAACCCCATCGGCGCCAAGGGCGTCGGGGAGCCGCTGATGGGTGCTGCGGCCGCAGCGGTGGCGTGCGCGGTGGCCGACGCTTTGGGCGGCCGGCCCTTCAACCGGATTCCGATTACGCCCGATATGGTGCTGAACGCCGCCGAAAACCGGCCGCAGTCGTTCCGGCCGCTTGAGGTCAACGTGTGAGGAGGTGGCCCAAGTGTCGGTTATCCGCGACGTGATGCCGGACTTTGACCTGCTGCAGCCTGCGACCATTGACGACGCGGTGCAGCTGCTCGCCCGGCACGGGCGCGATGCGTGGGTGCTGGCCGGCGGTCTCGACAGCCTCGACTGGTTCAAGGACCGCGTCAAGCGTCCTAGGGTTGTGGTGGACGTGAGCGGCATCCCCGAGTTGCGCGGGGTTCGCCGTACGTCCGACGGGGGGCTTGAAATCGGGGCCATGACGACCCTCACCGAGGTCGCCACCCACCCGGACATCCTGGAACGGTATCGCGTGCTGGCGGACGCCGCCCGGAAGGTGGCTTCGCCGCAGATCCGCAACCAGGGAACCATCGGCGGCAACGTGTCCCAGGACACCCGGTGCCACTACTACCGGGGCGGTCTTGACTGCTACCGCGCGGGGGGCAACACCTGCTACGCCGACACGCCCGCCGGGCAAAACCGGGAGCACTGCCTATTTGGTGCCGACCGGTGCGTGGCGGTAAACCCGTCGGACACCGCCCCCGCCTTGATCGTGCTGGATGCCCGCATGGTGATTCGCAACGCCCGCGGTGAGCGGGAGGTGCCTGCGGAAGAGTACTTTATCGGACCTTCCGTGGACATCACCCGCATGACGGTGCTGCAGCCGGGGGACTTGCTGGTTTCGATCCGGATCCCGCCTACGTGGGCCGGCGCCCGCTTCTACTTTGAGAAGGTCGCTGACCGGAACGCGTGGGACTTCCCGCTGGTTAACGTGGCCTCGGCCATGTTCGTCCGCGGCGGCGTCATCGAGGGCATCCGGCTCGCCGTCAACGGCGTGGCCGCGCGGCCCATGCGCCTGACCGGGGTGGAGGAGAGCGTCGTCGGTGAACCGCCCAATGAAGACACCGGCGAACTCGCCGGCCAGCTGGCCATCTGGGGCGCGCGGCCGCTGAACTACAACCACTTCAAGGTGCCCCTGATGAAGAACTTGGTCAAGCGGGCGATCCGGGGGGGCGAGACGTAGCCGTGGAGATCCTGCGCTGGGAACGGAATCCCTGGGGCCAGCAAGTGGTGGCCGGGCTCGGGTGGGACATGCTTTACGTCGCCGCCGCGGCCGGGCTCGTGTTTGTCGTGGCCGACGCCTTGTACCGGTGGCGGCGCCCCACCCGGATCAACGGGGAAGAGGATCTGGCCCGGCTGATGGCGGCCGAAGCCGCCCGGGGAGTGCCCGAGCGGGTGGTGCGCCACCCGCTCGCCTCCCGCATTTTTCACTGGGCCATGGCCGCGACCATGTTCGCCCTGTTGGTGACGGCGTTTCTGCCGATTCTCGGCGTGCAGTTCAGCTGGGTGACGGCGCACTGGAGCGCGGGACTGGTGTTGACGGGCCTTGTCCTGTTCCACATCGTCCACTCGGCATTCATGGGCCTGCGGACCATGTGGATCACCCGCAGAGACATCCAGGACGCCTACAACAGCGTGCGTCGCCTCTTGGGCAAGGAAGCGCCCGTGCCCGGGAAACCGGGGAAATACCCCCTGGAGAACAAGCTCTTTCACCACGCGACCAGCTTGTTTGGCCTTGGGGTCATCGGCACAGGCCTTCTCATGATGGTCCGGGTGGATACGCCGTTTTGGGTGCGCAATCCCTACTTGCTGCCGGATGCGACCTGGGGGGTAATCTACGTTATCCACGGCGCGTCGGCGGTGGCCTTCGTCACCATGATTATGGCCCACATTTACTTTGCCGCCCGGCCTGAGAAGCGGTGGATTACCTGGTCCATGATCCGGGGTTGGATCAGCCGCGCCCACTACCTCGCCCACCACGACCCCGAGTTGTGGCGCGTCGTACCGGACGGGCGCCGGGCGGCGGGGCGGCGATCCGAATCCCCGGTTTCCCGTGGCGGGCAGGCGGAGGCGCAGCGATGATGGGCCTTGATCGTGGATCTGTGCCCTCCCTTGGGGGCGCTGGCAGAGGAGGGAACAACATGGGATCGGCGTTGGCTGAGCTCCAAGCCCACGTGCGGGCCATGGAGGAAGCGTATGAGTTTTTTCTGGCGTACGCGGCGCAAGGTCTGCCCGATGATCGGCAGTCGCCGGTGGGACGGCAGCTCAGGGAGCACCTAGAGCGTTCGGTGGACGCGTGCCGGTTGTTGCCGGAGCTCGTGGCGTCCGCCGCCGCGGAGGCTGGCCTTGCTCCGGCCCCGGCCTACGAGGCGTTCGCGAGCGTGCTGGCGGCGGACGCCGACCGGGCCCGGGTCATGCTCGAGCTCGTGCTGGCCCAACCGGGCATCAGTTCCCAGCTCATTGACAACCTCAACGCCGTCATCCACGTGCGGGCGCTGCTCACCGACCTCTTTGTCATCGACGAGATTCTCAGCCGGCGGCTGCCGGCCCAGGCCGCGGCCGTTTGACAGGTCGTTCGTCAGGGAGTACTCTGGGGCTTAAGAGGCCGTCGCCCCGGCCGCAGGGCACGTGGTGCGGAGACGGGCGCCGGGGGAGGTGAGCCCCGTGCTGGTGGACCGCTTTGGCCGCCAAGCCCGCAAGCTGCGGATCTCGGTTACCGATCGGTGCAACTTCCGGTGCATCTACTGCATGCCGGAGGACGCGGTTTTTCAAGACCAGGACGAGTTGCTGTCGTTCGACGAAATCGAGCGCGTCGCCCGGGTGGCGGTCGGGCTTGGCGTCGAAAAGGTGCGCCTCACGGGCGGTGAACCTCTGGCCCGCCGCGGTGTGGAGCGCCTCGTGGAGCGGCTCACGGCCATTCCGGGCTTGCGCTCGGTCAGCATGACGACCAACGGGTACTTCCTCCCCGGCAAGGCGCAGGCCCTAAAGGGCGCAGGGCTCAAGGGCGTCAACATCAGCCTCGACACGCTGGATCGACACCGCTTTGTGCTGCTGACCCGCCGCGATTACCTGCAGCAAGTGCTGGCGGGGATCGAGGCGGCGCTGGCGGCGGGCCTTGAGCCCGTCAAGCTCAACATGGTCGTCATGCGGGGCTACAACGACGATGAAGTGGAAGCCTTCGCAGAGCTGGCCAGGGCGCGGCCTGTGACCGTGCGCTTCATTGAGTTTATGCCGCTGGACAACGGCAACGTGTGGAACGAAAGTCTCGTGGTGCCGGCCCAGGAGATCCTGGAGCGCGTCAAGACCGTCGCTCCGCTCGTTCCCGTCCGCCAAGACAAAAGCGATCCCGCCCGGCGCTGGCGCTTCGCCGACGGCCGGGGCGAGATCGGGATCATCGCGTCGGTGACGGAGCCGTTTTGCGGCCACTGCGACCGGATCCGCCTGACGGCCGACGGCAAGCTGCGCAACTGCCTGTTTAGCCTGGACGAGTACGACGTCCGGGCCGTCTTGCGGGGCGGCGGCTCAGATGAGGACATCGCGGCGGTATTTCACGCCGCGGTGGAAAGCAAGTGGGCCGGCCACCTTATCAACCGCGCCGGCTTCGTGAAGCCTGAGCGCACGATGCATGCCATCGGCGGCTGACGGGCGGCCGGCTACCCGCGCTTACGTGAGGCGGGGTTTCCCAAGCAGCGCCCGCAGCGTCATGATCTTGCCCAGGTGGTACCCGCGGTGGCCGATCAAGTACACGATACCCTCCGCCACTGAGCCGTAACTGACCGAATCCTCGATGGGCCGGGCGAGAACCGCAGGGTCCTTGGCCAGGGCCTCGATTGTCCCGCTCACGGCACGGAAGACCTCGCACAGCTCCCCCAGCGCGGGCATATCGCCCCGGCCGTCGGTGCCAATGGGGAAAAGCCGCTCGTGGTTCTCGGGAATCGTGACGGGAAATCCCGCCCGCTTGAGGAACAGGGCGTCATAGTACACCGTGTGGCCCACCTGCCAGGCGATGGGCGCGAGGTCTTGCGGGCGGGTCACCGCCTCTTCCGGCGTGACGTCCGACACCGCCCTCAGAATCCGCTCCGTTGTGACTCGCCATCGCTTGGACAAGACCGCCTGCCAATCGACACTCATCCCTGCTTCCATACGGATCCCCCTTCCGGTTTCCCGCGTTGAGCGGTTACTCCGTCCCGCCTGCGATGGCCCCGACAAAGCGGACCGGCTCGCGGCCGTCGAGGCATTTGGACGGCAGGTGAGCCGTCAGGCCCGCGGGCGTCAGATCAACGCTGCCGGCAAAAGCGCGGATGTAGGGGCGCAGCCGGAAGCGGCGCCCGTCGAGCGGTCTTTCGCCTGGCACCGGTTCCCGCAGCGCCGTAGCCAGGACCGGGTCGCGCTCGGCCAGAGCGTCGATCACGTCGCCGAGGGTGGGGCGCGAGCCAGCGGGGATTTCGACCTCCACGCAAACCTCTCGCCCGCTGGCACGGGTCAGGCGCACCAGGTGCCAGGGGAGAACGACGACCACTTGGGCCATTCGTCAATCCTCCAAGGTCTGCACTTCGATCGCGAGCACACGCGGCAAGTGCCCGGCGATGACCTCCCAGCTGTCGCCGGCGTCGAAGGACCCGTAGAGCTGCCCGCCGGTCGTCCCCATGTAAATGCCGCACGGGTCGAGACGGTCAACGGCCATGGCCTGGCGCAGGACGTTTACATAGCAGTGCCGGTCGGGCAGGCCGCGCCCGAGCGGCTCCCACGTGCCCCCGCCGTCGCGGCTGCGATATACCCGCAGGCTGCCGCCCGGCGGGTAGTGGCGCTCACCGTCGATCATGGGCACCACGTAGACCGTATCAGGCTCATGGGCGTGGACGACGATGGGAAACCCGAAGTCCGACGGCAGGCCCTCCGTGATGTTGTGCCACGTCTCGCCCCGGTCGTCGCTGCGGTAGACCCCGCAGTGGTTTTGCTGGAACAGCACATGCGGCCGGTCCGGGTGCATGGCCACCCGGTGGACGCAGTATCCGGCCGGCGGATTGGGATCGGGCATCCAGTCGAGCCGCAGCCCCTTGTGGAGCGGCTGCCACGTCTGCCCACCGTCGTTTGAGCCAAAGAAGCCCGCGGCCGAAATGGCGACGTACAGCCGGTCCGGGTCCGCCGGGTCCGGTAGAATCGTGTGCAGGCACAGGCCGCCTGCACCCGGCTCCCATAGGGAGTGGGTCGAATGGTGCCGCAGGCCGCTCAGTTCGGTCCACGTTGCGCCGTCATCCCTCGATTCAAACAACGCCGCGTCCTCCACGCCGGCAAGGATTCGTTCGGTTCCATCCGGCAAGGGAGTGACGGTCAGTGCCCACGTCTTGCGAATTTGCCACGGGACCCGCTGGCCTGAAAGACCCGTGTACTCCTCCACAGGCGGAGCGTACTCAAACTGGCTGGGCAGAGCGGTCCAGCTGCGCCCGCCGTCGTGGCTGCGCTGGATGACGTTGCCGTACCAGGGCGTCCACACCGAGGCGTAGAGCCGGTCGGGGTTGGCAGGCGACGCCTGCATGTGCAGCACTTCACAGCCTTCAAAAAGAGGACCGGTGATGTCCCAGTCCCCCCGGCCCGCATCCGCCGTCAGGATGAAGCCGCCCTTTTTCGTCGCCACGAGCACGCGCACCCGCGCCATGACCAAGCCTCCCAGCCAATTGATTGCCGGCCCCAGCCAGCTTGTCAACTATTTTACCAGAGTCTCCTACATTTCCTAGGGCCCGTTTTGCCGCCCGCGGCTCCCGGCGCGAGGAGGTGAGCGTACCTCGACGGGAGTACAGCGAGGGTTTTGCGCAAGCGCGACGAACTGTCACCGCTGATTCATCCGAAACGCGGGATGACGCCCCGGGGGCTGACGGGCTACATTGATAACACACCTCGAGGTGAGCTGCGCGCAGCGCCATCAACTCATCCGGAGGTGGCGTTCGTGAGCTTCATGCGGCGCATCATCGCTGTGGTGCTGGTCGTGGCGCTTGTCGTGGCCGGGGTGCCCGCCGGGCAGATCGGCCGGGCTTCGGCCCAAGCGCAGCCGGCAGCCGTCCTGCTGCCGGTCGGCGAGGAGCTCGATGAGCAGGCCCTCGAGGAGGTGACGGGCAAGGCGTTGCCGCTGGGCGCCGCCGTTGCCGTCGCCGCCAAGGCTGCCGCAGCCTGGATCGGGGTCAAGGTCGCGGAGAGCGCCTGGGAGAACGTCATCGAGCCTGCGCTTGACAAGTATGTCTGGTCGCCCATCCGCGACTACTTGGACCTGTAGGCGGCTTGGACCTGGAGCCAGGCGGGGGAGCGGGGCGGCTGCACCGCTCCCCCGCGGCGATCCACGTACGGAGGTGATGTCTCATGGCGGACAACCGGACCTCCTGGTGGCGGCAGGCCCGGTTTCTCCTAGCCTTCGTTCTGTGGTTTCTGACCTTTGACCGGTTGTGGGACGTGGGGAAGCTCATCACCAGCGGGCAGCCGCTGGATGTGGCGCCCGTGGGCAACGCCCTGTTGCTTTTCCTCCTGGCGCTGCTCGCGTCGTGGAGGCTGCCGGCGCATCGGTCGCGTTGAAGGTCAGCCTTCTCTGCCACCTGGCGCCGGCTCGGTCGCCGCAGCGGTGCCCGGCGGCTGACCGGTCGCCTGTAGGGAGGACGGCGCCCCGGGGGTCGGGGCCGGGCCGGCCGGGAGGACGCCCCGCTTGACCAGGGCGTCGAGGAGTTGCCGGCAGTATGCCCACAAATCCGGCGCACCGCGCGCGACCAGCGGTCCGGAGCGCCTCTCCACGTCGGCCTTGGTGACGCCGAAGTCGCGCCAGGTGCCGCCGTCAAGCAAGCAGTTGCCGTAAATGGGCTGGAAACGATCGAGCGCCCGCGCAAAGGCCGCCTCGGGCGTCTGACCAGCTTCAAACTCCTCCCACAGCGACCGGAACTCGGCCGCTTGGTCGTCGGGCAAGAGCCCGAAGAGGCGCTTCGCGGCCGCCTGTTCTTTTTCGTGCTGCTCGGCGCCGTTGCTGTTGTAGTAGAAGTTGTCGCCGGCGTCGATCTCGACGATGTCGTGGATGAGCAGCATTTTGACGGACCGCCACACGTCAATGGACGGCTGTGGTGCGAGCTCCTGCAGCACCATGGCCATAACGGCCAGATGCCACGAGTGCTCGGCGGCGTTCTCCCGCCGCGAGCCGTCCAGGAGCCGGTTGTGCCGGGTGACGGCCTTGAGCCTGTCGACTTCGCGCAAGAACGTGAGCTGTCGCTCAAGCCGGTCCCCCGCGGGGACCGGCGGATCGGGCAACATGGGATACCCCCTCGGGCAGAAGCTTGGCAGGCGCCGGGACGACGGTGCAGCGGTGCAACGGCCAACGGCGCGACTCACGATACCCATTCTACACCACCCATCTCCGGCTTTGCCATGGTCACATGCGGAGCGGACCAGGCAGCGGAGCGGGCCGGGCGGCGGGCAGGAACCGGCGCTTCAGGGCCGGAATGATCCGGGTTGCCCGCGAAAGCGGGCGCGTTGGGCCGGCGGCTGGGCCGGGTGGGCCGTCGCCGGTAGGAGGGAAGCCCGTGTATTCCGTGGAGGCTCTTGGCCCCGTTACTGTGGGGCGGGGCACGGTGCAGGCGCTCGCGGTGCGCATGCGCGTCTTTGTTTACGCGGTGGACGGCCTGCTGATTGACACCGGTCCACGTCGCCTGGGCAAGACCTTTCCGGCTCTGCTGGGGCGCATGCCGCCGGTGCAACAGGTCGTGTTGACGCACTTGCACGAGGACCACAGCGGGATGGCGGCCTTTGTGGCCGAGCGGCTCGGGGTGCCTATCTACTGCCGGGACACGACGGGCATGGCCGCCGGGCAGGCTGTTCGGCTGCCCTTGTACCGCCACCTGTTCTGGGGTACGCCGGCACCGTTTGCCGCTCGCGCCCTCGCGGGCACCGTCGAGACCGGGCGCTATACGTTTACGGTGATCCCGACGCCGGGCCATGCCGGCGACCACGTGGCGCTATACGAGCCCAACGAAGGGTGGCTCTTCAGCGGCGACTTGTTTTTGGGCACGCGGCTCGGCCCGGTCATGCGCCAAGAGTCGATGCCGGTGCTCATGGACTCCCTACGGCGGGTACTGGCGTTGCCGTTTGACACCCTTTTTTGCTCCCATGCCGGGCCCGTTCCGGACGGGCGGGCCAGCCTTAAACGGAAGCTGCAGGTGCTTTCCGATATCCAAGGGCAAGTGCGGGAGCTGGCGGGACGCGGCTGGTCGATCGACCAGGTAACCCGCCACCTGTTTCCCAGTAAACCGGCCATCACGTGGCTATCCCTGGGCGAATTCTCTTTTGCCAACATCGTGCGTTCGTTTTGGCCGGAACCGAAAGCGTAAGCGGCAGCGTGGCCTTCAAGCCAGAAGCAGCCGGTCGTCTACGAGGTCGGTGCCCCGGGCGCGGGTAAATTCCGCCAGGAGGTCCTGCACGGTCATCCGGGCTCGCTCGGGTCCCGAGAGGTCCAGCACGATGCTGCCTTCGTGCATCATGATGGTGCGATCACCGATGCGCAGGGCGTGCTCGAGGTTGTGGGTGACCATGAGAGTCGTCAGGCCGTATTCTCCGACGATGCGCGTCGTGAGATCGAGGACTTGTTTGGCCGTCTTGGGGTCGAGGGCGGCCGTGTGCTCGTCCAAGAGGAGCAACGCCGGGTGGGTCATGGTCGCCATCACGAGGGAGAGGGACTGGCGCTGGCCGCCCGAGAGCAGGCCGACCTCGCTCTGCAGCCGGGTTTCCAGCCCGAGCCCAAGAGGGGCCAACAGCTCGCGGTAGCGGTCGCGGCCGCCCCTGGTGACTCCCCGGGCCAGCGTCCGCCGGCGGCCCCGCAACTCCGCCATGCTCAGGTTCTCTTCGATGGTCATGGACGCGGCGGTGCCTTGCAGCGGGTCTTGGAAGACGCGCCCGATGTGCTGGGCGCGGCGGTGTTCGCTCCAGCGGGTGATGTCCACGCCGTCCAGGCTGATGCGGCCCCGGTCCGGAAGCAGGCGACCGGCGATCAGGTTGAGGAGCGTCGACTTGCCCGCGCCGTTGCTGCCGATGACGGTCACAAACTGGCCTTTCTCAATGCGCAGGTCGACACGGTTGACAGCGACCTTGAGGGTGCCGCCTCCCACGGGGAACGTCTTGGTCAGCTTTTCAAGCACGAGCACGGTTTACATTCCTTCCTTTCCCGCCTGCACCGCCACCGGCTGGCCATCGCCGGTGGCGCGGCTTGCCTGGGCGAGGGCGTCCAGCTCCGCGTCGGTGGGCGGCTTGCGGGCGGCGAACCGCTCCTTAATGGCCGGCCCCGCCAGGGCCAGGACGACGATGACCGCGGTTACAATGCGCAGGTCCGTCGGCGCGAATCCGGCACCGAGGGCAAAGTATATGGCAAGGCGGTAGAGGACCGCGCCGACGACGGCTCCCAGAGTCGCGCGGAACACGGTCGACGGCCGGATCAGCGCCTGTCCGAGGATGACCGACGCCAGGCCCGTAATGATGGTGCCCAGGCCCATGCCGACGTCCGCATACCCCTGGTACTGGGCCATCATGGCGCCCGCCAGGGCGACAAGGCCGTTGGAAAAGGCAAGACCAAGGACGATCATGGCGTCCGTGTCCACGCCCAGGCTGCGGATCATGGCCGGAGTGTCGCCCGTAGCCCGGACAGCAAGTCCGATCTCCGTGCTCAAGAACCAGTCGATCCCGAGCTTGACGGCAACCGCCAGCAGCCCAAAGACGACCAGCGCCTGCAGGGGATGGTCAAATCCCCACTCGGACAGATGGGTGAACAAGGTCGGTTGCCGCAGGAGCGGCACGTTGGGCCGGCCCATGATGCGCAGGTTGACGGAGTACAGCGCGGTCATCGTCAGGATGCTCGCCAAAAGGCCTGCGATGCGCATTTTGGTGTGCATGAACCCGGTGAGCGCGCCGGCCGCCATGCCCGCCAGAAACGCTACGACAACGGCGACGATGGGAGAGGCGCCGGCGACGATCAAGGTCGCGGCGACCGCAGCGCCCAAGGGGAACGTCCCGTCCACCGTCAAGTCCGCGAAGTGCAGCACGCGGAAGGTGATATACACCCCGAGGGCGAGCACTCCGTAGGCAAGTCCCTGCTCGATGGAGCCGCTCAGCGCATACCAACTCAACGCCAAGACATCCTTCCCGTTGGGCCCGTCTCTCCCGGGCCCCTGTGTCCTTCAAAAAAGGAAGTGGAAGGCCCTGCGGCCTTCCACCCCCAAGAGGCTGCGCCGGCGGCGGCTACTCCTCGATGATCCGCACGGCCTTGGCCAATACCGAGGCCGGGATCTGCACGTTCATGCGCCGCGCTGCCGCCGTGTTGAGCACGACGCTCTGCTCGCTCAAGTACTCGATGGCGATGTCGGCCGGATTTTCGCCGTTGAGCACGCGCACAGCGATATCGGCGGTTTGCCGGCCGAGCTGGTAGTAGTCGATCCCGACGGTCGCCAGGGCGCCCTTGGCCACGCTGTCGGCTTCGCCGGCGATCAACGGGAGCCGGGCCCGCTCAGCCACCAGGACGACGGACTCAAGCGCTGAGACGACGGTGTTGTCCGTCGGCACGTAAATGGCGTCCACGCGGCCCACAAGCGACTGGGCTGCCTGCAGCACTTCGTTGGAGTTCCCGGCCGTCGCCTCCACGAGGCTCAGGCCAAGATCGGCCGCCGCCTGCCGAGCGATCTCCACCTGTACGACGGAGTTGACCTCGCCGGCGTTGTAGACGACGCCGACCCGCGTGGCGGCCGGGACGATTTCCTTGAGCAGCTCAAGCTGGGCCCGCACGGGCGTCAGGTCCGACGTGCCGGTCACGTTGGTGCCCGGCCGCTCGATGCTTTCGACCAAGTCCGCAGCGACCGGATCCGTCACGGCCGTGATCAAGATCGGGATGTCCTTAATCAGGTGGGCTGCTGCCTGAGCGGTGGGGGTGGCGATGGCGAGGATGAGGTCGACGCCATCCGACTGGAACTTGCGGGCGATGGTCTGCGCGGTCGCCAATTCACCTTGGGCGCTTTGAATGTCGTAGACGATGTCCGTGCCCTCGATGTACCCGAGCTCCGTCAACCGATCGATGAAGCCTTGCCGGGCTTGGTCGAGCGACGGGTGTTCGACGATCTGCGTAATGCCGACGCGGATGGGCGCAGCCTGAGCAGCGGCGCCGACGGCGACAACGAGAACGGCGGCAAGAAGCAACCATGGACGTCTCAAGGCGTGCGACAACTTTGACTCGGCTCCTTCACGGGATTTTGGCTCGGTTCTCGGCTCCGCCCGCAGCCGCTTCGCCGCCCGCGCCTAGAATCCGCGCTGCGCGCCGGATCACGCCCCGGACACCAGGACGATGCCGCGCAACGCGGCCATGAACGGGCCGCAACGATCGAAGCTTACGACGAGCCGGCTGCCTTGGGCGGGAAATATTAAAAAGTGCAGTTCTAGATGGAGTCGATGTCTCCTTCTTAGGCAGCGTGGGCTTCCGTCGTTTTCATACAGGTGAGAATTGAGTCCGGGCCCCCGCCGGGGCGGCGAGGCCGGTCGTGCCGCCCGAGAAAGGCATTCCGTTGCCCCCGCTCGCCGCGGCCTGTCGCCTATGTTAGCCGCCTGTTCTGAGACGCCGCGAAAGATCCAGGTATTCGGTTTCCAGGGCGCCATAGCCCGGATCGTCCTTGGGAAGCTGTGCGAGAACGGCAGCCAGGTATGCCAGGCGGGTTTCCAGTACTAGGCGCTCGGCAGCGGCGTCCGGGGCAGCGGTCGTCTGTTGACGTCTCTCGTATTCTGCATAGCCTCCAGGATACTCGATGATCGTCCCGCCTGCGATCTCCAGCACCTTCGTGCTGACCTTTCTCAGGAACCAGCGATCATGGGACGTAAACAAGAGCGTGCCCGTGTAGGATGAAAGCACCTCCTCAAGCTTTTCGCGGGTGTCTACATCCAAGTGCTCCAGCGGCTCATCGAGGATCAGCAGGTTGTAGTCCCGCAGGACGAGCTTCAGGAGGGCGAGGCGCTTCTTCTCGCCGGTGCTCAATGTTCCCGTCGCTTTGCCCAGGTCGTCGGGGCGGAACAAGAAATGGTGCAGCAAGGTGCGGACGCGGGTGACTTCCTCGGGCGTCCGTTCAAAGAGCGCCGACAGCGCCTCCTCGAGCACGGTACGATCGTGCTCGAGCCAGTGCACCTCCTGCTCGAGCAGCCCGACGCGCAAGACGGGGGAGGTCCACAGACGCCCGGCCGAGGGGGCTTCCTCGCCGCAAATGAGCCGGATAAGGGTTGTTTTGCCCGCCCCGTTGGGCCCGATCAGGGCTACTCGCTCGCCCCGGTCTATGCTGAACCGGGCGTGTTGGAACAGCCAGCGATCGAAGCGCTTGCCTAGACCATCGGCGACGACCAGGGTCCGCCCGTGTCCTTGGCCGGCGAGGTTGAGGCTGCTGACGACAGGCTCACGTTCGGGGCGGGCCACGGCCTGGTTTTTCATCCGCTCAAGGCGCCGAATACGGGCTTTCGCGGCTTGCGCCAGCTTCTTCGCCCGCTTCCGTTCGCCGGGAACCGCCGCCCGCACATCGCTTTTCTTGCCGGCTTCCCGGTGGGCCTTGTTCGCCCACGCCTGCTGGCGCGTGATTGCCTCCTCGATCTCCTGCAGGCGCTTTTGCTGCGCCGAGTATAGCTGCTCCTGCCGTCGCAGGGCAGCCTCCTTGGCCTCCCGGAACTGGGTGTAGCCGCCCATGTACTCGCGAATCCCCTGGGGTGACAGCTCGAGGACGCGCTCGGCCACGCGGTCAAGAAAGGCACGGTCGTGGGACACGACGAGCAGGCAGCCGCCGAAGTTAAGGACAAACTGCTCGAGCCACCGCAGACCATCGTGATCGAGGTGGTTCGTCGGCTCATCAAGGAGCAAGAGATCCGGACCGGTGAGGGTCCGCGCAAGGAGGCTCACCCGGGTTTTTTGGCCGCCGCTGAGCTGCCCGAAGGGGCGGTCGAGGTCAATGTGGTCTAGCCCCCAGCGGCGGCACCACGCCCATAGGTCGACGGGCCCGGCCGGATTGAGGGCGGCGGCCCGTTCAATATGCTCGCGAACCGGGAGGTCAGGATCACCATCCGGTTCCTGGGGGTGATAGGCCACCACTGGACGATCGATCAACCACCGGATGGAGCCATCGGTGGGCAGCTCACGGCCGGCCAGGATGCGCAGGAGCGTCGACTTGCCCGCGCCATTGCGGCCCAAGAGGGCTACCCTTTCCCGCGCTTTGAGGTGAAACGTCACGCCTCGGAAAACTTGCCGAAAGCCGTAGGTCATCCCAAGCTGGTTCACATGGACGAGCGGTCGAAGTTTGGCAGGCACAGAAAAACCCCCTCGTGGTCGGCGAGGGGGTGAGACCGGCATACCGCTGCGCTCAGCGCTGATATGGATCAGCAGCAGCGATGGGGCGACACTCTCGTGCACCCTCGGCCGCAAGCCCGGCCCCACCCCTTACGGTGTGGTGCGGCGGAAAACACGGTCACGAAGCGCACGGGCGTCTCCTCCTCGAGAGAGTTGCGAAGCAAGAGTAATCGCCCGGTCCCAGCGTCGAGCTGGGCACGAGCGTCTCTAGCCATTGTACACCGGGGGAACGGGCAATGCAACCGGTGCAGCCGGGCACCGGGTCGCCGCCCTTATGCCGCATGCTCCGGGAGAAGGAGGATAGTTCTAGGAGCTGAAATTCAGGCCACGGAGGTGTGCTGGTGGAGCTCAAAGTGCCGCCGCCCATCGTATTCCTTGTGACGGCGGCGTTGATGGCCGTGCTGGCCGCAGGAACGCCAGGGTTGGCCCTGCCTTTGCCCGCCGCCGTGCGGGTAACCGCGGCGGGAGGGATCTTTGCGCTGGGGGTCGCGCTGGGCGTTCTCGGTCTCAAGGCTATTCACGGCGCGCGGACGACCGCCGACCCGCGGCATCCGGAACGTGCTGTGGTTCTGGTTACGGGTGGCGTCTATCGCTACACCCGCAATCCGATGTACTTGGGTCTGGCCACCGCATTGCTCGCATGGGCGCTGTGGCTGGACAGCGCGGCTGCGTTGCCGGGTGTTCCCGCCTTTGCAGCCTACATCACTCGCTTCCAGATCATCCCCGAGGAACGGGCGCTTGCGGCCCGGTTTGGAAAGGACTACACCGCATATTGCCGGTCCGTGCGCCGGTGGCTCCCGTTTCCCGGGCACAAGACGACAAGGAGGTAGTTTCATTGCGACGTAACCAGAAGTCCCTGGCCGCCGTCCTGGCCGCCGTCTTGTTGTTGGCCCTGCCCCTGGTGGCCGTGGCCCAAACGCCCGGCACACCTGGCCCCGCTGGCCCGGGTGAATCCGGGGTCACCTCCGGCCAAGCCGGCGACGGGCTCGTCATCGTGCCGGTGGCCGTCGGGCCGGAGGGGAGTGCGGCTGTCTACATCGCCGCTTATTCGGTGACGGTTAGCGCCGGCAGCCGCACCGGCATGTTTGCTGACGTGCCCGGGGAGGCCGTGGGCGAACAGGTAGCGTACGCGGTGCGGGCCCGCGTGGAAGTGCTGTCGGTCGACGCCGCGGCCGGAACCGCCCGGGTGTCGGTCCAGGCGCAGCCCGTTGACCCGGAGACGCGCGAGCCGCTCTCTGATCGGGTCTGGGAGGGCGTGTACCTCCTGGCCGAGGACGAGGCGGTGCTCGAGGCCGGCACGCTGCCTCCCGACGAGTATGTGGATCTCGTCCGACCCGTTTGGCTCACGGACTGGATTGAAGCGCGCATCAGCGACTTGCCGGAGCCGCCGCTGCGGGTCGGCCAGACGTGGCAATCGTCCGTCGTCAATGAGGACCTGGCGGAGCTAGGCGTTCCCGGCGGCGAGGTAGTCGTGTTTGGGCAGTTCGCCGGCTGGGTGGACGCAGCGGGCGTCGGCGGCCCGGTGGCACACCTTGTGGAGCGCCTGGAGAGCCGGGGCGCGGCTGAGGAGTCGGTGGCCGAAGGCATCACCGCCAGGACGGAGTACGTGGTGTCGGGTGAGAACAACGCGTGGCTTGTGCCGGGCGACTTCCTCGCCGGGTCGGCCAGTATCGTCGATGTGGACATGGTCATGCACATGGGCGCGCCTGAGCTCGGGGGCGGCGATCTGCAGATTCTGGTTCATCTGGAGCGGGCCGTGGAGCGGGAAGCCGGGGACAGCCTACTGGCGTGGACCGCGCCGGAGCTTCCCGTCCTGGAGATCGGCGGCACCGTGACCGGTTTCCTCGGTGAGGGCAGCCAGGACTACGGCGACGGCACGTATGCCGACTATTACCTGCTTTACGGCCAAGAAGGCGATGAGCTGGCTTTGCGCTTGCTCTCGCAGGACTTCGACGCCTATCTGGAGCTCCGGGACGATGCCTGGCAGGTGGTGGCATGGGGCGACGACACCGACGGGAGCACCGACGCGGCAGTCTTCGTCACCCTGCCGTACACGGGCTTGTACTACGTGGTGGCGAACTCGTACTTCGCGGAGTCCGGCGGCAACTATACCCTGACGGTGACCCGCGAATCCGCCCCGACGAGGCAAGCTGCGGACGCGGCCGCGGTTATCGACGCGATCAGCGCCCTGCTGCCGGCCCTCCAGGATGTCCGGTCCATGTCCGATGAGGACCTGAGCCGCCTGGAGGATTCCTTGTTGTCGGCGCTCTCCATCATTTGGGAGGAGCAGGCCCGGCGCAGCGAGGACTAAGCTCGGGAGGGCCGGCGGCGGCTAAAGCCGCCGCCGGCCACCGCGCTTTGCAGCTCGCGAAAGAGGGCGAGGCGCTGCTGGTAGGGGACGGTGCTCCGGCTGCTCGGGTTGGGCATGACGAAGTCGCGGGTCCCCGGCACCTGCGGCTTCGCTTGGAACCCCCACGCCACCGGGCGGGTTCTGCTCAAGCCCGCGTAGGCCCGGTAGACGTCTTTACCTAGAAGGCATACGACTTGCGGGCGGCAGCGGTCCACCTTGTCCCGGAGGGCGCCCCCGCCCGCGAGCATCTCGGCCCACGAGAGATCCGAGGAGCTAGGCGTCATGCGGGCGACGATGTTGGTGAGGCCGAGCCCGTAGGCGGGCAGCAGCGCGTCTTCTTCCGGCGGGAACAGGCGTTCGGTGAATCCCGACTCGTGCAGGAGCCGCCAAAAATGGTTGTTCGGCCCCGCGAAGTGGTGACCCGCCGCCGCGGACTTGCGGCCGGGATTGTAACCGACAAAAAGGACGCGCGGTCGGAAAGGGATGTAGTCGGGCAGACCGGTACGGGTCGGGCGCGCTTCCGTCGGCTTACCCCGCACCGGTTCTGTCCCCATCGGCCCTTGGCCGGCCGCCCGCCTGCGCCGCCGCTCGGGCACGTCATCACGCCCCAAACTGACGGGATCCCCCTGATGCACCTTCGGGAGCCAAGATCAACACGTGCACTTCACCGGGCCCGTGAACGCCGATGGTAAGGTCGTTCTCGATGTCGCCGGTCCTGCTCGGCCCGGTGATAAGGACCACCTGCGACGGCAGTCGGGCCGCCGGTTTCCCTTCGCGCAGGACGGCCATGAGTTCGGAGCGCCGGGCCAGGACGCGCTCGGGCCGTACGAGAGCCACGTGCACCGGGGGGAGGAGACTTGTGCTTCGTGCCCGGCCACGACCGGCCAGTTGGACGAGGGTGCCCGTCTCGGCGATAGCCCAGTCGGCCCACGTGACACCGATGCCGGCCTGCGCAGCGGCGACACGGCCAGCCGCGGGCGTGACGACGTCCAGCCCGGTTTCCTCCAGTGCCGCGAGCCACGGTGTCCCCGCCGGTTCACGCCAGCGGGGATCGTCGTCCCTAAGGATGAGAAACGTTCCCGCCGCCTTCGCGATCTCCCGCAAGGCCTGCGCCAACCCGGCGGGCCCGTCCACATGGCGGAGGTGACCGCCTGCGGCCCTGAGCTCGGTCGCGAAGATTTCCAGGACCGCCCGCCGCGTCATGGGATCGCCGCCGCCGGCGGCAATAGCCGCCCGCCCCGGCCAGCGGCCAGGATGGGGTGCTTGGTCACCGGCGGCAAGCCGGCCGCGGATGCGGGCCAGAAACTCTTCGCGTCTTTTCGCCGCCATGTTCTTGCTCATGGCCTGGAGCCTCCCCGGGGCGTCGTGTGCGCCTTCGCAGCTGGGCGCACGCCGGCGGCCTTGGTACCGGTGGAAGAGGCAGCCCGTTCCCGCCACCAGTCCCGGAACGACCGGGAGGCCACGGCCGGCAGCTCGCGCTCCGCGATCCACTGGGACAGCGGCGGCGGGGCCCAGCGCCAGCGGCCGGCCCGCACGAGCGGAGCCTGCAGCATCCTGGCCGCCGCCAGAGCCCTCCGGAATCCTTTGGGACTGGCCATCACCTTGGTCCACAACCGAAACAGGAGCCGTTCTTCCCAAGAAGCAGCCCGCACCGCCTGGGTGTCCTTGCGGAGGCCGATCAGCATGTCATGGAGAGGAATCTTGACCGGGCACACTTCCGCGCACGCGCCGCACAGGCTGGACGCCTGAGCCAGTTCGCCCCAGTCGGCCACGTCCCGCAGAAGCGGCGTGATCACCGCACCGATGGGCCCGCCGTACACCCACCCGTACGCGTGGCCGCCGATGTGGCGGTAGACGGGGCAGACGTTTTGGCATGCGGAACACCGGATGCAGTGCAGCGCTTCCTGGTACGGCGTGCCCAGAAGCTTGGAGCGGCCGTTGTCCACTATGACGAGATGCAGTTCCTCCGGGCCGTCGGCTTCTCCGGCGCGGCGAGGGCCGGTGATGAGGCTCGTATAGACGCTAAGCTTTTGCCCCGTCGCGCTGCGGGGCAAAAGCTGCAGCATGATGTCAAGATCCTCCAAGGTCGGCACGAGGCGTTCCATGCCCATCAATGTCACCTGCACCCGGGGCAGGGACGTGACCATGCGCCCGTTGCCTTCATTGGTGACAAGGCAGATGGTGCCCGTCTCGGCGACCGCGAAGTTGCACCCGGTGATTCCCATGTCCGCTTCAAGAAACGCCTCCCGCAGCTTGGCCCGGGCAAAGCGGGTGAGCGTGGGCGTATCCGCCGAGAGTTTTTCGCCCGCAAGCTGCGAAAACAGCTCCGCCACTTCCTCCCGGGACTTGTGCAGGGATGGGGCGATCAAGTGCGACGGCCGGTCGTTTCCGAGCTGGACGATGTACTCCCCGAGGTCGGTTTCAATGGCCTCAATGCCGCTCGCCGCAAGGCGCGGGTTGAGTTCCACTTCTTCGGAGATCATCGACTTGGACTTGACCACTGTTCGGACGTTGTGCCGGCGGGCGACTTCGAGCACGTACTCCACCGCGTCCTCCGCCGTCTGGGCAAAGAAGACGTGCCCGCCGGCGGCCTCGACGTGCCCTGCCAGCTGGGCGAGGTAGTAGTCGAGGTGACTGATGGTGTGGGCGCGGATGCTCCGGGCGTGCTCCCGCAAGGCTTCAAAATCGTCAAGGCCGGCCACCGCCCGGTGGCGGGCAAAGCGGAACTTGTCCGTCGTGCGCCGCACCGCCTCGCCAAGCCGCGTGTTGCGTAACGCCTGCGCGGCCCGCTGGTAAACGTTGGTACGATCCGCGGCAGCGGTGGCGCTCATACGGCCACCTCCTCGGACGCAGCGGCAACGCCCAGCGCTTCCGCACCGTCGACGGTCTGGTCGAGGATCTCGGCGATGTGCATGACCCGCATGGGGGATCCTTGCCGTCGCATCGTCCCATCGAGGTGCATCAGGCATGACATATCGGTGCCCGTTAGTACTTGTGCACCGGTGGCAGCGGCATGTGCCTCCTTGGCACGGCCCATCGCTGCGCTCAAGGGCGCGAACTTGACGGCAAACGTACCGCCGAAACCGCAACAGTCCTCCATGTAGGGTAAGTCGACGAGTTCGAGCCCCTGAACGTGGCGCAGTAGCAGAAGCGGCTCCTCGCGCAGTCCCAGTCCCCGCCAGCCGTGGCAGGAGGCGTGGTAGACGACCCGCGCGGGAAACCGCGCCCCGACATCGACGACGCCGAGCCTGCGCACGAGAAACTCGCACAGCTCATACGTGCGGTCCGCCAAGGCTCGGGCGTCGGTTTCCCGGGGGGTGCCGGCGAACAGCTTGGGCAGGTAGTGCCGCACCATGGCCACGCACGACCCGGACGGGCTCACCACGCATTCACTCTCCGCAAACGCATCCAGCAGGCCGGCAGCCACGATCCTGGCTTCGTCATGGAAACCGCTGTTAAAGGCCGGCTGGCCGCAGCACGTTTGCCGTTCCGGGAAATCCACCGACACCCCGAGCCGCTCGAGCACCCGTACCGTGCTTTGACCGACACCGGGGTAAAAGGCGTCCACGAGGCACGTGACGAGCAACGCCACGCGCATTGGTACCACGCTCCTTGCGGACGGATAGCACGACCCGGCCATCCATACACGCCCATTGACGGGTTCTTAGGGCTGCCGGGACCGAACTCCTGCCGGCGCCGGGCGGCAGGGCGGGAAGATTCTAGCCGCACGGTATTTTTCGAAGATCAACCGTCGCATTGCAGGAACATCGGAAACAACGGAGAAAGATGTTTCTGAAACAAAGGAGGAACAACCGCGGATGGCCACATTGCGCGATATTGCCCGCGCAGCAGGCGTCAGCCCGGCGACCGTGTCGCGGGTGCTTAATGGAAACCAGCAGGTAGCCCCCGAGCTCCGGGAGCGGGTGCACGCCGCCGCCGAGCGGGTGGGATACCAGTTGGCCAACTTGCGGCGGCCCCGGTCCGGCCTCCGGCAGGTCGGACTCATCGTGCCCCACGTCAGTTCGCCCTTCTATTGCGAGGTGTTGGCCGGTGTCGAGCGGGAGGCGTACCAGCGGGGCTACGACCTGATCTTTTTCACCACCGCCGGCCGGTCTCACCGCAACGTCATCGAGCGAGTGCTGCAAGCGCCCCAGGTCGCCGGTTTGGTCGTCATCACCCCGCGTCACGGGGAGGAGCGGCTCCTGGCCGACTACCCCGATGCGCCGCCGGTGGTGGTGGTGGACCATCGCAGCGCGGGCAGCCCGTACCCGCACGTCCTGGTAGACAACTTGCGCGGCGCCCACCGGGCCGTTGCATACCTCTTGAGCAAGGGCTACACGGACATCGCCATGATCCGCGGCCCGCTCGATATCCAGTCGTCGATGGACCGCGTCCGGGGATTCCTGCTGGCCTTGCAGGAGGCGGGCATGCCCGCGGGCTCAGACCGCGTCTGGGCGGGGGACTTTGAGCAGCGGTCGGGCTACGAGGCCGTCTGCAGGCGGCTTGACAAGGGAGAAAGAATGCCCCGGGCGCTCTTTTGCGCCAATGACCTCATGGCGCTGGGCGCGATCGCCGCGCTGCGGGAGCGGGGTTTGCGGGTGCCGGAGGACGTTGCGGTCATGGGCTTTGACGATTTGCCGCTGGCGGCCGCGGCGGTGCCGGCTCTGTCCACCGTCCGCCAGCCTATCCAGGAGATGGGCGCCATCGCGTTTCGCATGGCGGTGCGCCTTGCGGCGGGGGAGCAGCTTGAAAGCGAGCGCATCGTGCTGGACACGGAACTGGTGGTGAGGGGGTCGGCGTAAGTGCCGCCTGAGGGTTCGGCCCGTCCTGCGCTGCAGAGGGCACGGCGCTTCTTGATCCGCACGGGACCTGCGTACTTGTTCATCCTGCCGGCGGTCGTCGCGATGTTGTTCGTGCACTACCTGCCCATGGCCGGCGGGATCCTAGTGGCCTTTAGAGACATCAACCTGTTCACCGTCACGCGGTGGTACGAGGCTCCGTGGGTCGGACTGGCCAACTTTGTGCAAGGTCTCGACCCGGCTGGATTTTTGGGCGCCCGCTTCTGGCGGTCGTTATGGAACGTCACGCTGTTTGGCGCGGTTACCATCGCCGCCGGCTACGTCATCGGCATGGCGGTCGCCCTGCTCCTCAACCGGCCGTTTCCCGGGCGCAGCCTCGTGCGGGGCCTCATCCTCCTGCCTTACATCACCCCCGACTCGGTCGCCTACAGCGTCTGGCGGTTCATTTTCCAAGCCCGCATCGGCCTCGTCAACATGTGGCTCATGAAGTTCGGCATCATCGATGAACCGGTCATCTGGCTCGTGGGGTCCAACAGCATCTACGCCGTCATGCTTGCCTCCGTTTGGAAAGGATGGCCTTTTGCCGCTCTCGTGCTGCAGGCGGGGCTGCAGACGATCCCCCGGGAGTTGTACGAGTCGGCGATGATCGACGGGGCGTCCCCCTGGCAGCGGTTTCGCCATATTACCTTGCCGATGCTTGCCCCGGTCACCCGCATGCTGATTCTGGTGTCCATCTTGTGGAACTACAACGCCTTCAACCAGTTTTACGTGATGCTGGGCAGGGACCCGGGTCCTGCGGCCGACGTTCCTTCCACGCTCATCTTGAGGGAAGCTTTCAGCACCTTCAACTTCGGCGTCGGCACCGCCATGTCGGTGGTGCTCATGGCGGTCACGCTGCTGCTGACCGTCGTCTACCTGCGGGTGCTCCGGTCGGCGGAAAGGGGGCAGGCGTAGGTGGCGGTCGGGCCGGCGAAGCGGCGACGAGTGGACTGGCGCACCGTCGCGGGCAGGATCGGGTTTGTGCTGGCGGTGACGGTTGTGCTGGCCGTCGTCCTCGTGCCGTACTTGTGGATGGTGTCGGGATCATTTAAGTCAACCGTGGAGCTGCAGGCCGCCGACGTTACCCGGCCGGGCCAGGAGCCGTCGTGGATCCCGAGGCAGTTCACCTTGGACAATTATCGCAACGTCAACCGCACGGTCCGCATCTTGGACTACTTCGTGAACAGCCTTATCATCAGCACCGGAACGATGGTGGTCGGCACAACGCTCGCGCTGTTGGCCGCCTATGCCTTAAGCCGCTGGGCGTTTCCCGGCAGAAATGCGTACATCGTCTCCGTCTTGTCCACTCAGATGCTCCCGGGGATTCTGTTTCTCATCCCATACTTCATCCTCTTCACATGGCTGCGCAACCAGTTTGGCCTGCAGCTGCGCGACACCTACACGGGCATGATCATCACTTACACGTCCTTTGCGTTGCCTTTTTCCATCGTCATGCTGCGCAGCTTTCTGGACTCGATCCCGATGGAGCTGGACGAACAGGCCCAGATCGACGGGGCCAGCCGGCTCCGGATCCTGTTTTCCGTGCTGTTGCCCTTGGCACGCCCCGGGATCGTTTCGGTGGCCATCTACTGCTTCATCATGGGCTGGAACGAGGTGCTGTTCGCGTCGGTCCTGACGGGGACGGGCACGCGTACCGTAGCCGTGGGGCTCCTTGAATACATTACCGCCCAAGAGTCCCGTTGGACGATGATGATGGCCGCGTCCATCATCGTGTCCATGCCGGTGCTGGTGATCTTCAGCTTCCTGCAGCGCTACGTCATCTCCGGGCTCGTCTCGGGCGCCGTGAAAGGCTGAGCGGCACCGGGCCTCGGGCGCCCGCCGGGCGGCCGCGAAAGGGGGGATGCGCAGGGCAGGGCGCCAGGCAGCCACCGGCGCTTGGCACCGCCCGGTCGCGACGACGTGCCTCGTTGGCGAACGGTCTGCTGCAACGAAGTTTGGGGGGACAGGACCAACAGGGATGAGGAGGGAATGGATGTGCGCGGCATGACCCGCTTTGCGGCCGTCGCCTTGACGGCTGCGCTTGCCATGACGTTGGCGGCAGGGGCCGCCTTGGCCCAGGGCACCGAGATCACCTTTTGGCTGATGCCCAACGCGGCGGACGTGATCCACGTCCCGTGGCTCGACCAAAAGGTGGAAGAGTTTTACCGGGAAACCGGGATCCGCGTCCGCTACGAGATCATCGGCTGGGACCAGGCGTGGTCCCGCATCACAACGGCCCTCATCACCGGTGAAGGCGTGGACGTCTTCCAGGCTGGCACCACCTGGAATCCGCAGTTCGCCGCCACGGGCGCCGTGGCCGAGATCGACATCGACAAGTTCGGCGGAGCGGGCGCCTTTATGGAGGCAAACCTCATCTCGACGACGTACAAAGGCAAGTATTACGGCGTTCCCTGGTTCGCCGAGACGCGCGCCTTGTTCTACAACAAGGACATGTTCGCCGCCGCCGGCGTGGAGCCGCCCCAGACCTACGACGAACTGGTGGAGGTCGGCCGGCGCATCGTGGAGACTTTCGGCGAGGGAAGCGCCATTGCCATCGCCGGGACCAACGCGTGGGACTTGATCCACAACTGGGCCATCATCCTGTGGGCGTACGGCGGGGACTTGGTGGACGCCCAGGGCCGCAGGGCCGTCTTTAACGGGCCGGCCGGCGTGCAGGCGATGGAGTACTACGTGGACCTGGTGCGCCGCGGCCTTGCCTCCAGGGCGACCGCCGAGTACAACCAGCCCCAGGCGGACGCGGCCTTCATCAACGGCAACGTGGCCATGGCCTTTATGGGTCCGTGGAACATCGCGGACATCGAGGTCGAAAACCCCGGCCTCAACTACGGCGTCGTGGAACCGCCGGCCGGGCCGACGGGCCGCGCCGCGTTTTCGGGCGGCAGCAACTTGGTGATCCTGGGCGCGAGCCGCAACAAAGCCGCAGCCGAGGAGTGGATCCGGTTCCTCCTGCGGCATGAGAACCTGGTGAGCTACACGCGGGATCTCTCAAAGATGTTGCCGGCGAAGGTCGACGCGTTCAATGACCCCTACTATGAAACCGGCGTTTGGCAAGTGTTCCGCCGTGGTTTGAGCTACGCGACCGCGTACCCGCCCCTGGGCGTATGGGGTGACGTCGAGAACGCGATCGTGGCCGAATTCCGCAACATCTTGACCGCCTACGTGGAAGGCAGCCTGGAGCGCCAAGGCGGCGTGCAGGCGTTCCTCAACCGGGCCGCCCAGCGCGTCGACGAGGCGCTGGCTCGCGAGCGCTAAAGGGTAAACGTATCGATCGCCGGGCTGCGGCAGGGCGGCCGGGGCGGACCGTCGTGGGGGCGGTCCGCACCCGGCCGCGCCGCGGCGCGGCCAGAGCGGGCAGGAGGCAGCCATGAGCGAATGCCAGTTTCCCGACGGCTTCCTGTGGGGAGCCGCCACGTCCGCGTACCAGGTCGAAGGGGCCGCAGGCGAAGACGGCCGGGGCGAATCGATCTGGGACCGCTTTTGCCGGGAGCCGGGACGGATCGAAAACGGCGATACCGGCGACATCGCCTGCGACCACTACCGCCGCTGGCGACATGACATCGACCTCATGCGAAGGCTCGGGCTGACCGCCTACCGGTTCTCGGTGGCGTGGCCCCGGGTTTTCCCGAGCGGCAAGGGCCAACCCAACAGCCCAGGGCTGGCTTTCTACGATCGCCTCGTGGACGGGCTGCTGGCCGCGGGTATCCAGCCGCTCGTCACCCTCTATCACTGGGACCTGCCCGCGGCTCTGCAGGACCGGGGCGGGTGGACGAACCGGGACACCGCGTACCGGTTCCGGGACTACGCCGCGGTTCTCTTTGAGCGCCTCGGCGACCGGGTGGACATGTGGCTCACGGTGAACGAACCGTACGTCGCCGCCATGCTGGGCCACGCCTTGGGGATGCACGCTCCGGGTCTCAAAGACCTGGGCGCCGCGCTCAAGGCGGCGCACCACCTGCTGCTCGGCCACGGCCTGGCGGTGGAAGCCTTTGACGACCTTGGCCTGCGCAGGCAAAGCCGCGCCCGCGGACCGGCTCGCATTGGCCTTGCGCTCGACATCCACACGTATGCCCCCATGTCGGAGAGCGGCGCCGACGCCGAAGCTATGGAGAGGGCGCGCACCCTGGAGGCCCGCTGGTTTGCCGACCCGGTCTTCGCCGGCAGGTACCCGGCCGATGGCCTGGAATGGTACAAGGGGCAGGGCGCCGAGCCGCCGGTGAAGGATGGGGATCTTGCCGTCATCGCCCGGCCGGTGGACATCCTCGGCGTCAACTACTACCGCCGTCACACCGTCGCCCACGATCCGTCCCGGCCCATCTTCGGCTACCGGGTCGCGGTGCCGCCGGGGCGGCGGGTGACCGAACTGGGCTGGGAGGTTTACCCGGCGGGGCTTTACGAAGTCCTGACCTGGCTGCGGAACACATACTTCGAGGGGTCTGACCGGCCCGCCCGTCCGATCGCCTTCCTGATCACGGAAAACGGAGCGGCCTATCCCGACACGGCGGAAGCCGCGGGTATGAACGGAGGCCAGGGACGAGGCCCAGACAACGGACCCGCGGGAGCGCAGGAGCTGCGCATCCGGGATCACGAGCGACGGGACTACATCGCGGCCCACCTCTACTACCTGTGGCGGGCTGTCCAGGACGGACTCCCTGTGCAAGGCTACTTTGCCTGGTCGCTTATGGACAACTTCGAGTGGGCCCGGGGCTACAGTTCCCGCTTTGGCCTCGTCTATGTCGACTACGTGACCCAGGCGCGCCTGATCAAGGACAGCGGGTACTGGTACAGCGCCGTCTGCCGCGAAAACCGCCTGGTAGTCGACCCAGAACGCCTCGCGCTCTAGCAGCCGGCCCAAGCGTTTCACGGGGGTTTGCAACGCGTTGGCAAGTCGCGACAGGCCGGGATGGGCCAAGGCCTTGGGCAGACGCACCATTGTCCACGTGGACATGGACGCTTTTTTCGCGCAAGTCGAGGCGCTGGACCATCCCGAGTACCGCGGCAAGCCCTTGATCGTAGGCGGAGACCGGGACAGCGCCCGGGGCGTCGTGTCCACATGTTCCTACGAAGCGAGGGCGTTTGGCGTCCGATCGGCGATGCCTATCCGCCGGGCGGTGCAGCTTTGTCCCCACGCCATCTTCGTGCGGCCGAGGATGGGCCGCTACGCGGAAGTGAGCCGGCGCATCCGGGCCGTGCTGGACGCCTTTGCCCCGGTGGTGGAGCCGCTGTCCATCGACGAGGCTTTCCTCGACATGACGGGTGCCGAACACCCTTACAGCGACGCCTGGCACATGGGCCGGGAGCTCAAAGCCCGCATTTTTGCCGCCACGCAGCTGACGTGTTCCGTCGGCGTCGCCTCAAACAAGTTTGTGGCCAAGCTCGCCTCCGACAGCCGGAAACCCGACGGCCTCGTCGTGGTCGACGCAGCCGGTACGGACCGCTTCCTGCTACCTTTGCCCGTCGAGGCCGTCTGGGGCGTCGGCCCCCGCACCGGCGCCGTCCTGCGGCGGGCTGGCATGGCTACCGTAGCTGACGTCCGCGGTCGCCCCGTGTCGGTCTTGTGCGAGCTGCTGGGAGAAAAGCTGGGGCGGCATGTATACGACTTGTGCCATGGCCGGGACGACCGGCCCGTGGAGCCTGAGTCGGAAGCGAAGTCCATCGGCCGGGAAACGACCTTTGAAGTGGACGTTCCCGAGGGGCCGCGATTGCGGGCGCACCTCGCGCGCCTTGCGGCCGAGGTGGGTGCGCGGCTGCGCAAGACCGGCATGACGGCCCGCACCGTCACCGTCAAGATTCGCTATCCCGACTTTGCCACCCACACTAAGAGCCGCAGCCTGCCGGCGCCGTTTAAGGACGACGCCACGATATACCGGGAGGCGAGCCGCCTCTTGGACGCCTTCCGGCTCGCGCGGCCGCTGCGGCTGCTCGGCGTGTACGTGTCGCACCTTGAGGCTGACCGCCAGCTTTCCCTCTTTGAGCAGAGGGAGGACAAGGTGGCCGAGGTGATGGATGCCATCAACAGGCGCTACGGAGCCCGCGTCCTGCGCCGGGGGCGTGAACTCGGCCAGCCGTAATCACCAGCAGCCCAGAATAACGCACCGTGCGATGGCAACCGGCCGGCGTGGCCGCTTAGGGCAACCACTCCGGAAAACCGGTCAGGGAATCACCGGCGGTTGCGGGCGCCCGCGTGTTCACGGCCGCCGCGTCATGACCATCTGCGCATCGCCCGCCCGGGCCGGGGCGCGGGCGGCAGCGTCGTCGCCCGGCTCGTGCTCGGCGTTCTCAAGCCGATCGTGGGGCGCCTTCGTCTGCAGCGGTACCGGTTTCAGAAAGAGGGTCGCGACGAGGCTCAGGGCGGCGAACGCGAGCCCCGCGAGAAACAGCGGTTTGTATGCCACGGATAGGCCTGCCCGGATTCCGTCGACGGCCTCTAGCGGCAGCGCTGCCAGGAGCGCCGGATCAAAGAGGGCCGCTACGTCGCCGGCTCCTTGACCGCCTGCCGGGAGGACGAGCTCCGCATCAACGCCCGGCGGCAAAAAGCGCGGCAGCTCCGTACGCAGGCTTGCGGCCAGGATCGTGCCCATGAGGGCCACGCCGACGGTGCTCCCCACGTTGCGGGCAAACTGGACGGCGCCGGTGGCGACGCCCATGTCCCGGTAGGGGACCGAGTTTTGCACGGCTAGCGTGTACGTCTGCATGGTGGACCCGATGCCTGCACCGATCATGACCATGCGCAGGAGCAGGGCGGCCAGGGTATCGCCCGGCCCCAGCCGGCTCAGGGCCATGTACCCGAGGGCGACGAGGGGCAGCCCGAGGAGCATCTGCGGCTTGTAGTAGCCGGTCTTCGCGATCAGGAACCCGTTCGCGGCGCTCACCAGGATGATGCCGATGTCCAAGGGGATGAGCACGAACCCGGAGCTGGCCACGCCTAATCCCATGACGCCCTGGGCGAACATGGGCACAAAGTAAATCGCACCGAACATGGCCATGGCCAAGGTCATGCTTCCTAGGCTCGCCGCGGCAAAGATCGGGTTTCTCCACAGGTACAGGGGGATGACGGGTTCGGGCGACCGCCGCTGGGATACGCCGAAGAGCACGAGGAGCAGCCCGCCGGCGCCATACAGTCCCAGCACAGGCGCCGAGCTCCAGGGGTACTGGCTTCCGCCCCACGTCGTCGCGAGCAGCACGGCCAGGAGGCCGAGCGTCAGGGTGGCGAAGCCGGTGTAGTCAATGCGGGCGGAACGCCGGCGGTGGGGCAAATGCATGTAGCGCAGGATGAACCAGAGGGCCACCAGCCCAACCGGCAGGTTAATGAAGAAGATCCATCGCCAGGAAAACTGCTCCGTGATCCAGCCGCCCAAGGGAGGCCCGCTGACGCTCGCCACGCCAAACGCCATCCCCATGAGCCCTTGGTATTTGCCCCTCTCCCGGGGTGCGGCGATGTCGCCGATGATGGTCTGGGACAAGGGCACCAGCATCCCCATAGCCACACCTTGTACGACCCGGGCGCCCACCAGGAACCAGAAAGTCCGGGAAAGGCCGGAGAGGACGGACGACAGCATGAGGAGCAGGAGGCCGCCGACATAAAACGGCTTGCGGCCGAACAAATCGCCCAGCTTGCCCACGGCCGGCACGACGACCGCCGAGGTAAGGCTCGCGCTCAAGGCGACCCAGCTGTAGTGCTCCATGCCGCCGAGTTCGGCGACGATCCGGGGCAGGGCCGGCGCCACGGTCGTCAAGTTGATGGCGGCGACGAGCATCCCCAGCATGAGGCCTGCGAAGATGAGCCGCACCTGGCGGGATGTCAAAGGCCCGCCGTCGGCGGCGGGCTCAGAAAGGCCGGTGTTATCCATCAGGGAAGGGACGGCGGAGGCGGCCTTTCCGGACCGCGAACGATTGCGCTTCAAGGTCCCGTGCACCTCACTCGACCACGATCGTACGCTTTTCCCGGGCGGCGGTCAACGCACTCGAGCGCCGGTTGGCGGAGGAGGGCGGCCGCACCCCTTTATGCCGTCCGTGGAGGCCGCGCAGCGCCGCGGCCCCGGCCGAGCCGGCGCACAATGAGCCCGATGGTGAACTGGGCCGTGGCCACGGTCACCACTGTTGCACCCGGCGGTGTGGAGAGGTAGTACGAAAGGTAGAGGCCGAGCCAGGTTGCCGCCAGGCCGCACGCGACGGCCGTGACCATCAGCCGCTCAAGCCGCCGCACAAACAAAGACGCGGTGGCGGCGGGCGTGATCATAAGCGCGACCACAAGGACGACCCCGACAGCCTGTAGGGACACCACGACGGTCAGGGCCACCAGGGACAAAAGGAGCCACTGCAGACCCGCGACGGGCAAGCCCGCCGCCTCGGCGCCGGCGGGGTCAAAGCTGATATAGACAAGGTGCCGGAAGGCGGCGGCCAGCAATACGCCGGTGATGACCGCCGCGGCCGCGATCCAATAGATGTCGGCGGGGCGGATTGCGAGGACGGAGCCGACGAGCAGGGCGGACAGGTCGCCCGCGAAGTTGGAGCGGGTGGCCAACCCGAGGACTCCCAGGGCAAACGCGCCGGTAAACAGGATGGCGAGGGACGTGTCGGCCCGCAGGGCGGTCTTGCGCCCGAGGGCCGTCAGCCCCGCGGCCGTCAGCAGGGCGAAGGCGAGCGCTCCCAGGTGCAGGGGGACGCCCAGCAGCATCGCGGCTACAAGCCCCCCAAAGGACGCATGGGCGATGGCGTCACCGATAAAGGCCAATCCTTTGAGCATGACAAAGGTGCCCACGACCCCCGCCAGCACGGCGATAAGGGAGACGCCCAAAAACGCCCGGGCCATGAAACCATACTGGAACGGCTCGGCCAGGAGCTCAACGACGGTGCTCAAAAATGGTCACCCGCCCTTCGGCCGTCACCAGCGGCACGTGCTTCCCGAAGACCGCCAGCAAGTGCTCGGGCTTGAGCGCCACCTCAGGCGGCCCCTGGCAAATGACTTCGCCCCGCAGGCAAAGAACCGTGTCAAAGTGGTCGGTCAGGCAGTTGAGGTCGTGGGTCGTCGCGATCACCGTGCGGCCCTCGCGTTTTAGGTCGTCGACCACGTCCAACAGGTCGTGCTGGGCCCGGGCGTCCAGGCCCGTCGCGGGCTCGTCCAGCAGGATTACCTGCGCATCCTGGAGCAGCGCCCGGGCGATGAGCACCCGCTGCCGCTGGCCGCCCGAGAGCGCGCCGATGGGCCGGTCGGCTTCACCAGTCAGCCGCACCCGTTCGAGGGCCGCCATGGCTGCTGCCAGCGCATCTTTGCCGGGGGGCCGCCACCAGGGCGTACGCGCCAGCACTCCCTGCAGGACGACGTCGATGGCGCGGATCGGGAACTGCCAATCGATTTCCTCATGTTGGGGCAAGTATGCGAGGAGATGGCGGGCCTCCCGGGGCGGCCGTCCCAGCACCCGCACCGTACCGGCCAGCGGCGGAAGCTTTCCGACCAGCGTGCGCAGGAGCGTCGACTTCCCGCCGCCGTTGGGACCGATGATGGCCGCTGACGTTCCGCACGGCACGGTCCAGTTGATGTTTCGCAAGACGATGCGGTCGTCGTAGCCCGCCGTGAGGTCCCGGACCTCCACGGAAAGACGGTCGTTTCCGCCGCCAGAAGCGGGGGCGCGCGCCACCAGAGCCCCTCCTTTCGACGCAGGAGCTTGTTTCGAGCCTGAAGCGGCAGCTTTGTGGCTCTCGCCACGGGACTTTCGCCCGCTACCTGAGCAGACTGACCAACGTCTCCGCGTTAGCCCGCATCATGGCCACGTACGTCGGCACCGCGTCCGTCAGCGAGTCCGTGTACAAGACGCCGATCCGTACGCCCGCCTCCCGAGCGATCGTTTCCGCCAGCCGCGAGTCGATCTGCGGCTCGACGAACACCGCCGGCACTTGCCGCTCCCGCAGCAGGCGGACGAGCCGGGCCATCCCCTGCGCGGCGGGCTCACGGTCGGGATTTTCCACAAGGAAACCCGCCGCCTCCAGTCCGTAGCGGCGTGCCATGTAGGCGTAGGCGTTGTGGTAGGCGACCAGCACCCGGCGCTCCGGCGGGATCTGCGCGATCTGCTCGAAAATCCAGCGGTCGAGCGCCTCCAGTTCCTGCACGTAGGCCGATGCCCGGGCGCTGTAGTAGGCTGCGCCGGCAGGATCGTAGGCGGCCAAGGCCGCTTCGATGCGGCGCACGTACTCGATGGCGTAGGTAACGTCCAGCCAGAAGTGCGGGTTTCCTTCCTCGTCCTGGTGCCCATGGGCGTCATCGCCGTGGCCCTCGCCAGCCGCCAGCGCCTGCAGTCCTGCGGAGAGCTCAAGGGCAACCAAGCCCGGCCGCCCCGCGCCCTCGATGAGCCGCGGCGCCCACCCTTCAAAGCCGTGGCCGTTGTAGACGAAGATGTCCGCGTTGCTGACCGAGCGGATCTCCCGGGGTGTCGGATCCCAGCTATGAGGGTCCGCACCCGTGGGGACGAGGGATGTCACTTGGACCCGTTCGCCGCCGACGCTCGCGATCATGTCGGCGAAAACGCTGGTCGTCGTGACCACCCTCACGGGCTGGGCGGAGGCGCGGCCTGTAAGGCCGCCCGTCAGGCCGGAAGCGAGTACTGTGAGGATGGCGTACATGGCCAGCCGCGCGGTCGTACCTACTCGCAGTCGTCCGAACACAAAAACACCCCTCCGTTCGGGGGTTACTGATACTCGGTCTCAATAAGCATTTCCAGTTTAGCCGAGCTGCGGGGGGTTGTAAAGGGTCGATGAGCCTGCCGGCCCCTGGCGGATCACCGCGCACTGCTGCAGTCAGCGCACAGGCCGACGATATCCAGGTGATGCCAATCCACCTGGTAGCCCGTGGATTGGCGAATCCGGGCGAGGGACCCCTCCATGGGGCAATGGTCCAGGTAAGCGACGCGGCCGCACTGCCTGCAAATGAGCCGGTCCCGGTGGCCGCTGGCCGGGGGAGTGGCCTGGACCGGCGCGACGATGTACCGCTGGCAGCCGTCGGCTAAGTGAAGGCGGCTGAGGACGCCCAGGTCATGCAAGAGCTTGAGCGTGCGAAACACCGTCGCCCGCCCGAGGCCCGTCGGCCGCAGCCGGACATAAAGGTCCTCGCCCGTAAACGACTTGTCGGCGAGCGCGGCTACGGCGCGAACGAACTGCACGCGGGGTTCCGTCAATCTGTGGCCGGCACCCTCGAGCAGGGCTAGAATGCGTTCGGCCAGGCCGGTCGCGCGTTCGGGCGGCGTCTCGCCTGCGCTGGAAGGAGGCGCCGCCACGGCGTGTTCCGCATGTGGACGCGTACCCATGTCTTCATCATGGCATGTCGGCAACCGGTTGGCAAGCAACGCCGTCCGCCGGTCCAAGCCTGGCCGCGTTCGTGCGGCCGCACCCGCTTGGCAGCCGCGGCCCGGCCCCCTCGGTGCGGCCTGCCCGGCCCAACAACCCTGGACGGGCCGCGCGGCAAGGCGAGCGCCGTGCCGGGCCGGGATTCGCCCGGGTCAACCTGCGATGCCGAGCAGCGTCACGACGAGAACAAAGTAAATCAAGAGGCTGGTAAAGTCTTTGACCGTTGTAAGGAACGGGTCGGCTCCGGCCGCGTGGTCGAGACCGAGCTTGAGCAGGGCCCAGGGCATGAGAAACCCGAGAAAGCAGGCCAGCGTCGACGAGATAAACAGCGATACGCCCACGGCTACGCCCAGCTGCGGGATTCCGTTGGGCACCCCTTGCCACAGGTAGGCAACGGTGCCTCCCGCGAGGCCAAGGATCGCCCCCATGACCATCCCGATCCGCACCTCCCACCAGAGGTGTCGTGGAAAGCGCTTCAAGTCGATGTGGCCGAGGGCAAGGCCCCGGGCAAAGATGGTGGTCGACTGGGTGCCCACGTTGCCGCCCATATCCATGATCATCGGGATGAAGACGGCGACGGCGGCCACCGACGCGAGTACGTTTTCAAATTCCTCAATGACCCGCCCGACGGCCAGGCCCCCGGCGAGGGTGACAAGGAGAAACAAGATGCGCACCCGCACCGGGTACAGGATATCGCCTCGGGTGAGCCGCTCGCTGCGGACGACGTCGGTGCCTTGCCCGACGGGCGCCACGCCGGCTTTTTGATACATCGTCTCCGACGTCGCCTCTTCGAGGATGTCCATCGCGTCGTCGAAAGTGATGGCGCCCACGAGGCGGTTCTCCCGGTCCACGACCGGGACGGCGGGTACATCGAGGCGTTGCAGCAGCCGGGCGGCCGTCGTCGCGGATTCTCCTGCGGCAACCCGCACGTCCGTGCCTTCGATGAGGGAGCCGACCGGCGTCGCAGGGTCCGCCTTCACGAGGTCGGTCAGGCGGACGAACCCTTCGTAGCGCCGGCTCGCGTCGGTGATAAAGACGACGGCGACGCCTTCCCGCTTGAGCGGCGAGCGGCGCACGGCCTCCAAGGCTTCCGCGGCCGTCGCGTGGCGCCGCACCATGACATAGTTGGGGCTCATGAGGCGACCCGCCGTGTCGGGCGGATAGTTGAGCAGCATGTGAATGAGCGCGCGGGTTTCCGGGCGCAAGTCGGCCAGCAGCCGCTTGGCGACCTTGGCGGGGAGCTCGTCGAAGAGAGCTGCCCGGTCGTCGGGGTCGAGCCCTTCGATGATGCGGATCGCGTCGTCGCTTTCCATGGCGAGGATGAGCGACCGCTGCTCATCGGAACTCAACTGCTCAAACGTGGCGATGGCCTGGTCTTTGTCCAGCAGGCGAAAGGCGACGGCACGGTCGGCTTTGGACAGGACGCTGAGCAACGCGGCGGCGTCCGACGGGCTCAGTCCGTTGAGGAGCGCCTTGGCGGCTTCGAAGTTGTGATCGCGCAAGTGCGCCGTGACGGCGGTGGCCGGCATGGCATAACCTCCCAAGCCCTGCCATCCGCCGCCGGCCGGAACAGCATCAGTCCGGCCGAACAGGTTTCAAAAAAAGCGGGTGCGCCGGATGGCGGGCGTCGTGGATGGACCGTGGGATAATGCTGGAAACGGCGGTCTTATATCTACTGGGACCGTCGTAGTCCATCGTGGGACACCTCCCGCAATTGCGTTTCCGGGGCACAGTTGGGTTATATCAGCGGGAGGGCGCACTTGTCAACGCCGCCGGTCAGCTTCGTGCCGCGGCCGTGTATAATGGGAGGTACATGCCCCTTGGGCAAGTACGATTGGTGAGCGGAGGGAAAAGCATGCGTCGTATCGTCGGGGCCGGGTGTGTGGGGGTTGCCGCGTTGACTGCGGCGGTGGTGTTCGCGTTCGCGGCGCTTTCGCCTGCGTTTGCCCACGGATTCCTCTCGGCATCGGATCCGGCGGAGAACGCGGTGCTGGACGGCGCGCCCGCGTCGGTCCGGCTGAAGTTCTCGGAGCCCGTAGAAGTCGGTGCCAGCATCTTTAAGGTGTACCCGCTGCCTGCCGGCGAGGGAACGGACCTGAAGGGCGCGGCCGGCGCACTGGTGTCCGAAGTGCTGCGGGCCCGGGGCGACGAGGAGCAGCGCGCGGACGCCGGCGTGAGCGCCGCCGCCAGCGTCAGCCAGGAAGTGGAGATCCTGCTCAAGGAGGGGCTCGCTCCCGGCGCCTATGTGGTCATGTGGCGGGTGTTGTCCGTCGACACCCATGTGACGGAAGGATTTTTCGTCTTCCAGGTGCAGCCCGGGGGCGGCGACGTCTAGAGCCCCGGGCAACAGCAGTCCAAGCCGGTAAGGGGACGCGCGGTTGGCCTACTCGTTGCTAAAAGCGACCCATTTCATCGGGCTGGCGCTTGTCGTCGGCGGGCCGGTCTTCTGGCACCTGGTGAGCAGCCAAGGGGGCCGGCCCGGGCGCCCCGGACGGGCCGGGACAGCCCTGTGGACCGTCGGCCTTTCGCTGTTTCTCGCCGCAGCCGTCTTGGACGGCGCCCGGGCAGCAGCGGACTTGTACGGCTCCGTGTCGGCGGAGGATGTTTGGATTTTCCTGCGCACGACGCGGTTTGGCCGCATCGTCCTCGTCAAATGCGCACTGGCGCTGGCGTATGTGGCCGTAGCCGCGGCGAGCGGCCGGTCGCGCGCAGGGCGTCTTTTCCTCGTGCTCCTTGGCGGCGGCCTCATAGGCGCGGCCAGCGCGACAGGACACGCGGCGGCCGGCGGTTGGACCGGGCTTGTGGTAGACTTTGTGCACGTGGCGGCCATGGCCGGTTGGGGTGGAGCCCTGGCGCATTTTGCCCTCGCCTTGTGGAGCGAGGCGGCCAAGCTCGGGCCGCAGCCAGCGAGCAGACCCGCTCCGCTGGCCGTGCAGGCTCGTCGCTTCGCGTGGCTCGGCACCGTGGCGGTCACGGCTTTGGCCGGCACCGGCGCGCTATTGGCCGCACGACTCATTTACGGCCTTCCCGCCTTAACCGCCACCCCCTACGGCGGTGCGTTCCTGGTGAAGCTGGGCGTCTTTGGCGCCCTGCTCGCGGTGGCAGCAGTCAACCATTTCGTCTTCGTCCCGGCCCTCGAGCGGGGGATCCGTGGCGCGGGCGGGGCCCGCGGGTTCAGGCGCGCCGTGGCGGCCGAGGCGCTGTTGCTCGTTCTCGTGCTCGGGGTGACCGGGGTTCTCACGACACAGGTGCCGCCCCAGGAGCCCCAGGTGCTCGCCGAGCCGGTGCGGGCGGCCGGGTCGCTGGACGGCTACGCCTACGACGTTGAAGTCGTGCCGCAGGCTGCCGGCAGCCTGCGCTTTACCTTGCGCTTGCTGGACGAGGAGGGCAGGCCTGTGACGGGCCCGGCCCTAACCATGGATCTGACCATGCCGGGGCACGTCATGCCGCCGTACAGAGCCGCCCTGCGTCCCGCCGGTGCGGGTGTCTTTCAAGCGGACTTAATCCTGCCCATGTCGGGCCGCTGGCGCATCGCGATTGACCTCGCCGCGGCCGTGCCGGTGCGGCAGCGCGTCGACTTCGAGCTGCGGACGGCTACATCCCCGCGCGAATCGCAGCAGGTGTGGTACTTCACCCTTTACCGAGCCTTCCGCTGGCCCAGTGGAGTCCTCTGGCTCGCGGTCTACCTGGGGCTTGCCGTGTTTGCCGGCTGGAGCATCCGCCTTGCCCGCGGCAAGCATCAGTACCGGGCGCTGGCCGTCGCGGCGCAGCTTCTGCTCTTCATCAGCGTATGGCAAATCGTGTCGCTCTTTGTGGCCAAAGGGTACCCGACAGCCGATCATCCCAATCCTGTGCCGGCCACAGCCGGTGCCGTGGCCGAGGGGCGGCTTCTCTTTCAGACTTACTGCGCCCAGTGCCACGGCCCGGAAGCCCGGGGCGACGGACCGCTGGCGGGCGAGATGTGGCCGCCGCCCTCGGATCTTACGTTGTTTGCCCCCATGCATACCGACGGCGAGCTGTACTGGTTCATCAGCAAGGGGCTGCCAGGCACCGAGATGCCCGCCTTTGAGGGTTTGTTGAGCGAGGAGGAGCGCTGGACGATCGTCCGCTACTTGCGCAGCCTGCGGGCCACCGGGCCGGCCGCCGCCTGGCTCCAGCGCCATGGATTCTGACGCCTGGCAGGGACGCATGCGTCCCTAAGGTCAGGCCCGGGGCCGAGGCGAGCGCACCGTTTCAAGCCCGTCTATCCCCTCGATCCCTTCGGCGTCGGCATAAACCTCTGCCGGGACGTCCAGGCGTCGGCTGAACGTATGCAGGCCGCACTCGACCTTGCCCTTGCCCGGCCAGCGGCCGCTGCGCTCGCCGGCCCCGGGCGGAGTACGATCCGTGCACGGCCAGCAGCCGATGCTCATGTATCCGTCGTCGAGCAGCGGGTGATAGGGCAGCCCGTGGCGGTCGATGTAGCGCCAGACGTCCTGCCGGGTCCAGTTGGCCAGCGGGTGGATCTTGACCACCTCGCGCCCGGGCGAGACTTCATGAAGCTCCAAGATGCGGATTGCGCGGCGGGTGTGGGACTGGTCGCGCCGCAGGGCAGCAATCCAGGCGGCGATTCCCAGTTCCTCCAGCGCCCGGGCCAGCGGTTCGACCTTCCGCAGCCGGCAGCAAAGGTCCGGATCCCGGTCATAGAGGTGCGGGCCCAATTGCCGCTCCTGCTGGGCCACGGTCAAAGCCGGATGAACGTCGATAACCCGCAGGCCGTAGCGGGCGGCGAACTCCCGCTTAAACTGCAGCGTTTCGGCAAAGTGGAAACCGGTGTCGAGAAACAGGATGGGAACGTCAGCCCCCATGCGGGCGAGCATGTGGGCCAGCACCGTCCCGGCGCCGCTGAAGCTGCACGTCATGGCGACCCGACCGGGAAACCGCTCCAGAACCCACCGCAGCACCTGCTCCGTTTCCCACGTTTCCATTTGTGTGGATAAAGACGCCAATTCGAAAGTGTTGATTGACATCGCCTCCCAACCGTCGTTATGCTATGCGGGGGTCGGCCGGGCGGCGCCCGGGATCGGCCTTGCCGGCGTCACCACGGCCTGCCAGCCGTGGTGAGCATTGCTTGGAGGTGTCGCCCCGGGCGCGTCCAAGGGGCAATAGGAGGCATGCTTGCGCCCCGGCGGGCGGCGGGAGAAGGGACGTGCGTCAGGTGACGGGAAAACAGCGCTTTCGCCTCGGCCGACGGTCGCGCCATGCGGCCGTGGCTTTGCTGCTTTTGGCCGTCATCGGGGCCGCCGGCGCGTTGTCTGTGCTAAACGGCCCCCTGCCCGAGCGCTGGCGGGAAGCGGCCGCGGCGAGCTTGTCGGAGGCCGTTGGTGCCGAGGTGACCATCGGTGCCGTGCGTTTGGCGGGGCTTGGACGCGTCGTGCTGGAGGACGTGCAGGCCGAAGGGGCGGTATCCTTGCGGGCGGATCAAGTCCGCGCCGGATTTTCCGCTTGGAATTTGAAGGGCGTAGTCCGGGAGCCGCTGGCGGCCCTTGAGTGGGTCGAGGTGCGGGGGCTGCACCTTACCGTCGCCGCCGACTGGCTCACGAGGGCGGCCGGGATGGGTCGCTCCGGCGACGGGCGCCCGCGGGGAGCCGCCGGTGGCGCGGGACCGGGCCCGGGCGGGGCTGCGGAGTCCCGTGGGCTGGACTTCCCCGGCGACCTGCCGGTCGATATCACGAACGGGCGCCTGACCATCGTGGACGGAGCCGAGCGGTTGGAGGCGGTGTTGACTGGGAGGGTGCAGCTTGCCGGCGGCCGGTTGAACTTGGACGACGTCCGCGTCGAGCTTCCCGGGGCTGCGGTGACATGGCGGGGCACGGCCTGGCCTAAGCCGGATCTGTTCGCGCGCGTCGAGGGAACGAACCTGGCCGAAGCGTGGGCGGTCATCCCGACGCGCTGGCGGGCGGAGCTTCCCGTGGAGCTAAGCGGGACCGTGGAGGGGGAGGCGTGGCTGGCCGGCACATGGGAGGGCCCCGGCGCGTGGGGCCGCTTGCGGCTGGCCGGCCTTTCCGTGCATGTGCCGGCGGCCGCGGCCCGGCCGTACGCACTGAGCGGCGGCACGCTGGCATGGTCCTGGTGGCCTGCGGAAGGCCTGGAGCTTGACCTTGACGCAACCCGGACCGGGACGCGCCTCCGGTTGGCCGGCCGGATCACCGCAGCCGGCGGGTTGGACTTGTCCGTAGCGGCGACCGGCGTTGACCTGGCGACCGACGTCACGGCGCTCAACCGCTGGGGAGCCGCCGGTGCCGCGGACTTCATGGGCCGTCTCCAGGGCAGCCTTTCGGCTCCGGTGCTCAGCGGTGAACTGCTCGCGGACGACGGGCGTCTCTTTGATCAGCCGTTCTCCTCTCTCGCCGCGCGGGTGCGGCTGTCCCCGGACGCATTCAGCTTTGAACAGGCCCGGTTGGAACATGGCGACTCCGAGTACCACCTGGAGGGGCGGATCGCTTGGCGGCAGGCGTCCGGCGGTCCCGGTGACCTGCGCGTCGTGTTGCGCACCGACCAAGGCAGGGTGGAGGAGGTATTCGGCGCGCTCGGCTGGACTGTGCCCGTGGCGGCGGGCTGGAACGGCACCGTTGTTCTTGAGGGTTCCTTGGGCGCGGTGGTGGGCCGGGGCGATGTGGTTTTGACCGGAGGAGTCGCTTGGGGACAGCCCTTCGACCGGTTGGCGGGAAGCTTCCGCTACGGCCCGGACGGGTTCCAAATCCTCGACGCCGCTGGCCTTGTGCGGGGAGGGCACGTACAGGTTTACGGAGGGGGTGAGCCCGCCGGTCCGTGGGAGCTTGCGGTGACCGCGCGGGATGTGCCGCTGCACGCCATCGCGGCCTTGCGCGACCGGGCGCCCATGTTGAGCGGTCTTGTCCGCTTCGAAGGAACCGTCCGGCGCGACTCCGGCGACCCTATGCCGTCTTTTGAGGGCGGCATGACCGCACAACACGTGCGCGTCGGGTCGCTCGACTTCCAGGACGCGTACGGCCAGATCGCTTTCGTGGGAGGCGCTTGGCAGACGAGTGGCTTGACCCTGCGGCGGCCGAGCGGCGGTACCTATCGGGCCAACGGCGCGGTCCGCTACGGCGATGATGAGCCGTTGCTGGACCTGACGGTCACCGTGGCGGGCGAATCGGTGGCGGATGTCTTGGCCTTGACCGGATTGCGCCTGCCGGTGCTCGCACCGTCGGGGCGCATGGATGCCGAAGTGGTGCTGTCGGGTCCGATTGTCCGGCCGGACGCGCGGATCCGGATGGAAGCGCCGGATATGCGTGGGATCGGCTACCGGACAGGCGTCGCGGTGGAACTGCGGGTCGAGGACGGGCGCGTGCACGTGGAGGAAGTCTCACGCACCGCCGGATAAGACCGGCGGTCGAGAACGAGGGAAGACAGCGGCTTTCCAGGACTTAGGGAGGTGAGGGGCGAAGTGAAGCAGCCAATGGACCTGGGCCCCGACCGGCGCTGGACGTCGGCCTGCGATCTTACCTTGCGCCAGCTGGTGGAGGAGGGGATGAGCGTCCAGGAGATAAGCGAGCTGCTCAACCGCCGGCCCGAAACCGTGGCCGCGCGCTTAAAGGTCGTGCTGGAACGGCCCGCGCCGAGGCGGCGGGACATCGACGCCTCGGAGCTCGCTTGGGCACGTAGGCCGCGCACCGGGCTCGGGCGGGTGTGCTGACTTTCAGAGACGGGAGCGATGGAAACTGATGAACCAAGTCTTGGGTCGACTGTTGGCGGGCGCGCGCAGCCGCATGAACCGGACCGTCGCGGCGCTCTGTTTGGCGGCGGTGCTGGTGGCCGGCGCTGCGGTGACGCTCCTCGCGCAAAGCGGCGGGGATGTCGTTGCGTGGGTGAACGGCGAGGCCATCACCAAGGACGAGCTCTACGAAGAGATGGTGCGGTACGTGGGGACCCAGGCCCTCGAAGAACTCATCCTCGTCAAGCTTGTGCAGCAGGAGGCTGCCGCCTTGGCCGTGCGCGTGACGGACGAGGAGGTAGCGGAGGAACTCGCGGCCATCGAGGCCGACGTCGGCGGGCCCAATGCCCTCGCGTTTATGTTGCAGATGTACGGCATGACCCGCGAGCAGCTGGAGCAGCAGATCCGGCTCAACCGGCTCGTGCGGGCGGTGCTCCTGCCGCAGATCGATATCAGCGAAGACGAGATCCGCTCATACTTCGACGAGAACAGGGAGCGGCTGGGTCGCCCGGAACAGGTGCGGGCGCGTCACATCCTCGTGGAGACGGAGGAACTCGCCAACGAACTGCGGGAGCGCATTTTGGCCGGGGAGGACTTCGCGGCCTTGGCCGAGGAGCACTCGCTGGACTGGGGTTCCGCTCTCCAAGGCGGTGACCTCGGCTGGTTTGGCCGGGGCGTGATGGTGGCGCCCTTTGAGGAGGCCGCCTTCGGGCTGGAGCCGGGTGAGCTTAGCGCACCGGTGCGCACCGACTACGGCTATCACCTGATCATCGTGGACGAGCGCCAGGCCGCCCAAGAAGCGGTGCTCGACGATACGACCCGCACCTTCATCCTGGAGCAGCTGCGGGATGAAAAACTTTCCCAGCGCATCCCAGAGTGGCTCGACGAGCTGCGCAGCAAGGCGGACGTCGAAATCTTGCTGGGCCGCTGAGGACCAAAGGCCGCCGCGCCGCCGGGGCGCCCGCCCCGGCGGCGGGGCAGGCGGTGCGCAAGCTTTTAAGCGTTCAGCGCTCGGGCTCGCGTCCGGGGACGGGCAGGATGCCGGCATTGGCCAGCGCCCGGGCGATGATGGCCAGAATCGGCCCGATCAGGATGCCGTAGACGCCGAACGCAACGACGCCTACCCAGATGGCCACGAGCATGAGGAGCGGGTGCATGCCCACGGAGTCGCCCAGCACCTTGGCCTGCAGCAGGTTGCGGACGGCGAACATGACCATGAAGAGGCCGACGAGCTGCACCGCTTGGGTCACGTCGCCCAGGAAGATGCTGATGGCCGCCCACGGGAAAAGGAGAAGGCCGGGTCCGAGCACTGGAATGACGTCCAGAGCGCCGAGAACGATGGACAGCACCATCCAATAGCGGGTACCGATGAGGACGAGGCCTGCGGCTGCGATCCCAGTGCTGATGAAGAGCATGATCACCTGAGCTTTTAGAAACCCGCCGAGGTCCACGAGGACCTTGTCCCGGGCCTCCGCGACGCGCGGCCGCCAGTTGGCCGGTGCCATCTGCAGGAGGACGGTGTTGACGTTCTCGCGGTCGGTGGAGAAGAAGTACGTCGCCAGCATGATAACGACCCAGACGGCGGCCGCGCTGGGCAGGCTGGCGACGGTGCCCAGCAGGCGGTTCGTCAGGCCTCCGATAAACTCGACAGCCCGCTGCGACAAGCTGTTGATGGTTTCCCGGACGTAGGCCGTGACCTCTTCGGGCACGGTATCGACCAGCTGGTTCACGTTCTGAAGCAGGTCGTTGACGACCCGCATCGCGGTGCGCTGGTGCGCCGGCAGGAGCATGGCCAGGTCCAGCAGTTCGTTGTAGACTTGGGTCATGACCCACAGCAGCGCTCCGCCGACGACCACCACCAGCAGCACGAGCGTGACGCCCGTGGCGACGGGGCGCGGCAGGCGCAGCCGTCGCTGCAAGCGGCTCACCAGCGGATCGATCATGCTGGCGAGCACGAAGGCCACAAAGAAGGGAAGCGTTGCCCGCAGCACAGGCCCGCGGAAAATGACGACGAACGCCAGGATGAGGATCAGCGCGGCCTTGCGGTAGTTGACGGCGACGGCCACTCGTTGGCGGACCCCCTGGCAGTTTATGGCCTTCATTATAGCACAGAAGGGGATGGCGCATGGGTAACCGGCTCGTGACACTGCTGCGGAACTACCTCATTACCGGGCTTTTTGTTTCGCTGCCGCTGGCCGTTACCGTATGGGTGCTGTGGCTTGTGTTCAGCACGCTGGAGTCGTCGCTGGGGGCGCTCGTCGCCTGGATCCTCGGCCTGTTTGCCGGCGAGCCCGTCCACATCCCAGGCGTCGGCGTGGTCCTCACCGTGGTGGTGCTGCTCCTAATGGGGGTGGTGGCCACCAACGTGGTGGGCCGGCGCCTCGTCGCCGCGGGCGAGCGCGTCCTGCTCATGTTCCCCGTGGTGCGGCCGCTCTACACCGGCGTCAAGCAACTCATCGAGGCTTTCAGCGTTCAACGCAACTCCTTCCGGGAAGTGGTAATGCTCCAGTACCCGCGGCCGGGACTCTGGGCTATCGGCTTTGTGACCAACGAAGGTCGCGGGGAGCTTGCCGCCCGTTTCCAGGAGCCGGTCAAGACCGTCTTTGTTCCCACGGTGCCCAATCCGACTTCGGGCTTCTTTGTTATCGCCCCCGAGCGGGAGCTGATACCGCTGGACATGAGCCCGGAGGAAGCGTTCAAGCTTGTTTTGTCCGGTGGCGTGCTGATGGCCGATGGGCCCGCGGACGCCGCCCAGCCGCCGGGCGGCCGCCAGCGGACCGGGAGTTAGCGTTGGAGCAGGGCCACGGTGTCCTGGGCGATGACGAGTTCCTCGTCCGCCGGGATCACAAACACCCGGACCGGGGCGCCGGGCGCGGAGATGTCCGTTTCGCCGGCGGCAGCGGCGTTGCGTTCTTTGTCGATGCGAACGCCCAGATAGGTCAGGCGGCCGCAGAGCTGCTCCCTAAGGCGCGGCGAGCGTTCGCCGATGCCCGCCGTAAAGGCGATGGCGTCGACGCCGTTCATAGCCGCCGCGTACGCTCCGATGTACTTGCGCACCCGGTACTCGAACATGTCAAACGCGAGCCGCGCCCTGGGGATGCCGGCTTCCACCGCCTCCTCGATGTCGCGCATATCGCCGGATACGCCGGACACGCCCTTTAGCCCGCTTCGGCGGTTGAGCAAGGCGTTGATCTCCGGAAGGCTCATATCCTCGTGCGCCATGAGATAAATCAGGGCGCCGGGGTCGATATCGCCGGAGCGCGTGCCCATCATCAAGCCTTCGAGGGGCGTGAAGCCCATGGACGTGTCCACGGAGATTCCTCCGTGGATGGCGGCGACGCTGGCGCCGTTGCCGAGATGGCACGAGATGATGCGCAAGGATTCCACGGGGCGGTCCATGAGAGCCGCCACCCGGCGGGCGACGTACTTGTGGGAGATGCCGTGGAACCCGTAGCGGCGAATCTTGTGCCGCTCGTAAAGCTCGTACGGGATGGCGTACAAGTAGGCGTGCGCCGGCATGCGGGCGTGCATCGCGGTGTCAAAAACGGCCACCTGCGGGGCGTGGGGCAACAGCGCCTCCGCGGCTTCAATCCCCGCAAGGTTGTGGGGGTTGTGCAGCGGCGCGAGGTCGTTGAGCTGCCTGAGCGCCTCCTTAACCTCCGGCGTGACCACCACCGCCTGCCGGAACAACTCGCCGCCGTGGACAACCCGGTGGCCGACCGCGTCCACCGCCGGCGCACGGGCCGCGCTGCCGCTTCCCGCCAGCAACCCGAGGCACAGCTGGATGGCTTCGTGATGGTGAAACACCGGCCGGATGCTCTGCTGCTCGTCTCCCGCCTGGCGGTGGGTGAGGATGGCCGCATCGGTGCCGATCCGCTCGATACGCCCGGAGGCAAGCACCGTGGGAGAGGCGCCGGGGGCCATGTCGTAGAGCTTGTATTTCACCGACGAACTGCCGCAGTTTAGGACAAAGACGTTCACCCGGCGGGAGTCCCTCCCCGCTGGCCAGTCTCCCCCAATGGCCAGCCGTGCCCAACATTCGAGCCGCAGGCAACGGCTTCCTTTTCTGGCCCGCCAGCCGCCGCCGGGCAGCAGGGACTTGGCGGGTTCGCCCCGAACTGCGTTGGCCAAAGGAGTGGAGATCCCTTGGATGTACAGCCTTTTCGCGGCCTTCGCTACAATCCGGCCTTGGCCGCCCCCGCCGCCGTCGTGGCGCCTCCCTACGACGTGATCGACACCGCCGGGCGCGAGCGTCTCGCCGCCCAAAGTCCATACAACATCGTCCACGTCGACCTGCCGGAGGACGGCTACACGCAGGCCGCCGCCCGCCTGCGCCAGTGGATGGATGACGGCGCGCTTACAGCCGAGCCTCGGCCGGCGCTCTACGCTTACCGCCAGGCGTACCGGGGGCCGGGCGGGCAGGAACTGGTGCGCTGGGGATTGACGGGCATGGTGCGCATCGCTGCCTACGGCGAAGGCATCGTGTTTCCCCACGAGCGCACGCTGCCCAAGCCCAAGGATGACCGCCTGCAGCTAATGCGGGCAACCCGCACCCACCTGAGCCCTGTGTTTGGCCTCTGCTTTGGTGCGAGCGCTTCCGTCGATGAGCTGCTGCCCGCGGCCTGCCAGCAACCGCCGGCAATTGCAGTGGCTGACGGCGACGGCGTGGAGCATGCCCTATGGGTGTTGACGGATCCCAACGCGATCCAGCGGATCCAGGCGGCCCTGGCACCGGCCCGGATCGTGATCGCCGACGGTCACCACCGGTATGAGACCGCGCTGGCATTCCGGGACGAGGAACGCGCCCGCACCGGTGATCAGCCGCAGGCCGCATGGAATTACGTCATGATGGCGTTGGTCGATCTGGAGTCCCCGGGCCTGACGGTGCTGCCGACCCACCGGATTCTCACGGGCGTCGCGGGCATCACCGGGGCCGAGCTGGTACAGCGGCTTGCGGGCACCTTCGTGTTGACGCCGGTGGACCTGGCCGATCGTCCTAAGGTGCCGGCGCTTCTGTCTGAGCTGGCGGCCCTCGGACCGGTGCCTGGTTTCGCCGTCTACACGGGCGGGGCTGGCTGGATTGCGCGCCTTGCGGACGACGGGGCGTGGCGCGCCGTCACGGCTGACAAACCCGGCGCGTGGCGGGAGCTGGACGTGACGGTGCTTCACGGATTGGCTCTTGAGCGCGCGGCGGGGCTGGATGCGGCGGCGCAAGGATCGGGGACATACCTGCGCTACACCCGCGACGCGGCAGAGGCGGTCGCGGCCGTGGACGCGGGCCAAGGTCAAGCCGCCTTCCTCGTGCGGCCGACGCCGCCGGAGTCCGTGCGGGACATCGCCCTGGCCGGCCACAGCATGCCGCAGAAGTCGACATATTTCTACCCCAAGCTGCTTACGGGGCTCGTCATGGCGCAACTGGACACCCCTGTGGGCCTTTGATATAATCGGTGCAATTCCAGCGGGGGAGGACCCGGCCCGTGGAAAAGTTCTTGCCCGAAGCGTTGACCTTTGACGACGTGTCCCTCGTGCCGCGCCTGTCGGAAGTTATGCCGGCCGAAGTGGACACGTCGACGTGGCTGACCCGCACGATCCGGCTGCAGATCCCGCTTTTGTCGGCGGCCATGGATACGGTCACCGAAGGGCGCCTCGCCATCGCCCTGGCCCGGGAAGGCGGCATGGGCGTCATTCATCGCAATCTGGATCCCGAGACGCAAGCGGGCGAAGTGGACAAGGTGAAGCGTTCCGAAAGCGGTGTCATCGTCGACCCGATCTATCTTTCGCCCCAGCACCGGGTGCGGGACGCCCTGGACCTGATGGCCCGCTACCGCGTTTCCGGCGTGCCCATTACCGACGAAACAGGCAAGCTTGTCGGCATACTCACCAACCGCGACCTCAAGTTCGAAACCGATTACGAGCAGCCCATCGCCAACGTGATGACCAAGGACAACCTGGTGACGGCGCCGGTTGGCACGACCCTTGAGGAAGCGAAACGGATCCTCCACAAGCACCGCATCGAGAAGCTGCCCCTCGTCGATGAGCAGTTCCGCCTCAAGGGCCTGATTACCATCAAGGACATCGAAAAGGCCCGCAAGTATCCAAATGCCGCCAAGGACGAGCAGGGCCGGCTGCGGGTCGGAGCGGCCGTCGGCGTCGGCAAAGATGCCAAGACCCGGGCCCGCATGCTGGTGGACGCGGGCGCGGACGCCCTCGTGCTCGACACGGCTCACGGCCATTCCCGGGCCGTGTTGGACATGGTGGCGTGGCTCAAGGGCGAGTTTGGCGACAAAGTCGCGATCATCGCCGGCAACGTATCGACGGGCGAGGGGACGCGGGCCCTCATCGAGGCTGGAGCCGACTGCGTCAAGGTCGGGCAGGGCGGCGGCAGCATCTGCACGACCCGGGTCGTGGCGGGCATCGGCGTGCCCCAAGTGACGGCGGTGTGGTTGAGCGCCCAGGTGGCGAAAGAGTACGGTGTTCCCATCGTCTCCGACGGCGGCATTCGCTATTCGGGCGACATCGTCAAGGCCATCGCCGCCGGAGCCAATGCCGTCATGATGGGCGGCCTGTTTGCGGGAACCGAGGAGGCGCCCGGCGAGATCGAGATTTACCAAGGCCGCAGCTACAAGGTGTACCGCGGCATGGGGTCCATCGGCGCCATGCGGGCGGGCAGCGGCGACCGGTACTTCCAGGACACCACGGGCGAAAGCAACAAGGATCGCAAGCTGGTGCCCGAAGGCATCGAGGGCCGCGTGCCCTACAAGGGCCCCTTGGCGGAAACGGTCTTTCAGCTGGTCGGGGGTCTGCGGGCCGGCATGGGCTACCTTGGCACCCGCACCATCCCGGAACTGCAGGAAAACACGCAGTTCGTCCGGCTCACGCACGCGGCGGCGAAGGAAGGCCATCCCCACGACGTGCAGATCACCAAGGAGGCGCCCAACTACTGGCTGTGAGGCAGGATGAGCCGGCCGGCATCAGTGACAGCCTCCTGAATCCGCTCGCGATCTACATTCTGGGCATGGTTCTCATCCCATGGGCGGCCGCCCCCCTCCTGCGCATCATCGTCTCGGGGGCGGCCGCCGGTCTTCCGCAGGCCGCGGCCGACGCGCTGGTCACGGGCGGCGTCCTCGTCGTCCAGGGCCTCGCCATCATCGCGCTGACCTTAAGCCACGGCCTCGGGCCGCGGGGCCTTGGATTGCCGCCGCACGCCCTGGGGATTTCCAGACGGGATCTTTCGGGAGGCGTGCGGCTCGGCCTTGCCGGCGGGCTGCTGCTCATGGTTATCAACCTCGCGGGTTCCCGGGCGGCTATCACCTTGTTCCGGCTCCTTTTGGGCGACGAAGCGGTGGCCGGCCGCCTCGCCCGGGAGCGAGGGGTCGTCACGGAGCTTTTCCAATTGGAGCTGCCCGGCCCGGTGCTTCTCCTGCTTTTCCTGGGCTCAGTCGTCATCGCGCCCGTGGCCGAGGAGCTGTTTTTCCGTGGCTACCTGCACAACGTGCTGCGGGCGCGTCTTGGCGCCCGGGCCGCGTACGCCAGCGCCGCCTTGTTCGCGGCGGCGCACATGTACGTCATTCACTTCTTGCCGCTTTTCCTGATGGGTGTCGTCATGGCGCGGCTTTACGAGCGCCAAGGCACCCTCATCGCTCCTGTCGTCGCCCACGCCCTGGCCAATTTTATCGTGGCCGCGAGCCTGGTTACCCTGCGGTCCTTGAGCCTGAGCTAGCCCGCCTCACCAAGGGGGCGGGCGGCGAATACCCTGCGCTAGGACGGGTCCGCGCCGCGGGTTGACCCCACCAGCACCGGCGCGGCGTGTAGGGGGTGGCCGGGCTTGAGCTTGTTCCTCGCGTTTCTCCTCGGGATCGCCCTGGCGCTTTTGGTGCTGGCGGTCACGGACATCGAGTGGCCGCCGCGCCGGCGCCGCCGGCCGGGACCGCCCTTCGCCTGACCTGCTTCGCCCGCTGGGACCCCGCGCTGCAGGACAGTCGCCCTCCAGGGCCGAAGAGGTGGCCATCCCGGTTGCGGAGTCGAGGTGGCCATCGTCCGTGGAGTTTACCGTTCAAACTTGGGAAGCCTATACGCCCGCCGCTCGCCGGCGGGTGCTCGCTGATCTGGGAGACAGCGTGCGCAGCGAGATTAGCGGCTCGCCACCGGCTGCGGCCCACATCGGGCTCATTACGGGCGGTCCCGCGGACGCCCTTCGCGCCCTCGCCGGGGCCATCGAGCGACGCGGTGGCGTCGTGCGCCGCCAGGGCAACGCGTGCGTCGCCGCCGCGAGCTTGGGGGCGTGGTGGTCCGGCATCCGGGCGGTCCGCCAGGCGGTGTTATGCGGGCACGGGCTGGCCGAGCGTCTTGCAGCGTCGCTGGCGGGCGACGGGGGCTATGCGGGCGGGGACATGCCCTGCCGCGACCGGGTGCTGCCCATCGGCCGCCGCACCGCGGTCATGGGCGTACTTAACGTCACGCCGGACTCTTTTTCCGACGGCGGCCTGCACCTGGACCCGGAGGCCGCCGTGGCCCGCGCCCGGCAGATGGTGACCGAAGGCGTGGACATCATCGACGTCGGCGGCGAGTCGACCCGGCCCGGCGCTCGGCCCGTGCCCGCAGCGGAGGAGCTCGAGCGGGTGTTGCCGGTCATCGAACGCCTGGCCGGTGAAGTCGTCGCTCCCCTCTCCATCGACACCTATAAGGCCGACGTGGCCGAACGGGCTTTGGCCGCGGGCGCACATCTAATCAACGACGTGAGTGGCTTGCGGTTTGACCCAGGGATCGCGGACGTGGCGGCCGCCCACGACGCGCCCCTCGTGCTCATGCACATGCGGGGCACGCCCCAGGACATGCAGCTTAACCCGACTTACGATGACGTCGTCGCGGATATCCTCGACTTTCTCGATGGCGCCATCGCCCGCGCCGTGCAAGCCGGTGTTCCCCGGGACCAGTTGCTGGTCGATCCGGGGATCGGCTTTGGCAAGACGCTCGACCACAATCTGGAACTCCTGCGGGAACTCGCCGCGTTTGGGCTGACAGGCTGTCCGGTGCTGCTTGGACCTTCGCGCAAGTCCTTCATCGGGCGCCTATTGGACCTGCCGCCGGTGGAGCGGGTTGAGGGGACGCTGGCCGCCGTGGCCCTGGGCGTCCAAGCCGGTGCCGCGGTCGTGCGGGTGCACGACGTGGAGGCGGCGCGCCGCACGGCCAGGGTGGCTGACGCCATCGTCCGGGGCTGGCGCCCGGCGCGGGCGTTTTTGAGCCTGGGAGCGAACATGGGCGATCCCGTGGCCCAGCTGCGGGAGGCAGTGCGGCGCATTGGCCGGCTGCCGGGAACCCGAGTGGTGAAGTGCTCCTCGGTCTACCGGACGGAGCCCGTGAGCCCCGTGGCCCAAGATTGGTACTTCAACGTCGCGGTCGAGATCGAAACCGAACTGGATCCGGTGCGCCTGGTGGCGGAGGGCCTTCGCATCGAGGCCGAGATGGGCAGGGTGCGAACCGTGCGCTGGGGGCCGCGCGTGATCGACATCGACCTCGTGCTGTACGGGGACGAGCGGGTCGACCGTCCCGATTGCCGCGTGCCGCACCCGGAAAGCCACCGGCGGCGATTTGTGCTCCAGCCCCTTGTAGAGCTGGACGCGAACGTGCGCTGGCGCGGCCGGTCCGCCGCCGAGCACTTGGCTCATCTGCCTGCGGGCCAGGCGCTGGAGGTGTGGGGCCCTTTGGGTGAACCGCCGGCGGCCGGCTAGATCTTGTGGAACTGGTCCACGTCCAACACCCAGACGGTGGCGCCGCCGGACTCGATCTCCATGGGCATCGCGACCGAAGTGGGGATTTCCGCCGGCGTCTGGGGCAACAGCTTCTTACGGCGCACGCATACCCGCCGGATGATGCGCAGCACGTCGTCGACCTGGTGGTCGTTGACGCCCATGAGCAGGGTTGTGTTGCCCCGCAGCAGGAAGCCGCCGGTACTGGCCAGCTTGGTCGCGCTGAACCCGCTGTCGATCAGCGCGTCCATCAGCACGGTCGCATCGTCGTCTTCCACTACGGCGAGGATCAGCTTCATCAGGGAAACCCCCTTCGGGCCGTCTGTGACCGATCTTTTGCCCTCGCGGGGGATTTTCCTTTCGGCGGTAGTCGGCGGCGGGGAAATCGAGCCGGCCCGGCGCGCGCCGGGCGGTTTCGGAGGTATGATGAAACCGGGTGCAACGGTGCCTGGCCGCCGACAGGTGGCAGTCAAGGCGGGCATGCTTCTCACCGTTGCCCCATCAGTGTGTCCGGACGCAGATAGGCGTTATGCGCCAGCCCGCAGGCGGTCTGGCCGGAGGTGAATGCGCGTGCGCTGGCTGGGGATGACCGCCGCGATCCTCACCCTCATTGCGGTGGTCATGAATTCAATCTGGTTTATCCGCAGGGGGCTCGGCCTTGGCGGCTTCTTGTCGCTGGCATGGCCGGCCGCCCTGGCCACTTTCGGTGTTGTCGCCTTTGCCCTCGCGCTTGGTTTCTTCTCGGTGCGGGCTATGCTGCGCGCCCGGCAGGCCGAGGAGGGCGCCAACAACGGCAGCGAAGCCGGCCACGGCCCAGGGACCGGTGCGGAGAAACCTGAACCGGAGTGAAGGTTTAGAGGAAATAAATATGTGGTGCAGAATAAGTCTACGTGGGGTGGCGCCGCGTGGAAACGTTGAAGATGACAGTTCCTGACGAGATCCCGCCCACGGCCGTTTACCACCCGACCGGAAACGAGTACGTCGCGCTGCCGCTCATCGACGACCGGGGAGCCGTTGACATGGCCAACGTCCTCCACATGGGCTGCAAGGGCATGGTGGAGTTCGGGGGGACACCCGGCGCGCCGCTGCTCGCGCCGGTCTTCATTATCAACGAGCGGGAGGCGGCGCTTTCGGCCATCTCCTGGCGGCGGCACGAGCACTGGGTGCCGTGGTTCACCGGCCACGCCGGCGGCCTGCGGGTGACGGGGACGATATGTGCGCCGCCCGGGCACCGGGGATTTGTTTACCGTCTCGAAGCCGAAAACTTGAGCGGGGAGGCCGTGCGGCTGCGCTGGGGATGGCATGGCGCCTGGGGACCGGCACGGCAAGCCGTCTACAGGTCCCGGCCTATGCTGGGGCGGCGCATGGCGTGGTACGACCGCTGGACGGACACGCTGGCCCTGGAGCTTGCCGCAGGCCCTGCGGTGGCGGCCATGGCCTTGGGCGCCGGCCAGCCCCTCGCGGAAACCGGGTGGTTCCTCGGGCATGCCCCGTCCGGAGCCGACGCGTTTTCGGCCGCGCTCGCGCGGCGGGCTGGCCCTAGCGCGGAACAAGCTCTGAGGGAGGACAACGAAACGGGCTCTCCCATCCGGTTTGCGATCGCCCACGAGCACGAGATCCGGCCCGGCGGGCGGGCGCAGATTCAGCTGTACGTGGCGTTCGCCGCCGAAGCCGACGGAGCCTGCACGACGGTCGTGGACCTGGAACGCCGAGGCGCTGGAACCCTCTTGGACGATACCCGCCGCTGGCTTACGGAGCGGCTGCGGCCCGTACCCGACACGACCTTGAGCGAGCGGCTGAACTTGAACCTCTGGTTCAACTATTTCTTCGCCGCCGGCCGGACGATCGACACCGAGGAGCTCGTCATGGTTACGTCCCGCTCGCCGCGCTACTACGTGAGCGCTGCGTTCTGGGCGCGCGACGCGTTTTTGTGGAGCTTCCCCGGCGCGCTGCTCACCGACCCCGAACGGGCGCGGGAGATGGTGCTGACAGGCTTTGGCCGCTACTTGGCCAACGCCGGCATCCACAGTCTTTACATCGACGGCACCGTCCTCTATCCGGGCTTTGAGCTGGATGAACTGTGCGCGTACGTTCTGGCCCTGGAGCAGTACGTGCGGGCCACCGGCGACTGGGCCGTCCTGGAGGAAACCGGATTGGGCGGCACAAAGCGCGTCTTCGACGGCGTCGTGTGGTTGGAGCAGCTCCTGGAACGGCACCGGCATCCCGAGCGAAATCTGTACTCGACGTTCCTGTCGCCGACGGACGACCCGGTGACGCATCCGTACCTGACCTACAACAACGCGATGGCCTGGCGGTCATGGCGGGCTCTCGCGCCCCTCAAGCGCCAGCGGGGCGACAGCCTCGGCGAATGGCGGGCCAACCAGCGCGCGGCACAAGTGCGGGAGGCGGTGCGACGCCACTGCATCGTCGATGGGCCGCGGGGACCGATGTTCGCATGGGCGCTCGACGACCGGCGCCGGGCGCAGCTATTGGACCAGCCCCCAGGCAGCCTGCAGCTCTTGGCCTATTACGGCTTCTGCGAGGAAGACGATCCCGTATACCTCAACACGGTTGCCTGGATTCACTCTCCGGACAACCCTGACTATATCGCCGGTCCGTTCGGCGCGCCGGCCTGCGCCCATTCGCCCCATCCGTGGCCGCTGGCGGCCGCCTACGACTTGTTGGTCGGACCCCATCAGGAGCGGGGCCTAGGCTTTTTTCAGCGGGCGCCGATGGACAACGGCGTCGCCTGCGAAACCGTAGACCGGGAAACGGGCCGGGTCAAGACGGGCGCCGCCATGGCGTCCGCGGCGGGATTTATCGGCTATGCGTTGTACCGCGCCCTGGCCCGCGAATAAGCTTTCGCGAGAACATTGGGCGGAGGTGCGGACCGATGCGCGTCGCACGGCGGGCGGACGCCGTGCTGCAGGGCGGCGGCGTCAAGGTCATCGGCCTTGTGGGCGCGCTGACGGTGGCCGAGGAGCGGGGCTACCGGTGGGTCAACGTGGCCGGGACGTCCGCGGGGGCGCTGGTCGCGTCGCTTTTGGCCGCCGGCTACCCTGCAAGGGAGCTTGCGTCCATCCTCGAAGAGCTCGACTTCAGCCTCTTCCGCGATCCGGGGCCGCTAGGGCGAATCCCGCTAGCTGGGCCGCTGCTGGCGCTTTTGCTCACGAAAGGGATGTACCGGGGCGACTATCTTGAGGAGTGGGTGAGGGAAAAGCTCGCCGCGCGGGGCGTGCGCACCTTTGCCGACTTGATCTTGCCCGGGGAGAAGGACGAGCGGTTTCGGTTCAAGTTGCAGGTAATCGCCGCCGACGTAAGCCGCGGCCGGATGCTCGTCTTGCCGCAGGATATTGCCGCCTACGGGGTGAAACCAGAATCACTGGATGTGGCGCGGGCCGTGCGCATGAGCGCGAGCCTGCCGTTTTTTTACCGGCCTGTCAAGGAGGTTTACCGTTCCACCGGCCGGCCTTGCGTGAGCTACATCGTGGACGGGGGGCTGCTCAGCAACTTTCCCGTCTGGCTCTTTGATGTGGCGGGCGCGCCGCCGTGGCCGACGTTTGGGTTCATGCTCGTGGATCCCCAATACGGCCGGCCGCAGCGCATCCGCGGGCCGGTTTCCCTGGCCGGCGCCCTTGTTTCGACGATGCTCGAAGCCCACGACGCCCGGTACTTGGAGGAGGCGGACCGGGTACGCACGATCCGGATTCCCACGTGCGGCGTGCGCACGACGGATTTCGACATTTCGCCGGAGAAGCGGCGGGAGCTGTTTGCGGCGGGCAGGAAAGCCGCGCAGGCGTTTTTCGCCGGCTGGAACTTTGCCCGCTACGTGGAGTTGTACCGTACGGGCCCGCTGTCGAGCGTTCGTTGAGCGCGGGACCGTCCCAGGCAAAGGCGGATGACGCCCACTTGGTTTCCCAGCGTGTCGCTGGTAAGGAGGCGTGAATGTGAGTCAAGGCGCGGCGGCCGAATGCTACTTTGTCAACGGTGCTTGGGTCAGGCCTGAGCACGCCGTGGTGCCGGTGGAAGACCGCGGCTTTCAGCTCGCCGACGGGCTCTATGAAGTGATCCGGGTCTATAGGGGCCGGCCCTTCGCGGTGGACCGGCACCTAGCGCGGCTGGAGGCTTCGGCAGCCGCCATCGAGCTCTCGCTGCCCGTTCCCGGCCAGGAGATCGCGGCGCTGGTGGAGGAGGCGGCCCGGCGGCGGGCTGTCACCGAAGGGCAAGTCTACATCCAGGTGACCCGGGGCGTCGCGCCTCGCGTCCACCATTTTCCTCCGGAATCCGAGCCAAGCCTGATCGTGTATGCGTCTGAAGGCCGCATCCCCGACCGGGTCCTCTGGGAAAAAGGGGCATCGGCCATCCTGCTTAGCGACGAGCGGTGGCTGCGATGCGACATCAAGTCCATCGGCCTTTTGCCCAACGTCCTCGCAAAGGAAAAGGCCCGGCGGGCCGGCGTCTATGAGGCCATCTTCGAGCGGGACGGCAAGGGCGTCACCGAAGGGGCCAGCGCGAACGTGTTCATCGCGCGGGGCGGCCGCCTGATCACCGCTCCGGCCGGGCAATACATCCTCCGGGGCGTTACGCGGGACCTTGTCATCGAGTTGGCCCGGTCCGCCGGCGTCGAGGTGGAGGAGCGGTTTTTCACCCGGGAAGAACTGTTCTCCGCCGACGAAGCGTTTCTCACGAGCACGATGTCGGAGGTCATGCCCCTGGTGCGCGTGGACGGACAGGCGGTCGGCACGGGCTTGCCCGGTCCGCTCTCCCGGCGGTTGCTGGACGCCTACCGGGCGCTCATCGCGCGAGCCGCATCGTATTGAGCCGCCGGCCGGGCGGCAGGCAGCTGACCAGGGTGCTCAGCGTCGCGAGCGGCCGCGGCGCATGCCGTTCCAGACAAACAAGCCCTGAAGAACGATGACGGGAATCAGCAGGAGAAGCCGAACCAGCGGCGACACGTCCAGTATCCCGATGACGGGCAGGGGCAAGAGCAAGAGAACGAAGATGACGTAGTCCGGGTCGATGGGCCAGCGCTTCACCGCGGCTCCCCCTTCCGTCTTCGCTGACCCCATTATCCCCCGCGGCCCGTGGTGAGGCAAGCCGCCCGTGCCGCAAGGCGCGCCTTTTGGCGGCGGACGCTGCCCGCCCGCTCCGCACGTTTTCTCTCCGTAGGCTTAGCTGCTGCTGCTGCCTGCTCCGCCGCTTTGCTCCTCGCCGCCCTGGCTGCTTCCGCCTTGCCCTTTCGCTTCCTGGGCCATGCGCTCCGCGGCTTGGGCCTGCAGCTCGTCGTGCAGCCACAGCTCGTCGGCCACGCGGGCGAAGTTCTTCGGTTCAAAGCCGTCCCAGTTGATGCGTTCAAAGGTGGCGCCCGACAGGCGGATCCGGGCGATGGCCACGTTCTTGAGCGGGTGGCCGTAGACGTCTTTGAGCTCGTCGGTGCGGGTTACCAGCACGATGCCGGCGACGGGGGCGCCGGTGCGTTTGATCTCGCGAAACAGGCGCAGCGCGTCGCGCTCGACCGCCTCGAGCCTGACGGTACGGCGCGGCAACTCGACGCCCAGTTCCCAGCCGGATTCCGCCAGCACGGCCGACGCGATTTCACCGCCGGCGCCGCGGATTGCGATCGAAAGGTGGCGGAGCTCCCGCTCCTCGGGGGTTTCAGCGGCCTGCGGCGCCGTGACGGCCGGCGGCTGCTCGGCCCGGCGGGCGCGCACAGGATCTTGCCGGAACGCGAAGGCCCCGATGGCGCCTCCGATGACGACCCCTATGATCGCCCACACCCAGCCCCGGTTCAACCGCGCACCGCCTCCTCTTGCAGCTAGTGTTCCAGGGTGTCCATGCGGCTACGCGCCGGATCCGGAGGGGCGGCACCCGTCACACAAGAAAGAGCAGACTCGTCACCCACAGCGCCGCCACATACCCGGCTAGATCGCCTAAGAGGCACAGGTGCACCGCGTGCAGGCTGCGACGGATGCCGATGGAGCCGAGGTAGAGCGCGGCCACGTAAAAGGTCGTTTCGGAGCTTCCCTGCATCACCGACGCGAGCAGGCCGACAAAGGAGTCAGGTCCATGCTGCGCGAGCAGATCGGTGATGACGCCCATGGCAGCGGCGTTGGAAAACGGGCGGATAAGCATGAGCGGCAAGATCTCCGGCGGAAACCCGAGATGGGCCAGGACCGGGGCGGCTGCGCCCGCCGCCCAGGCCAGGGCTCCCGACTCCCGGAAGAGGCCGACCGCGACGTAGATGCCGATCACGAGGGGGATGAGGCGCAGCCCGAGGCGGACGCCTTCGGCGGCGCCGGCGACAAACTCGTCGTAGACGGGCACGCGCCGGCGCAGCGCCGCCACAAGGGTGATGGCCACTAGCCCCGGGAGGATCCACGCGCTCCAGCCCATACGTCACGGCTCCCGTCGCGGCGCGTGTGGCCGCAGCCAGCGGTCGACGAGCAACACGAAAACCATCGCCGCCCCGGAGGCGATGGCCGCGGGGGCGATGATGATGGCCGGATCGGACGCGCCGGCTTGCGCCCGCAACGCGATCGCCGTCGCCGGCAAGAGCGTCGCGCATGCGCTGTTGAGGGCGAGAAACGTGATCATGGCCGGTGTCACGGTGTCTGGACGGGGGTTGAGACGCTGCAGCTCCTTCATGGCCGCCAGGCCAAAGGGGGTGGCTGCGTTGGCTAGACCCAAGACGTTGGCCGCCAGGTTGAGCGCGACCGCGGTGAGGGAGGGATGGCCCGGCGGAACACCGGGAAAGAGCGGGCGGAGCAGGGGCGCAATTACGCGGGCGACCGCATCCAAAAGGCCCGCTCGCGCCGCGATGCGGCTGATTCCGAACCACACCGTAATGATGGCGAGCAAGTTGAGGGCGACCGCCAGGCCGTTCGCCGCCTGTGCAAAGAGGGCGGTCGTCACGACGCCGATGTCTCCCTGGAGAGCGGCAAAGACGATGCTGGCCAAGATCATTGCGGCCCAAAGGACGTTGACCACCGGCCGTCCTCCTCAGCCCAGGGATGGACGCCGTCGCGCCGCGGATTCCCGCGCAAGCCCCGGCTCCCCACGGGCGCTTTAGGTCTATGCCGGCACCGGCGGCGACATGCCGGGGCGCCAGCCCGGCGTACCGAGGGCCGCGCGCAGCGGTCGACGGCAGGAATCCAACGGCCGGCCCAGAAGCAAGCCCGGCGGAGGGATGGGTGCCTTGGGAGAATTTGCGCACGCCTTTTGGACCGGCTGGCGCCTGCGCTGCCCGGCGTGCGGCGAAGGCCATTTGGTGGAGAAGGGCGAGGTGCGGGCCACGTGCTCCCGCTGCCACTGGACGCTCATCAAGGCCGGCGAAGGGGACTGGCTTGTCACCTGGCTGGTGGCCTACACCGTCGGCTCCGTGGTGCTGCTATTGTCGCTGCTCGCGCTCTACCTGGCGACCCCGCTCACTATCGGGACGCAGCTCGTCATCAGCAGCGGGCTTGGCATTGTCGTGACGGCCGCCACTTTTTCCCGCTCCCGCGGCGCGGCCATGGGGATCCTGTACTTTTTCCGCCGCCATTGGGAGGAGTAGGGGCGGCGGACAGCCCGGAGGCAGTCCCGGCAGCTCCCGGGACCGCCGCGAGCGGGGGAGAAATAAGCAAATAAGGGTCGATTGGCGCAAATCGACCCAAAAGCGAAGGGCTCCCGGCTTGCTTGTCCGGGAGCCCTCCTGTATGCTGGTGCCGAAGGTGGGATTCGAACCCACACGGGCGTGCTGCCCACTGCGCCCTGAACGCAGCGCGTCTGCCAGTTCCACCACTTCGGCCGGCTGACAATGCTTATCGTACCAAAGCCGCCGGACCGTGTCAAGCGCCTCGTGAGCCGCCGGGCCGCCTTGTGGTCTCCGTCGTCGTGGCCAAAGCCCCGGCCAGGCAGCGACGCCGGGGGGAGGCGCAAGTAACACCCGCGGGGCGGGGCGAGGTCGCGTGGGCTTGGCCGGCGGGAAGGGGGGGCGCGAAGTCGCGTGGGGGAGTACGGACTCCCGTCACCTCCTCAAAGAATTTTCAGGATGATGCAGGAGTCGGCGGTATGGTGTCGTATACAATGGCGGGCAACGTAATGCGGCCGTCCTTTGACAAATGGAGATGCCGGCACGCCCAATTTCGCCAGCGGCTTGCACGCCGCGCCTGCCTCTCTGTAACGACCACAGCGGAATACACTAGAATCCTACATTAGGGCAAAAATCTTGAAGCGATGTGAGTGCGGGGCTGCCCGGCCCACGCGGTCAGGGGAGCCCGCAAATGCTTTTCAGGACGGTGTTTGAAGCGGTTTGAGAAAGGTTTCACGAATGTGTTGACACGCCCCTCAGGGCACGGTTATAATGTGAACGAAAGTTCTGTTATGTGAATTTTGGATCCGGGTTCCTTCTGTCCGATGCGGGGAGTCGTGGGGGAGCGGCCCAGGCAGGCGCTGGGCGGCGGCCGTTGCGACTTTAGTGCTTTGCTGCCAAGATTAGGAAAGCTGCAAAGAGTGGGAAGACTTGGTTTTGAACCTGGCGGTTTCGCCGGACGTCGGAACGTTACGGATACTGTTGTTCGAGTTGGACAACAACCACCGCGCAAGGAGCGCGGAAGAAGAAAGGATGATGTGGCGTGGACCTTTTCAAGAAGGTCTCGAAAGTCGCCCAGTTGATGCAGCGGGAGGGCAACAACGTTAAGTTCGCCGACGTGGCGGCGGCGTTGCGGGACGTCCTTCCCGACACGAGTGTGTACGTCGTGAGCCGCAAGGGAAAGGTGCTCGGCTATGCCCTGGCCGAAGGGTTTGAAAGCACGCCCTTTGACGCCGAATGGCTCCACACCGGCCGCATGCCCGAGGATTTGGCCACCTCGCTGCTGAAGATCGGGGCCATTTCTACGGGCCGTGAGGCGGAGCGGGTCATCGGCGAGTCCCATGCGTGCATCGTGCCGGTCGTGGGCGCTGCTCGCCGTGTGGGCAGCATCGTGGTGGTGCGCCTCGACGGCGACTTCAGTGACGATGAGCTGGTTCTGTTCGAGTTCGTCGGCACCGTCGTGGGCATGGTCATCGCGACGGCCATTGACGACGCCGAAGAGGACGAGGCGGAGGAGAAGCGCATGGCCCGTTCGGCCATCCGCAGCCTATCGTACTCGGAGATCCTGGCGATGCAGCACATCTTCGACGAACTGGACGGCGACGAAGGGCTCTTGGTGGCAAGCCGCATTGCCGACCAGGCGGGCATCACCCGTTCGGTCATCGTCAATGCCCTGCGGAAGCTGGCGTCGGCCAACGTCATCGAGTCTCGCTCGCTGGGGATGAAGGGTACCTACTTGCGTATCCTCAACCCCGAGGTGCGCAAGGAGCTGGATCGCCAGCGCTACCCGTATCCGACGAACGGTGGGTTGATGAAGCGCCAGGCGTAAGCCTGATGCGCGGCCGGCCCAGCTCGGGCGTGGCGAAACCGGGGCGGCTGTCGCTCTGCGGGTGACGGGCCGCTGGCGGAATGGTAAAATAGGACACGATGTGTCGCGCGCAAAGACGGCCCTTGTCCCGGAGCGGGAAAGGGCCGTTTCGCGATAGCTGGACTCCAGAGGTGGACGCATGGGCATTGGCCGCGGGCAACAGAACGAGGAGCGGGTCCTCCTCATCGGCGTCGATGATAGCCTGGACGAGCTGGCCGAGCTGGTGCGCAGCGCCGGCGGCCAGGTGGTGGGCAGCGTCGTACAGCGCCTGGAACGGCCGCTGGCGGCAACCTACATCGGTCCCGGAAAGGCGCAGGAAGCGAAGGAGCTCGCCTGGGAGCTGAAGGCGGACCTTGCCGTGGTGGACGACGAGCTTTCGCCCGCGCAAGCTCGCAACCTCGAGGAGATTCTCGAGGTGCCCGTCATCGATCGCACCCAGGTCATCCTCGACATCTTCGCCCAGCGGGCCCGCACCAAAGAAGGCAAGCTCCAGGTGGAGCTTGCCCAACTGACGTACCAGCTTACCCGGCTCACCGGTTCGGGCGCTTCGCTGTCACGTCTCGGCGGCGGGATCGGCACCCGCGGTCCCGGGGAGACGAAGCTCGAGACGGATCGGCGCCGGATCCGGCGCCGTATCGCCCTCATTCGCCGGGAGCTTGAGCAAGTTCGCCGCACCCGGAGCGTGCAGCGGGCGGGGCGCCGGCGGACGGGGCTTCCCGTCATCGCGCTGGTCGGCTACACCAACGCCGGCAAGTCGACGCTGATGAACGCCTTGACCCGGGCCGGGGTGCTGGCGGAGGATCGGCTGTTCGCAACGCTGGACCCCACCATCCGGCGGGTGAGCCTTGGGCCAGGCCGCGACGCCCTGCTGGCGGACACCGTCGGTTTCCTCCGCAAGCTCCCGCACCAGCTGGTGGCTGCCTTCCGGGCGACCCTCGAGGAGGTGCAGGAGGCGGATATCCTCCTGCACGTGGTGGACGCGAGCGATCCCAACGCCTCCGCGCAAATGGAGGCGGTGGAGGCTGTCCTCGACGAACTGGGCGTTTTGGGGAAACCCACGGTGGTTGCGTTCAACAAGCTGGACGCCGCGGCGGACCCCGCCCTGGTGGAGGAATGGGCGCGAAAGACGCCGGCGGCGGCGGCCATCTCCGCCAAGACGGGGGCTGGCCTGGAGCGATTGCGGTCGCTGCTCGCGGCGCGTGCGGCGGAGATTGAGGAGAGTGCCGGCCCGTGAGTGTGCTCGAATCATTTAAGCAGTGGCTGGTCCGGCTGACGAGCGGCAGCCGCTTTCTCTGTGACAGCTGCAAATACAATTACGGCAACGCCTGCTGGCGCCCGGAGCGGCCCAACGCGACCCGCTGTCCGGACTACCGCCGGCGGTGAGGCGCAAAGGCGAGTGACGCGATGAAAGACGCATTCTTTTACGGGGGACAGGCGGTCATCGAGGGCGTGATGATGCGCGGGCGGAAGGCGCTGGCCATCGGCGTCCGGCGTCCGGACGGCTCCATCGCCGTGCACGAGCAGCCGCTGGTCCCTTGGTCGCAGCGGTTTCCGTTCCTGCGTTGGCCGCTCATCCGCGGCGCCGTGGCGCTGGCCGAGGCGCTCGTCATCGGCGTCAAGGCGCTTAACTACTCGGCCGCGCAGGCGACGGCCGGCGAGGAGGAGCCCTTGGGCGCCAAGGAGATGGCGCTGACGCTGGTGGTCGCCGCGGGGCTAACCGTGGGCTTGTTTGTGGTGTTGCCCGCATTTCTTATCCGGCTCATCCAGGATTTCATCTCCCACAATGTCGTGCTCAACCTGGTAGAGGGCGTCATCAAGGTCAGCGTCTTCGCACTGTATATCATTGCCATCGGGCGCATGCCGGACGTCGCGCGGGTGTTCCAATACCATGGGGCGGAGCACAAGGCCATCAACTGCTATGAGGCCGGCCTGCCCCTGACCGTGGACAACGTGGCCCGGCAGAGCATCGTGCATACCCGCTGCGGTACGAACTTCATCCTCATCGTCCTCTTCATGAGCGTCTTCGTGTTTTCGTTCTTTGGCCGGCCGCCGTTCCTGGAGCGGGTTGCCATCCACGTCCTGCTCTTGCCGGTCGTGGCCGGCTTGTCTTACGAGATCATCCGCCACGCCGCCCGGGACGACGCGCTGGCGATGGTGCGCTGGATCGCCACGCCGGGTCTTTGGATGCAAAAGCTGACGACCCGCCCTCCGGCCAGGGATCAGCTGGAGGTGGCCATCGCGGCCCTCGAGCGGGTGCTGGAGCGGGACGGCGCGGCCAGGGCGGATGCAGCCCCGGAGGCGGCGTATGTTCGATAAACTGGCAGAGATCGAGCAGCGATACATCGAGCTGGAGCGGCGCATGGGGGATCCGGAGGTGTTGCAGGATCCCGGGCAGCTCCAAAAGGTGGCCAAGGCGCACGCGGACCTTGAGGAAATCGTCTCCCGCTACCGCGCGTACAAGCAGGTGCAGGCGGAGCTTCAGGCGACCCGGGCCATGCTCGAAGAAAAGCTTGATCCCGAGTTGCGCGACTTGGCCAAGGAAGAGCTCGCCCAGCTCGTCGACCGGGAAGAGTCCCTCCGCCAAGAGCTGCGGCGGCTGCTGTTGCCCAAGGATCCCAATGACGAGAAGAACATTATCGTCGAGATCCGGGCGGGCACCGGCGGAGAGGAGGCCGCTCTCTTCGCGGCGGATTTGTTCCGCATGTACTCCCGCTACGCCGAAAACCGCGGCTGGCGGGTCGAGATGATGAGCGCCAACGCCACCGAGCTCGGCGGTTTCAAAGAGGTCATCTTCATGGTGCACGGGCGCAACGCCTACAGCCGGCTCAAGTACGAGAGCGGCGTGCACCGGGTGCAGCGGGTGCCGGCGACCGAGGCGAGCGGCCGCATTCATACGTCGACCGCGACGGTCGCGGTCCTCCCGGAAGCCGAGGAAGTCGACATCGAAATCCGGCCTGAGGACCTGCGCATCGACGTGTTTCGTTCCGGCGGCCACGGCGGCCAGAGCGTCAACACGACCGACTCGGCGATTCGCATTACCCACTTGCCGACCGGTCTTGTGGTGTCGTGCCAGGATGAGCGCTCGCAGCTCCAGAACAAGGAAAAGGCCATGCGGGTGCTTCGCGCCCGGCTGCTGGACATGAAGCGCCGGGAACAGGAGGAGGAACTGGCCGCGGCTCGCCGCTCCCAGGTCGGCACGGGCGAACGCAGTGAGCGGATTCGCACCTACAACTTCCCGCAAGGGCGCATGACGGACCACCGCATCGGCCTCACCCTTTACCGGTTGGACGCCATCCTGGAGGGCGATCTCGACGAAGTCATCGACGCCCTCATCCTGGCCGACCAGGCGGAGCAGCTCGAGCGGCAGGAGGCCGGAGCGTGAGCGAGCCGCGGGTCCTTATGGACTACTTGCGCCTGGCGGCCGACTACCTTGAACGCAGCGGCAGCCCATCGGCCCGCCTGGACGCGGAGCTCTTGCTCGGGCACGTGCTCGGCCTTGACCGGGTCGGCTTGTACGTCAATCATGATCGCCCGCTGGTGCCTGCCGAAGTCGACGCTTACCGCGAGGCGCTCCGGGCGCGCGCCCGGGGCATGCCCGTCGCTTACATCACGGGCACCAAGGAGTTCCTCCGCACGACGCTCAAGGTGAGCCCGGCGGTGCTCGTCCCGCGTCCGGAAACCGAGTTGTTGGTCGAGGCGGTGGTGCGGTGGTTCCAAGCGGGCGGTGCGCCGGACGGTCTCGCCGCTTCTTCGCCCGGGGTCGCCGGCGAACCGAAAGAGGCTCCGCCGGCGGGGCCCGACGGGCTGCCGGGTTCGGCGGAACACACGGGCCGTCCCCTGCTGGCTGACGTCGGCACAGGGTCCGGGGCGATCGCCATCGGGCTCGCGCTCGCACTGCCCGGGGCGCGGGTGCTGGCGGTGGACATTTCGCCGGAGGCGCTGGCCGTGGCCCGGACCAACGTCGCCGCGCACGGCCTGGAGGAGCGTATCGTCCTGCTGGAAGGCGACCTGCTCGAGCCCGTGGCCGGCTGGTGCCGCGACAACGGTGCCGGGCGCCTGGACGCGGTCGTGGCAAATCCCCCCTATATCCCGGCGCGCGATTGGGACGGCCTGCCCCGGTCGGTGCGGGAGTACGAGCCACGGGTGGCCCTGGACGGCGGTTCGGACGGGCTGGCAGTCTACCGGAGACTCATCCCCCAGGCGGCCAGGTTGCTTGGGCCGGGGGGCCTTTTAGCGCTTGAGATTGGCCATGACCAGGAAGCCGCCCTCCGCGCCATGCTGGGCCCAGGCGGCCAGTGGGAGGATGTCGCTGTCCGGCGGGATTACGCGGGACATCCCCGGGTCGTACTGGCGAGAAGAGGCAGGGAGGAGTAGCCGGTGGAGACGCGCCTCGTCGTCGTAGACCCGGAGCACCCCGAAGCGCAGGCCGTCGCCGCCGCGGCGGCTGTCATCCGGCGAGGCGGGCTTGTGGCGTTTCCCACCGAGACCGTTTACGGGCTCGGGGCTAACGCCCTGGACCCGGCGGCGGTGCAGCGCATTTTTCGCGCGAAGGGGCGGCCCAGCGACAACCCCCTTATCGTGCACTTGGCGGACCCGCGGGATGTGGCGCTGGTCGCGGCGCCCGGTCCGTACATGGAGCGTTTGGCACGCCGCTTTTGGCCCGGTCCCCTGACGATGGTGCTGCCGCGGACGCGCGCAGTCCCCGATGCGACGACGGCGGGCCTTGACACCGTGGCCGTGCGGGTGCCGGACCACCCGGTGGCCATCGCGCTTATCCGCGCGAGCGGGTGCCCCATCGCGGCGCCGAGCGCGAACCGGTCCGGGCGTCCTAGTCCGACCCGGGCGGCCCACGTCTGGGCGGACCTGCGGGGACGCATCGACATGATCTTGGACGGCGGAGATGCGGGCATCGGGCTTGAGTCGACGGTCGTCGACTTGACGGCTTCCCCGCCGGTGCTCTTGCGTCCGGGCGGCGTCACCGTGGCTGAACTTGAAGAAGTGATCGGCCCCGTCCGCGTCCATCCCGCCGTGGTCGGACCGCCCGGCGAGGGGCCGGTGGCGTCCCCGGGGATGAAGTACCGTCACTACGCGCCCTCTACCCCCTGTGTGCTGGTGGAGGGGCCGCAGGATGCGGTTGCCGCCCACATAGCGGCTCGTGTGCGGGCCGAGCGGGACGCGGGGCGCCGGGTGGGGGTTTTGGCCAGCCTTGAGGCAGCGCCGCTCTACGACGCCGACGCGGTCGTCGTGGCCGGAAGCCGGGCGAACACGGCGGAGATCGCCCGGAGCTTGTTCCATGGCCTCAGGCAGCTCGATGAGGCGGGGCTCGACGTGTTGTTCCTCGAGGGCGTGGAGCCGGCCGGATTAGGGCTCGCCGTGATGAACCGCCTGAGGCGGGCCGCGGGTTACCGGATCGAGCGGGCCGGCCCGATGGGCAGTCAGGAAGGAGACGGGTCCGCATGAGGCTGCTCCCTTGGCGGCGCCGGGCGCCCAGCGTCCCGCCCACGCACGGCGAAGCCTTCGAAGGCTTTCGGGCAGACCACGGCGGGGCCGACCCGTCCGCGGGCGAGCGGGCCGTCGTGTCGCCGGCTGTCCCCTGGCAGCCCCTGGTGGTGGAGAAGGGCCAGCGGTGGCTCGTGGTGGCGCCCCACTGCGACGATGAGATACTGGGTGCCGGGGGGCTGCTCCACCGGGCTGCGCAGCTAGGGTGCCCAGTACGGGTCGTCCTCTTGACGAACGGCGACGGCTACAACCGCACCGCGCTGCGGGGACAGTCCCGCCGCTGGCGCCTTACCCCGGCCCAGTACATCGAGTTCGCCCGCGTGCGGCAAAAGGAAACGCTGGCCGCCCTGGAGGTGCTGGGCATCTCCAGGGCCCAGGTCGTTTTTTGCGGCTACCCGGATCGGGGCCTTGCGGCCATGTGGGAGGACCACTGGGACTACCACAAGCCGTACCGGTCCCGGTTCACGCGCGCCACCCGCTCGCCCTACGACAACAGCCGCACCCCCGGCGCCGTCTTTTGCGGGGAAAGCGTGGTGCGGGACCTGGAGGAGATCGTCCGCGAGTTCCGGCCCACGCACGTCGTGTTGCCGCACCCTCACGACACCCACGGGGACCACTGGGCGGGCTGCTGCTTCACCTTGTACGCGCTGGAGCGGCTGCGCCTGCGGGGACGCCTGCCGGTGGGGGGGCCGGTGGCACTCCAGTACCTGGTGCACCAGGGATTGTGGCCGCAGCCTAGGGGCCTCCGGCCGCGGCTCGCCATGGTGCCGCCGAAACCGTATGCGCACATTCCCCTGGCGTGGGCGTCGTTGGACTTGCCCCGGGAGAGCGTCGACCACAAGCTGCGGGCCCTTTTGTGCTACCGAACCCAAATGGTGTTCATGCGGCGCTATCTGCTGAGCTTCGTACGGCGCAATGAGCTGTTTAGCCTTTTCTCGCTGTTGCCCGTTCCGTGGGTGGACGATGGCGCTATCCTTGTCGACGGGGAGTCCTACGACTGGGAGGGGATCGGCGGCGTCGTGCTCGATCCCCGCAGCCACATGCTCACCCGCCGGGTTGGCCGCAGCGCCGACATCCGCGCGGCGGCCGCGTGCCGGGACAAGCACAACTTGTACTTGCGCCTGGAGCTGCGCCACCGCGCCGTCAATGACTACCTGTACGGCATCAGCCTGCACGGCGTCGGCCGGGGCGGCCATGGCCATGAAACCCGCCAGCGGCTTCGCATCGGGCTGCAAGTGCCCGACCGGGTGCGCATCCGGGGTGAGGGCGGTTGGCAGCCCAGTGGCGAGATCGTCGTCAGGGCGCAGCGATCCCAGCTCGAGGTCGGGATCCCGTTGAGCCTGCTGGGCTGGCCCGAGCGGGTGTTCATGAGCGTCGAAACCCGCTTCCGGGGACTGGTCATGGACCGTGTAGCGTGGCAGGTGCTGGACTTCGTCGGGGAGGGCCGCGAAGGGTGATCTACGCGGTGGCGAAGCGGCGGGACATGGGATCCATCGCCCGCCTGTTCGTGGAGTCCTTTGCCGAGCGGCTCGGCCACGCGGGCGCCCGGCTGCCGGCGCCCGTTCTCATTGAGCAAGCGCTCCGGCTTTTCTACGACGCCGACCCGCGCTCGTTCCTTGTGGCGCAGCAAGGACCGGACATCGCCGGGTATGCCTTTGCTCCGCACCCGCGCTCCGCCCTGTGGCGGGCGGCCGTCGTTCGTGGACACGCCCTGCGGTGGCTGTGGCAGTGGCCGGTCATCTGGCGCCCGGCGGGTCTTTCGCCGCTGCGGCTCATGATCACGGTTCAGGGCCAGGGAAGGATCCCTGCGGTCCTTTGGCGGAGCCGCGATCCCGGCGAAGCACGGCTTCTATTGGCGGCGGTGCGCCCGGACTTGCGGGGACAGGGCGTCGGGACGAATCTCGTCCGGCACGCCTTGGCGGCCTGGCGGCACCGGGGCGTGGCGCGGGTACGCCTGCCCATTCCTGTCGATGACGAGGGCGCCCGGCGGCTTTTGTTGAAGGCTGGCTTTCGTGAAGCTGCGGAGGGGCGAGGCCTGCGGCGGTGGAGCGTAATGGAGCGGGAGCTGTAGCCGGCGCCTGCCTGCACAGGACGGGCGGCGCGGCGGCAATAGGATGCTATGCCCGGCGGCCGCGCGGGACGAGGAAACGGGCCGCATCCCGCTGGGCTGTCCGGATGAAGTCCGCTTCCGGAGCGGTGTGACCGCACAAGCGGCAGCGGATGTCGAGCTCAAGGCGCCCGTTGCGGGCCAGTGTTTCCCATTCATCGTCCGCAAAGACAACGGCGCCGGTCTCGGGGTCTTTGCGGATCTCACGCGCGAGCTTGAGGATCTGCAGGAAGTCATGCCGGTTGTCGCGGCAAACTGGGCACAGATAAGGCTCGTCCACGGTGCGCGCCCTCCTTGCTTTGCTGGCTGCCGCAAGGTTAGGATGTGCGGGGGCCGCGTGGGCCATGCTACGCGCATGAACTGCGTCCGCTGCGGCTTGCCCCTGGTCGACTCCCATTGCCTTGCCTGCGGCACCGTCTACGTCCCCGCCTGCCCCTACTGCGGCAATCGCGAAGAGCTTGAGCAACTGGACCTCGGTGCGAACGCTTTCCTGCGCTGCCCGCGCTGCGACAACCGCGGCGAGTTTCGGATGGTCGCCGTGGACGATGACCCGGCCGCGGTTTGAACCCCTTGCATGCGTCGAATGCTTAAGGCTCTTGATCGGCCCGCCCCCGGTTGGACAAGATGGAGGTGGGTGATGCTGCGTGGCTTACCGGATCTTGCTTGTTTGCAGCGGCAATACGTGCCGCAGTCCCATGGCCGGGGCGATACTCCGGGACCTGTTGTCGGAGCGGGGCGGGGGAAGGGCCGGAGAGTTTATCGTGGAAAGCGCGGGCCTGGCCGCGGCCGGCGGCGAAGCCGCCCACGCCGACGCGGTGGCCGTTATGCAGGAGCAAGGACTCGATTTGGGCGACCACGCGGCGCGGCGGCTCGACCCGGAGATGGTGGCGGAGGCCGACCTCATCCTGACCATGACCCGTTCCCACAAGGCCGCCGTTTTGGAGATGCACCCGCGAGCCATCGAGAAGACGTTTACCCTGCTCGAGTACGCCTACGATGACCCGGCCGCGGATGTCCAAGACCCGTGGGGGCAAGGCCGCGAGGTGTACCGGCGTACCGCGGCGGAGCTGCGGCGGGCGCTGGCGGCGGTCGCGGAAAAGCTCCTTGCCGATCCGTTTGCCCGGTGAGCCGCAGGGACATTTGCGGGAGGCGTCGAAAGTGGCCGCGAGGAGGCGGCGGGAATGCGGATCGCGATTGGCAGCGACCACGCGGGCTTCGAGCTCAAGCGGGAGCTCGTGGGGTACTTGACGGAGCAGGGCTACACGGTGGACGACATGGGAACCGATGGCCTAGCGTCGTGCGACTACCCTGACTTTGCCCGGGCGGTGGCGGAAGCGGTCGCATCGGGGCGTTGCCAGCGCGGCATCCTCGTGTGCGGCACCGGCATCGGCATGTCCATCGCCGCCAACAAGGTGCCCGGTGTGCGGGCTGCCTTGTGCGCGGAGCCGTATTCAGCCCGGATGGCCCGGGAGCACAATGACGCCAATGTGCTTTGCCTCGGCGCGCGCGTGGTTGGTCCCGGGTTGGCCCTGGAGACGGTTGCTGCCTTTTTGTCCGGCGAGTTCGCCGGTGGCCGTCATGCCCGCCGGGTGGACAAAATCCGGGAGCTCGAGCGGTGAGCCGGCCGGCGCCCGGCGTTTTGCCGTCTAAGGTATCTGGGAGGGAAGGCTCTTGTCGCAGGGAGGCGGCGTTTTCGTCATCGATCACCCCCTCGTGCAGCACAAGCTGACCAAGTTGCGGGACGTCCGCACGGGTCCCAAGGACTTCCGGGAATTGATGGAAGAGGTCGCCATGCTCATGGCCTACGAGGTGACCCGTGACATCGCTACCGAGCCGGTGGAGGTGGAAACGCCCCTCGGCCGGTGCCAGGGCAGGGTCGTCTCCGGCAAGAAGCTGGCCGTCGTCGCAATCCTGAGAGCAGGACTCGGCATGCTGGGCGGGGTGCTGCGCCTGATCCCGGCCGCGAAGGTCGGCCACTTCGGCGCCTACCGGGATCCTGAGACCTTAAGGCCGGTGCAGTACTACTGCAAGCTTCCCCAGGACATCGGCGAGCGGGACGTGATCGTGATCGACCCGATGCTGGCCACCGGCGGGTCCGCAGCCGCTGGACTGGATGAAATCAAGCGCCGGGGCGGAACGAACCTTAAGCTCTTGGCGCTGGTGGCCGCACCGGAGGGCATCGCCCGGGTGCACGCTGACCACCCGGAGGTGCCCATCTTTGTGGCGGCGGTGGACGAGCGCCTCGACGACCACGCGTACATCGTGCCGGGCCTCGGCGATGCCGGTGATCGCCTGTACGGCACCCGCTAAGGTGGGATAGCCGCTGACTGTATCGCAGCTCCTTTTTATCGGCGTCATCGCCGCCGCCATCAGCCTTGTCGTGACCCCGGTCCTGCGCGCTCTGGCCCAGCGACTCGGTTTGGTGGCCATGCCCGGGCCGCGCCGGCTGCACCGGCGCCCCATGCCTACGGGCGGGGGGCTAGCGATCTATCTCGGTTTTTGGGTGCCGGTCTTGATCAGCCAGGGATGGGATACGACGCTCGTAGGCCTTTGGGCGGGCTCAAGCCTCATCACGCTGGTTGGCCTCGTGGACGACTACGTGGAGCTCAAGCCTTTGGCCAAGCTGGCAGGGCAACTCGCGGCCGCCGGCGTGCTCGTCTACTTCGGCACCAAGATCCAGTTCGTCACCAATCCTTTCGGCGGCATGATCCACCTTGGCTGGTGGGGGATCCCGCTGACGATCCTGTGGGTTGTCGCCATTACCAACATGCTCAACCTGATCGATGGCCTCGACGGGCTGGCCGGCGGCATCGCCTCGATTGCGGCTTTGCCGCTGCTTGTCATCGCGTGGCAGCGGGAACAGTTCTTCATCGCTTTCTTAACGGCTGCCCTCATCGGCAGCACCGTCGGCTTCCTGCGGTACAACTTCAATCCCGCGCGGGTTTTCATGGGCGACACCGGGGGGATGCTGCTCGGTTTTATGCTCGGGGCGATCGCCGTCGAGGGCGCGCTAAAGGGTGCGACGAGCATCGCACTGAGCATTCCCGTCCTGACCTTGGGCGTGCCGTTTTTTGACACCGCCTGCGCGGTGCTGCGCCGGCTTTTGAGCGGGCGGCCCATCTCGCAGCGGGACGACCAGCACCTCCATCACCAGTTGCTGCGGGCCGGTTTGTCCCAGCGCCAAGCCGTGCTGCTTTTGTACCTGATCAGCGCGGTATTGGCGGCGGTGGCGCTAGCCCTGGTGCGGGCGAGCACCGCACAGGCGTCCGCCGTCCTGGTCCTCTTGGGTTTGCTCGCCATGGGCTGGGCGCGGCGCTTGGGGGTGTTGGGCGAGTGGCCGCACAAGACCCGTCTTCCGCGAAGCTCCGGGCCGCCCGTGGGCGGGTGAGCCGGTTGCCGGTAGTCGAGGACCGGACCGGCGAACGTCGACGGCGGACTGATCCGCACCGTGCCCGCGTCATGGTGGTGTTCGGCACGCGGCCGGAGGCCATCAAGCTTGCCCCGGTGGTGCACGTGCTCCGGGCCAGGGGGCGGCTTGACGTCCAGGTCGTGGTGACCGGCCAGCATCGGGAGATGCTGGACCAGGTCTTAGACGTGTTTGACCTCCATCCCGACGCCGATCTTAACCTGATGACGGCGGACCAGACCCTCAACGGTCTGGCCGGGCGGGCCCTGGAGCGGCTCGACGCCGTACTCGCGGACCTGGCGCCCGACGTCGTCGTCGTGCAGGGCGACACGACGACCGCCATGGCGGCGGCCTTGGCGGCGTTTCACCGGCGCATCCCGGCGGCCCACGTGGAGGCGGGCCTGCGCACCGACGACCGCGAAAACCCGTTCCCGGAGGAGATGAACCGGCGGCTCGTGGGCCGTATCGCAGCGTGGCATTTTCCGCCGACCGCAGGCGCCCGGGAGAATCTCCTGCGGGAGCATATCCCGGCGGACACGGTGCTCGTTACCGGAAACACTGTCATCGACGCCCTCCACATGGTGCGGCGGCCGGACTACCGCTTCACGGACCCGGGCTTGGCTCCGGCCGCCGCGTGGCCGGGGCGGCTTATCGTGCTCACGACCCACCGGAGGGAAAACTTGGGCGAACCTTTGCGCCGGGTCTACGGGGCCGTCCGCCGGCTCCTCGAGCGGTTTCCCGACGTGGCCGTCGTGTTTCCCGTCCACCGCAATCCCCACGTGCGAGCGGCCGCTCAGGAACTGGAGGGGGCGGAGCGCGCCATCCTGATGGAGCCGCCCCATTACCTCGATTTTGTTCACCTTTTGCAACGGAGCCATCTCGTATTGACGGACTCGGGCGGCATCCAAGAGGAAGCGCTCGCCTTGGGCAAGCCCGTGCTCGTCCTGCGCACCACCACGGAGCGCCCGGAGGGTGTCTTAGCCGGCGGGGCGCGCCTTGTTGGAACGGATCCGGATCGGATCGAGCAGGAGGCCGCGCGGCTTCTCACCGACGACGGTGCTTACCACGCCATGGCCACCGCCCCGAACCCGTACGGCGACGGGCGGGCGGCCGAGCGGATCGCCCGGGCCCTCGAGCACATCTTTGGGTGGGAGCCGGAGTGGCCCGAGGAATTTGTGTTCACACCGGCATGTGACAAACGTCCCTTGTTTTGACCCGGGCCGGGCAACCGCCCGGCCGAAAAGATTGCAAACCGCCAGGGCCTGTACTATAATAGGTGCCGTTGGTCCGGGCACATGTGCGGCCGCTGGCTTGCCCGGGCAGGTGGGGATTGGCCTTGCGGGGAGCCGGGGATTACGGCAAGTACGGCAGCATCGGCATCTCCCTGGTGCTGACGACGGCCGTGTACCTCTACCTTGGCTACCGGGCCGGCACCTGGCTGGATGAACGCTGGCAAACGGCTCCGGTCGGCATGGTGCTCGGCATCGTGCTGGGCATGGTGTTAAGCATGCTCTCGCTCGTCAAAGAAGTGATGTCCCTCCAACGGTCCGGAGGCTCAACGCGACCGGGCGGGGGGCATGCGCATGTCCGGGATCGTGAAAAAGAGAACTTTCCCGAAGGCGACGATCCCCGCGACAAGGCTGGATCGCCTGCGGGAAAGGATGACCGGTAAGTTTGGAAAACCAATGGGGCCGGCTGCGGTCCGTGGCCCTTGTGGGTGTCGGGTGTGCGGCTCTGCTGTTCTTAACAGGCTTGCGGGGCGCAGCGGCCGGTGTGCTGGCGGGACTCCCGATCAGCCTGGTCAATCATTTTATGATGCACTCCGCCATCCAGGCCCTCGGCGGCCGGATGGACGAACGGGCTCAATACCGGGTTATGCAACGGGTGATGCTGCGGCTGCTGTTGTCGGTGGTCATCCTGGCGGCTGCGGCGCCCTTAGGACTCGAAATCCTGCTTGGTGTTTTGACTGGCGTGCTCGCGGAAGTCGTCGTGTACTTTGGTGATGCGGCGCGGGCCGCCTTGGGGCACAAGGGGTGAGCGGGTTTTGGATCGTATCGTCCAGCAGCTGAACGAGGTCATGGACCACCTGGTCCGGTTCGACGTGCTCCACATCGGGCCTGTCACCATCACCTCCACGGTCATCAACACCTGGATCGTCATGATTGTCCTATTCGCCGCAGTCAAGCTGCTGACTCGCGGTGGTTTCCACGAGAAACCCCGCGGTGCACAAGTCTTCATCGAAATGCTTGTCGAGTTTTTGTACGGGCTGCTCGAGGGCGCCATGGGCAAGCACGGGCGCAAGTACCTCTGGATCGTCGGCAGCCTGTTCGTCTTTATTTTGGCCATGAACCTGTCTTGGTTTATTCCTGGGTTCGTGCCGCCTACGACGGATATCATGACAACCGCGGCCCTCGCCATCACCACCATCGTCCTGACGCACGTGATGGGTATTAAGGAAAAGACCTTCCGTGGCTACCTGCACAACTACGTCTCGCCTGTCGTTATCATGCTGCCCATGAACATCCTCGAAGAGATCGTGAAGCCCTTCTCGCTGGCCATCCGTTTGTTTGGCAACATGTTTGGCGAGAAGACGGTCGTCACGATTCTGGCCGTGCTGGTGCCTGTGGTGTTGCCTGTGCCCGTCATGATGCTGGGGCTGCTTATGGGTTTCATTCAGGCGTTTATCTTTACGCTGCTCACCTGCACCTATCTGGCCACGCAGACGCACGGCCACTAAGAGCGGCGTAAATCCATCAAGCGCGCAAGTCAAGCCGTGGCGGTGTCGCCACACGCGCTGAGGGGAAAGGAGGGAAACAAAGATGACGGTTGCTGGTCTGTTCGCCGTTGCCCTGGCTATCGCGCTGCCTGCCATGACGTCGGCCCTGAGCCAGGCCTGGGCGACCTCCAAGGCTATGGAGTCCATGTCCCGTCAGCCGGAGGCCGCCGGTGACATGCGCACGGCCCTGCTGATCGCTCTCGCGTTCATGGAGGCCCTGACGCTCTTCTCCTTCGTTATTGCCATTTTGCTGTGGACTTCGCTGTAAGGCTTCGAAGGACGAGGCAAGGGCAAAAGGGCGCGGGCACGACGGGCGTGGAAGGTTAGCGGGCGCCCGAGAGGGCGTATCGACCGGGGCCGCTGGCCCTACTGGTGTGGCCCGGATGTTTTTTGCCGTGCGGTGGCGGGGAACGGGAGACAGTGCCCGTTCCCCGGCCGCGCCGCGTGCGGGCGCTTGCGAAGGGGGAGCGCGCGATGCTGCTGACAGTGCTGGCCGCAGTGGCGGCGGAAGGGCATGGCCCCAGCCAGCCGCTGACGTTTGACGTGTGGACGTGGCTTTTCCAGTCCATCAACGTCCTCATTATCATGTTGCTTTTGTACAAGTTTCTCTGGCGGCCTGTGCAGGGGATCATGCATAAGCGCGAGGAGTTCATCGAGACCTCGCTGAAGAAGGCCGCCGAGTCCCGGGCCGAGGCGGAGCGGCTGCTTTCCGAATATCAGGCCAAGATGCAGCAAGCCCGGCAGGAGGCCCAGGCCACCATCGACGAGGCTGTGCGGAAGGCCGAAGAAGCCCGCGAGCGCATCCTGCGCGACGCCGAGGCGGAGGCTGAGCAGACGCTGGCCCGGGCCCGGGCGGACATCGCCCGGGAGCGGGAGATGGCCGTGGCCACCATCCGCGAGGAAGTGGCCAACCTGGTCGTCCTGGCGGCCGGCAAGCTGATCGGCAAGACGCTGACGGCCGACGACCACAAGCGGCTTGTGCAGCAGTTTGTCGATGAGGTGGCGGCTGCCGGGTCAGAGGGCGCACAGCGGCCCGGGGATGTCCAATGACGAGCAACCTGCGGCTGGCCCGCCGCTACGCCCGGGCGCTGGGGGACTTGGCCCACGAGCGGGGAGTCCTCGACCAGGTCGAGCAGGAATTGGGCCGGGTGGCGGCGGTGGTCCGTGAGGACGCCGAAGTGCGCGCCACGGTGGAAAGCCAGCGTGTGCCGTCCGACGTAAAACTGGAGCTGTTGCTCCGGGCGGCAGGCGAGGGGGCGACCGACGTGACGCGCCTGTTTTTGCGGCTGGTCATCAGCAAGCGCCGGGAGCGCTACTTGCCGGACATCTACCGGCAGTTCGTGGCCTACGCCGACGAGATGCGGGAGATCGTCGAGGTGGAGGTGCGCAGCGCCCACGCTTTGTCGGATGAAGAGGTGGAGCGGCTGCGGCAGCGCCTGGGGGCGTTGACGGGTAAGGACGTCCGCATCCGCAACGTGGTTGCGCCCGAGATCATCGGGGGCGTCGTCGCCCGCATCGGCGATCTGGTCATGGACGGGAGCGTGGCCCGGCGGCTCCAGCGCCTCAAGGAGAGCTTGCGCGGGACCCGACTTGAGAATGTGGGGTGACAGCAGTGTCTATCCGGCCCGAAGAGATCAGTGCCATCCTGAAGCAGCAGATCGAGCGCTTCCAGGCGGACATTGAGGTACAGAACGTCGGAACCGTCATCATGGTTGGTGACGGGATCGCGCGCGTGTGGGGCCTGGAAGAGGCTATGGCCGGCGAGCTCCTGGAGTTCCCGGGCGAGACGTACGGCATGGCCCTCAACCTGGAAGAGGACAACATCGGTGCGGTCATCCTTGGACCGTACTCGCACATTAAGGAAGGCGATACGGTCAAGCGCACGGGCCGCATCGTGGAAGTGCCGGTCGGCGAGGCGTT
>ERZ777003.391-NODE-391-length-87596-cov-14.283467_pt1 | contig 87596 bp, 68 predicted proteins | sample MGYA00374956_ERZ777003 | MGnify/ENA primary metagenome ERZ777003 (study PRJEB29302, sample SAMN06268252) | bioreactor metagenome | isolation source: Joint BioEnergy Institute, California, USA | place: USA:Joint BioEnergy Institute, California, USA | collected...
GAACCCGGCGCTGTGCTAGATCGGCGCCGTGCTGCGGCTACTTCCGCTCGGCGGCCTCGGTGAGGTCGGGATGAACTGCATGGCGCTCGAGCAGCGCGGCGAGGTCCTGCTCGTCGACTGCGGCGTCATGTTCGACGACCGAGGGCTGGGCGTGGACGTCATCCATCCCGACTTCTCGGCGCTCGACGAGCTCGGGCACGTGGTCGGGCTCGCCGTCACGCACGGGCACGAGGACCACATCGGAGGCATCCCGTACCTCCTGAAGAGGTTCGACGTCCCCGTCTACGGCCCGCCGTATGCGCTCGGGCTCGTCCGCGAGCGGATCGCCGAGCACGAGGTGCTCGAGCACGCGCGGCTCTTCGAAACGCGACCGGGGCGACCGTTCGAGCTCGGCTCGTTCGTGATCGAGCCCATCCGCGTCACGCACTCGATCGCGGACGCGACCGCGCTCGCCATCACGACCGACGAGGGAATGGTCATCCACACGGGCGACTTCAAGTTCGACGAGTCGCCACCCGACGGTGAGCTGTTCGACGTCGATCGCTTCCGCGCGCTCGGCGACGCCGGCGTGACGCTCCTCATGTCCGACTCGACGAACGTCGACGCCGAAGGCGCCACCGGCAGCGAGACCGACGTGGGGCACGTCCTCGAGCGGCTCGTGCTCGAGACGCGCGGCGCCGTCGTCATCGCCATGTTCGCGTCCAACGTGCACCGGCTCCGCCTCCTCGGAGAGATCGCGCGCCGTGCCGGCCGGAAGATCGTGCTGCTCGGTCGCGGCGTCGGTGTCCACGCACGCGTCGCGCGGGCGACGGGATACCTTCCCTGGCCGGACGAGCTCGTGCTCCCCGAGGAGATGGCGCGAGAGCGACCGCGAAGCGAGCTCCTCGTCATCGCCACGGGATCGCAAGGTGAGGAACGCGCCGCGCTCGCACGGCTCGCGCGCGGCGACCACCCGTCGTTCGAGGTCGTGCCGGGCGACCGCGTCATCCTCTCCGCGCGGACCATCCCCGGCAACGAGCCCGAGGTGCACGCGATCCTCGGCCAGCTGTTGCGCCGCGGGGTCGACGTCGTCTCGCGCGCGACCGAGCGCGGCGTCCACGTGAGCGGCCACGGGCACCGGCCCGATCAGCGGCGCATGCTGGAGCTCGTACGCCCGCGGTGCTTCGTCCCCGTCCACGGGACGATCCACCATCTGACACGGCACGCGGCGCTCGCACGCGAGATGGGCGTGCCGAGCGTGTGCGTCGTCGAGAACGGACGCGTGGTCGAGGTGACGCGAGACGGCGCGATGCTGGGCGAGACCTACGGCGCGGGACGCGTGCACGTGTGGGCCGGACGGGAGGTACCGGCCTCGGTGCTCCGCGAGCGCGCCGCGCTCGCCCAGGAGGGCACGGCGTTCTGCTTCGTCCTCATCCATCCCGCTGCCCCGGGCGAGCGCGGAAGGATGGAGGTCTTCGTCAGCACGCGCGGCGTGATGGACGACGACAGGGTTCACCTCGATCTCGCCGCCGTGGAAGAAGCCGTACGGAAGGCGCTGCTCGAGGCGCCGGAGCACGCGACGGACGACGAGCTCGCGGAGCAAGCTCGCCTCGCCGTGCGGAGGACGCTCAAGCACCTCCGTGGCATGAAGCCGATGACCGTCGCGCGCGTGCATCGGATCGGCGCCGCCTCCGCAGCGACGGGCCCGAGCCTGGTCCCGACGGTGGAGCCGACATGACGCACGATCACGCGCATCGTCGCGAGCCGAGAAACGGCGCCCCGAAGGCCAGCGCCTTCGTCGTCGGCAAGCTGCGCGAGTGCGACGCGAGGCTCGCCGCGGTCGTCCCGCGCCTCCTCGCGAAGGAGGTCGACGACGAGGCCGTGCACGACCTCCGCGTCGCGATCCGCCGGATGCGCACGCTTCTCAAGATGTCGCGTGACCTCTTCGGGCCGTGGCACACGAACGTCGTGCGCGACGCGTTCGCGCAGGTGATGCGCGCCACGGGCGAGCTGCGCGACGAGGAGGTCCTGCAGGAGACGCTCGCGAGCGCGGCGGAGCGCATCCCCGAAGTGGCGAAGTGGCTCGAAGGGCGCAAGGCCCGCGAGGCGCGGCTACGCCGCGCCGTCATCGCGCGCATCGAGCGCGGCGACCTCGATCGAGCGCGCCTCCTCCTGAAGGCGCTGCTCGTCTTCCCCGTCGACCCCGAGCGCGATCTCGATCTCGCGCGCTTCGCACGACGCACCGTCGAGCGCGCACGCCGGAAGGTCGAACGGCGACGCGAGGTCGACACGAGCGACGTCACGGGGATGCACGACCTCCGCATCGCGTACAAGGAGCTCCGCTACTCCATCGAGCTGCTCGCCGAGGCGCTGCCGATCGACGCCCGCGCGCTGCTCGAGCCGGCCACGGTGTTCCAGAAGCGGCTCGGCGAGCTGCACGACGTCGACGTGGCGATCGAGGTCGTCCGGAACGCGAAGAACCTGTCCGCGGCGGCCCGTGAGGAGACGCTCGCCCTGCTCGCGGCGATGCGCGACAAACGGGTCGCCAAGTACCTGCGCGAGCTCGATCCGCTCGGCGCCGGCGTCCACGCGCGGATCTCCTCGTCGACGTCGAAGGAGAGCGCGGCGCGAACGGATGAGCTCCCGGCGCCCTCCGGCGAGGAAGGCGGGGGAAACCCGGCAGAGCTCGATCGCGACCGCCTCTCCTCCGAAGGGGCGTCGGATGGCCCGAAGTCCGCACCCCAGTGACGACCGGAACGAGGTGGGAAAGGCACCGACGAGCGCACCACCACGGCGCAAAATCCCTTTCCGCCCCGACTCCAGCGGCCGTCGACGACCTCATAGGATGTCGACATTGCTCCGATTTACGGAGCTTGACCCGTGTTGACCCGGTGCAAGATACTCCCCCCCGTGGGCCCCGCTACGTCCACGCTTTGCCCGATGGGCCGCCGGCGGAAGCCCGGCGAGACGTCCTGAGTGAGCAGGAAGAAGGAAGGGTTTCTTGATCACCTGTCCCAAGTGCACGAAGGACAATCAAGACCACTACAAGTTCTGCCTCGGTTGCGGCGCGGAGCTTCCACGTGACGCGGCCCCGAAGCCGTTCACGCCGCAGACGCCGCCGCATGGCATCAAGGCGCAGTCGGGAGCGCCGGCTGCAGCGCCGGTCTCGCATGCCGTCTCGAGCGGACCGAGCGGGTCCATGCAGCAGCCGCTGGTGCAGCCGGTGAGCGCGCCCGTGCAGGCGCCGCCTCCCGTCGTCCCGATCGCGAGCTCGTCGCAAGCACCGGCGGGCACGGCCTGCCCGCAGTGCGCTCACGTGAACGCGCCGTCGAACCTCTTCTGCGGGTCATGCGGTTTCCGCCTCGGCGGTGTCGCCGCTCCGCCGAAGGTCGCGTCGGTGCCCGCAGCCGCGACCGGCGGCGGCGTCGTGCTCACGGCCCTTCGCGCCGACGGCAGCGAGGCCGGGACGTACCACCTCCCGCCGGGGACCGTCACCGTCGGCCGCGAGACGGGGAGCATCTTCGCGGGCGACAGCTACCTGTCTCCGCGTCACGCCACCTTCCGGCAGATCAACGGTCGCGTCACCGTGAAGGACGAGGGCTCGCTGAACGGCGTCTACAAGAAGCTCGTTCGCGACGTCCCCGTCGAGCTCCGTCCGAACGACATGTTCCGTATCGGGCAGGAGATCATCAAGTACGAGGCTCTCGAGCCGCAGCCGCCCGGGCCCGACGGCGTCGAGCGCCTCGGCTCTCCTTCGAAGGGCTACGTCGGTCGCATCGCGCTCGTCATCGGTCGCGACGTGACGGGCAACGCGTTCCCGATTCCCGAGACGGGAGTCCACCTCGGCCGTGAGCGCGGCGACGTCCTCTTCCCCGAGGATGGCTACGTGTCCGGCTTGCACTGCCGTCTGACGTGGGAGCCTTCGCCGGACGGCCGAGGCGGGCGTCTGATGCTGACGGATCTCGGGAGCTCGAACGGCTCGTTCCTCCGCCTCCGTGAAGAGACGGACCTGAAGAACGGCGACGTCCTCCTCATGGGACAGCAGCTGTTCCGAGTGGCCTGCTGATGGCGGCGGAGCTGGGGGAAGGAACGCCGCCCCGCACGATCCGCGTCGTCGCAGCGGTCATCGAGCGCGAAGGCAAGTACCTCATCACGCAGAGGCGCGCGACCGCGGTGCTCCCGCTCATGTGGGAGTTCCCGGGCGGACGCGTCGAGGCGGGTGAGACCGATCAGCAAGCGCTCAAACGCGAGATGCAGCATCGCCTCGGCGTCGAGATCGACGTCGGAAAGCTCATCTCGTTCGTGAGCCACCCTTACGAGCACTACGTCGTCGATCTCTTCCTCTACGAGTGCTCTCTCGTCGGCGACGCCCCCCTCGAGCCGCGCGCCGTCAATGCCTTCCGCTGGGTCGCGAGCAACGAGTTCGACCAGTACCCGTTCACGCCGGCGGACGAGGCCTCGATGAATAAACTGCTCGGGGTCTCCTGAGCCCGAGCAACGACGACCGGAGTGACGTCGCATGCGCCGCGTGGCCTTGCTCTTCGTCGTTCTCCTCTCGGCTGCGTGCACGCGTGATCCGTCCTCGGATCCCGCCGCGGCCGAGGGTCGAGCGCAGGCACTGCTCGGGCCGTACAAGAACGCGCTCAAGAACGAGCTGACGACGGCGCTCGGCCAGGGGCCCGCGGCGGCGATCGACGCGTGCGCGTCGCGCGCGCCTGCCCTCGCGGCCGAGCACTCGCGCGACGGCGTGCGCGTGGGTCGCTCTGCGAAGAAGCTGCGGACACCGGCCGACGCTCCTCCCGAGTGGCTCGTGCCGGTGATGGACGAGCTCGAGAAGACACGACCGATCAAGGGCAAGGTGGTGCCGCTCGGGCAAGGGCGCTGGGGGTACGCCGAGCCGATCTACATCCAGGCGCAATGCCTCGTCTGCCACGGCGAGACGATCGCGCCGGAGATCGACGCGAAGCTCCGCGAGCGCTACCCGACCGACGCCGCGCGTGGCTTCAAGATCGGTGATTTTCGCGGGGTCTTCTTCGTCGAGCTCGATCGAAGCGCGTTTCCGAAGCCTTGAGATCAGAGAACGAGCGGGTGCGGGTTGGGACCGAACGGGTTCTCGCGCACCTTCGCGAGCGCGGCGAGGTAAGACCACATCTCCTTCGCGCCGCCCGTGCCCTCGGGGAGCGTCACGCCCGCGGACACCTTGCCCGTGGTGCCGACCTTGACGTTCGGTCCGATGACCAGCGCGGACAGCGCAGGAGCGTGATCGGAGCCCGGGAGGCTCCGGGCGAAGTCGCCGTGGAGCATCACGGTGACGTTCATCGCGGCGAGCTCGGGCTCGCTCCGTAGCCGGGAGATGAACGTCTTCAGCGCGGGGATGATCTCGGAGGTCATCCTGCGCCGGACGGTCTGACCGGTGCGGTCGCCGTGCGTGTCCCAGCCCGTGTCCGACAGCGTGACGACGTTCGTGCCCGCGCGCAGCATGAGCTCGGCGGCGGCGAGCTTCGCGGGGATGGTCTCGAGCCTCGCGCCCGTGCTGACGTTGTATGCCTGGGCGATCCTGGCGATGTCGATCGCGAGCGGCGGCTTCGCGAGCGAGTCGGCGAGCGTCGCGTACGCGTCCTTGGCGAACGCCGTCGAACGCGGGTTCTTCGCGAGATCGCCGGCGCTCATCGCCGTCGCTCGGGCGAGGGCTGCGCCCGCCGCGTTGCGCGCGGGCTTCTTGAAGTCGATCGCGCCGAGGCCCAGCGCCGTGCTGACGTCGCCCATCGTGCGGAGGAGCTGGAGCGAGACGCCGTTCTCCGGCGGAGGCGCGCCCGGGACGGGAAGCCCGCCGAGGGCCGCCGCCTTGAACGCCGCGTCGCCTCCCATCGCGGCCGCGAGCTGGAGCACGAAGCTCCGCGAGCCGTTCATGTAGTTGTTCCGCTGCGCCGTGATGTGATCGGTCGCGCCGTGGCGGACGCCGATGGCGGCCATGTGCCCGAGCGCCCAGTCGCCGAGCGTGCCGATGGTGCCGGCGTCGACGTAGAGGTCGTTGGCGAGCTTCCTGACGTTCGACGAAGTCACGCCGAACGCTCCGGAGCCGAGGAAGGAGTCCGGGCTCGAGAAGAGCGCGTTGAAGCCGCCCTCGAAGAAGACGGAGACGACCGCGGCCTTCCCCGCGGGCGCGGCCTCCGCGTTCCCGAGGAGCGAGCGCCCGGCGATGCGCGTCCCGACGGCGGCACCGGCGGCAGCCGCGAATCCTTTCAGACATGCACGACGCGAGAGCGCGACACGTTTCGTCATGAAACCCCTCTCCTCGATGGAGTCCGACCCGGAAGTCGCGAGCCCCCTTCAGTACATCAGAAAGCCGGTCGACGAGAGAACGCTGGCGCAGGCGTAGGCCCAGCGCCGGCGCGGCGAGGCCTCGCGCGTCACCGCCTCGGTCGCGCCACCGCCGTAGGTCTCGGTCGTCGTCTCGAGCGCGACGGACGCGCATGCGTCGATCTGCTCGGGCGTGCCGTGGCGGCTCCAGAAGCGGCGGATCCATCCCGCGCACTCCGCCTTCGCCGTCTCCGGCGTCGGCGCCGTCGCGTACTTCGGGTCGGCGCTGCCACCCGAGATGTCGCCCGTGAGCCGCAGACACCCCTCGAACGCGACGTCGAACGCGGTGTTGATCAACACGGCGCTCGCGATCGGCTCGATGAACCAGCGATCGTTGGGCTGACCGAAGGTCCCACCCGTCGTGGCGATGAGCGACGGATTGTTCTGCCCGCCGAGGACGCGCGAGTACTCCGTGACGAGCGCGGTGTACGGCTTCACGCGGGCGCGATCGGCATGCGCCGCCTGATTGATGGTCGACGCGAGGTCTTCGCCGCCGAGGCCGATGTGCGGGCGGCCCCACTCCTCCTCCGAGCACGCCGGCGCGTCGGGATCGTCCGCGCCCGTGCCGTCGGCGTCGGGATCCTCGCCGTTCTGGCCACCGATGGGCGCGTCGTACGTGCACTGTCCGCCCAGGAGGCAATCCGGCCCCCAGTTGCAGGCGAACGCGCTCGAGACCAGCGCCCCGCACACGACGGAGACGAACGTCCTCCGCGTCCAGCGGCCGAGCTCGATGTCGTTCTCGATGTCCGCGCGCATGACGAGCCTCCTAATCGCAGAAGCCAGGCTCCCGAGCGATGGAGCCGATCGCAGACTGGATGGTCTTCTGTGCCTTGAACGTGTCGACGCAGCGGTCGAGGATGCGGCCCTCGCAGCGGTTGTCCTCGCGGCCGTACAGGTACTTGAACGCGAGCCGGCAGGCGTTGACGGAGAAGTTCTCCGACTCCACGAGCGCCATGACCAGCTCCCTGTCGTTGCCGATCATCTTGCCGCCGAGCAGCTCCTGCGGGCCGCCGCGGTAGGCGTCGAACTTCTCGCCCTTTCGCGGAAGGATCGACGCGACCTTGTCGAGGGCGAACCAGCCGTCGTAGTGGCAGCCCCTGCACGCGGCCGACTGGCGGCCGTTCGCGCTCTGGTCGGCGTCCGGCGAGACCGTCACCGCCGTGAGCCGCAGGCCCACGACGTTGTTCATGATGCGATACGCGGTGGCGATCTTGAGGCCCTGCTCCTCGTTGCCTTCGTACCGCTGGTACCAGTCGATGCTGCGGAAGTAGCCGAGGCCGTTCGGATCGTCCTCGTAGACGGCCACCTGGCCCGCGATCGGCGCCAGCCGGTACTTGCCGAGGAACATGTTCGACCACGGCTTCTTGTCGGCGAGGACGCGCTTGGCGATGTGGTACGGCGCGTCCTCGAGCGAGCTCGCGCCGGGCCCGTCGTTGAACTGCGTGTTCACGAACCGCGCGAACCGCTCGTAGAAGTCGGGGCTCTCGAGGAGGCGGTCGATCGCCTCCTTCGGATCCGACGAGCTCATGAGCTCCGCCGAGGCGGTCTTGCCGGTGATGGCGATCGACAGGCGGTTCGCGCAGCGCTCGTTGAACGCCTTGATCGCATCCTGCGGCTCGTCCGCGTTCGCACGCCGACTCCCCGCGACCGTCGCGGCGACCATGATGGCCGCGACCAACCCGAACCCACGCGCGGCGCCGAGGAGAGCGCCACGAAGACGTACGCGCCACGCGGAGGAGCTCATCGCGCAATCACCTTCCCGGAGAGGTTGAGCGCCTTCGCGATCGCCTGCGCGTCCTTGTCGGCGAGGACCGACGAGAACGAGCTCGGCAGCGACTTCGTCCCGGCGTCGAAGGCGGAGAGCGCGGCGCCGATCTTCGAGAGGTCGCAGGGCTCGGCGGTGAGCACGCTCGCGAGCTCCTCGCTGAGCGGAGCGATCTTCGCGGTCACGTCCTGGATGACGGCGGCGATGTTGGCGAGGGTCTGCGCGAGGAGGTGGAGGATGCCGGCGTTCGCCTTCTCGTTCCGCCCGAGCAGCGCGTCCTCGAACTTCTCGATCAGGACGTTGAGGTCGGCGGGGGTCTTCGCCCCCGCGATGCCGATGTTGAGCGCGTGGCACGCAGCGAGGAGCTTGTCGAGGATGTGCTCGCTGACGCCGGCCTGCTTGAAGATGTTCTCGACCCAGTCGGTCATGATCGAGGTCTCGACCTCGAACACCGACTTCGAGGCGGCGAAGCCCGCCTGCTCCGCGCCCGCCGGAGCCTTCTGCTTGAACGTGCGCTCGAACACGGCGCCGGAGCCGACGATCGCGTTGAAGATCGCCTGATCGATCGGAGCCGCCGCCTGCTTGGTCGCCGCCTGCAGCGACGCCACGAGGTTCTTCGCGTTGGCGACGAGCTCGCCCGTCGCGCTCGTCACGAGGTTCTGGAAGCCGGCGACGGCGCTCGACTGCGCCTTCAGCAGCGCGTCGGTGTCGATCGGGACGCCCGCGGCCTCGAGGGCCGAGAAGAGCGCGCCTTGCGCCGCGATGACGGCGTCCGCGACCGCATCGACGAGCGAGTTGAGGTCGGTCGAGAGGACGCCGACGACAGCGATGGAGTTGGCGAGCTGAGCGTTGACGTACGTGTCGAGGACGTTGAGGTAGTTCTGCACGCCGGGGACGCCCCGCTTCTGGAGCGTCACGAGGATCTCGGTCTTGAAGGAGGTGGCCGTGTCGATCGTGGCGTCGATGACGAACGCCTGGACGAAGGCGGGCAGCCCGTTGACGACGCCGGCGCCGAGGATCGCCCCGCCGATGTCGAGGACCTCCATGATGAAGAGGTTGGTGCCCGTGCCGTCGTTCGGGACGTCGACCTCGAAGGCGCCGCCCATGCCGACGTCGGTCTCGGTCACCGGAGTGAGGTCTCCGTTCTCCTCCAGCTTCGAGACGCGGACCTTCTTCGCGAGGGCGAGGATGTCGCGGCCGGCGAGCTTCTGCTTGGTGCTCCCCGCGCCCTCCGACGAGATGCGCCCGTTCACGCGGAAGCTGCCGGCCTCCTCGCGCTCACCGGCGGCGCTCCGCCCGTCGACCGGGATGTTCTGTCGGTACTTGTGCGAGCTCGACGTCGGCTCGCCGCAACCCGACACGAGCACGGCAAACGCCATAGGCATCGCGATGAGCGCCGAACGCAGGATTCCCATACCAACCTCCGCGACGCCCTCCGAAGCAACCGAGATTCCATGCCGCTGGAGCTGCCGTCGGACACGCGCTCACACGACGAAAAGAATGGAATCTCCTCGGGTTCGTCGAGACGAAGCGCGTGGCCAGGAGCATCCGGGAGCCCCGAGTCCAGCCCCACCGAATCTTTCCGGTGGTCACTGTCGTGAAGGCCTCAGGTCTCCAGGATCGGCCCGAGCGCGAGGACCCGCTCGCCGCTCGCCAAGAGCTCGAAGAGTACGCGGTTGTGCGCCGGCATGAGCACGTCGAGGACCGCGCGCGCCGCGTTCCGAGCAGGCCCGGCACCCTTCGGCGGGGCGGGCGGGTCGAGCCGCTGGCGTGGGGGCCGCGCGACGGCGACGACCACGCGTCGCCGCGTGCGCTCGTCGAGTCGCCGTTCGATCTGCTCGACGGCGGCGTCGAACCCGCCGAGCACGTCGACCAGCCCGACGTCGTGCGCGTCCTTGCCGGTGTAGACGCGGCCGCGTGCGAGCTCCTCGACGCGAGCCTCGGACATGTGCCGGCCGGAGGCGACGACGCCGATGAACGCACGGTACGTCGCCTCGAGCTCGCGCTCGAGCGCGGCGCGATCGTCGTCGCTCAACGGTCCGATCGGAGACAGGAGCGAGGCGTGCGCGCCGCGCTCGATCACGCACGTCGAGATCCCGAGCCGTGTCAGGAGGGGATCCAACGAGAGGCGCGCGGCGACGACACCGATCGAGCCCGTCACCGTCGTCGGCTGCGCGACGATGCACGCGGCAGGGGCCGCCACGTAGTAGCCGCCGCTCGCGGCGACGTTCGCCATGTAGGCGACGACGGGCTTCTCGCGAGCGAGCTGCGCGATCTCGTGATGGATGAGGTCCGACGCGAGCGCGCTGCCGCCCGGAGAGTCGACGTGCAGGACGACCGCCTTCACGTTCCGATCGCGACGCGCGGCGCGGACCATGCGCCCGATGCGCTCGTCGGTCGAGAGCTCGCCGAGGATGCCGCCCGCGTGCGTGATGGCGCCGTGGACGGGGATGACGGCCACGACCGGAGGTCGGAAGGGAGACCGCAGGAGCGGTCGTTTCACGCGCGCGTGGTAGGCCGCGGCGTCGACCAGCATCGAAGGCTTTCGCGCGTCGCGCGACAAGCCCAGCTTCGACGGGACCTCGTCCTCGTACGCCACGTCGTCGGCGAGGCCCGCTTCGACCGCCGCTCGCCCGAAGTAAGGCGCCCCGTCCACGAGGGCTGCGGCACGCTCGCGGTCGATCCCCCTCCCCTCCGCGATCGCGTCGACGAGCGACTCGTGGAACGTGTCGAGCAGGCGCTCGAGCTGCGCGCGCTGCTCCGGGCTCATCGATTCGCGAACGAGCGTCTCGCCCGCGGCCTTGAACTCCCCGCAAGCGAAGACCTGCGGCTCGATCCCCGCACGATCGAGCGCACGCTTCACGTAGCGCGAGGACACGCGGAACCCCAGCGGCGCGAGCTGGGTCGTCGGCCCGACGAGCACCTTCGTCGCCGCGGTCGCGACGTAGACCTCTTTCGTACCGCCTCCCGTCGGCAGATGCACGGCGACCTCCTTGCCGGCCGCGCGCGCCCTCGCGAGGATCGACCGCAGCGACGTCGCCGTCGCCATGCCTCCGCCCATCGAGCGGAGCGTCACGAGCAGGCCCTTCACCCGCGGGTCGCGGATCATCGCGGTGACGACCTCGCCGAGCCAGTGGAGCGAGAGCGCCTTGTGCGCGCGTACGTCCCAGAAGCGAGGCTTGCCGACGACGTCGGCGACCGGACCGTCGATGCGGACGTGGAGCCACGTCCCCGGACGGACGCCCCAGCCACGAACCGCGAGCCGGAGCGGCAACGTGAGGAGGTCGAGGAGGAAGCCGATCCATCGCGCGATGATCATGACCGGACACCATACCGCGACCGTGCCATCGATCCGCGAGCCGAGGGCTCGGTCCGCCAACACGGGTCGAGCCCAGCCGACGCGCGAAGAAGAACGGACGAGGCACGAGCGCACGCGACTGGATGCGTCGGGATCATTCTCCACAGGCCGCACGCCTGGACGGGCGTCGCAGCGAGGGTAAGGTCCCGGCTCGATGCAACACGGTGAGGCTCGGGCGCCTCTCCCCTTTGCCTTTCCCCGCATCGCCGGAGGAAGCGAGTGTGGGGAGCTCGTGCGCTCCATCGATTGGTCGAAGACGCCGCTCGGGACGATCACGTCGTGGTCCGTCGGGTTGAAGACGGCGGTCTCCCTCGTACTCTCGTCCCGATACCCGATGGTCCTCTTCTGGGGGCCGCAACGTGTGCAGCTCTACAACGACGCCTTCGTCCCGAACCTCGGAGACGGAGAGCACCCGGCCGCGATGGGCCGACGCGCGGGCGACGCCCGAGGATCGTGTGACGCGGCGTCGACGATCTTCATCGCGCACACCGACGAGGTGATGCGACACGGAGAGCCGGTCGGTCGTGAAGACGAGCTCGTCCCGATCCGTCGCGGCGGGCGCTTGGAAGAGGCCTACTGGAGCTACTCGTTCTCGCCGGTCTACGAGCAGGACGGAAGGGTCGGCGGGGTCCTGGCGCTCTGGATCGAGACGACCGCGCGCGTGGTCGCTGCTCGACGCGCGCGGACGCTCCGCGCGTTCGCGGATCGGATCGCCAGCGTCACCGCCACCTCCGACCTGACGCGCACCGCGATGGAGGCGCTGAGCGACGCGCCCCCGGAGGACATCCCCTTCGTCGCATGCTACGAGCTCGGGCCGGACGGCAGCGTGCTCGGCTGCAAGTCGCCGGTCACCGACGGCGAGCTGCTGCGCGTCGTCCGTGAAGCGGTGGAACGACGCGGCGCGACACCTCATTCCGGATGCGTCGTCCCGCTTCCCTTCACGCCGCACGACGAGCATTCGAATCACCCGCGCGAGGTCTTCGTCGTGCCGCTCCCGGCCGACGAGTGGAGCCCGACCGAGATCGTCGTGTTCGGGCTGAACCCGCAGAGGCCGTTCGACGGCGCGTACCGCGAGCATCTGACCGAGCTCGTCGAGCGGCTCGTGCGCGCGCGCACGCGCATCGAGGCGATCCACGCGCGTGCGAACGCGGAGAGCGAGCGGCGAAACCTCCTCCTCCAGACGCCCGCGGCGACGGCGATGATGTCGGGCCCCGAGCTCGTGATCGAGCTCGCGAACGAGGCCTACCTCGAGTTCGTGCAACGCGACGTGATCGGGCTACGCTTCGTCGACGCGTTCCCCGAGGCGGCGAACACCGAGGTCCATTACCTCCTCCAGCGCGCCTACCGGACCGGCGAACGCCTCAGCCGCGCCGAGCTGCTCGTGCCGCTGATGCGCAACGGCGTCCTCGAGGATCGCTGGTTCACGTTCCACGTGCAGCCCACGCGGGATCGGAGCGGCGACGTCACCGGCCTCGTCGTCATCGTGTCGGACGTGACCGAGCCGGTCGTCGCACGCCGCACCCTCGAGGAGTACGCGCTCGAACGCGAGCGACTACTCGAGAAGGCCGAGGCCGCCAGCCGCTCGAAGGACGAGTTCCTCGCGATGCTCGGACACGAGCTACGCAACCCGCTGGCGCCCATCACGACGGCGCTGCACCTGATGAAGATGAAGGACCCGACCGCGCTCGCGCGCGAGCGCGCGATCATCGAACGGCAGTCGGCGCACCTCGTGAAGCTCGTCGACGACCTCCTCGACGTGTCGCGCGTCGCGCGCGGCAAGGTCAAGCTGCACATGAGCAGGATCACGCTCTCGGAGGTCATCGCACGCGCGGTCGAGACTGCGAGCCCGCTCTTCGAGAAGAAGCAGCACATCCTGACGATCGACTACGACGAGGACGACCCGATCCAGCTCGAGGGTGATCCGCTCCGCCTCTCCCAGGTCTTCGCGAACCTGCTGACGAACGCGGCCAAGTACACGTCGACGGGCGGTCGCGTGTCGCTCCGCGTGCGTCGCGACGGTGACGCCGTCATCGTTCGGATCGAGGACAACGGCGCGGGGCTCGCGCCCGATCAGATCCCGCACCTCTTCGACGCCTTCTTCCAGGGCCGTCGCACGATGGAACGGGCGCAAGGCGGCCTCGGGCTCGGGCTCGCGCTGGTGAAGAGCTTCGTCACGATGCACGGCGGCACCGTGAGCGCTTGGAGCGAGGGCTCCGGGCGCGGGAGCACCTTCGAGGTGCGGCTGCCGGCGCTCCCGCGCACCTTCGCGCCCGCGACCACGGAGGCGCAGGTCCAGACGCAGCCGCCCGTGGCGACCGGACGGCGAGTCCTGCTCGTCGACGACAGCGAGGACATCCTCGAGATCGTCTCGTCGCTTCTCCGCTGTCAGGGATACGACGTCAGGGCCGCGCCGGACGGACCGACGGCCCTGCAGCTCGCTGCGTCGTTCCGACCCGAAGTCGCCGTGCTCGACATCGGGCTCCCGGCGATGGATGGCTACGAGCTCGCGCAGCACCTGCGCGAGCAACTCGGGAAGGACGCGCCGAAGCTGATCGCGATGACGGGCTATGGTCAGAACGAAGACCGGGAGCGCGCTCGTCGTGCGGGGTTCGCGATCCATCTCGTGAAACCGGTCGATCCGGCGCAGCTCCTCGCGAGCATCGCAGGCTGAGCGAGCTCGGCGTTTCTTCCGGATCGGCGATCTCGACCGTGGCGCGCCGGCCCTCACCGCGTCGAGCCGACGCGCCTGACACGATGTACCGGCGCGCTACGTTCCCCGAGCATGGGTGGTGGTAGAGGCCTCGGAGAGGTCGACTTCGTCGATGGTGGCGTTTGCGGCGCCGCCGTGCGTGCGGTCGATTGGTCGAAGACGCCGCTCGGCCCCATCGCGTCGTGGTCGTCGGCGCTGAGGCAGGCAGCCGCCAGCGTCCTGCGTTCTCGTCCTCCGATGGCCCTCTACTGGGGACCCGAGCACATCTTCATCTACAACGATGCATTCCTCCGGAGCTTGGGTGATCGAGAGCCGTGGCTGATGGCGCGCCCCGCCGCGGAGGCTCTCCCGGAGGTCTGGTCGGTGATGGGACCGCGGATCGAGCACGTCATGCGGACGGCCGAGTCCGTCTGGGACGAGGACTGCCGTTTCGCGATCACGCACCGCGGTCGAGCCGAGGAGTCGTACTGGACCTACTCGCTCACGCCCGTGTTCGAAGAAGACGGGACGGTCGGCGGCGTGGTGAGCGCGGGCATGGAGACGACGTCGCGCGTCCAGGCGGAGCGCCGAATCCGGACGATGCGCTCGTTCTTCGACCGCAGCCTCAAGGCGACGAGCGCGTCGGAGGTGAGCGTGCTCGCCGTCGAGGCGCTCCAAGAGGAGCGATGGGAGTTCGCGTTCGCGACGGTATACGAGCTCGACGCGCGCCGGATACCGCGGGTGCGGTACACCACGCTCGCGCTGGGAGACTCGATCGACGAGCTCGACGAGCACGTACGGCGAGCAGCGGAGGCGCACCCGATGCCGAAGAGCTCCGTCGTCCGCCTTTCGCCCGTGCACGTCTCCACGAGCCCGGTCCCCGAACCCGTGACCGAAGCGCTCGTCGTTCCCATCCCGACGACGGGCGAGCACGTGGACGAAATCATCGCGTACGGGCTCAACCCGCGCCTTCGGTTTCGGCGCGATCAGCGCACGTACCTGGAGGTGCTCGCCGAGAAGATCGCGGTCGTCCGCGACCGACTCGCGGCCTTCGAGGCGCAGGCCAAGGCCGAGCGACAGCGCAGAGACCTGCTCGTCCAGTCTCCGCTGCCGATGGTGCTGATGATCGGCCCCGAGCTCGTCATCGAGATGGCGAACCCCGCGTTCCTCGAGCTCGTCGGACGCGACGTCGTCGGCAAGCGCGTCGTCGACGCGTTCCCGGAGGCCATCGGGACCGAGGCCGTGCGCATCCTCCAGCGGGCTTACGCGACGGGAGAGCCGTTCCGCTCCGGAGAGCAGCGAATCCCCCTGAGACGCGGCGGCGCGAACGGGACGGGAGCGCTCGAGGACCACTGGTTCACGTTCAACGTCCAGCCGATGCGTGAGCCCACGGGGAAGGTCTACGGCATGCTGACCGTGGCCATGGACATCACGGAGACCGTGGTCGCGAGGCGTACGCTCGAGAAGCTCCACGACGAGCGTGAGAAGCTCCTCACCGCGCTCGAGCGAGCGAGCCGTACGAAGGACGAGTTCCTCGCGATGCTCGGGCACGAGCTGCGCAACCCGCTCGCGCCCATCAAGACGGCGCTGCACGTGATGAAGCTGAAGCAGCCCAACGCGCATCGCCGCGAGCGCGAGATCATCGAACGCCAGGTCTCGCACCTGGCTCGTCTCGTCGACGATCTGCTCGACGTCGCCCGCATCGCGCAGGGCAAGGTCGAGCTCCATCCGTGCCGCGTCTCGCTCGCGAGCGTCATCGCGCACGCCATCGAGATGTCGAGCCCGCTCTTCGAGCGGAAGGGTCACGTGCTCACGATCGATGCGTCGCCCACGGACCTCGACGTCCACGGCGATCCGATGCGACTCGAGCAGGTGTTCACGAACCTGCTCACGAATGCGGCCAAGTACACGGAGCCCGGCGGACACATCGACGTACGCGCATTTCGAGAGGGCGAGCAGTGCGTCGTACGCGTCTCGGACGACGGCACGGGGATCGCCCCCGATCAGCTCCCGTACGTCTTCGATGCGTTCTTCCAAGGCACGCGAGCGCGCAACCACGCGAGCGGCGGCCTCGGCCTCGGCCTCGCGCTCGTGAAGAGCCTCGTGTCCTTGCACGGCGGCGTGGTGACGGCGCACAGCCCCGGCGTCGGCCGCGGCAGCGTGTTCGAGGTGCGGCTCCCCGCGCTCCCGGCGGTCGAGGCGGTGGCGGAGCCGCAGGTCGTGCCGGAACGCAGAACCGTCGCACCGCCCGCAGATCGCCGGCGCGTGCTGCTGGTCGACGACAGCGAGGACATCCTCGAGATCGTCTCCTCCCTTCTCACGTTCGAAGGCTACGAGGTTCGCGCCGCGCACGACGCCCGGAGCGCCCTCCAAGCCGCGATGACCTTCCACCCGGACGTCGCCGTCCTGGACATCGGCCTTCCCGAGATGGACGGCTACGAGCTCGCGCAGCACCTACGCGAAGAGCTCGGCGACCGGACACCGAAGCTGGTGGCGATGACGGGCTACGGTCAGAGCGAGGACTCCGCGCGCGCGCGCGCAGCGGGCTTCGAGGCGCACCTGGTGAAGCCGGTCGATCCGGAGGCGCTGCTCGAGAGCATCCGGCGCTGACCGCTCTCAGCGGCGCTCGAGGTGCCAAATCTGTGGAGCGAGATCGTTGCACGTCCACTGGGCGACGTTGCCTCCGACCGCGGTCGATCCGCCCGCGACGTCGAGGCAGGTGTCCGAGCCCTTCTGGACGAACGTGTAATGGTCGAGGCCGACGCCGCGCAGCTTCCACTCTTGGCCCGCGCCTCCACACGGCTGCTGCTCGACGTTCGTCCCCGGCGTCGTCGATCCGCGGGCGACGGTGAGGCACATGCCGCTGACCGCGGATCGGAGCGTCACGACGTCTCCGTCGCGGGAGATGGTCCAGCGTTGGGCAGCACTGCCGTTGCACGTCCACTGCTGGACGTTCGCGCCCGCTTCGGTCGCGCCGCCGGCGACGTCGAGGCAGAGGCCGCTCATCACGCTGACGAGGCGTGCGGTCGTCCCGTCGGCGACCTCGCTGCCGTCGCTCGTGTCCAACAGCGGAGCGCGCGCGAAATACGAGCGGCACACGTTGCCGTCCCAGCGTGACGCGATCTCGAGCCCGACCCTGCCGTCTTCGAGCGGAAGGAGCGTCGAGCTGTAGTTCGGGCAGAAGTTGTCGTACGCGTCGGGGACCGGCACCGGCTTCGGGATCGGGAACCAGTGCTGGAAGCCGTCCTCGGTGTTGGCGAGCAGGATCCGACCGTTCTCGGGAGCGACGTCGCCGTTCCGGGAGTACGTCATCTGCCCGATCATGTAGAAGCGACCTCGACCGGGCGTCGGGCTCCATGTGAGCGTGGGCGCGTGGCGGAAGTGCTTGCCGTCGACCGTCGAAATCCGGGTGCCGCGCTGGCGAGGATCACCCCAGTTCCAACCGTCCTCCGAGGTCCGGAACCACGCCGCGCAGTTGTCGCCTTCGACGGCGCAGATCTCGTACGACATGACGTAGGGCCCTCCGGGCGGACGCCGCACGTTCGGCATCCCCGGCCGGTGGGCGCGCGGGGAGACGGCGACGGTGTTGCGATGATCCCGCCACGTCACGCCGTCCGTCGTGCGTGCCTCGACGAGCTTCTGGCTGTGTGCCGGATCCGTCTCGTCGGACCAGTGGCAGACGAGCGTCCCGTCGTCGAGCTGCGAGAGCTCGGGCTCCCAGAGCCCGCCGCTTCTGCGTGGCACCGCGCCGGTCGTGACCTTCGACACGAAGGTCCAGGTCCGGCCGCCGTCTTCGCTCCTCCAGACGGGCAGCGACATCGGCTGGTTCGGCGCATCGCCGCCCGCCGAGGCCGTCCAGAGCAACGTACCCGCGGGCATCGCCCCGAGCGGCCGATGCAGCTCGAAGAGCATCCCGCAGCACAGCCCGCCGTCGTTGATCGGATCGTCGATCTTCCCGATCTCGGTGAACGAGAGCCCTCCGTCGGTGCTCTCGAAGAACGTCGCGCCCATCCGCGGCCCGAGGTTGTGCACGACCGACGCGAGGATGACGCCGTTCGATCGTTGGATGAGGCGTGGATAGAAGCTCTCGCCCGCGGTGAGCGGCTTCGGCTCGGTCCGCACGGGCCTCTTCGGGATCGCGGCGGTGTCACCGTCGATGCCCGCCGTGCCCCCTTCGGCCGGAGCCCGGGCGGAGGAACGCGCTCCATCGGAGGCGTCGGTGCTCGCAGCCTCGCTTCGAGCAGGCGAGGTCGACGATGGCTCGTCACACGCGGAAGCAGCGACGACGAAGAGGAGGAAGGGAACGGCGAGGACGCGCATGGGGCTGGATCGGACGGCCCCCGCAGAGCAGGAGGCGTGCCAGCGCCGTGCTCCTCGATCGAGCCGTCTCATGCGCACATCGCGCAGAAAGCTGCTCGATTCGGTCCGCTCGGATCGACGTCGGTGTGAGCGAGTACCCAGGTGATCCCGCCGTGAGACACCTCCCCATGACCCTCACCACGAGCTGGCGCGCCGGCTCGTCGATCCCTCGGGCTCGCGATGACGTGGCAACGATGCGGCGAGCACTGGCACCGGCATTCGTGACGACGTTCCTCGCGTGCAACAAGGCACCGATGAGCGAGACGCCGCCGGCCGTCACGACGACGCGCAATCCCTCTTCGACGAGGACTGGCTTCAGAACGTGATCGCGATCGACTCCGCCGACCGCTTCGACGGCCCGTGGTGCACGACCTCGACGTTGTTGCCATCGGGATCGAGCACGAACGCCGCGTAGTAGTCCGGGTGGTACGGACGCTCGCCGGGCTTGCCGTTGTCCTTGCCGCCCGCGGCGACGGCAGCGGAGTGGAAGCGATCGACCATCGCGCGATCCTTCGCCTGGAACGCGAAGTGGGACGGCCCCGTCACGCGCCCGGCCGACGCGGGTGAATCGACGGACGACACGAACAGCTCGTCGGCCCAGAAGAAGCCAGGCCCCTCTCCACCGAGCGGGATCCCGAGGACCTCGAGGACCGCCGTGTAGAAGCGTTTGCTCGCTTCGAGATCGCGAACGACGATCTGGAGGTGATCGATCAGGCGGCCGCGATGAAGCTCGTTCGTTTCCATGCGACCTCTCTAGCGCACCGCGCCTCGACGTTCACCTAGACTCGTGAGGTGAGGCTCGGTCGGACGGGAGGGGCGTCGTCGCGGCGCTGACGGTGGCGGGGATGATCATCGGCTGCGTCGCCGAGGATCCCGACGTCGGCCGAACGACCGCTCCACCGCCTGGCTCTCCCGCCGAGGACGGCGGCGCTCCCGTCGATCCCGACGTGGCGCCCTCGCTCGGGTGTCCTCTCGGTTGTCTCCCACCGCCGCGCGTCTCAGTCCGAAGCGAGGACCACGTCGTCGTAATGGGCGGTGAGGCCGCCGCTCGGGCTCGGCGAGTACCGCGGCCCGATCCCGACCTTCACCCGCGAGCCGGGGAGATCGTGCGTCCACCGAAACGCGGGCGCAGGCACGACTTCGTGACCATCGAGGCTGACCCGGATCGTGTGCGCCGCGACGTCGACGTCGATCGCGATCGAACGCCACACGCCAGGATCGAGCTCGGAGACGCGGTGGCTCTCGAAGTAGTCCGGGCCGCCGTCCGGCGGCTCCGCCGCCTCGGTGATCATCAGATCGCCGTCACTCCTCAAATGGACGGCGAGGGTGCCGTCGTTCGAGCCGTCCACGAACTCGATCGTCGCGAGCTGGCGGTTCGACGACGGGATCGCCTCGACGCGGAAACGAAAGCGTACGAAGAAGCGCGTCGTGAAAGGGAGCCCGGCGGCCAAGAACGCCTCGCTGCGCCCCGAGTCCTGTCCCGCCACGGTCGCGGAGAGGAACCGCGATCCGGCGTCGTCGTCCTCGATCACGGCGAGCACGGCGCTGTCGCCCGACCGGTTCGGGGACCATGCGGCCTTCCAGGTCGCACCGTCGAACGAGTCGCAGAGCCGGGTGACGAGGCCCTCGACGTGACAGGGATCGCCGGCATCGAGCTCCGTCGACGTGTCGGAGGTCGCGTCCGCGACGTCATCGGTGCCGTCGCCCGCGTCCGCGTGCGTCTCGGGCGATGCGACGTCGATTCCACCGTCCGAGTCCGAAGCCCCTCCGCCGGACAGGTTCTCTCCGACGAGGAGCGAGCACGCCGGCGCGATCCCGAGCAGAACGATCGCGACTCCCCTCACACGCACGTCGATGAGCTTAGCAGCGCCGGCAGCGCGTGACGCGCGATCGCGATGACGACCGCTCGGTCACTTCGCTCGTGTAACCGTTCGACGCACTCACCCGCCGATCTTCGGCGCGCGCGTCAGGCGCTCCCTCCCGGTCCGGGCCACGAGAGGAACGTGTCGGACTTGCGCTCGGACGTGCGCATCCGCGTCGACTCCGGCGGAATGCGTGCGAGCAGATCGCGTAGCCCTTCGTAGAAGGCGACCTTCGTTTCCTCGGGGGCGTGGTTGTCGCGGACGCGTGCGACGAGCTTGTCGACGGTGGCGATGAGCGCTTCGCGTCCGCCCGCGTGCTCCTCCAGCGCCGCGAGCTCGGCCTCCACCTCCGCGGAGACGGTGGTGGTGCCGATGGGAGCGTCGACGCCGAAGACGGTCCGTGCGTACGCGATCGCGCGTTCGAGCGCGTGGCCGGTCGCATCGTGATGGACCGCCACCCGGCAGCGCGCACGGTCTCCCGAGGCCGTGAAGCTCGAGCCTCCGACCTCGCCGGTGACGAGGACCACGTCGTAAGCGCGAGGCTCGATCACGCGCGTCTCGAGCGCGAGCCCTCGGCCGAAGACGAGCAGCGAGCCGGGCGGAAGCAGCGGCTCGATCGCATGATGGTAGACGGACGCCTGCTCGTCGTCGGGGACGAGCACGACGACCACGTCGGCCCTGCCGACGAGGACCGCGGGCGCTTGCGCCTCGAAGCCGTCACGGCGCGCGCGCACCCAGCTCATGCCGCCGAGCCGCAGTCCGATCGTCACCTCGTTGTCGTTCTTGCGTAGCCCGAGCGCATGCTCGCGCGCTGCGCGTCCATAGCCCAGCACGGTGATGCGTGCGCGCTCGAGCGTCAGAGCTTGTCGTGGTTCGCCGGCTGCTGTCTTCGTGTTCATCCTTCCTCCTGCCTCGATGAACGTCGGCGCCTCTGCGGCTTCGCGTCTCGTCCGCGCTGACGAAAAAGCCCCCGCGGCTACGGCTGCGGGGGCGAATGGGAACGTTCGGCTCACGTCGGCGGCTCGCAACCGGCGCTGCGCGGGTCGAGCGGTCGGATGCCGACGAGTCCGACGGGAACGAAGTGAGGAGCGGAGCGCCAGGGCGCCATGGGTCGCAGGCTCGGTCGCGTGCACCCCATGACGACAGGTTATGGGGTCGACGCCGCGACGCGTCAAGGAAAGTTGGCACAAATGCGTAAGATATTGTTCTGCTTACGTACCATTCATGACGCAGCGCATGCTCATGTGTGGAACGATGCGTCAGAGGGCGCTCGGCCGGTGCTGGAGCCTGTCTGCGGTCACGTTCAGGGCACGGCGATGAGGCCATCGTTCGTCAGGTCGAGCTGCTCGACGGCGAAGAGCTCGAAGACGCGCTCGGGCGCATCTTCGCTCGCGGGGACGATCGCGAGCTCGCGCTCCTTCATCTCGACGAAGCGGCGCTCGTCGAGAGGGATCCCGAGCCACTCGCCGCGCGAGGCCACGTATCGTCCCGCATTGGCGAGAAGCTCGCTCGCCAACGGCTCGTCGTTCAGGACGACGGGCGAGACACGTGTAATGTACACATGCGTCTGGTCGTCGAACCGCGTCGACGCCTCGACCCGGACGAAGTCGCCATCGGAGAGGCGGAACAGCTCCCCGCCGGCCACGAGACGACGCTCGACCTCGCCGGCCTCGAGAAAGCCGTCCTTCGCGAGCGCATGATCGAGCGGCCATTGCCCGCTCACCGTCAGAGGCCGTCCGAGCGAGACGGTCCCGGCACGCGCTTCGCGCCACTTTCGCTCCGTCGTTTCGAGAACGGCGGAGAACGTGGCCCGAAGCGTGGCGAGAGACGCGGGGCCGCATCGCGTCCGCGAGCTCGGCCTCGGCATGCAGGCCGTGCCCTTCGGAAACGAGAACAGGTCGGCCTCGCCCGGACCGAGCTCGACGTCGGTGTGCTCGAAGGCACGCATGTCTTCGGCGCGGATTGCCGCGATTTCGGCGCGGACGCGCGCGAGCGTGTCCGGATGCAGCCGCGCGACGACGAGCCCGCGCGGCGGCGTCGCCAAGAAGCGCGCGTCGCGCAGGATGGGCGTGCGCCGGACGGTGCCGTCCTCGTAGATCGCGATTTTCGGCACGCCGATGCTTCGGCCTTCGTCGTCCTCGATCACCGCGCCGACCGCGAGCCGCGCCCGGACGAGCGCGCCGTCCGCCGGGAGCTCGTCGAGGGCGTCGGGCTCGATCGACGAGCACCGGGACGGCTCACGCGCCTCGCACGCCGTCCACGGCTCCGAAAGCGGTGGCTGCATGCGTACGCGTTCGGCGGGCGCATCGACCGGCCCTGAGCAACCGACCGACGTCGCGAGCAAGCAGAGGGGAAGCGCCCGGCTCATGCCGCGCGCTCATCGCAACCGACATACCAGGCGTCACGACTTCCTGGATCGAACCACATGCAATCAGTGGCAGATCCAGGACGTCGTGCAGTACCCGGAGCTGCCCGACCAGAAGCGGTCGACCTCGACGGCACAACCGAGCGACCACGTCTCACCGGCAGCCATGTCGATCTGCGTGGTCGAGCTCGCGCGGTAGTGGAGGGCAAAGTCGAACCCGGAGGCTGGAGAAGCGAAGACCGCGGCGACTCCCTTCCCCGACCATGCCTCGCTGTTCCTGCGGCTCGCGACCCTCACGCCCGCGATGCCCATGGAGATTGGCTCGGAGCTCGATATGTCCGCGGTCGCGGTCACGACGCAGGACAATGCGCGTGTCGCGGTGACCGTCGTCGCCGAGATGAAGTTGCTCCCGGTCGAGAGTGACGGGATGGCAACGTCACTCACGCCGATGGGCCCCGATGGCCCCGGCGGGCCCTCGGGGCCCTCCGGTCCAGCGGGTCCTTGAGGTCCGGGCGGCCCCGCCGGACCTTGCGGGCCCGCGGGGCCTTGCGGTCCCGCCGGACCTTGCGGTCCCGCCGGACCTTGCGGCCCTGCAGGGCCTGGAGGACCGGCGGGTCCAGCCGGTCCTGCCGGACCGGGCGGACCTTCCGGACCAGGCGGACCGGGGACGGACGACGACGAGGAGCCTGGCGGCCCCGGAGGGCCTTCGGGTCCTTGCGGCCCTTCCGGTCCTTGCGGCCCCGTCGGCCCGGGCGGACCGGATGGTCCCCGTTCGCCGGGCGGCCCGGCCATCCCTTGGATGCCCGGAGGGCCCGGAGGGCCTTCCGGTCCGGGTTCACATGCGACGACGACCGGCACCATGACGGCGAGCAACAGAGCCGTGCCCGAGGTCTTCACGTTCCTTTTCCTCCCCGAAGAGCGCGATCCGATCGCGCACCGCAACCGTAGGCGCGATCCGAACGCTCGATCCATGGTCATGTCATTGGGGCGCCCGCGATCGTCGGGGGCACACCGATTGCGTCTCCGATCGCCATGTCTGTGAGCAGCGCGACGGCACGGTGGGACGGGACACTCGACGACGGATGCGGGGACATGAAGCCGGAGCATGGTCCGGACATGGCGTTCTCGCGCTCCACGAGGTTCGGCGACGCGGCCGGCGCGAACCCCGAGGAGCTCATCGGAGCCGCCCTGGCGGGCTGCTTCTCGATGGCGCTGTCGGCGAGTCTCGAGCGAGCGGGGATGAAGCCGGAGCACATCGAGACGACGGCGAAGGTGCACCTCGACCTCACGGACGGCGGCTACGAGATCCGTCAGATCGATCTCACGACGAAGGCTCGGGCCCAGAACGCGGACGAGGAGAAGCTCCGGCTCATCGCCGAGAACGCGAAGCGCGAGTGCCCGATCGGCAAGCTCCTCGGCGCGCCGATCATGCTCGAGACGAAGCTCGCCGCCTGATCGTCGCGCGAGCGCGTCACGCGCTCGTGCGTCGAGCGCGCGCTCCGGCGCGCGTGCGCGGCGTCGTCCGCTTGCCAGCTCCGACCTTCGCTCCGTCACGCGAGCGCGGCGTCGTCCGCTCGGCCGCTCCGGCGCGCGTGCGCGGCGTCGTCCGCTTGCCGGCCCCGGCCTTCGAGGCGAGCCGCCGCGCGGTGGCCTGCTTCGGACGTCGCAGGCGCCGCTCGAGCACCCGCGCGAGCACGACGGCGTTGTTGTGCTCCTCGTCGCGCGCGGCGTAGACGAGCGTGACGGTCTCGCGCGCCGCGCGCTTCGCGAGCGCGTCGAGGAGCGGCTGCACCTTCGCGGACTCGAGCTCGCGCTCGTAGCGCTTCTGGAACTCCGGGAACCGCGCCGGGTCGTGCGCGAACCACTTGCGGAGCTCGGCGCTCGGCGCCACGTCCTCGAGCCACTCGTCGATGCGAGCGTCTTGCTTCGAGAGCCCGCGAGGCCACAGACGATCGACGAGCACACGGTAGCCGTCGGACGTGCTCGGAGGCTCGTACACGCGCTTCAGCCGGAGCATCTCGGTCGAAATTTACACGAGGCGTGCCACCACGGACGCGTGGCGGTGGCTGCCTTCACGACCATCCTTATGTAAGTGCCGGCGAACCGATGCGACGGCACGGAGCGCGGCCCGGATGCTGTCGCGCTACGGCTCGTCGATCCCACTCGCAACGAGCCATCGCCCGCTGTAGGTTTCGCGGACCGGTGACTGGGAACGTGAACAAGGACGGGGTCTCGACGGAGGCAGACGCGGCGCGGGCGCGCGCGATCGTGGACGCGCTGAGCAAGGGACAATCGAGCGCGGAAGAGGTCTTCGCGGCGTTCGAGGAGCTCGACTCGCTCGATCCCGAGGCGGTGCGCGACGCGCTTCGTCCCTGGACGGGTCCGGCGCCCGATCCCGCGCAGCTCGACGACGCTATCCGCAGAGCGCACGGGCTGCCGCCTCCGCCGCTCTCGCTCCGGCACGCGGCCGTCGTGAGGGACGCCGACGTCCTCGACCTCGGGCCCGTCGCCGAGGAGCAGCTCCGTATCGCAGGCAAGACCTGGGACGGCGTCGACCTCCCGCCCGAGGACCGGCTCGACGGTGAACGCGAGGACTCGTTCGCAGGCACGCTCGAGCACCACGCGCTCGTCGAAGCGGAGACGGGGCGGCCGATGTTCGACGTCTTGCTCTACGCGGGCGACGCGGGCGTCGTCTTCCGCGCCGGCACGACCGAGCTCGTCGGCACGATCGCGTATGGCAGGGTCGAGATGAAGGACCGGCGCGTGCGCGTCGCCATCGAGGAGGCGCTCGCGAGCCCGGTCGAAGAGACGCCGCTCGTGGCCTCCGAGCCCGAGCCCGTCGGCCTCGCCGGCGCCGAAGCGCACGAAGAAGACCGAAGCGAGCCCGCCGCCGCCGTCACGGAGAGCACGGAAGCGAGCGAAGAGCGTGCGGCAGCGCCGGAAGACGGCGCTCCCCCGCCCGCGACGGTCGCGGAAGAAGAGGAGGCTGCCTCGCAGAAAGCCGCTTCGAAGAAGCCCGCGAAGAAGAAGGCCGGCGCCACGAAGAAGACCGCCGCCACGAAGAAGAGCGCCGCGAAGAAGACCACGGCGAAGAAGACCGCGACCAAGAAGCCCGCCGCGAAGAAGGCGACGACGAAGAAGGCCACGGCGAAGAAAGCCGCCGCGACCAAGAAGCCCGCCGCGAAGAAGGCCGCGACCAAGAAGGCCTCCGCGAAGAAGGCGACGACGAAGAAGACCGCGACCGCGAAGAAGGCTGGCGCGACGAAGAAGGCGGCGAAGACGAAGGCCGCGACGCGATCGAAGCGGGCTGCCGACTCCGAGGCGTGACCGCGCCGATCAGCGGCGGCCGGTCACGGCGAGGAGCGCGGCGAGCATGTCCGCCTGCTCCTGGGTCGCGAAGTCTTTCGTGTCGCGCGCGAGGAGCTGCATGGAGCGCGCGTGCATCTCCGCGACCTTCCGGAGGCCGCCGGCGCGAGCGACGTCGTCACCGACGAACGCGCGATCCAGCCGCCGAAGCGTCGCCATCGCCGACGCGTAGGCGATCACGTCTCCATGCCGCGATTTCGCGATGCGCTCGATGTCGTCGTCGTACACGCACGGGACGTCGGCCACGAACTCCCGCGGACCGCCGTAGACGAGGTCGTCGACGCGTGCCTTCACGGTGAAGCGGAACTCCTCGTCGGGGACCCACGCGGGGACGCTGACGCGGAGCACCTCCGTGCGTGCCTCCCCTGCCCGCACGTCGCCGAGGAGGACCTCGCCGGCGTCGAGGCGCCAGAGCGCCGTGCCTCCCGATGCCTCGATGACGTGCGACGGCGCCGGCGTCCCTTCGAACCTCAGGCGGACGTCACGGAACATCGTCACGCCGGCGGACGGGATCGCCGCCCGCACCGCATCCTCGCGTTCGACGCGATCGTCCGCTCCGGTCGTGAGCACGCTCGCGACCTGCACGCCGCGCCGAGCGAGCCGCGCCACCTCGGCGACCTCTTCGCTTCCGAGCGCGCGATCCGTCAGGAGGAGCACGCGTTGGGTGACCTCCGACGTCGCGATCGCGCGATGCGCGGCGGCGAGCGCGCCCTTCACGTCGCGCCGGCCGGCGCGTGCGCGCGATCGCACGAGATGCGCGTCGAGCGCGGCCATCGCCAGCGAACGGTTCGACGCGGGCATGGGAGGAAGCACCATGCGGGCGCCGTGCACGTCGATGATCGTCACGCGATCGCGCCCGGCGAGCTGCTCGAGCGCGACGCCGACCAGCGCACGCGTGTCGGGCCCTTCTCCGTCGATCACGATCGCGACGTTCTCTCCCCATCGCGCCGTGCCTTCGGCCGCCGGCGCGATGACGTCGACGCGCACGAGGATCTCGCCGCCCCACGACGGGACGCGCGTGTCGCTCGGACGGAGGACGATCGCGAGCCCCTTCGTCGCGAGCACGTGCGGCTTGCTCGTCTCGGTGAAGCGTCCGTCACGCGGGAGGATGAAGCCGATCGGCGCGCGCCACGGCTCGTGGGGATCGCGCACGACGACGCGCTGGGGGACGTCCTCTCGATCGTGGAACTCGACGCCGTTGGCGGTCAGCACGGACGCTCCGCGCGCGCCCTTCTCGGGGAAGTAGACCGTGCCGTCCTTCGCGAGATACGGGCGCTCGCATCCGACGACGCCGAGACAGAGCGACAGGCCGAGACAGAGACCGAACGCACGTCCCACGAGGAGCAGTATTACGCGCCGAACGTCGGCGCGCTGCACGTCGCTCGAAGACGAGTGCGAGATGCTTCCACACGTTGCACTTCGCGACGCGATGTGGAGCGTGGGTCACGCGTCGGCGCAGCGATGACAGGCCGCACTCCAACGGCCTTCTTTCCTCTCGCGGACGTGCGAGCCGCGAGCACCCGTGTCAGTCCAAGAGCGCGAGCAGCTCCTCGCGCGTGATCGACGCGGCGGCCCCCGCCTCGCCGAGCGCGACGTCCGCGAGAGCGCGCTTCTTCTCTTGGAGCGCGAGGATCCGCTCTTCGACGGTGTCGCGCGCGACCATCCGATAGACGATCACCGGCCGGTCCTGTCCGATGCGATGCGCGCGGTCGGCGGCCTGATCCTCGGCGGCCGGGTTCCACCACGGATCGAGGAGGAAGACGTGATCGGCGGCGGTGAGGTTCAAGCCCGTGCCACCGGCCTTGAGCGACGCGATGAGCACGGGCGGACCGTCGGGCGACTGGAACTGTTCGACGACCGCCGCTCGATCGCGCGTGGAGCCGTCGAGGCGTCCGAAGCGAATGCCGGCGGCGCGCAGGTGCGGCTCGACGAGGTCGAGGAGGCTCGTCCATTGCGAGAAGACGAGCGCCTTGTGTCTGTCGGAGACTGCCTCGTCGAGCGCCGCGAGGAGGCGCTCCACCTTCGACGAGGTCTCGGCCTTCTGCCCCGGCACGAGCGCCGGATGGCACGCGGCTTGGCGCAGGCGAAGCAACGCCTCGAGCGCCGCGAGCACGCTTCCGCCCGCGGCGAGCTTCTCGACGACCTCCTTCCGCGCCGCGGCGCGCACGGCGTCGTAGACGACGCGCTCGGAGTCCTCGAGCTCGATCGAGAGCACCGCGTCCGTCCTCGGCGGCAGCTCGCGCAAGACGTCTCGCTTGAGGCGGCGCAGCACGACGGGACGGATCTTCGCGCGGAGGCGATCGGCTGCGGCCGCGTCCCCGGAAGCGATCGGCGAGACGTAACGCTCCTGGAAGCTCGAGAGCCCGCCGAGGAGGCCGGGGTTCGTGAAGCGCATGATGCTCCAGAGCTCCTCGAGCCGGTTCTCGACCGGCGTACCGCTCAACGCGATGCGGAAGGAGGCGCGGAGCTCGTACGCGGCGCGCGCCGTCTGGCTCGACTCGTTCTTGATCGCCTGCGCCTCGTCGAGGACGACGGTGTCCCATTCCTCCGCGCTCAGCTTGTCGGCGTCGAGCCGGAGCACGGCGTAGGTGGTGAGCGTCACGGCGGCGTTGCGATCGATGGATCGCTTCGGCCCGTGATAGACGGCGACGGAGAGGCCCGGACGGAACCGCTCGATCTCGCGCTGCCAGTTGTACACGACGCTCTTGGGGCAGACGACGAGCGAGCGAGCGGGTCGATCGGGCAAGGAGCAGATCGTCTGCAGCGTCTTGCCGAGGCCCATGTCGTCCGCGAGCACCGCCCCGAGGCCGGCGCTCCGGAGGAAGGCGAGCCAGTCGACGCCGCGGGCCTGGTAGTCGCGGAGCGTCGCCGTGAGATCCGCCGGCAACGGCGCGCGCGGGATCCCGTCGAAGCCCGCGATGAGCGGACCGAGCTTGTCGACCGCGAGCGGACGAGGAGCCTCGAGCGCATCGCAGAGCGCGGCGAGATCGACGAGCGAAGCGCGCGGGAGCTTCTTCGTCTCCGGATCGCGCGCATCGAGCAGATCGGCCACGCGCGCGCCGTGCTTCGCGAGCCAGTCGGCGGGCAGCGGCGCCCATCCGCCGCCCTCGAGCGGGACGACGTCGAGCCCGTCGCGCCACGCGCGGAGCACGAGCGCCGGATCCGCCTTCTTCGTCTCGCCGGCGTTCTTCTCCACGTCGCCGTCGGAGGCGTGCTCGAACACGACGTCGAAGCTCCCCTCGTCGTCGACCACGACGCGCGCCGACAGAGGTCGGCCCTCGAACACCCGCGCGTGCTCGTGCTCGCCGACGCGATCCATGAACTCGCGCAAGCGCGCGGCGAAGCGTACCGCCTCGACGCCGTCGAAATGGACCCGCCGGCCGAGCGCGAGGTTCAGCTCGGAGCGCAGGCGCTGCACGAGCGCGCGCTCCTGATCGAGGCGCCGCACGGGCACGTCGCCGCCGAGCGAGACGACCTCGTCGCCCTCGACCCGCGCGATCGGTGGATCGCCGTAGACGAGCAGCGGGAGCACGCTGAGCGTGTGCCCGTGATGCGAGAAATCCATCGCGATGCGCGGCCGCGCGTGCACCGACTTCTTCGCGAGACGACGCGTGCGGATCTCGACCTCGATCTTCTTCTCGATCTCGGGGAGCACGCGCGTGACGAGCTCCGTCTGCTCGTTTCGATGGAAGCTCCGGACGAGCGGGAGCCGCTCGAGGCGCTCGCCCGTCGTCATGGTCTCACCGAGCGGACGGAGCACGCCGTCGAGCCTCCCGACGCCGAGCCCGACCACGGACACGCCGGGGAGCGCCTCGACGCGCAGCACGAGCGTCCCATTCGGGCCGTCCTCCACCACGGCGCGCGGCTTGATGGGCTCCGACGAAACGCGGACCTTCTCTCCGTCGAGCGTGACGTCGCTCGCGCTCGAGAGCGCATCGAAGACGTCGCTCAATCGCTCGAGCGGGATCACGTCGCGCGAGCTCGACGACACGATCCGATCGATGCGGACGTCGTCGTGTGTCGGGGACAGGTCGGGGACCTTCGCCCGAAGCATGTCCGACGTGAGCGAGCCGCGGAACGGCTCGGACGACTCGCCGCGGACGATGACCCGTGTGAGCGCGAGGCGACCGTCGCGCGTCGACAGGCGATAGCCGACGTGCGCGGCCGGCGCCGGCGCGGCCTTCGCGAGCGGCGCCCCGCTCTCCTCCGCTTGCGACATCGCGATGGCGGCAGCCGCCACGTGCGGGCACGGGTCGACCTTGCTCTCGCAGTCGCACGACCACTCGCCGTCCTCGACGTAGAGCGTGACCGTGGGCGCGATTGGATGCGTCGCAGCCCGAACGCGGAAGGTCATCTGGCCGGCGCCCTCCTCCACGAGCGCGACCGCACCCTCGCGCGCGAGCTTCACGCCTTGCGACCAAATCCCCGGCAAACACGCCTTGCGCACGAGCTGTAGCATCGACGGACCGCGCCCCTTCTAGCACGCTCGGCGCCCGTGATCGGTGGCCGCACGTGCGACCGAGCGCGTGCGCGGCGCATGGCCGCGCGCGGCGATGGCGGGCGCCCGAGCCGTGCGCCCGAGCCGAGGAATTCCGCCGAGCTGACGCGCTTCCGTTCGAGCCCGGACGAGCCGCGGTCGATTTCCGCGCCGCGACCGTACGCCCCAGGTGTAATCTGGAAGATTGCCGGACTGTGACCTCCGGCCGACTGCGAACTGCGAACACAGGGGGATTGGCGTGGAGCAAACGACGCGCTCGTCAGTGGCGGCCGTGAGGGCGGAGACGCCCGTACCGTCGTTCCTGATCGTGGAGGACAACCCGCTCGTGCAGCGCGCGCTCGCGAGCGTGCTACTTCGATACGGCGTGTGTCAGACGGCCTCCTCTGCGACCGAGGCCGAGCGGCACATCGCCAGCGGCGCCAGCTGGGACGGGTTCGTGATCGACGTCGGGCTCGGCGACGGCTCGGGCCTCGATGTCCTCGCGCATGCGAGGCGCACGCACAAGGCGACCCCTGCGGTCGTCCTCTCCGGGCAGCTCGATCGTGAGGTGGTCAACCGAGCGGCCACCCTCGATGCGCGGTTCGTGTGCAAGCCGTGCGGTACGAGCGAGCTCGCTCCCTTCGTCGCGGACGTCCTCGCGCGCACGACGGGCGATCGCGTCTACGCCGCCAAGGAGCGCGCGCGGCATCGCTGGAGCCTGTCGCCGCGGGAAGCCGAGATCCTCGAGTTCGCGCTCCGCGGACGCGCGAGGGAGGAGTACCTCGACATGGCGGGCATCTCCGTCAACACGTACAAGACGCACGTCCGGAAGCTGCTCGACAAGACGGACTACGACAACCTGTCGAGCCTCGCCATCGACCTGCTCGGTCAGAGTTGACGCGGAGGCGCTTCAGGACGTCGTCGGAGGGGGCGGCGGCTGCGAGGGCGTGGCGCCGAGCGCGCGCAAGGCGTCCAAGCAATCGTCCGCGACGAGGCGATTGCCCGCGGCCTTCGCGAGCTGCCGGAGCCGCTGGTACTCGAGGCGCGCGGCGTCGTTGTCGCCGCGATGCGCGTACAGACGTGCGAGGAGCTGGCGCCCGCCGAGCACGTCCCAGGTGAAATCGTTGGCCTCGGCGTAGCGGATGCCCTGGAGGAGCACGCGGTCGGCGTCGGGATCGCCCGCGAGCGCGTCGAGGAACGCGAGGAACATGCGGTTGTGGCTGCCGAGGCGCTCGTAGCCGAGCTCGTCGCAGAGCGCGACCGATTGCTTGAGCGCGCCGTACGCGCGCGGGTAGTCCTCGAGGAGGATCAGGACGTCGCCGAGGTTGTGGAGGTTGATCGCGACCTCGTACTGGAGGCCGAGCTCGCGCGCCTTGTCGATCGCCTTCTCGGACTCGAGGGCGCTCGCACGGAAGTCGCGCGCGAAGTAGTCGATGAGCGCCTTCAGCTTGTGGCGCTCGCAGATCGCGACTGGATCGTCCGGGAGCACCGCGCACGCGCGCTCGAAGTGGCGCATCGCCGCCGCGTGGTCGCCCATCGCCGCGTTCGTCTGCACGAGGCTGACGAGCAGCTTGTGCTCCTCGTGCTTGTCGCCCGCGCTCACGAGGTCCTTCTGCCGCTCGAGCAGCGCGAGCGCCCGCGTGAAGTCGCCCTGACGTCCGGCGAGCTCCGCCGCCGCGACGAGCGCCGACTTGACGAGCTCCGGCCGCGCCTGCGCGATCGCCTCCGCCGCGCCGAGCTGCGCTCGCGCCGCGTCGAACATGTGCAGGGCTCCGAGGATGCGCCCCGCGTCGATGCGGACGCGGACGCGACGCTCGTCGCCCTCGTCCGTCCCGGGCGTCGAGCCCGCGTCGATGCGCGCGATGACCTTCTCGCAGATCTCCATCGCCTCCGGCAGCGCGCCGGCGAAGCGCACCGCCTTCGCGAGGCCGGCGAACCAACGGAGCACGGCGTCCGTGTCGCGCTCGGCGAGATCCCCGAGCTCGATCGCTCGCGCGTAGTCGCGCGTGGCGGCCTCGAACTGCCCGGCCTCGAGGCGCCGCTCCGCGCTCGTCGCGAACCAGAGCCCCGCGCGGTCGCGCTCGCCGGCGCAGTAGAGGTGCGTCGCGATGCGTCCGGCGTACTCGGCGGGGTGGGCGACGTTCTCGCCCGAGGCGAAAGCCGCCTTCTCGAGCGCGAGCCCCGCGGCCGCGTGCATCTCGCGGGAGGCCTCGGCCGTGATCGCATCGACGACGATCTCGCGGACGATGGGCGACCCGAACCGAAGCTCGATCGGGCCGGTCTGCACGAGGAAGCCGTGCTCCTTGAGGGCGGCGAGCGATTTCTCGAGCGCGGCCATCGACAACCCCGTCATCTGCCCGAGCACCGAGGCGTTGATCGGATCGCCCAGGATCGCGGCCGCCTGGAGGATCGCGCGGTCGCGCGCGTCGACGCGGGCGATGCGCGAGGCGACGAGGCCGCGCAACGTCTTCGGCAGCGAGAGCTCCTGGCCGACGAGCTTCATCGTCACGACGCTTCCGTCGGCGACGGTCACCGCCCGCGCCTCGACGAGCGCCTTGATGATCTCCTCGATCATCTGCGGGTGCCCGCCCGCGCGTTCGCGGATGAAGCGCATCAGCTCGACCGGGACGCGCGTGACGCCGAGACGGACGGCCACGAGCCGCTCGATGTCCTCGGGCTTCAGGTCGCCGAGATCGAGCGCACGGTGGATCTCGAGCTTCTCGAGGGGGTGGCTGAAGCCGGCGCGCGCGGCGAGCACGACGAGGAACCGCGCCTGCGGGATGCGCTCGAGCACGGTCTCGAGCACCGCGAACGTGTCCGCGTCCATCGAGTGGGCCGCGTCCCACGCCAGCGCGTGCGGGCGATCCTCGCAGAGCCTCTGCACCATGCGCGTGAACGCGTTGGCGAGGACGGCCTTCGCGCTCCCGGTCGGTGCCGCGCGTCCCTTCGCGCCTTGCGGCCGCGACGACGCGCCGAGCGCGGCGAGGACGGCGGAGACCTCCTCCTCTTGCAGGCCGAGCGCGCGTAGGCGCGGCACCACCTGGCGAATGCGCGGCTCGGCGTCTCCCTCGGCGACGCCGCAGAGCGTCTGGAGCATGCACTCGAGCCCGGAGAGCGGGAGATCCGTGCCGCGCGGAGGACAGGTCGCGAGGTACCAGCCGACGTTGTAGCCGCCCTTCTGGAGGCGCCGCTCGACCTCGAAGAGGAGCCTGGATTTTCCGACGCCGTGATCGCCGCGGATGGTGAGCACGCGCGCGGTGCGCCGCGTCGCGCTGGCGAGCATCTCGCCGACGGCGCGCAGCTCGTCACGCCGGCCGACGAACTTCCCGAACGCCTCGCTCGTGCCGCGCACCTCCTTCACGAGCAGCGTCGTCGTCGTGCTCACGCCCGGCCGCGAGACGTCGAGCGTGTCGAAGACGAAGAGGTTGCGCACCTGCCTCATCGCCGAGGCGCTGATCGCGCACATGCCCTCGCGGACGCGTGCGAGATCGCGCGCGGTCGCCACGAGCGTGGCGAGGCGCTCGTCCTCCGTCGGCCGGCCGTCGCTCGTCACGTGGATGCGGCCGACGTGCAGCCCCGCGCTCGGCTGGCGCGTCCCGGCCAGCGACCGCAAGACGACGAGCGCGCAGCGCGTCGCGATCTCGGTGTCGCGCCCGTCGGGGTCGTTCACGCCGAAGAGCGCGGTGATCGTCTCGGGCTCGCGCGAGACGATGAGCCCGCCGTATCGCGTGATGGTGTCGGCGGCGCGTTCGCCGAGCGACGTGCCGTCACCCGCCGGCGGAGACACCGAGCCGTCTCGCGACGCGGGCAGCTCGATCGCGAGCGCCGTCACCTCGCGTCGCTCGCCGAGCTCGACGGCGCGTCCGACGTCGACGACGGGCACGCCGACCTCGACCTTCGTGACCGAGGGGACGTCGCGCCGCGCCGCCGGCACCTCGACCGGTGTGCGCTCCTGCGACGGGGCTCCCTCCGCGTCGAGGATGACGTACTGCCCGGTCTCGTCGGGCATGCGGAAGCCCGCGAGGAAGTCGGCGAGGTCGTGCGCGCTGAAGCGGCGGCCTTGCGAGTAGAGGAACGCGAGGAGCGCCTCGTACATGCGGCCGGCGTCCGGGAAGCGCGCGTCGACGTCGCGCGCCATCGCCGTCTTGAGGAGCGCGACGAGCTCGGGCGGGACGTCGGGACGGAGGAGCTCGACCGGCGGGTACTCGCACGCCTGCACGCGGCGCAGCGTCTCGAACGACGTCGGCGCGGTGAACGGGTTGACCCCCGCGAGCATCTCGTAGAGCACCGTCCCGAGCGAGAAGAGATCGCTGCGCGCGTCGACCGGCTCGCCCGCCGCGTGCTCCGGGCTCATGTAGCCGTACTTGCCCTGGAGGCGTAGGCTGCGCGTGTCCTCGAGGCCCTTCGGCTCGAGCGCGCCGCGCGCCTTGGCGATGCCGAAGTCGGTGACCTTGACCTCGCCCTCGAGCGACAAGAGCACGTTCTGCGGCGAGACGTCGAGGTGGACGATGTTGAGCGGCTCGTTCTGCTCGTCGCGCCTGCGGTGCGCGTGATCGAGCCCCTTGGCGACCTCCGCGGCGATGTAGACCGCCATCTCGATCGGGATCTGCACCTCGGCACGCCGGCACCGCGCGAGCAGCGTGGCGAGGTCGGGCCCGTTCACGTACTCCATCGCCATGTAGTACGCGTCGGGCTGCGGCATGCCGCCGACCACGGTGCCGGGGGCGATCCCGAGGTCGAAGACCTGGACGATGTTCGCGTGCGAGAGGCGGACGGCGAGCTTCGCCTCGTGGATGAACATTTCCACGAACTCGTCGGACGCGGCGAGCTCGGGAAGGATGCGTTTGATGACGACGACCTTCTCGAAGCCCTCGACGCCGTAGCTCTTGGCCTTGAAGACCTCGGCCATGCCGCCCTGGCCGAGCTTTTCGAGGAGCCGATAGCGCCCGAAGGTCGTGTCCACCGAGCCGCCAAACCTAGCAGCAACTCGAGGATACCCCAACCGCCCCGCGCGCCTCCCCGGCGGGGGGCCGGGTCCGGCGGGCTCCGGCCCGCACCCATGAGCTCGGGAGGCAGCACCCGCTCCGATCGCCTAGCGGACGTAGATCGGGTTCGTGAACGCCAGCGGCTGGATCGGCATGAACGGCAGCGCGTCGTCCATGCGGCGCTCGCCGCGCGTGACGGCGACGATCCACCGCGCGCCGTCCGGGATCGACAACGAGAGATCGGTGTCGAGCCGGATGCTCCGCGCCTGGGCCTCCTCCAGGCTTCCCTCCTCCTTGCCGAGCACCGTCGGCTTCGACGGGATGGTCGTCTTGTAGAGCGACACCACCGAGCCCGGCCCGTGGCCGTGGGCAGGCACACCGGCGAGCACCTCCACGGACGTGACGTCGACCCACGGAGCGGCCCTGACCTCGAGCCTGCCCGAGAGCGATGCTCGATGAGCGATCTCGTCGCCGGGGCGAGCCATCCTCCCGCCTTCGAGGAGAGCGAAGTCGATGATGGGTCCGCTCGTGACGAACCCCCTCCCTTTCTTGAGCGCCGCCACCACCTCTCGGGTGTCGATGGGCTGCCCGGTGTCGCCGGCGGCCCGCGCGTCGACGAGAGCGTACGTACGTGGATAGCCGGCCCAATGGTACTGGATCCGGTGCGAGTCGCTCGAGCCCGTCGCCGCGATGCGCTTGCCGTGGTTGAGGATGGCGAACCAGTCCTCGAGCACGCGCTCGGTGGTCTCGCGCCGGAAGAGCTCGTAGCCGTTGTACACCTCGATGGCGTCGAAGCCCGCGACGAGGCCGGAGGGCAGGCGGCCGCTCTTCGGATCGAAGTTGACGATGTTGAAGTAGCCGATGTTGTGCGCCATCCGCGGGTGGTGGATCTGGACGAACCTCGAAGGATCGCCCCGACGCGCCGAGGCGACCATCCCGGCGACGGTCGTGCCCCTGTAGGCGGGAACGTTGGACGTCGTCGGATACGGGAAGACGCCGAAGTGCCCCCAGCGCGGCGCGCTGGTGGTGATCTCGACGCCCGGCACGTGCGCGAGGTGCTTGCCCAACTGCAAGAACTCCACGGCCGGCCCGTAGTCGCCCACGACGTTGTGCTCGGTCGGCACGGCGAAATCGATGCCCGCGGAGATCAGCGATAGTACGCGGTCCTCCGGCGTCACCGGGCTGTCGAAGCTCGGTCGCGCGTGCACGTGAAGGTCGCAGCCCACCATCCCCGGCGTGGGGACGACGTGACGAGGCGAGAGCTCGACGGTCTTCGTGTGACCGCTCGTGATCTCGACCTCCTGCGAGTCGATGCTCCACTCGATCCCCTTCGTCGCGGAGACGCGGTACTTGCCCGCGGGCAGCGGCGTCTTCACCTCTCCCTCGAGCACGTCCATCAGCGGCCCCGCGCCGGACGCGCGGTAGTCCGGCCCGAAGCTCGGATCGAGCGTGCCTTCGATCCCTTTCACGATGAGCCGAGCGATGAGCGGCTCCCCCGTGTCCCCGTCGGTCACCTTCACGAACAGCTCCCCGCCGGGCGACACGTCGAGCCTCAGATCCCAAGGGGTGCCGGGGACGAAGCGGACGGGCGCGCTCGTGTGCGCCGCTTCGAGCGCCGCGAACCACTGCACGGCCCTCGTCGGGGCCTCGAGCTCGAATCGGCCCTCCGCATCGACCAAGGCACGCACCTGCGGATGGCCCTCTTCGTCGAGGGCGATGACGCGCGCCCGCTCGCTCGTCCCGGTGACGACGCCGGTGACCTTCGCGACGGGGACGTGCGAGAGGCGGTACAAGCGCCCCCAGAGCCCGAGGCTCGACTCGCCCATGAGCACGGAGATGTCGAGCCGAGCCGGCTTGCCGGGGACGGCCCCGAGCGCGCGTCGGAGCGCGGTCTCGGTCTTCGCGGAGACGACGAGGCGCGTGCGCGCGCCTTTCGCGGCGGTGTCCGGCTCGGCCTCGGTGATCGAGAGCGGCCCCTGGGACGAGAGCATCGCGATGGGATGGACGTCGTCGTCGAGCACGACCGTCCGCGCCCGCGTGCTCGCCGTGTCGCCGACCTGACCGACGCCGGGCATGAACACCGCGCGCCCTTGCGCCGAAAGGCCGAACCGGAGCGCGTAGGTGTGGTCCGAGCTCCCGGGCTCGTGCGAGACGGCGAGGCTCGCGGTCACGAGATCCCCGGCGGGGTCCATCCGCAGCTCGAGCGCGCCCGTCGCCCGCTCCTCGCCGACCTCGATCGGGAACTCGCCGACGAGCGTCGACTTGTCCTTCCGGTGGATGTCCCCGCGGCGCATCGCGAGCGGCCGCTCGACGCCGTCGACGACGAGCGACATGTCGATCTCGATGCGGCTCCTCCCGTCCTGGCTCTCCAGCTCGAGCCGGCCGGACGTCGGCTGGAACGTGAACGTCACCTGATCGCCGACGAGCGACGTCGTGTCCGCGGTCCGCGCGACCACCGCGAGCGTGCGCCGCCCGCGTTGCGCGCCGAACGCCAGCGCCAGCGCGATGAGCGCGGCGACGATGGCGATGCCGAACAGATCACGCCGGGCGGCTGCGGTCGAGCTCTCCAAAGATGGAGAGGATCATAGACCATGAAGCGGCGGCCGGGTCCGCCGTCCGCCGCGGGCGCCGCGCGGTCAGGGAACCGCGGGCGGGTCGGGATACATCGCGAAGGCCGCCGCGACGTCACCCGGGCTGAGGGCGACCCGCTGGCCCGTGATCGTGCCTCCGTCCTTCTTCACGATCGTCGGCAGACCGTTCGCCGAGAAGGCGTACGAGTCGTAGTGCATGATCGAGTCGAAGTCGTACTGGCCGCGGTCCTTGCCGTTCGCGGCGGAGTACTTCTGGAAGTTGTGCGAGTGTCCCGCGGAGATGTTGTTCCAGTTGATCGTGACGTGGTCGTCGCGGTCGATGCGGGTCTGCTCGTGGTAGTAGCCGACGGCGTGGCCGATCTCGTGGATGGTCGAGCCCGTGCTGCAGTGGCCCGGGAAGCTCACCTTCGTGAGGGTCCCGCCGGAGCCGAGGTTCGCGGCCGTGCCCGAGCTCGTGCGCCCGTCGGTGTAGAAGGCGTGGAACGTCCCGTCGGAGCCGACGGCGACGTGCGCGAGCTGGGCGATCGTCTTTCCGGACGCGACCGTGAACGGACGCGAGGCCGACTTCGACGCGAGCTCCTTCGGCGTGCCCGTGCTGTAGGTGCCGTCCTTGTAGAACGCGTGGACGACGGAGCTCTTGTCGATCGCGATGGCGAGCACGTCCGACGGGTTCTTGCCGGGCGCGAGCGAGTACGGCGCAGGCGCGGCGTGCTTCGCGAGATCGGTGATCGTTCCTTCGCTGACGGTGCCGTCGGAGTACCACGCGAAGACGCGACCGTTCGTCCCGAACGCGACGTCGACGATGTCCGACGGCGTCTTCCCGTCCGGGAGCAGGTACTTGAAGTGCGGCCTGCTCGCGTCCGCACGAACCGTCGACCCGATCGTCGCGTGGCCGCGCCGGTAGAAGTAGTGGACCCTTCCGCTCGAGCGATCGATCGCGACGGCGACGACGTTCGACGCGGTCTCGCCCGTCGAGAGGTTGATCGTCTGCCTGCCGCCGATGCGACCGATCATCGACGAGCAGCCCGTGGACGGCTGGAACTCGACGTAGTCGGTCTCGTTCGTGCGCGGGACGAAGCGGATGTTCGTCCTCTCCTTCCAGTGCGCGATCGCGGCCGTGACGCGTCCCTGATCCGGCAGGTCGGGGTGGATGACGTACGGGACGACCCCCTTCGGCCAGCGGCGGCCCACGTGCGTGGCCGCCATGACGTCGACGGCCGGCGGCACCGGCAGCACCACGTCGCCCTCGATGATCGGCAACCCGTCGATGAGCTCGTACACGAGCCGGAACTCGCCGTGCGGCGTGACGAGCACGAACTCGCCGGCCGTCTCCCCCGTGCCCGCCTGCTGCATCGGGTCGATCTCCCGAGGCTCGCTCGACGCGTCGAGCCGATCGTCGTCACCCGGAACGCCCGGAGCCCTCGCCACGATCTCGGGCGAGTCGTCGGCGGGCTCTCCGTCGTCGGCCTCGAACAGCGCTCCGGGCCCGGCGCACGCGCCGAGACCGATCGCCCCGACGACGAGCAGACCGAGAACGGATCGAGAAGGGAGCCAGCGATCCATGGCGCGACGATCGGTAACGGCGCGCCAGCGGTTTCCCGCGTATCGCCGACGTCTCAACGCATTTCGGTGCCACTCGTGCGCACCCGTTGCGCCCACCTCCGGCGCTGTACCCCGCGACCGGATCGCTGCTTCGATCGGGGCGCTCGGCGAGAACTGAGGTCGTTCGGCCGCAGGTGTGACCGATCGATCTGCGTGCTTTCGCCCTCGCGTCTCAGCGCGTGTGGCGCGCGATCCTCGCGACGCGCTGCCCGCCTTCGATCGCGAGCTTCACCGTGAGGTCGGCAGGACCGAGCTCGGACTCGACGTCCTCGCCCCACTCGACGAGGAGGATCGCGCCCTCGGCCCTTCGCTCCGCCAGCCCGAGACGGCGCACCTCCGCCTTCGTCTTCTCGAGGTCCTCGTCGCGCAGTCGATAGACGTCGACGTGGAGCAGAGGCCCGCGCGGCGTCGAGTACTCCTGCACGAGCGTGAACGTCGGGCTCGCGATGGCGACGTCGGGCGGGACGCCGAGCGCGCGCGCGATCGCTCGCGCGAGGAACGTCTTGCCGACGCCGAGATCGCCAGAGAGGAGCACGAGGTCGCCGGGCGCGAGCGTCTTCGCGATCTCGGCCCCCAGCCGCGTGGTGTCGCGACGCGTGGCGAGGCGGCGCTCTTCGGTCACGCCCATCCTCCGTCAGAAGCGCAAGACCGCGCGCGCGGTCCCGCCTCCGAGAAGCAGCGTCCCGCGGCCGCCGAGCGCCGTCGAGAGATCGCCGGCGATCTCGGCCTGGAAGTTCTCGGTGATCCCGATCGCGAGGAACGCCGATCCGTGCGCGAGGAAGCGCGTCGTCTTCGCGGCGCCGAGCGCGGCGTGCGCGCCGAGGAGCAGCTCGGGACCGAGGAAGAGCCGGACGCCCCGGAACGGGGCGAGCGCGTAGCGCGCCCCGGCGGAGAGCTCGAGCGCGCGCGGGCCGATCACCTGCGAGGTGACGTTCGCCCGGATCTCGAGGCCGGGCACGGTGTCGGGCAGGGCGTAGCCGAAGACGACGCCGATCGGCATCGCCCACGACGGCCCGCGCGCCTGCTCGGGACGCGCCATCGCGTTCGTCACGCCGATCGAAGCGCCCAGGGCGATCGGATGCCCTGCGCCGTAGACGAGCCGAGGGGCCGGCGGTCCTTGGGGCTCCTCTTGCTGCGGGGGCGGCTCCTGCGGAGCCGGCTTCGGACGCGCCTTCGGTCGGCGACGCTCGGCGTGCAGCCACGGGATCTCCGCGTTCGCGATCCCCTCCGGGCGAACGAGGAGCGCGATCATCTCGGCGATGTCGTTCGTCCCTTCGTCCGGGAACACCTCGCGCGAGAGCGACTCGACGCGACCCGTGGCGATCTGCGCCGCCTCGAGCTCAAGCCGGTACGTGGTGTAGCCCTCTTCGTCGCGCTCCGGCACGGGAGGGTGATCGATCCGCTCGACGCGCCCGGTGAGCGTCCAGTCCGCACCGACCGCACGCCCCGCGGCGACGTGCTCTTGGCTCGTGTCGGCCGTGCCGTCCTTCACGGCGGCCTCGGCGGACACCATCTCGTCGTCCGTCGCGTAGGTGTGCCCCGTCTTCGTGACCGCCTCGCGCGTCCACCGCCGGATCTCCTCGAGCTCCGGCCGAGGAACGTTCGTCGGCGAAGTGAACGGCAGGACCGCGATCTTGTCGGCCCAGGAGGGCAGCGCGATCGAGAGCACGATCGCCGCCGCCGCGGACGAAACGAGTAGGCGCCCCATGCGAGCGGGAGAGCATAGCGCTGCCCGCGCTCGCGCGTCAGGCGCTCTCGGCCGGCTCGTCGGCCTTCTCGCTCTTCTTTTCGTCCTTCTTCGACTCGTCCTTCCCCTCGCCGTCGTCGGACTCGGAGTCGCTCTCGTCGCCGGCGGCGTCCTTCGCCTCGCCGGCGTCGGAGTCCTCGCTCTCCGTGTCGCCGTCGTCCGAGGCGGACGCCTCGTCGTCCTTCTTCTTCTTGGCGACGAGGCCCTTCTTCTTCTTGCCCGCCGACTCGTCCTTCGAGCTCTCGTCGGAGTCGGCCCCGTACGCGGCGACCTCCTCCTCGTCCTCTTCCTCCTCCTCGTCCTCCTCGACGCGCTTCTTGCGGCGCGGGGCGAGATCGTCATGGGTCGGCTTGATGTCACCCAGGGACTCGATGCCCATCGCGAGCTTCGGGCTCTTGCGCGCCGCCTCCCAGAACTTCGCGTAGAAGTACGAGCAGAGGACCGCCGTGACGAGGCCGATCCACTGGCTCGTCGAGAGCTGGATGGCCTGCTGCTTCGCGAACGACGGCGGCTTCAGCATCACGAACGCGACGATCGGCGGGATGAACGCGAGCACGCGCGCGACGTTGCGGATCTTGGTGTTCGCGATGCCGAGCGAGATGCCGAAGACGAACGCGATGCTCATCACGAGCAGCGATCCGGCGATGAGCCAGTGCTCGCCCATCATCGGGCCGAACTCGCCGCGCTCCGAGTCGTCGCGCAGGATCTCGATCAAGAACCGCAGGTAGCCGTAGCCGAACGCGAACAGGAAGAAGATCTGACCGCGGAACTTCTGGTGCTTGCGCTGCCAGAGCAGGAGCACGAGCAGCACGAGCCCGACGAGCGACTCGTAGATCTGCGTCGGGTGGACCGGGTACGAGTGGCCCATCTTCATGAGCTCCTCACCCGCGGGCGAGTAGCGCCCGACGATGTCGAGGTGCCGCGCGAACGCCGGCGCGCCTTCGCTCCCCTCGATCGTGCCCTGCGGCCAGTGCGGGAACGTCCCCAGCTTCTTGAGGAAGCCGGGGGCAGTGTCCGAGAGCCGCTTGCCGAAGTCGCAGCCGAACAGGTAGCAGCCGATGCGGGTGATGAGCAGACCCGAGGCGAGGCTGGGCACCGCGACGTCGGCCCAGGGCATCAGCCGGATCTTGTGCATCCGCAGATAGATCCAGCTCCCCAGATAGCCGCCGATGAAACCGCCGTACGCGACGAGACCGCCGCGACGGAGCGCGAAGAAGTCGCTCGCCTGCTTGAACTCGTCGGGGTTCGTGATGACGTAGAGCAGACGCGAACCGAAGATCGCGGCGAGCGCCGTGATCACGTAGCAGTTCGCCATCGTCTCCTTCGGCAGCCCGTCCCTCTCCGCGAGCGTCAGCGTGAGGTACCAGCCGACCACGAGCGACAGGCCGAGCATCACGCCGTACGAGTAGATGGGCAGATTCGGCGCGCTGTACTCGGTCGCGCGGAAGACGTACCCCGCGATACCGGCGCCGACGCCGATCACCAAGGACACGGCGACGGTGGTGCGGTCCTTCCGCCGAAGGCCGAGGATCGCATAGAGCGCGGCGATGGCCGCTACGGCCGCGAGCGCCCACCAAAGCTTGAGAGGCATCTTCGGGAGCGGGATGCGGAAGAGGATCGGGTGCATGGTCTTCTTCGTGCTCTTGGCCCGCCACGCCGTCGCGGGCGAGGCGCCGACCGGAGTGCCGGGCTTATTACCACGTATCTCCCCGATACGCGGCCTTCCCAGAATTGGGCCGGTATCGGCCTTTCGCCACGGTTCGTGATGGGCTTTCGAGCGAACGCTCGCGTCGAGTCGCCACGCGACGCGCGGCTCTCGTGCGTGCGGAGCCCGGGTCGAGGTCGGCCGTCCGAGAGCGGGGTCGTTCGCGGCGCTCCGCCGTGCGCGGCGCGGCGTTCACGGGACGCGACGACGCTGTGCTAAGAACCGGGCCCGTGAGCCCGGCTGGTTTCCTCCGTGTCTGGTCGACCCTTCACGCCGGCGCACGGCCGCGCGCTGCGGCCGGCGTCCTCGCGTCCGTGACGCTCGCGGTCGCGTGCGTGCCCACCGGAAGCGCTCCGTCGCAAGACGCCGGCACGTCCGCCACGGCCACGCCGACGCCGACGTTCACGCCGTCGGTCAACGTGATGACCGAGCCGTTCGTGGACACGTTCGACCGGCCCGACGCCGGCGAGGCGCTGGCGCTGCCGGGCGACGCGTCGGCGACGTCCCTCTCGATCGACGCCGCGGTCGCGAAGGCGGCGGCCGACGGACGCGCTCGAGCGGTCAACGAGGCCGGAGCCGACGTCTTCTTCGGCACGGACGCAGCGGACGCCGGCTCGCTCCAGCCGAGCTCCCGCCGCGTGAGCAACCTCGGACCGGACTGGTCGCCCGCACGTACGAACGCCTGGCGCATCGAAAATGGCCGGCTCTGCGCCGAGAACGCGCACAACCGAGGGATATGGCTGAACCGGACGCTGCCGGTGAACGCACGGATCGAGTTCGATGCGTACGCCCTCACCGACGACGGCGACATCAAGGCCGAGGTCTGGGGCGACGGACGCTCCTACGCCACGAGCATCTCGTACACGACGGCCACGAGCTACATCGTGATCCTCGGCGGCTGGCGCAACACGATCCACGCGCTCGCTCGCCTCAACGAGCACGGAGCCGACCGCAAGGAGATCCGCGTCGACAAGACCGCCGACGACCCGCGCAGGCAGCCGGTGGCCAAGGAGCAACTCTACCAGTTCAAGATCGAGCGAACGGACGGCAAGACGATCCGCGTCTCCGTCAACGGCATCGACTACTTCGCCTGGGCCGACCCCGCGCCGCTCGCCGGTCAGGGCCACGACCACTTCGGGTTCAACGACTGGGAGGCCAAGGTGTGCTTCGACAACGTCAAAGTCACGCCGCTCTGATGCCTCGATCTCGCTCGATCACGAGATCCGAAGACAGGGCACACGAACGCGTGACTTTACTCCACGGCTTCGGGGGTCAAAACTAGAGTCGGTCGCCTGCCGGCGGAGCGTCCTCCGCCGCAAGAGCCACCGTTGGGCGCTCCGTGGAACAGCAGAAGAAGGACCCGCAGAAAGAGCTCGACATGGCTCTCACGGAGCTCGAGGAGCGGGTCGATCGACTGCGCGCGCTCTACGAGCAGTACTTCATGGGCTTCGAGAAGACGGAGCCCACGACGCAGCGGAAGGACGTCGACCGCCGCTTCGCCGTCCTCCGCAAGACGCAGATCCGCAACACGGCGCAGCGCTACCGCTTCAGCGTCATCTCGCAGAAGTTCCAGACGTACTCGATGTACTGGTCGCGTATCTGCCGCCAGATCGAGGAGGGCACGTACAAGCGGCACGTCGCGAAGGCGGCTCGGCGCTTCGGCGAGACGGGCGCGAACAAGAAGGAGCTCGATTTCTCGATCGACATCGACCTCAGCGAGTTCGAGAACCTCGAGGGCGACGATCTCGAGACCGCCCTCGCCGAGGCGAACGCCGCGGCCGAGGCCTACGCGGGCGGCGCCTCCGACACGGATCGGCCCGCGGCGCGTCCTCCGAGCCAGGCGGCGGCGTCTGCTCGACCGCAGGCGTTCGCAGGAACGTCCGACACCGCTTACGCCACCGCGGGCTCCGCGACGCCCGCGCGGCGCGACACGCCCATCGCCGCACCGAGCTCGGACACACCGCCGGTGCAGCGCGCCCCCGCCATCCGAGCGGCACGTCCCGCTCCGCTGCCGGCCGGGTCGAAGCCACGCATCGTCGTCCGCCGCCGCGAGCCCGGCGCTCCCGATGCGCCGCCGCCCTCGAGGCCGGGAGGCGGTCTCCCCACGGCCGAGTCCTCGCGCCGCCTTCCCGCAGCACCTCCGGTCGCCGAGTCCTCGCGCCGACTGCCCGCAGCGCCTCCGGCCGCCGAGTCCTCACGCCGCCTTCCCGCAGCACCTCCGGCTGCCGAATCCGCTCGCCGCATGCCCGCAGCACCTCCGGCCGCCGAATCCGCTCGCCGCATGCCCGCGGTGCCTCCGGCCGCCGAATCCGCTCGCCGCATCCCGGTGGCGGCTCCGGCCGTCGAGTCCTCGCGCCGCATCCCGGCGGCGCCGGTCGCTCCTGGGGCCGAGTCCTCGCGTCGCCTCCCGGCAGCTCGGCCGTCCACGCCCTCCGCCCCCGAGTCCGCGCGGCGCCTCCCCGTCCCGCCGGCGGCCGCCGGCTCCGTTCGTCGCATCCCGGCGGCTCCGCCCTCCGCGCCCGACTCCGGCCGTCGCCCGGGCATCGTCGCCGCACCCGGGGCGTCGCCGGGCGCGCCGAAGCCCGGCACCGCTCCCGCGGCTCCGCCGGCGCAACCAGGCGCACCGCCGGCGCAGGCTCGCTCCGCGACGGGGCCGGTCGGCCCCGCTTCGTCGGGCCGGATCCCCGCCGGCGCGCCGGCGCACGCCGACAGGCCGCCGCCCGCCCGGCCCTCGGTCGGCACCGGGCCCGCGGCGCGCCCGGGCCCACCGCCTTCTGGCTCGGACCAGCCGCGACCGAGGCCGGCGCCGCCGCCGTTGCCGAGTCAGCTCAAGAAGAACGGCTGACCGAGCTCCGACCGCGGCCAGCACGGGAGCGACCGCGCCCAGCACGGGACGGCTCGTGATCGCCGGAAGACGCGGCCGTGGCGTCGGCCGCGTCGCATCGGCTCGTCTTCTGTGATCCGGCCTGGGCCGAGCCGTCGGGAGGCTCGGTCAGCTCGGCCGGTCAGTGGGTCGGGGTGAAGGAGGTGCGGGGTTGCCGCGAGGACGGGGGAAGCGCGTCGTCGGTGTCGTCGCAGAACAGGATCGCGCAGTGCTTGTTGTCGCTCTGGCGGATCCGGGTGCAGAGCTCGACCAGGTCTTCGTCGGCGTCGACGATGGTCCCTTCGATGGGCTGCGCCGTCCGAGCGTCGTACCTGCAGTTGTCGAGAGCCACCCACCGGCCTCGAAACTCGTCGCTCCGGCGGATCTGCGGCCAACTCATGCGACTGCCCATGTGTCCTTGAACCATCCTGCTGCTGCTTCTTGCTGCTGCCTTCGTTTCGAAGGTGCCTTTCCGGCACCCGAGACCCGGCTCGTCGCCGACGTCTCCGAAGCGTCACAGCACAGAACCCTGCACTGCAGCGCCCCGTCGTGGAGGTCCTACATCGGTACAATGCCCGTCCTGGGCCGGTCAAGCGAGCGACTGTCGTTCTCCAGCCACACCTGAACGTAAACCCAGTTTTTTCGCGGCCAAGGCGTTGAAATCCGGATCGGGCCGCCTCCACGCGACCGCGGCACGGAATCGCAGCCCCTCGGTCAGAGCCGAGCTTTCCGAGCTCCCGACATCCACGCGCCGATCCGCAGGGCCATCTCGAGCGCCTGGCGGTAGTTGAGGCGTGGGTCGCAGACGGACAGGTAGTTCTTGTCGAGGTCCGACTCGTCGATGCCGCCACCGATGCACTCGGTGACGTCCTCGCCGGTGAGCTCGAAATGCACGCCGCCGAACACGGTGCCGAGGCGCTCGTGGATCGCGAACGTGCGCTCGATCTCGAGCAGGATGTCGTCGAAGTTGCGGGTCTTGAGCCCGCTCGACGTCACGATGCCGTTGCCGTGCATCGGGTCGCACACCCACAAGACGCGGAGCTGCGCGCGCTGGACCGCGTCGACGAGCGACGGGAGCACCTTCTCGACGTTCCCCGCGCCCATGCGCGTGATCGCCACGATCTTCCCGGGCTCGTTCGTCGGGTTGAGGATCCGAAAGAGGCTCACGGCCTCCTGCGGGTCGATCTTGGGTCCGAGCTTCACGCCGACGACGTTCTCGATTCCGCGGAAGAACTCGACGTGCGCCCCGTCGAGCGCGCGCGTGCGCTCGCCGATCCACGGCATGTGCGTCGTGAGCAGGTAGTAGCCGTCGCGGCGGGGGACCTTGCGGGTCTGCGCGGACTCGTAATGGAGGTTGAGCCCTTCGTGGCTCGTATAGAAGTTCACGCGCGTGAGCTCGTCGACGGTGGTCTCGCCGATCGCTTCCATGAAGCGGAGGGCCTCCGCCAGCTTCTCGGTCGTCTGCTTGTACTCCGCACGTATGTCGTCGGGCAGGTCGGCGCGCGACATGAAGCCGAGATCCCAGTACTCGGGGTGGTGCATGTCCGCGAAGCCGCCGATCGAGAGCGAGCGGATGAAGTTGAGCGTCATCGCCGCGTGCCCGTACGCGTCGAGCATCGCGCGCGGATCGAAACGCCGTGCCTCCGGCGTGAACTCGGGCCGGTTGACGATGTCGCCGAAGTAGCTGGGGAGGACGACGCCGTCCCTCGTCTCCGTCGGGCTCGAGCGAGGCTTGGCGTACTGCCCGGCGAAACGCCCGACGCGGACCACCGGCTTCTTCGCCGCGTGGATCAGCACGAGCGACATCTGCAGGAGGATCTTCAGCTTGTTCGTGATGATCCCCGGCTGGCAGTCGGCGAGCGTCTCCGCACAGTCGCCGCCCTGGAGAAGGAAGCGCTTGCCGACCTGGGCCTCGGCGACCAGCTCCTTCAGCCGTTCGACCTCCCAGGAAGTGACGAGTGGCGGAAGCGTCTTCAGCTTCGCGACGACAGCCTCGACCGCCGAGGGGTCCTCGTAGGCCACGTCTTGGGCGCGAGGCTTGTCCTTCCAGGATTCGACGTGCCAGGACACGGTGGCGGAGCCTACCACGCGCCCCGGAACAGGCGACCCGAGCCGAGCGCGGCCGTACGCCGCCGAGAACTTGGCCCTCCATGCGCGAACGTGCCTACGGTCTCGTATGCGCGCGCTGCTCGCTCTGCCGTTCTCGATCGCCGTCCTGGGCTGCCTCGGCCATCAATCGCCCGCCGCACGAGCGCAGGAGGCGGCGACCGAGCTCAACGTCAACACGCGCTTCGGCAGGATGGAGCTCGCCGCGGAGAAGGTCGCGCCGAGCGCCCGCGACGCCTTCCTCCAGCGCAGGAAAGCGTGGGGTGCGACGGTGCGCGTCGCGGACTACGAGCTCGCCGGCTTCCGCATGAAGGGAAAGGCGGACGCGGAGATGTTCGTCAAAGTCGCCTGGTACCGCATCGACGAAGGCGACCTCCGCGTGACCGTCCTCCGCCAGGATTGGCACGACTTCAAAGGCGACTGGCGTCTCGTGGACGAGACGCGCGCGGACGGCGACGTCGGCCTCCTCGGAGAGCCCGCGCCTCCCGCGGAGCCGCCGGCGAGGCCGCGGCCCACGCACTTCCCGACGATCCGCATCGGCGTCCACGAGCCGCCGCCGAGCGCGCCGGCGACGATCCCGCCGGCGGAGCCCCCCGCCGAGGACGAGGACGCAAACCACCCCTGAGAGACGGCATCGCCGTCTCTCACGAGCTCGCGCAGCACGCGCCCGAAGGCGCGCCCCGCGGGAAAAGGCGAATCAGCCCTGCGCCTTCGGCGGCGACGACTTCTTGGCGGTCGACTTCTTCGCCGCCGCCTGCTTCCCCGCCTCACGGCGGCGCTTGAGGCGAGCCTTCTTCTTCTTCTGCGCCTTGCGGCGCCTCATCTTCATCGAGTTTCTGCGATCGAACTTACCCATGGGGGGCGCATCCAACGCGAGATCCTTCGCGTCGTCAACCCGTGCGCGTCGCCGACCGGACGCCCACGGCCGCCCGACGCTCCGCTCCCAGGACGAGCGCAGCGGTCGAGGCTACCCTCCCGCGCGTTCGGTCCGCCGACGAGGTCGAGCGGAGGGTCAGCCGGCGCTCTCGGCGACCGCGTCCTCGCGGCCGCGAACCTCGAGGCGATAGCGGCTGTTGATCGTCTCGATGTAGAAGACCTCGCGCCCCGCGAGACGCAGCACCCGCTTCACGGGCGTCGTCACGTACTCGTGCATGCCATCCGGAAACTCGATGACGACCACGGATCCCTTCCGCGGGGCTCGCACGAGTCGGCCTGCGACGGCACGTGACCCCTTCCCGAGCTTGCGGAGCACGACTTCCACAAAACCCAATCTAGCATTGCCAGCGGCCACGTCTACGGCCGCGGCAGGCCCCTCGACCCGCGCGATCGCGTGGATGGTGGGCGTGTGGCTGGGCCAGCGGATTTTCGCGCCGGACCGCCGCCGGGCCCGTTTTCCCGGCGCAAACGCGACCTGATCGGGCCGGGTGCCCACCCTTCACGGATACTCCTCCGTGTCGGCACGGCTACCACCCACCGCGTCACGACCGCGCGTCTGCAGGGCTCGCGACGTCTCGGCCGTCCTCGCCGAGCACTCGAGCCGCCGGACGCTGACGGCGCGCGTCATACCCCTTCGGTGACGGGGGCCGGGCCGACGGCGCTCGTCGCGAACGTACCTCGTTGCCCCAGAATGGGCGGCGCGACTTGTCCTCCCGCTCGCTGGCGAGTATGCGGGCCCGGATGTCGCTCCCTCACTCGTCGAACGGTGAGCACCTCGCGTTCGAGGCCTCTGCGACGGGCAGGCCGGGCGAGCACGCGGGCTCGAGCAGGCGTCACGGCTGCATCGAGGTGGTGTGCGGCTCGATGTTCAGCGGAAAGACCGAGGAGCTCCTCCGCCGGGTGAAGCGCGCCCGCCTCGCGCGACAGCGTGTCGTCCTGTTCAAGCCCCGCATCGACAACCGCTACGACGACGTGAAGGTCGTCAGCCACGAAGGATTGAAGGCCGACGCGACGCCGGTCGGAAGCTCGAGCGAGCTGCTCGCGGAGGTGAAGCGGCACGGGGCGAGCCTGCCCGACGTCATCGGGATCGACGAGGCGCAGTTCTTCGACGACGGCATCGTCGATGCGGCCGAGCAGCTCGCGAACGAGGGCGTCCGCGTGATCTGCGCCGGCCTCGACCAGGACTACCTCGGCAAGCCGTTCGGCCCGATGCCCGCGCTCATGTGCATCGCGGAGTACGTGACCAAGCTCCAGGCGGTGTGCTCGCGCTGCGGCGCGGCGGCATGTCGCTCGCAGCGGCTCGTCGGGATGGAGGGCCAGCTCTTCGTCGGCGGCGCAGCGGATTACGAGCCGCGCTGCCGGCGCTGCTTCGTCGCCGGCGTCGTGGACGTGGCCGGCGGCCCGCCCGCACGCGGCTGACGGACGCCCGCGACACGCGGAGCCGTCACGCCCGGCACCTTCTGCGAGGCGAAGTAGGCGCGGAGCATCTCGCGGGCGAGCACGTTCGCCTTGATGATCCACTTCGGGCCGTTCACCACGAGAACCGCGAACGCCACCTGCCGCGGCTGGGCCGGCTCCTGGCCGTCGCGCTTGGCGTCCTGCGGCGAGGCGATCGGCTTGCTCGGCGCGAAGCCCGCGAACCACGTGTAGAGGTTCTGGGTCGCCGGATCGGTGAGCGTCCCGGTCTTCCCCGCGACCGACACGTGCGGGAGAAACGATCGCCCGCTCGCGTCGTGGAAGGCGCGATACGACGTCCCGTACGCGACGGTGGTGTCCAGCATCGTCGTGAGCGCCCGCGCGGTCTCGGGCTTCATGATGCGGCGCTGCGCGAGCCCCACCGGTGCGGTCCACTGGGTCTTCCCGTTCTCGACGACCTCGGTCACGAGCACGGGCCGCACCGGCTCGCCACCGCGCGCGATCGCGGCGCTGATCCACGCGGCGTGGATCGGCGAGAGCGTCGTGTTCCAGAAGCCGGCCGCCGTGCGCGCGAACGCGAGCGGCTCCTCCGGGAAGCGCGCCGCGCTCGGCTGGACCGGGACGTCGAACGCGAGCGGCGAGCCGAAGCCGAACGCCTTGGCGGTCTCGTCGAGCCGAGGCGGATCGAGGTGGTTGATCGCGAGGCGCGCGAACACCGTGTTGATGCTGCGGCCCATCGCGCCCGCCAACGTGGTGCACCAGCGGTCACGCCGCGGGTCCGGCACGAGGTCCTGCTGCACGAGCTTGTGCTCGCCGCCCGAGTAGCACTCGCGCTGCTGGGGCCCGATCCCGGCGTTCTCCACGAGCGCCGCGGCGGTCACGATCTTGAAGATGCTCGCCGCCGGCGCGGTCGCCTCCACCGCGAGATCCCGCGGCGCGCCCTTCTCGACGTGGCTCGCGTAGACGAGGACCTTGCCCGTCTCGACGTCCATCATCACGACGGCCGCCTCGGGCAGGTGGTACGAGGCCATGATGCGCCGCGCGGCGCGTTGGAGCGCAGGATCGATCGCGAGCCGCGCGGTCTTCTTGTCGGGCAGCGGCGCGGTCACCCCGCCGTCCTTCACGTCCATCCGCGTGAGATCGAGCCCCGCGAGCGTCGGCGGAGGCGGCGCGGTCGCGGCGGCGGCGGGGCGTTTCGTGGCCTTGACGATGGATGGCGCCGGGGTCTCCGTGCGGAGGGCCCGGCGCGCGATCGGGACACCGAGCGCGAGGAGCAGCGGCAGCCCGACCACCACGGCAATTCGCGCTCGCCGCGTGCCGACGGTCCCGAGTCGTCGCATGGGCACCAGGTGACACCGGCGCCCCTCATTGGGCAAACAAACGGCTGTGCCCGGCCCCGAGCTCGGCAGCCCACACGCGCCGGTGGATGGAACGGTGGGCGATCCCGTAGGCCCGTGATATCGGGGTTTTGCATCATTCGCGTCCGCTCGCGACTCCCGAGCACGTCCATGAGAGCCCGCCGCCGACTCGCCGCTGCCGTCTTCGCGCTCGCCGCCCTCCGCGCCGCTCCCGCCCACGCCGGCGAGCTCCGCGCGGTCGCGCCTCCCGGCGGCGGCCTCGACGCGCTCGAGGTCGTGCTCGATCCCGCCGCCCCGGCGCTGAAGGTCCGGCGGTGCAAGAGCGCAGGCTGCAGCGATCCGGGGCCGTCACGGTCGATCCCCGTCCCCATCGCTCCGTCGCGCATCGACGTCGCCGGCGCGAAGCTCGAGGTCCTGTCGATCGGCGAGGGCAAGCACGTCGTGCACGCGCGCGTGCCCGACGCGGGAAGAAAGGACCTCGCCTTCGAGGCGGTCCTCGCGGGCAACGACGCCGCGCCGATCTTCGCGGGGCTCACCGGCTACACGCGCGGTGAGGAGGGCGATCGGAGCGGGCAGATCGTGCTCGTCTACGACCGCGACGACCGCTCCAAGTTCGTCTTGATCGCCGAGACGCGCGAGGACACACGCATCTGCGGGCAAGACACGACGCCGCTCCAAGCGCGCGGCCTCGAGCCGAAGTCGATGCAGCTTCGCGGAGCGACGCTGCATCGCATCGAGAAGAAGGCGCGCGACGCCGCCGCACGCATCGTCGCCCGGCAGCGCGACGGCAACGCGAAGCCGCCGCTCGCCCGTGTCCTCGTCGCGACCGGCGGAAGCGCGGCGGGCGCGCAGTCCCTCACGGACGGCAAGGTCGAGACCGTCTGGAGCGAGAAGCGCCCCGGCGACGGCCACGGCGAGTTCGTCACGATGCGCGCTCCGCCGGAGGTGCCGATCCACGCGGTGGTCGTCACCGTCGCGCCGCCTTCCCCGAAGGCCGAAGGCGCCGCGCCGCGCACGTTCTTCCTCGCGACGGACCAGAAGCTCTTCCACGTGACGATGCCCAAGGACGCGTGGCTCGAGCCCGGCACGAGCTACGAAGTCCCGCTCCCCGAGCCGATCCGCACGACGTGCCTCGCGGTCGTGCTCGACGAGGCGTACGCGCGCGGCACTTCCGCGCCGGAGGTCTCGTTGGCGGAGATCGCCGCGATCACGAGCTTCGACGCCGAGGGCGCGACGATGGACGCCGTCGCGAACGAGCTCTCCGGTCCCCGCGCCGAGGAGGCAGCGGCGCTCCTCCGCCGAGGCGGCGACGAGGGCCTCGCCGCCGTCGCGAAGCGATGGGCCTCGCTCGACGGCCGCGCTCGCGCGTTCGCCGTGGACGTCGCCTCGAGCGCAGGCTCGTGCGACGGCCCCGCGATGGAGCTCCTCACGCAGGCGCTCGCGGACAAGGACGCGGAGGTCCGGAGGCGCGCGCTCGGTCGCATCGAGCGCTGCGGAAAGAACGCGACCGCGTCGCTCGTCGAGGCCGTCCGGTCCGAAGACGAAGCCCGACGCGCGGCGGCGGCCCCGCTCCTCGCCGCGATCGCGCCCGCGGCCGCGATCGATCCGATCGCCGAGCAGCTCGGCGAGGGCCAGCCCGCGACCCGTCGCGCGCTGCGCGGCGCGCTCGGACGCGCCACGGGCTCGGCGACGCGAGACAAGCTGCTCGATCTGCTCCGGCGCAAAGACATGGCGCTCCAGGCGCGGCTCGATCTCCTCCGCGCGCTCGGACCGAAGCTGCCCGAGCTCCGCCCCGACTCCGGCGCCGCCATCGCCGACATCCTGCGCGCCTCGCCGGACATGCCGACGCGTTACCTCGTCGCGCAGCCGCTCGCTCACCTCGCGCGCTCGCCGAATGCGACGAGCGGCGAGCTCACGCGCCTCGCCGAGATGATCCGCCGCGATCCGGACTGGCCCGTGCGCGCGCGTGCCGTCGAGCTCGCCGCGGGGATCGGTGCGCTCGCGCCGACGATCGCCGAGGCGGTGCGCGATCCGGAGCCACGCGTACGCGAGGCCGCCTTGCGCGCGATCGCGACGGGCAAGATGCCGGTGGGCACCGCCGCGGCCGCGCACGCGCTCGCGAACGACGTCTGGACGTTCGTCCGCGTCGCGGCCGCCGACGCGCTCGGCGCGATCCCGGACGACGGCTCGGGGCGAGCCGCGCTGGCGAAGGCGCTCCGCGACCAGAGCCCGAAGGTCCGCTCGGCGGCCATCGCCGCGCTCGGCGATCATCGCGCCACGAAGTACGCGCGCGAGATCCGCGAGCGCCTCGACGATCCCAAGGAGGATCTCGAGGTCCGCGTGCTCGCCGCGCGCACCCTCGGCGTGCTCTGCGTGCGCGACGCGACGGATCGCCTGACGAAGCTCGCTCAGCTCGCGCGCTCGCCGATCGACGAAGCGGACGAGCGCATCGGCATAGCGGCGATCGATGCCCTCGGCGCGCTCCATCCGCCGGACCTCGAGAAACGCCTCGCTCCGCTCCGCGCCAAGGACGTCCGGATGCCCATCCGCCGCGCTGCCGAGAGGGCGCTCGCGGAGCCGGGGCTCTGTCGGTAGGTCTCTCCGAAGACGAGAAGAGCGTGCGAGCTCGGTCGCTCACACGCTCTTTCCCTTCTCTGCGCGGATCAGGCGCGCGGAACGGTCGTGTCGAGATCCGTCTCGGCCGGCTGCTCGCTCTTCACGAAGAGCGGGCCGTCCTTCAACGGGTCGTAGTTGTCGTCCTGGTAAGACGAGATCTCGGCGTCCATCTTGATCTCGACCATCTCGGGCTTGTTCCAGCGCATGGCGTCCTACCTTGTGTGCTTATTCTGACTCGGATCCGGGGGGTGTCCAGGTCTTTCTCGCGACCGGAGGTCGATTCGGCCGACCTCGGCTCACGCAGCACCGAGGGAGGCCGTCGCCTCCGCGGGAGGCCGCGCGTCGGAAGGCCTCGTGATCGGCCGGCGTTTTCGGAGGACGACGCGGAGGCCTTCGGACGGCGTGATCGTGATCGACCTCCGCACCATCCGGACCGGCCTCCGGCGATCGAGCTCGAGCTCCGTGCGCGCGACGAAGCGCGCGAGGACCATCTTCATCTCGTAGAGCGCGAAGGCCATGCCGATGCAGCGGCGAACGCCGCCGCCGAACGGGAAGAACTCCTGCGCCGAGAACTTCTTGCCGACGAAACGTCGCGGGTCGAAGCGCTCGGGATCGGGATAGGCCTCCGGCCGGCGGTGCGCGAGGTAGATCGAGCAGACCGCGACCGTCCCCTTCGGGAGACGATAGCCCCCGATCGTCATGTCCTTCGCGAGCACGCGACCGACGATCGGGATGACGGGAACGAGACGGAGCGCCTCGCGCGCGGTGCCGTCGAGCAGCTCGCAGCGGGCGATCCGCTCGGGCGTGGGATCCGGGCCGAGCGCGGCGACCTCGGCGCGGAGCTCCTCGAGCAGGCTCGGCGACTCGAGCAGCCATCGCATCGCCCACGTCAACGCGGTCGCCGTGGTCTCGTGCCCGGCCACGAGCAGCGTGACGAGCTCGTCGCGCAGCTCGCTGGTGGACATCGGGTTCCCCTCCTCGTCGCGCGCGTCGAGCAAGAGCGAGAGGATGTCCGAGCCGCGCGTGCCGTCGCGCCGGCGGCGCTCGATCTCCGCGTAGAGGAGCTCGTCGCTCCGCTCGACGGCACGGCGGAAACGCCCGTACGGGCTGAGCGGCCCCAGGTCGAACTGCATCTGCGGGAGGAGCAGCGGCGGCCAAGCGCCGAGATCGAGCACGCGCTTCGTCGCCGCGACCATCGCCTCGAGACGGGGACCTTCGAATCCGAAGATCGTCCGGACGATCACGCGCAGGGTGATGTCCTGCATCGGACCGTGGAGCGAAAACGGAACATCGTGCGGCAAGCCGTCGATCGCCTCGTCCGTGATGTCGAGCATCGTCCGGCCGTACGCCGTCATCCGCTCGCCGTGGAACGGAGGCATGAGGAGCTTTCGCTTCCTCCTGTGCTCGCGTCCGTCGACCATGAGGACCGAGCGGTCGCCGAGCAACGGCGCGAGCGTCCGGTTGAAGCGCCCCGCCTCGAGATCGTCTCCGCCGTCGGCGAAGATCTCTTTGACGTGCTCGGGGTTGCTGAACACGACGAGATCGAGCCCGAACATCCGCATCCGGAACGTCTCGCCGAGCTTTGCGCGTAGCTCGTCGAGATACGGATACGGCGCGCGTAGCCACCGCCACATGGTCCACGCCGGGGGATGGTTCGGGCTGGGAGGGAGGGGCATCGACATGAGCGTAGATCCTGTGGGGCTCCGATGCCGGTCGGGCAACGAGCGTGCGCAGCTTTTGCGATCTCGGTCGGGGATGGGATTGGGTTCTGGCGGGAACGGGAACGCTCTGTCGGGCTCCGACTCCACCCGGGAGGAATTGGGTTCTTGGAGTAGAATCGGTGGCCGATGCATGCCATCGTGCTCGGCGCCGCGGCGGGCGGCGGTTTTCCGCAGTGGAACTGCGGTTGCTCGAACTGCGTGGCCGTGCGCGAAGGGCGGCCTGGATTCGTCCGGCGGACGCAGGACTCGGTCGCGCTGACGTCGAGCGCCGATCCGATGACCGGACGCTTCGTGCTCGTGAACGCGTCGCCGGACATCCTCGCGCAGATCCAGGCGACGCGTGCGCTCTGGCCGCGATCGCCCAGGCACTCGCCCATCGCGGCGATCGTCCTCACGAACGGGGACATGGATCACGTGCTCGGTCTCTTCTCGCTTCGCGAGTCGCAGCCGCTCGCGCTGTACGTGACGTCGGCGGTGCGGCGCGGGCTCGAAGAGAGCGCGTTCATCCGCACGCTCCGCCGCTTCGAGGGGCAGCTCGTCGTCCGCGAGCTCGCGCTCGGCGCATCGCTCGATCTCGCGGACGCCGCGGGCGAGGCGCTCGGGCTCTCCGTCATCGCGCGACCGGCGCCGGGCAAGCTCCCCGTTCACTTCGTCGGCCACGCGACGGCGTCGGACGAGGACAACGTCGCGCTCGCCTTCTCGGACGGGAAGAAATCGCTCCTCTACGCCGCGGCCAGCGCGAGCGCGGAGATCGACGTCACGGGTCACGACGTCGTCATGTTCGACGGGACGTTCTACCGCGAGGACGAGCTCGTCCGTCTCGGCCTCTCGAAGTCCTACGCGAAAGACATGGCGCACGTCCCGATCGATGGCCCGACCGGGAGCCTGGCGCGCTTGACCGGCGTCTCGGCGCGGAAGATCTACACGCACATCAACAACACGAACCCCATCCTCGCCCCGGACTCCGAAGAGCGTCGCGCCGTCGAGGCGGCGGGCTGGGAGATCGCGTACGACGGAATGGAGATCGCGCTCTAGGCGCGCGGACCGCACGGGAGGAGAGATGAGCCAGCCGTTGGACCCTGATGCCTTCGTCGCGCGCCTCCGAGAGGAGGGCGAGAAGCGCTACCACGACCGTCACGACTTCCACGTCCGGATGCATGCCGGCAAGCTCTCGAAACGGCAGCTCCAGGCGTGGGTCGAGAACCGCTACTACTACCAGACGCGCATCCCCATCAAAGACGCCATCATTCTGTCGAAGTCGGAGGATCCGGCGTTCCGTCGCATGTGGCTCCACCGCATCACGGACCACGACGGCAAGCAGGAGGGCGAAGGCGGGCTCGCGCAGTGGCTGCGCCTCGCGAAGGGCGTCGGCCTCGACGTCGAGGAGGTGAAGAGCCTGAAGCGCGTCCTGCCCGGCGTCCGCTTCGCGTGCGACGCCTACGTGCAGCTCGTCCGCGAGCGCCCGCTCGTCGAGGCCGTGGCCTCGTCGCTGACCGAGTTCTTCTCGCCGGACATCATGGCCCGGCGGGTCGTCGCATGGGAGCAGCACTACCCGTGGGTCGACCCCGAGACGCTCGCGTACTTCCGCGGGCGCGTCACCCGCGCGCGGGAAGACTCGCGCGAGGCGATCGACTTCGTCCTCCAGCACGCGAAGACGCGCGAGCAGCAGGAGCGGTGCATCGACGCGCTCATCCGGAAGACGGAGATTCTCTGGGCGCTCCTCGACGCGGTGGATAGGGCGTATCCGGAATAGAGGCTCCAGGCTCCAGGCTCCAGGCTCCAGGAAGAGGCTCGCGCTTCGGGCTCCACGCTCCAAGGACAGGCGTAGGCTCTAGAGAAAAGGCACCACGGAATGAGTGCGAAGGTCGACGAGCGAGTAGAGACGCCGGGGGATGTCCCCCTGGAGCCTTCCGCCCGGAGCCTGGAGCCTTCCCCCTCCTTCGTTCCTCGGCTCGCGAAGAAGGCTCGCCTCCGCCACGATCGGCACTCGGGCGGCTGGATGATCATCTACCCAGAGCGCGGGCTCACGCTGAACGAGAGCGCCGCGGAGATCGTGAAGCGATGCGACGGCACGCGGACCGTCGCGCAGATCGCCGCCGAGATCGTCCGCGCGATCGACGGACAAGAGGTCGATCCCGCGCAAGTCGAGCGTGACGTCGTCGAGCTCGTCGGCGAGCTCGCACGGAAAGGGCTGCTCGAGCGATGACGGCGCAGGCCGAGATCGGGGCCGCGCCGCGGCCGTACACGCTGATCGCGGAGCTGACGTACCGCTGTCCGCTCCGCTGCCCGTACTGCTCGAACCCGACGAACCTCGCTGCGCACGACGGGGAGCTCTCGACCGAGGAGTGGAGCCGCGTGCTCGGCGAGGCCGAGGCGCTCGGCGTCGTGCAGGTCCATTTCACCGGCGGAGAGCCGCTGGCCCGCAAGGACCTCGAGCCCCTGGTGTCGCGCGCGCGAGAGCTCGGGCTCTACACGAACCTCGTCACGAGCGGAGTCCCGCTCACGAAGGAGCGGCTCGCGGGCCTCGTCGAGCGTGGGATCGATCACGTCCAGGTGAGCATCCAGTCGGCGCGGCCGGAGCGCGCCGACGCGATCGCCGGCTACTCCGCGCACCCGCACAAGATAGAGGTGATGCGCTGGGTCACCGAGCTCGGGATCCCGCTCACGATGAACGTCGTCCTCCATCGCGAGAACCTCGACGAGATCGACGAGCTCGTCGCGCTCGCGGAGGACGTCGGCGCGAGCAGGCTCGAGCTCGCCAACACGCAGTACGTCGCGTGGGCCCTGAAGAACCGCGACGCGCTCCTGCCGACGAAGGAGCAGCTCGATCGCGCGGCCGTCACCGCCGCCCGGCACAAGGCGCGGCTCCAGGGGAAGATGGACGTGCTCTTCGTCAAGCCGGACTACTTCGGCACGACCCCGAAGGCGTGTATGGACGGCTGGGCTCGGCGCTTCGTCCACATCATCCCGGACGGACGCGTCCTGCCGTGCCACGCGGCGACGAGCATCCCACAGCTCACGTTCGACAGCGTGAAAGAGCGCTCGCTCGCGGACATCTGGACGTCGTCGAAGGCGCTGCTCGCCTATCGCGGCGAGGCGTGGATGCCCGAGCCGTGCAAGAGCTGCGACCGCCGCAACGTCGACTTCGGCGGCTGCCGCTGCCAGGCGTTCGCGCTCACGGGCGACGCGAGCGCGACCGATCCGGCGTGCCAGCTCTCGCCGCACCATCGCCTCATCGAGGAGGCACGCCTGCGCGCGGCGCAGCCCGACGTGCCGCGGCGCTGGGTCTATCGCGGGCGATGACGCCTCGACCGCTCGCGATCGCCTCGACGGGAGCCTTCGTCGCCGCCCTCAGCACGAGCCTCGTCGCGGTCTCGACGCCCGTGATCGCGAAGGACCTGTCGGTCACGCCGGGCGACGCGAGCTGGGTGCTCACGGCCTACCTCCTCTCGGTGAGCTGCCTGCTCGCGCTCGCCGGCAAGGCGGCCGACGTCCTCGGCCGGCGGCGTGTGTATCTTGCAGGTTTCGTCGTCTTCATCGTCGGGTCGGTCATGTGCGCCGCGTCGCCCGTCTTCGGCGCGCTCGTCGGCGCGCGCGTGATCCAGGGCGTCGGCGGCGCGATGCTGATGGCGGTCGGACCGGCGATCGTGACGCGGGCGGTCCCACCGGAACGGCGCGCGCGCGGCCTCGGCATCCAGCTCGCCGCCACGTACGTCGGGCTGACCTCGGGCCCCGGTCTGGGCGGACTGCTCGCGGCACGCATCGGTTGGCACGCGGTGTTCGTGGTCGTGGCGGTGGCGGCGGCGATCAGCCTACTGCTCGCCGTCGCGCTCTTGCCGCGCGACGAGGGCGCGCGCTCGAGCGGAGCCTCGAGCCTGGATCTGCCGGGCGCCGTCCTCTTCTCGATCGGGCTCGCCTCGGTCCTCGTCGCGCTGAAGCGCACGCAGGAGGACGGCTGGACGGGCCGCGCCGTGCTGCTCGCGGCGCTCGTCGCGCTCGCCGCGCTCGCCGCGTTCGCTCGACGAGAGGCGAGGCATCCATCGCCGCTCTTGCCGCTCGCGCTGTTCCGCACGCCGGCGTTCGCGCTCGGCGTGCTCGGCGCGGTTGTCCTCTACACGGACACCTTCGTGCTCGCGTACGTGCTGCCGTTCCAGCTCCAACACGACGCGGGGCTGACAGCCGCGCAGGCCGGTGCCTTCATGACCGCGCAGCCCGCGACGATGGCCGTCGTCGCGCCGCTGAGCGGCGTCATCGCGGATCGCTGGGGCCCGCGCGTTCCGAGCACGGTGGGGATGCTCGCGATCGCGACCGCGATGGCGTGCGTGGCGAGCACGGCGAACGCGCCGGGGCTCGGCCTCGTCCTCTCGCTCGCCCTCGTCGGGCTCGGCGCGGGCCTCTACGTCGCGCCGAACAGCGCGCTCATCATGGGCGCGGCCCCACGCGAACGACAGGCCACGGCCGGTGCGATGGCCGCGACGGCGCGCAACCTCGGCATGACGCTCGGGATCGCCCTCGCCGCTTCGCTCGATCATGCGGTCGGCCACCGGAGCACGCTCTTCGTGGCGTCGGGGATCGCCGTCGTCGGGGCCGTGCTCGGGCTCGTTCGGCCTTCTCTGCCGGCTCGATGAGCGCGCGACGCGGCCGTCGAAATTTCAGGGCCGAGCTGCTACCGTGCGTTACCGCTCTGGAGCACGCCGATGACCGACGTCGCCCGCATCTCCCCCTCCGAAGCACACGCGAAGATGAAGGACGAAGGCTTCGTGTACGTCGACGTCCGCACGCCCGAAGAGTTCTTCGAAGGCCGGCCGGCGGGCGCCGTGAACGTCCCGCTCGACGACGGCTTCGTCGCGGCGATGGAGAAGGCGTTCCCCAAGGACGCGCGCATCATCCTCGGCTGCCGCGCAGGCAACCGGAGCCTCCGCGCCGCACGCGCGCTCATCGAAGCGGGCTTCTCGAACGTGCTCGAGCAGCGCGCCGGCTTCGACGGCGCGCGCGGGCCCTTCGGGGAGATCACGGAGCCCGGCTGGTCCCGCGCCGGGCTACCGGTCGAGGCCGGCGCCCCGGCCGAGCGCGCCTGACGCGGCCCTGCGGGCCCCCCCCGAACGGTCTCTGCTCACCGCCACGACGAGCGACTGACACGCCGCTCCGCACCTCGACACATTTCTGGGGTGTGTCGAGGCGAGCGTCGCGCCAGTCGCTCGGGCTCACCGCGCGCGTGTCGCTTCCCGCATGCAGGAACGGGCGACCGTCGCGCCAGTCGTTCGATGATCCGCGAGGCCCTCGCCGTGCAGACCTGACGGCAGGAGCGACTGCACTGGTGGGCCGTCAGACCCAGCAGCACCCGCACCGACTCGCCAGCCTCGAGATGACGGCGAAGCGAAGCCCTCTGCTCGCTGGGAACATCACGCCGCTAGGCGAGATCCTTCAAGAGCACGTCGGGGTCGGCGAGCTTCGCGCGATCGACGATGCGCCCGCTCGCGACGAGCGCCTTGCCCTGCACGTAGTCCTTCGTCTTGTTCACGCAGTCGAGGGCGACGACCTTGCCGCCCCTGAGGTACACGACCGAGAAGCTGCGCATGTCGGGATCGCCGCGGACGACGACGTCGTCGTGATCGATCGAGAGGCCGACGGTCTGCAGACGCAGGTCGTACTGATTCGACCAGAACCAAGGGACGGCGTCGTACCGCTCCTCGGGGCCGAGCGTGCCGGCGATCGACTTCGCGGCGATCGTCGCCTGGTCGGTCGCGTTCTGGATCGACTCGAGTCGCACGACGCGACCGGCCCCATGCACGTTGGCGTGCGCGGCGCAGTCCCCGACCGCCCAGACGTCGGGCAGGGTCGTCTTGCAGTGGAGGTCGACGGTGACGCCGTCGCCGCCTTCGGCGCCGGCCGCGAGGAGCGGCTCCACCGCCGGGACGATGCCGATGCCGACGACGACGAGATCGGCGGGCAGGACCTCGCCGCTCGCGAGCCGGACGCCCGAGACGCGCCCGTCCTTGCCCTCGATGCACGAGACCTCGACACCGAGCCGCAAGTCGACGCCGTGCGCGCGATGCTCGCGCTCGAAGAACCGCGACAGCGCCTCTCCGGCGACGCGCGAGAGCACGCGGCTCTGGGCCTCGAGGACGGTGACGCGCTTGTCCTTCTTCCGAAGCACCGCGGCCGCCTCGAGCCCGATGTACCCCGCGCCGACCACGACGATTTCGCGCGCCGACTCGAGCTCGGCGCGCATGCGATCGACGTCGGCGCGCTCACGCACCGTGTGCACGCCGGCGAGATCGTGCCCATCACACCCGAGCCTTCGCGGGCGGCCGCCCGTCGCCCAGACGAGCTTGCCGTAGCCGATCGTCGCGCCGTCCTCCGTCCGGACTTCGTGCCGCGTCGCATCGACCTCGACGACGCGTCGCCCGAGGCGGATCTCGACGCCGCGCTCGGCCCAGAACGTGGCGGGGCGGAGCAGCATCTTCTCGAAAGCTTTCTCGCCGGCGAGGTACTCCTTCGAGAGCGCGGGCCGCTCGTACGGGAGCTCCGGCTCGGCGCCCAGCACGAGGATGGATCCGGCGTGCTTCTGCTGCCGGAGCGCGATCGCCGCCTGCGCTCCGCCCTGCCCCGCCCCGACGATCAACACGTCTGCTCGCTCGGTCATGCTCGGCCGCGACACTAGGTCGGGAGGCCGACGCCGACAAGGAAGACCCGCCGCGGCGCTCGCGGCCCTTCAGCGCGGCGCGCCTGGCGCAGGCGCGCCCGCCTCGACGAGCGTGCCCTCCGGCACGGTCTCGTCGTTCGCCTGGCTCTCCCGCCACGCGATGAAGCCGATGAGCAGCACCATCAGCGACACGCCGACGACGATGCCCGTGAGCAGCGCCGTCTTCGCATTCATGCCGCCGGTCGGCAGATCGTCGAGATCGGAGATCGACTCCGGGTCCGCGGGCTTCAGCGCGTACTGGATCCGATCCTCCGACGCGGTCGCGACGCGCACGGGGCCGAGGCCGCACACCTTGAGGAGCTGCTCGGCGAGCTCTTCGGCGCTCTGGAAGCGCTTCGTCGGATCGCGATGGCATGCGCGCAAGAACCACGCGTCGAGCCCCTCGGGGACGTCGGAGACGAACTGGCTCGGGAGCGGCATCGGCTCGACGCAGACCTTGAGCACGATGTCTCCGAGGACGTCGCCCTCGAACGGGATGCGCGCCGTGAACGCCGCGAACGCGCACGCGCCGAGCGACCAGATGTCCGTGAGCGCGTTCGGGTTGCCGCCGACCGTGAGCTGCTCCGGGCTCATGAAGTTCGGCGTGCCGATGACGGAGCCCTCCTGCGTCGGTCCCTTCAGGCCTCCTCCGCCGTTCGGATCGACGTCGAGCATCTTCGCGATGCCGAAGTCGACGAGCTTCACGACGTAGCCGAGGTCGGCCGTGTCGCCCTCGACGTTCGTGGCGAGGAAGATGTTGTCCGGCTTGAGGTCGCGGTGGACGATCGAGGCGGCGTGGGCCTTCGAGAGCGCCTTGGCGGCCTGCGCGATGATCTGCGCGGCCTCCCTCGGCGGCAGCGGGCCGCGACGGATGAGGGCCTCGGAGAGCGATTCGCCCTCGAGGTACTCCATCACGATGTACGGCAACCCTTTGTCGGTGACGCCGTAGTCGTAGACCTTCACCGCGTGCTTCGAGTCGACGCTCGCCGCCGCGCGCGCCTCGATCTCGAAGCGCCGGCGCGCGTCGGCGCGCTCGGCGAACTGCGGGCGGATGAACTTGATCGCCACGCGCGTGCCGAGCTGCTCGTGCTTCCCGAGCCACACGGTCCCCATGCCGCCCGACCCGATGAGAGGCCCGACGCGATACTTGCCGCCGACGACCTGCCCCTCGAAGCTCTCGTCGGGCACGCGTGTCTCGCTCCCTGCGGTCCCTGGCGTCGGCATGTCGGTCCAAGACTAACCCAAGTGCCCGGGCCCGCGCTTGCCGCAAGCCAACCTGCTTTCAGGCTGGGCGATTCGCAGATTCGTCGATTTACACGATAACACAATACGCATCGGGATTGTCGACCCTGGGACCTCGCCCGTCCGGCATGTGCGCCGATGTACGCCGCAAGCACGGCCCGATTCGACGCCGACTTGCGACCGCGACCGATGCGTGTAGTGAGGAGGCGTGCTCCGCGCGGTGATCTTCGACATGGATGGGCTCTTGGTGGACTCGGAGCCGCTATGGGTCCGCGCGGAGATCGAGGTCTTCGGTGCCGCCGGCGTCACGCTCGCCGAGGAGGACTGCGCGCGCACGAAGGGCCTGCGCGTCGACGACGTCGTCGCGTATTGGCACGCGCGGCGCGGATTCCGAGGCATGACGTGCGCGGACGTGGAGGCGCGGCTCGTCGCGCGCGTCGTCGAGCTCGTGTCGAGCGAGGGACGCGCGCTGCCCGGAATCGACGTCGCCCTGGCCGCCGCGAAAGAACGAGGGAGGCGCGTGGCCCTCGCATCTTCCTCGCCCATGCCGATCATCGAGGCCGCGCTCGGGCGGCTCGGGCTGAAGGGCGCGTTCGACGTCGTCCATTCCGCGCAGCACGAGCCGTACGGCAAGCCGCACCCGAGCGTCTTCCTCCGGACGGCGGAGCGCCTCTCGGTCTCTCCGATCGAGTGCGTCGTCATCGAGGACTCGCTCACCGGCGTCATCGCGGCGAAGGCGGCGCGCATGGGGTGTGTCGCCGTTCCTTTCGATCACCCGCACCACGAGCCGCGGTTCGTCCTGGCCGACGCGGTCGTCGGCTCGCTGGCCGAGGTCACCCCGACGTTGCTCGAGACGGTCGCCGCCGGATGATCGCGATCAGCGATCGCTCCGGTCGAACGTGAGCAGGTGCTGATCGACCGCGCGATCGAGGATGCGGAGCGTGTCGAGCTCGGGGAGCCCGGCGACCTCGACGATCGTCTCGAGCGGCAGGATGCCGTCGATGAAGCCGAGGACGTAGGCCGTCTTCGGATCCTCGATGACCGGTCCGAGCTCCGTGAGCTTCTTCTTGAGCGCAGGCACGCGGGACATCGGCGCGAGACGCGCGCGGAGGAACGCGAGCTGCTCCTCTGGCGTCAGCGCGTCGACCTCCGAGTACTCGACACCGATCTGGACGTCCGGCACGGACGCGCGCCCCGGCGGGTTCGAGTCCATGAGCACCGACGCGATCCGCGCTTCCTCCGTGGCGACCTCGTCGGTGACCGTGGGCAGCCGCTCGCGACCGACCATCTCCTCGGCGTAAGCCTCGACGTCGAACGCCGGTCGGATCGTCTCGCGCGAGACCTCGTCCGATTCGACTTCATCGAGCGCTTTCGGATCGTCCGGATCCCCCGCCTCGAGCCGCTTGGCATTCGACGACGTGCCGCCCATTGGATCAGATCCTACACCAGCTCTCGGGGGCTCGTCGTGCCTCGTCGGAGGTCGATCGGCCCCCGCGATTTTTTGGTCGGCCAGCTTTCTCTGGCACGAACCTTTTTCGCCCTCACTGTTCGCTTCTACTCTGCGTCCGGGTCGCCGCTGGCAGGCCGCGATCGCCTGCGCTCCGACGGGGTGCTCGGTGGCGGCACCCCGGGATCCGCGCCCAGCCGCGTGCGCGCACGCGCCCGCGGCCCGAGCGCGTAGGCCCACGATCGGTCGTCGATCTTCTCTCCGTTTTCGGTCTTCCACGAAGACGGCGCGAAGAAGAGCTGTCCGTCCTCGGGCCTGCGCACGACCACCCACTTCGCTCGCCGGGCACCGGGAGGTGGCAGGACCCACGAGCCGAACCTCCAGACGTACCGCTCGCCGGTCCACTCCCAACTACCGTCCACCCAGACCGCCCCCTTCGCGGGAGACGGAGGGACGAGCTCGACGGGCGGCTCGCGCGGCGCGAACGGCACCGGCACGTAATCGCTCGCTGCGATCGGCGCCGACGGCGGCCGCGGCAGCGAGCCGGCGCAACCGAGCACCCCGGCGGCGGCGAAGACGAGCAGCCAGCCGAACGCTGCGTGCGACGACGCGCCGATCGCCCTTGCGTGGCCCCGCCGCCGGCGCGCGAAAGAAACGAAGCCGCCGGCCCGCTTCGAGGGGCTGTTATGTTGCGCCCGATGCCGCTCGCCGGCGGTATGGGAAAAACGCATCGTCCTCTGTCCGTCGCCGCCGCGCTCCTCGCGCTCGGCTCGAGCGCATGCTACCGCGTGCCGGACGGCAAGAGGGCGGTCGCGGACGTCACGATCGAGGGACTTCACGGCGTCGACGAAGACGAGCTGAAGGACCGGATCGCGACCCGAGAAAGCTCCCGCTTCCTCGGCCTGTTCGAGGGGTTCGTCTTCGAGTACGAGATCTTCGATCCCTACGCTCTCCGTCGCGATCTCCAGCGGATCGAGCGCTACCTCCGGGCCCGCGGCTACTACGAGGCCTACGTCCGCGCCGCGCGCGTCGTCGAGAGAGGGAACAAGGTCTACGTCACGATAGAGGTCGCCCAGGGCGAGCCGGTCCGGGTCGACTCGGTGACCTTCGCCGAGAAGACGCCGGTCGACGAGCAGACGCGCGACGCGATGCGGATCAACGTCGCGAAGCTCCTCCCGATCGGCTCCCTCTTCGACGAGGACAAGTTCGAGGAGTCCGAGAAGGCCGCGCTCAAGGGTCTGACCTCGACCGGACACGCAGCCGCGAAGGTGAAGCGCTCGGCGGAGGTGGATCTCGCGACGCGGCGTGCGCGGCTCACGTACGAGGTCGATCCGGGGCCGCTCGGCACGTTCGGCACCGTCCAGTTCGAAGGGCTCGGCGATCTGCCCGAAGGCGCCGTGCGGCGCGTCTTCGGCGTCGAGCCGGGCGCGCGCTACTCGAGCGAGGCAATCGAGGAGGGACGTCAGGCGCTCCTCGACTTGGGCGTGTTCGCCTCCGTCGACGTGGAGCAGAAGCTCGACGATTTCCACGAGACGCGCACGGTCCCGATCGTCGTCAAGACGCAGCCGGCGAAGCTGCGTGCGGTGCTCGCCGGAGCCGGCGTCGAGCTCGACTCGCTCAAGTCGGACGTCCACCTCCAGGCCGGCTGGCAGAACGCCAACTTCCTCGGCGGTCTGCGCAAGCTCGAGGTCCGGTACAAGCCGGCCCTCGTCCTCTATCCGACGCGCTTCCCCGATCTCCTTCCTCCGACGGACGTGCTCTACGAGCACCGGCTCTCGGCGACCGTGCGCCAGCCTGCCTTCCTCGAGAAGCGGACGACCGGCTTCACGCGTGCAGAATACAACATGTTCCCGGTCCTCCTCCCGACGGCGACCGAGAACGTGCTCGGCTACCACGAGATCCGCGGCGAGACGGGTTTGGAGCGGAAGTTCTGGGGATGGCTCTTCGTCAGCCCCGAGTACGACATCCAAGCGAACTACCCGTTCGACTACCTCGGGCACGTCCCGAACGTCGACACGCTGTTCGTCTCGTACGTCGCGCTCACCACGCACCTCGACTTCCGCGACGACCCGATCAAGCCGCGCCGCGGCTTCTACGTCGGGAACGAGCTGCAGCTCGCGGGCGGCATCCTCCAGGGAGACGCGAACGACGTGCGCGTGAGCCCCGAGGTACGCGCCTACTTCCCGCTGCCCTGGAGGGTGACCCTCGCGGTCCGCGGCGCGCTGGGCTTCCTGTTCCCGTTCAACTACTCGAACCGTGCGCAGCTCAACTTCTCGACGCCGGGCCCCTCCCGTGTGGAAGGCGCCGACCGCGACTACCAGATCCTCTTCTTCCGCGGCTTCTTCGGAGGAGGCCCGACGTCCAACCGCGGCTACCCGCTCCGCGGCGTCGGCCCGCACGACTACATCCCTTACCTCAGCCCGGCGGGCCAGACCCTGGCCTACGGCTGCAACCCGAACGATCCGACGTGCCTCTTGCCGACGGGAGGCCTGTCGCTCTGGGAGGCCAGCGCAGAGCTTCGTTTCGTGGTCTCCGGCCCGTTCTCGACGGCTCTGTTCTGCGACTCCGGCGACGTGTCGCCGTTCGTTCTGAGCATCCGGCTGGATCGACCTCACCTATCCTGTGGCGCCGGAGCGCGCTACGACACGCCCGTGGGACCGATCCGCTTCGACGTCGGCTATCGCATCCCGGGCCTGCAGTACCCGGCGGGGGCGAGGTTCGAGCGAGAGCCGGAGCCCCTGCTCGGGATGCCCATCGCCGTGGCGCTCGGTATCGGAGAGGCGTTCTAGTGCGGAGACGCGCGCTCGTCGCCTTGGCCCACGTCGGTCGGTGCACCGGTCTCGCTCTGACGTTCGCCGGTGCGCTCGTGGCCGGTGTCTTCGTGCACGCCGGCACGCCCGCGTTCCGTCGGACCGTGGCGGCGGCGTGCGACCGCGTGATGGGAGAGCTCTTCGCGGGCAAGATCGACCTCGACGACATCACCGAGCTGTCGCTCGGCCGTCGCGGGGAGGTCCACGCGAGGCAGGTGAAGATCCTCTCCCCGACCGGCACGCGCGTCGTCTTGGCGAACGACGTCCGCGCCGACGTCGACCTGCTCGGGCTCGCGCGCTCGCTCGTGACCGGAGGCGCGCCGGTCATCCGAATCGATCGCGTGGACGTCGAGGTCGTCGACGTCGCCCTCCACGTCGACGCCGCCGGCGTGTCCGAGATCGCGCGCGCGTTCGCCCCGGCTTCGAAGGACGGACCGACGGCCGATGACGCGTCGGCGAAGGCGGAGCCGCGTGTCCACATCGGTCGAGCGTCGGTCCGGTCGGCGCGGATTCACGGCGACCTCGTCACGCCACCTCTGGATGCGACCGCCGACGACGTGGCAGCGAAGATCGACGTCGCGGACGGCGTCGCGCGCATGGAGCTCCTCGAAGGCAAGGTGACGCTCCGTTCGCCGCGCCTGCCCGGACAGTGGCAGCCGCTCGTCGCTCGAGCGAAGAAGGGATGGCTCGCGGTTCGGCTCGAGGAGGGGAGCTTCGACGGCGAGGCCGAGATCGACGGGACGTGCGGCGACGTCCCTGTCGCCGCGAAGGCCTCGTTCCGCGACGGCGTCATCGAGGCGAGCCTCGACGTGCCGGAGGCGAGCCCGGAGGCGATCGCGTCCGCGTTCGGAGAGCTCCCGATCACCAAGCCGGTCGAGCTACACGCGAACGCGCGCGGGAGGCTGCCTGCGCTCGCGATCGAAGCGCGTGCGCGCGCCGGCGAGACGGACGTCGCTGCGAACGGCGAGCTCTCGCTCCGCGAGGGCAACGCGTTCCACTTCGAAGTCGACGCCTCGCGCATCGACGCCTCGACCTTCGGCGCGAACGTCGCGACCGACCTGTCGGGGAAGATCCGCGTCGAAGGCATCCTGGCTGCGCCGGCCGGTACCTTCCGCGTCACGACCGCCGAGGGCACCGTCGCGGGCGAGAAGGTTCCACCGGCGATCGTCGAGGGTCGCTTCGACGCCGAGCGCGTGACCGCGACGTTGCGGACACGCGAGCGCGGCATCGAGGCGAGCGGGAGGATCGAGCTCGAGGTGCCCGCGAAGGTCGCGACGTTCGATCTGCAGGCGCGCTCCGACGCGCTCCACACGCTCGCGCGCGCCCCCGGCGTGGTGAACGGCGCCGCGTCGGCACGTGTTCGCGGCAAGGTGAACCTCGCACAGGGCACCGTCGACGCTTCGATGGTCGCCTCCGGCGAGAGGCTCCGGACCGGAGCGCTGTCGGCGGGAGAGCTGCGGGGGAACGGTCGCATCGCCGGCCCGCTCGCGTCGCCGTCGATCGACGTCGAGCTCGACGGCGCCGACGTCCGGGTGCAGGCGCCCGGCAAAGAGCCGCTCGTCTACCCTCGTGCGAAGGGCCGCGCGAAGATCGCGCTCGTCCCCACGCCGCGCGTGCTCGACGCGTCCATCGACGTCGCCATCGCGGACGACGCGCCCGGCATCACCGCCTCCGCGCGAGGCATCCGGATCGCGAACGGCGTCGTCGAGGCGCGCGGGCTCGAGGTCCGGGGTCTCGGCGAGCCGCTCGAGCTCGACGCGCACGTCGGCCGCGACGGGCGCTGGTCGGTCCGGGCGAAGAGCGCGGGCGTCGATCTCCGGCGCGCGGCCGCGGTGACGGGGATCGCCGAGCTCGAGAGCTTCCCGGAGGGAACGCGTGCCGAGATCGACGTCGACGTCCGCGAGGGCCCCGAGGGCGCGAGCGGCCATGTCGACGTCGTCCTCCGGAACGAAACCGTCGGACCTCGCGCGGTCGTGGCCGAGACCCACGCGAAGATCGCGCACGGGAAGCTCGTGGGAACGGGCAAGCTCGACGTCGAAGGCCTCGCCCGCCTCGAGATCACCCGCGCCGAGCTCGATCTCCCACGACTCGACGGACGCTCGCTCCAGCGCGCGACCGGCACGGTCGAGCTGAGAGGCAGCATCGACCTCGCGCAGGGCATTCCCTTCTTCACGAGCGAGCGCATCGAGCGCACGAGCGGGATCGCCACCGTCGAAGCACGCATCGAGCGTGGCGACCCCGAGGCCTTGCCCGCCGTGCGCGGGACCGTGCGTACCCGCGGGCTCGAGGTCGTGCTCGCCGGCGGCTCGCGGTCGGAGCCGGTCGTCGTCTCCGGCGTCGACCTGCTCGCGCACGCCGAGTGGGACGGGCGGACGGAAGACGCGGAGGTCTCCCTCCTCGGTTGGGACGAGCACGGTGTGCTCGCGAGCGGGGCCGTGAAGAGCAAGTTGCCGCTCCGCTGGGTGACCGACACGAAGAGCCTCGACGCGACGGCGCTCGGCTCGCTCGCGATCGGCGCCGTGCTCGACGTCCCGCGGCGCGACCTCACCGCGCTGCCTCCCCTCCTACGAGCGAAGGAGCTCCGCGGCGGCGTCGATGCGCACGTCCGCGTCACGGGCACGGTCGCGCGACCGCTCGTCGAGCTCCGCGCGCAGATCGCCGGCCTCGACGAGGTGCGGCGGTCACAGGGCGTGGCGACGTTCGAGCCGCTCGACGGCGTTCTCCACGGGCGTTGGGACGGCGAGCGCGCCGCGATCACCTTCTCGCTCGAGGAGCGAGAGCCGGCGAGGCGCTCGAGGCAAGGCCGACCTGCGACGCGACCTCCCGCCGGCATGGCGGCGGCGCCGATCCAAGCCGCCGACAGGCGCGCCCGCACGCAGCGGAAGCCGGGCCACGTGCGCGGGTTCGTCCTCGTGACGGACGCGCGCATGACCGACGTGCTCCGGCGCCGCGCCGCTCCGCCCTGGAAGGCGTCGGCCGAGATCGAGGTCGAGAACGTCAGCCTCGGCGCGCTCCCGCTGCCGAGCGACGTGACGGGCATGCTGACGGGCCGCGCGAGCGTGCGCGATCTGAACGGGAGCCCATCGTTCACCGCGAAGGCGCACGTCGACGACCTCGGCGCGGGCGGCGCGATGGTGCGCTCCGTCGATCTCACGGTCGGCGGGCGCGATCGCTCGCTCTTCGTGCATGCGAAGATCGAGGACCAGGACAGCAGCGCGCTCGTGCAGCTCGCCTCGCAGGGCCTGCGTGTCCATCGCTTGGACGTCGAATGGGATCCGACGGCCCCCACGCGGGTGGACTATGCGGTGGTCAACGGCCGGCTCGCATTGCTCGCACCGCTCGTTCGGCGGTCGATCTCGGAGCTCGACGGTCGCGTCGACGGGTCGGGGAGCATCTCGCTCGACCGGACCTCGCAGGTGTTCGAGGGCGGCCTCGCCCTCCGCGAAGGCCGGATGTACCTGAACCTCATCGGCGAGGAGATCACGAGCGTGTCGGGGATCGCGCGCTTCGAGAAGACCGGCACGTGGCGCATCGAGGGGATGACGGGCAAGGTCGGCAGCGGCGAGTTCCGCGCGTCCGCCACGGGACGGATGAAAGGCCTGTCGTTCGAGGACGCCGAAGCCATCGTCGTCGCTTCGAACGGCGGGATCCCGCTCAGCTTCGAGGGAGCCACGTTCGCCGAAGCGAAAGGCGAGGTGAAGCTCTCGGCGAAGATGTCGGAGGACCGCAAGGACCTCCTCGTGACGATCGACGTCCCGCGGGCGGACGTCGAGCTGCCCGATCGGAACGCGCAGCAGCTCGAGCCGCTCGAGCCCGATCCGACGATCACCGTGGGCATCCGGAGGAAGAACGGCATGCTCGACACGAGAGCGGTCCGCAGGGGCCGCGGCGGAGCCGGCCCCCAGCGCACCACCACGAGCGCGGAGGGCGCGCTCGTCACGCGCATGACGGTCACGCTCGGTGACGCCGTCCGCCTCGAGGGTCGTGGCATCGACGTCTCGCTGACCGGGCGCACGCTCGTCGAGATCGCGGAGGAGGTGAGCGTCACCGGCCGGATCGATCTCCGAGGCGGGAGCGCGATCGTCCACGGGCGCGCGTTCACGGTCGACCGCGGCACGATCACGTTCCCCGAAGGAGGCGACCCGTCGAACCCGACCATCGTCGCGGCCGCGTACTGGGACGCGCCCGACCGCACGCGCATCTGGGTCGAGTTCGCCGGCCCGCTCAAGACCGGCAACCTGTCGCTGCGCTCGGAGCCGCCGCTCACGAAGAACGAGATCTTGAGCGTGCTGCTCTTCGGCCGCCCCGATCCGAACATGGCGGCGGCGGCGAGCACCGACTCGACGGGTACGCCGGGCGCGGCGTCGGGCGCCACGGCCGTCGGATCGGGCTTCGTCACCGGCGACCTGAACCGGCTGCTCGCCGAGATCGATCCGAACCTCGACGTCGAGACGGACACGCTGAGCGGCAACCGCACACGCACGAAGCTGGGACGCAGCTTCTTCGACCGCCGCCTGAAGGTGCAGGTCGGCTACGCGCCGGGCCGCACGATGTACCAGCCCGACTCGACCTTCGTCTTCCTCAACTGGCAGTTCATCCCGAAGTGGTCGCTCGTCGCCACGCGCGGCGACAAGGGCACGTCGATCCTCGACGTGCTGTTCCAGCACCGGTACTGAGCGCTCGGCTCACTTGCCCGCTTCGGCGTCGACCCACTCGTCGATCAGGGCCTTCTGCTCGTCGGTCAGGGCCGGGCCCGAGTGCGCGCCCTTCGTGACGAGCTCGCTGTTCGGGCGGTCGTAGCCCATCTCCTTGAACATCTTGTAGGTCGAGGAGGCGTCCTTCCCGAAGAACGCGGGAGCATTCATCGTGTTGCCCTCCTCGTGGCACACGGCGCACGCCGTCTTCAGCGACGGGTAGACCTCGTTCGCGAAGAACGTGCTCGCCGAGCTCTTCGAGCTCTGGCTCTTCGTCTTCGTCGTGCCTTCGTCTTCGTCTTCGTCATCGTCGACCGCGGTGAACCCCGCTTCCGTGAACGACACGATTCCGGCCTCGGGGCCGGCGCACGCCGCCGCAGAGATCCCGAGGCCGAGGGCGATTGCGATCGAGAGAAGGCTACGTAGGTCCATGATGTCGGATGGCCGCGCCGAACGACCGTGCAGACGACCCTGCAAGCGGCACGCCCTCGCTCGAAAAGGGCCGTAGGGCTGAAATTGCGCGAAATTCTGCGCACCCGCCCGGCCGTGAGCTCTCGAGGGCTGGATCCCGCGGCCGCTGGATCGAGAAACCCCGCAGGGCCACAGGTTCAGTTCACCCAGACCCGTCCCTGAAGCTCGGTGCCGTGACAGTTCGCGCGGTTCGCCGTGCACCCGCCGTCGGCGTTCGAGATGGGCGTGACCATCAGCGCGACGCCCCCACCCTCGCTTCGCACGCCGACCTTCGAGTTCGGCGGGATGGTCTTGTCGCCGGCCTCCATCCAGAAGTTGCCGTTCGCGTCGGTATAGGCCCGGCCGACCTCGGCTCCGTCGGGGCCGATGATCCGCACTTCCGCCTTCGCCACGGTCTGACCGTTCTTGGCCGCGTTGTAGACCGTGCCTCCGAACAGCCACTTCTTGGCGCCGTCGAGGTGGCAGCCGGCGACCAAGCAGTCCTTTCCTTCGACCGTGCCGCCGTGCGCCACGTCCGCGTTGTTCGCGAGGAGCCCGGGGTCCTCGTAGGCGAACGCGTCCTTGAAGAAGTCGTTGCCGGGCTGGCTGTCGCCGCTCGTGCCCGAGGTCCCGCTGGTCCCGTCGCCGCTCGTCGACCCCTGCGGCTCCCCGATGATCCCAGGCCGCTCCGAGAAGGTGATGGCTCCAGGATCCGGGCCGCTGCACGCAGTCGACGAGCCGAGCACTGCCGCACCGAGGACCGCGCAAGTGAGGACAACGCCGCGATAATCCATGGATCCTCCGACGTGACGAGGCGCTCACAGGCCGCCCGAGGGCCTGCGAGTGGGCTCAGCCGTGGACACGGCTGCAAAGGGTGCGCCCTACGAAAGGGGTAAACCAAGAGCGGGGCACGAACAACCGGCCGGCCCCGGCCGGGCGGGCCGGAGGCCCGCGGAAACCCGAGCTTTGCCGCCGCGCTTTACAAACCCGAGCGCACGCGTATAGTGCCGCCTCCCCACGTCTGCAGGCGCCGGCCAGAGGACGAGGTTTCTCGCGACCTTTCGGGAGCTTGACCTCGCTTTGACGCCGCCCGCCGAGGTGGTATCCAGCACGGCCAACTCCCCGCCGTCGTGGCCCATCAACCGAGGCTCACGCGGCTCATGAAGAGGGCGATCCATGTACGCGGTCATCAGAACAGGCGGAAAGCAGTATCGAGTGGCGCAGGGCGATCGGCTCCGGGTCGAGAAGCTCCCTGGCAACGTCGGCGACACCGTGACGCTGAACGAGGTGCTCCTCGTCGGCAGCGGTGAAGGCGTGAAGGTCGGCGCTCCCCTCGTGAGCGGCGCGAAGGTCGAGGCGAAGATCGTCGCCCAGGACCGCGCGAAGAAGATCATCGTCTTCAAGTTCAAGCGCCGCAAGAACTACCGCCGTAAGGCCGGGCACAGGCAGCCGTTCACGGCGCTCGAGATCACGAACATCACGGGCTGACGGAAGGAGCGAGAGACCATGGCTCACAAAAAAGGCGCAGGCAGCACGCGCAACGGTCGCGACTCCAACGCGCAGCGCCGCGGCGTGAAGGTGTACGGCGGCGAGACGGTCCGCGCGGGCAACATCCTCGTTCGTCAGGTCGGCGAGACGATCTCGCCCGGTCGCAACGTGGGACGCGGCAAGGACTTCACCCTCTTCGCCCTCATCGACGGCGTGGTGAAGTACGAGTGGAAGACGAAGGACAAGAAGCGAGTGTCCGTCTACGCCACGGCGTCCTGACGCGAACGTCCAGCGAGCAATGGCGGGGAAGCGCAAGAACGGGGGCGCGCCGGGAAACGGTAAGCGCACCGGCGGCGCTTCCTCGCCTGCTTTTGTGAGCTTGCGATCGAACGCGAGCTCGCCGTCACCGGCTCGGCGGAGCTACCGGCTGCTCGCGCTCGACCTCGACGGCACGCTGCTCAACCACGACGGCGTCGCGAACGAGGTCGACGTCGCGGCCGTCCGAAAGCTGAAGGCGCGGGGGATCAAGGTGACGATCCTCACGGGCCGCCTCTACTCCGGCACGCGCGAGTCCGCCGAGATGCTCGGGATCGACGGGCCGGTGGGCTGCGCCGACGGAAGCCACATCGTCCACGTCAAGCAAGGCAAGACCCTGCTCCATCGAGGCATCCGTGGGCGCCCGGCCGAGCGCCTGCGTGTCAGCCTCGAGCGCAACGACCTCGTCGCCTTCCTCTTCGCCGAGGACGCGATCGTGCACGACGACCGGGGCGCCGACTACCTGCCGTACGTGCGCACGTGGTCGACCGACCTCCGTCATGCCCCTCGCGTGACCGAGCACGCGCTCTGGAACTCGGACGGCGGGATGACGGCGGTCGTCGCGCTCGGCAAGGAGGCGAGCGTCGGCCGCACCGTCGAGGATCTCCAGCGCGACGGCGCGATGCAGGTCGCGATGTTCCCCTTCGGGCGTGACACCGACCACTGGGGGATGGTGGCCAGGGCGCCCGGAAGCACGAAGGGCACGGCGCTCGAGTGGGTGTGCGAGCACTACGGCATCCCGCTCGAGGAGACCGTCTGCGTCGGCGATTGGCTCAACGACCTGCCGATGATCGCGAAGGCGGGCCGCTCCTTCGCGATGGGGCAAGCGCCCACCGAGGTGAAGGCGGCGGCCACGGACGTGCTCGATCGGACGATCGACACGGGAGGCGCGATCGCGGAAGCGATCGGACGCGCATTCGGCATCTGACTCCTTCGCATGAGCGATCGGCCAGAACGGACGCAATCGACGACCCTCGCGAGCGCGACCCTCGGGCAGCGCGTCCGCGTGGTGGGCGCGCGTCTCGAGGGCGACGTCGCGGCGTGGATCGCGGCCGTGGGACTGCACGAAGGGGAGGAGGTCGTCGTTCTCCGTCGGGCGATCCTCGGCGGCCCGCTCCACGTGCGCACCGCCTCCGGTGGCGAGTTCGCCGTCGCGCAGGAGATCGCCGCCTGTCTCGACGTGGTCGAGGTCGCGTCATGAGCGCCGCAGCGGACGCCGTCCCCGGGCGCGGCGGAGACGCGAAGAAGCCGACGGTCGCGCTGATCGGACGACCGAACTCCGGAAAGTCGTCGCTCTACAACCTCGTCACGGGAGGCAACGCCCGCGTCGGCAACTACCCCGGGATCACGGTCGACGTGCTCGAGGCCGACGTCACGCTTCCGTCGGGCACCCCGGTGAAGGTCGCCGATCTGCCGGGCCTCTACTCGGTCGAGGCGACGGTCGCCCAGGACACGGACGAAGGCGTCGCTCGGAGATTCCTCGAGACGCTGCGCTCGGGCCAAGAGGATTTCCTCGTCGTGCAGGTCGTCGATCCGACGCGGCTCGCGCTCGGCCTGCGCCTCACCCGCGAGCTCGCCGCGGCGAAGCTCCCGCTCTTGCTCGTCCTCACGCACGAGGACGTGCTGCGTTCGGAGGGTCGCGCCGTCGACACGGAGCGCCTCTCGAGCGAGCTCGGCGTCCCCGTCATCCTCGTCGATGCGCGCGATCGCAACGCGAAGGCCAGGGTCCTCGCCTCCGTCGACGATCGGCTGCGCGAGCGCGAGCGCGCCGCGGGACGCGCGACGTTCGACCCCGCAGACGTCGCACACCGGGTCGTGCGCGAGGTCTCGACCACGCGCGAGGTCGAGCGCCGCCGACGGCTGACCGAGCGGCTCGATGCGGTGCTGCTCCACCCGGTCGTCGGCCCGTTCCTCTTCGTCGGCCTCATGGCCCTCGTGTTCGCGGCCGTCTTCCTCGTCGCCGATCCGGTGACGTCGCTCTTCGACGAGCTCGTCGGCCTCGCGCGGAGCGGGCTCGATCGCGCGCTCGGCGAGGGCCTGCTCGCGTCGTTCATCGCGGACGGCGTCCTCGGAGGCGCGGGCACCGTGCTCGCGTTCATGCCGCAGATCGTGATCCTCACGGTCGCGCTCGAGCTCCTCGAGGCGAGCGGGTATCTCGCGCGCGGCGCGTTCCTCGTCGACCGCCTGCTGCGTCTGCTCGGGCTCTCCGGCAGGAGCTTCCTCCCGCTGCTCATGGGCCACGCGTGCGCGGTGCCGGCCATCGCCTCGACGCGCGTGATCCGCGACCCGCGCGAACGGCTCACGACGATCCTCGTGCTGCCGCTGATGACGTGCTCGGCGCGGCTGCCGACGTACGGGCTCGTCATCCAGGCCTTCTTCTCCGAGCGCTCCGCGCTCTTCCGCGCCTGCCTCTTCGTGGGGCTCTACTTCTCCGGGATCCTCGCCGGCCTCCTCGCGTCGTGGGTCCTCCGCCACACCGCCACGAAGGGCAAGGGCCTGCCGCTCGTCCTCGAGATGCCGGCCTACCGCGTCCCCCAGGCTCGCGTCGTGATGCGGAAGGCATACACCGTCTCGAAGCGCTTCTTGCGCGACGTGGGCACGACGATCGTGATCGCGTCGGCGATCCTCTGGGTCCTGCTCGAGATCCCGATGCCCGGAAAGACGCCGGCGGACGACGCGCCTCCGATCGAGGCCAGCGTCGCCGCGACGATCGGTCAGGCCGTCGAGCCGGTCACCCGACCCGCGGGATTCGATTGGAGGATCAACGTCGGCCTCATCGGCTCGTTCGGCGCGCGCGAGCTCATGGTCGCGACGTTGGGCGTCGTCTACGGGATCGAGGACGCGGAGGACGACGCGGCGCCGCTCGCGGAGAAGCTCGCCGAGGCGAAGCGCCCCGACGGAACGCCGCTGTACGGCGCGCGGACGGGCCTCGCACTGCTCGCGTTCTTCGTCCTCGCGTGCCAGTGCATGAGCACGGTCGCGGCGATACGCCGCGAGACCGGAGGCTGGCGCTGGCCCGCGTTCGTCGTCGCGTATACGTACGGGGTCGGCTGGCTGGCCGCCGTCGCGGTCTATCAGCTCGGCGGCGCTCTCGGAGTACGATGATCGCGCCCGCCACGAGACGCGCCGCGCAGGGCGAGCGGCGATCGGCAGGGCGGCGATCGGCGAGGACATGGATGAGCTGAGTGCGGAGCGGCGCAAGCGATCGGGGCCGGGGCTCCGCTTGCAGATCGTCCTCACGCTCGCCGGCGTGATCCTCCTCGCCTACGTGCCGCTCTTCTTCGCCATCGCGCAGATCGCGCGAGGAACCTCGCTCTCGTACCAGGAGGACGCCGCGAGGAGCCTCGGCCGTGCGATCGCCGCGCACGTCTCCGACGTACGCGCGAACGAGCCGAGCGCTCTGCACAAGGCGATCGAGGCCCACGCCGGCGAGGGCGGCGCCCTCGCGATCGCCGTGTACGGTCCTCGCGGGGACGTGCTGGCGAGCGGCGGCGACCGCGACGAGATCGCCGCGCTCGTGCCCCCGACGCCGCCGTTCGGAGAGGCCGCCTCCCGCGTGATCACGCCGGGCGGCCGCGCGCTCGAGGTGATGCTGCCGAGCGGCGACGAGCACGCGGTGGTCGTCCGCGTCCGCGCCGAGGACGATCCGGTCCGGACGGCGCGGCTCGTCCGCGCCGTCGCGCTCTACATGACCGTGTTCGCGCTGGCGCTGCTCGTCATCGCGTACATCGTCCTGACCCGCACGATCGTCCGGCCGATCGAGCAGCTCGCGCGCTCGGCCGATCGCGTGGCGAGCGGCACGCGCGACCTCGACGTCCCCGCCGCCGGCGCGCGCGAGGTCGCCGAGCTCGGCGCGAGCGTGCGGGCGATGGCGGCGCGCCTGCTCGCGGACGAGAAGGCGCTCCGGGCGAAGATCGAGGAGCTCACGGCGACGACGAAGCGCCTCGGCGAGACGCGCGAGCAGCTCGCGGGCAGCGAGCGGATGGCGAGCGTCGGCAGGCTCGCGGCGGGTGTCGCGCACGAGATCGGCAACCCCATCGCCGCGATCATGGGGATGCACGACCTGCTCGAGGATCCGGAGACGCCCGAGGACGTCCGCGCGGACTTCCTCAAGCGGATGCGAAAGGAGACGGAGCGCATCCACGTCGTCGTCCGCGATCTGTTGGACTTCGCACGACCCGAGCAAGGCCCCGACTCGAACAACCGCACCGCCTCGGTGTCCGAGGTCACGGACGACGCGCTCGCCCTCGTCCGTCCGCAGAAGGACTTCAAGGGCGTCGAGACGCGCGTCGAGCTCGAGCCGGACCTCACCGTCGCGCTGAGCCCTCAGCGTCTCACCCAAGTGCTCCTGAACCTGCTGCTCAACGCGGGCGCGGCGCTCGCGTCGAGGCCCGCCCCGCGCATCGTCGTCGTCCGCGCGAAGAAGATCGACGCGAGCGTGCGCATCGAGGTGGAGGACAACGGTCCGGGCGTCCCGAAGGACATCGCGCCCCGCATCTTCGATCCGTTCGTGACGACCAAGGACGTCGGCGCCGGCACGGGCCTCGGCCTCGCCGTCTGCCGCGGCATCGTCGAAGGCGCGAAGGGTCGCATCTTCGTCGACGAGAGCTACGAAGGCGGTGCGCGGTTCGTCGTCGAGCTGCCATGCGCCGCACCAGGTTGACGTGCAGCTCCTTCGAGCGAGCTACTTCTCGATCTCCGCGATCCAATCGCGGAGACGCACGACGGGGAGATTCTTGTCCTTCGCGACGGCGAGGACCTCGGGGAGAGCGGCCACACCGGCAGGCACGTGGTCGTCCCGCTCGGCGGCGTCGTGCATGAGGACGATCGCGCCGTCGTCGAGGGCGTGCGCGATCCGTGCGGCGACGGCGGCCGGCTTCGCCCGTGCGATGCCGTCCCGTCCGGAGACGGACCACCCCACGACGGTGAGGTCGAGCTGATCGGCGACGCGCGCGATCGTCGGGTTCGTGTGACCGATCGGCGGGCGGAACAACGTCGGGCGCTCCTTCGTCACCTTCTCGAGCGCGCGGATGGCGCGCTCCAGATCGCGGCGCACGCGACGCGATCCGCGCAGCGAGAAGAGGCGGTCGTGCGCGAAGCCGTGCACGCCGACGTCGTGACCGCGCGCGAGGATCTCCTTTACGACGTCGGGGTATCTCTCCACCTTGCGGCCGACGAGGAAGAAGGTCGCCTTCGCGTCGTGCGCGTCGAGGATGTCGAGCACCTTCCGCGTGTGGACGGGATCGGGGCCGTCGTCGAACGTGAGGACGATGCCCTTTGCGTCCTTCGGTCCACGCACCACGGCGTCGGCGAACATCCGCAATCGGAGAACGAAGACGCCGGAGAGGAGGATCGCGAGGTAGCCGCCGGCGGCAACGACGGAGACGGGCAGAGGCGGCGGTCCGTGGAGGACGGCGTGGACCGCGAGCAGGATGCCGCCGAGGGTGGCGGCGTAGAAGACGAACCGCGCCGGCGGCATGACCGGTTCGGATCAGCGACGCTTCTTCGCCGGCGCCGCCTCCTCCTCCAACTCCTCGTCCTCTGCCGCGTCCTCGCCCGCGACGCGCACCTTCGTGCCGCCCTTGGCCTTCGCGCCGTCCTTCGCGTCCGTCGACTCTTTCGTGTCGCCGCCCGTGTTGTCGAGCTCGAAGAACCCGGCGAGCACCGCGGCGATGAGCGGGAGGGTCACGGCGGGGAGCTGCCCGATCTCGGTCGGACCGTCGCTCGCCTTGAGCGCCGAGAGGTCCACCGGCACGTGGACCCACTGCCGGAGCGCGAACATCCCGCCGAGCCCGATGAGCGCGCCGAAGAACGCCTTCAGCCCAGCCTCGAGCTTGCCGTCCGAAGACCAGATGGGCTTGCCGGCCACGAGCCCGGTGATGACGCCGGTGAGCGCAGCCGAGAGATAGGCCCCCACCGCGCCGAGCGACGAGTCCGCGAACGACTTCACACCGAGCCCCTGGACGAGGATGGCCGCCACGATGGCGCCGATCACCGTCCCAAGGAAGAGGCCGATGACGAGTCGCTTCAGCATATACGCACCTCGGAGTCTACCCGGCCACCCGGTCACCGCAAGCGGCGCGGTCCGGCGCCTCGGCCTCGGATGTCACGCTCGTCGTCACGCGTTCTCCTTCTCTTCCGCCGCGCTGTCGGACCACGTCTCCCTCGTCCTCGCATTCGTTGTCGTGCGCCTCGCTCCCGGTATTCGGGTCGGCGTGCGCCGGCGCTCGACGTCACCTTTTCGCCTCAGTTCGGGTGCGCGCGAGCACGCCGTCAGCCGAGCGGTCGCGCCGCGCACGCTCGCCTCGTCCTCAGCGCGAGCGTCGTCTGCCGCGACTCCTCGCGGCGATCGGGAGAGAGCGCCTGGCGGAGCGCGCGGGGATCCGCGACGAGGACGACGAGCCGCTTCCCGCGCGTCACCGCCGTATACACGAGGTTCTTCGAGAGCATGACGTAGTGCGACGTCAGAAGCGGCATGACGACCGCCGGATATTCGCTCCCCTGCGACTTGTGAACCGTGCATGCGTACGCGAGCGTGAGCTCGTCGAGCGCGCGCCCGTCGTACGGGATGTCGCGTGCGTCGCGAGCGTCTCCGTCGTCGAAACGAACCACGAGCGAACCTTGTTCCTCGTCGACGGACACGATGACGCCGACGTCTCCGTTGTAGACGCCCTTCTCGTAGTCGTTCCGGAGCTGCATCACCTTGTCGCCGACGCGGAAGACCGTGCTCCCTCGGGCGAGCGCAGGGCCGGACGGGTTCAGCGCGGCCTGGAGCGCCTCGTTGAGCGCCGCGGTCCCCGCCGGGCCGCGGTTCGTCGGCGTCAGCACCTGGATGTCGCGGACCGGATCGAGCGCGAACTTCCTCGGGATGTGCCGGACGACGAGATCGACGATCACGCGCCGCGCCTCGTCCGCGTCGCGCTTGTCCATCATGAAGAAGTCGGCGTCCGCCCCCTTCGGCGGGACGATCGGCGGCTCGCCGGCGTTGATCCGGTGGGCGTTCTGGACGATGAGGCTGCTCGAGGCCTGGCGGAAGATCTTCACCAGCCGCACGCACGGGACGACGCCCGACGCGATCGCGTCGCGGAGCACGGAGCCGGGACCCACGCTGGGGAGCTGATCGACGTCGCCCACGAGCACGAGGCGCGCGCCGTCGGCGACGGCCTGCGTGAGGGCGTCGGCCATCCACACGTCGATCATCGAGCTCTCGTCGACGACGATCGCGCCCGCCTCGATCGGCCGCTTGGCGTCGCGCTTGAACGTGCCGGTCTTCGGATCGAACTCGAGCAGGCGATGCAGCGTCATCGCCTCGCTCCCCGTCGCCTCGGTCATGCGCTTCGCCGCGCGGCCGGTGGGCGCGGCGAGGCGCGTGACGACGCCCGCGCGCTCGAAGACGCCGAGGATCGCTTTCACGACCGTCGTCTTCCCGACGCCCGGACCGCCGGTCACGACGAGGAGCGGACAGCGCGCGGCGCGCTCCACCGCGAGCCGCTGCTCGTCCGCGAGCACGGTCCCGGTCTCGCGCTCGAAGGCCTCGACGGCCTGCGCGAAGCCGGGCAGCTCGTCACCGGGGCGCGACGCGAGATCGGCGAGGCGCGCTGCGAGGCGCGTCTCCGTCTCGTGCATGCGCGCATCGAACACCGCTGCGCTCCTCGGCACGACGCCGCCGTGTCCGATCCGCAGGCGCTCGAGGTCGCTCGTCTCGACGACCACGAGGCTCGCGCCCCCGTTCTCCTGCTCTCCGCCGCCGGCCGCGAGCACCGCGAGCGCGCGCTCGAGCCGCTCGATCGTCTCGATGCTCGGCACCTCGGCCTCGCCCGCGTCCGTCGCGAGGAGCCGCGCAGCGCGGGTGACGAGGTCCTCGGCGACGAGGTAGCAGTGTCCGGCCTCCGTCGCGTCGCGGAGCGTCTGGAGGAGCGCCGCCTTCAGGCGCTGCGGCGAGTCCTTGGCGATCCCCATCTCCGCCGCGATGCGATCGGCCGTGCGGAAGCCGATGCCCCACACGTCGATGGCGAGGCGGTAGGGATCGCTCGAGACGATGCTCACCGCCTTCGGCCCGTAGCGTTTGAAGATGCGCGTCGCGAGGTGCGCGCTCGCGCCGTGGGCCTGGAGGAAGACCATGACGTCGCGGATCGCGCGCTGCTCGTTCCAAGCGGCGACGAGCGCGTCGGCGCGCGCACGTCCGAGGCCCGGCACCTCGCGCAACCGCTCCGGCTGCTCTTCGAGGACCTTCAGCGTGTCGAGGCCGAAGCGCGCGACGATGCGCTTCGCCGTCACCTCACCGATGCCCTTGATGAGCCCCGAGCCGAGGTACTTCTCGATTCCGGCGAGCGTGGTGGGGGCGAGCTCGGTCACGTTCGTGACGCGGAGCTGCTCGCCGTGCTGCTGGTTGCGCTCGAACGTCCCGCGCGCCCGTACGGTCGCGCCGACGGCGACCCGAGGGAAGACGCCGACGATCGTGACCCGATCGCGGCGGCCCGGGACGTCGAGCTTGACGACGCGAAAGCCCGTCTCCTGGTTCTCGTACGTGACGACGGCGACGACGCCCTCGACGGCGACCTCGCGCGACGCGGCGGTTCCCTGAGACGAGCCCACGCGCGAACCCTACTTCGTCCGCCAGCCCGACGCGACGGGCAGCGACGAAGAAGGTCCGGCGTGGCGCCGTTCGGCGAAGGATCGGGCGTGACGAGCGCGCGCGAGCGATCGAGCCCCGCCGATCAGGGCGCGACCGACTCGGTCTTCACGCTCAGCTTGACCATGCCCGTCGTGTTCGACGGGTTGCTCGGGCTGTAGCTGTAGTACGCCGCGAAGTAGACCTGGACCGAGCCGCCCGCCGGGATCGTGACCGCACGGGCGCCGTCGAGCGAAGCCCACTTCCCGTCGCCCGTGAGCGCGGTCGTACCGGTGTCGTTGACGCCCTTGATGCAGTTCTTCCGCTGGGCGTCCGACTTCGGGATGTCCGGGCCTTCGTAGGCGGCCATGACCGTGTCGATGATCGGGCTGGTGGCGTTCGCCCGCGTGTTGAAGATCGAGACCGTCACCGCCTTCGGGTGCGGGTTCCGGACCTCGACGTACGCGTACGGCGTCGCCGTGCTCACGATCGACGTCGACGACCCGCACGTGCCGCTGAGGCGCCCGATCGTCTGCGTCTCCCTGAGGATGGCGATCGTGCTGGCGACGCCGCCGGGCGCGGGCGGAGCGATGACGAACGACGGCGGGTCTCCGCACGTGAGCGAAGCGGGCTCCCAGGTGCAGTCGGCCTTGCACGTCTTCGTGCGATACGTGTCCGACGGGCAGCCCGCGGAGATGAGCTCGATCGAGCCCGGCGAGCAGCTGTTCGGAGGCTCGTTCTGGCACGAGCTCGTCGTCCAGGAGCAGTACTGGTTGCACGTACGCTTCTGCGTGCCGCAGTTGCCGCACGGGACCTCCTCGACCGTGCCGGGGAGGCAGCCGTTCGGGATCTGGCCGACGCACTCGCCGTAGGCGCTCACGAAGTTCCCGCTGCCGTCCGGCGACACGAGGCAGATCGCCTCCTGCGTGCCGCAGAATCCACAGGAGCGCTTGAAGATCTCGTTCGGCGTCGGGCAGGGATCGCCCTCGTCGGGCGCCGGGGGACCGGAATCCTTACCGGCGTCGGGCTTGCTCGAGTTGCCCGGGTCCTTTCCCGCGTCTCCGACGGGCGTGCCGCCGGAACCTCCCCCTCCGCCCGAGCCGCTCCCGCCGCTCGAGCTGCTCGGCGGCAACGTGACCTTCCGGCTCTCCTCCGGCTCCGTCGCGTTGTTCTCGTTCGTCGGCTCGAGGAGCAGGTCGCCATCGGCAGTGCCGTCCGCGCTGCATCCGACGACCAGGGCGAACGTCCCGATGAACGCGGCAATGGTGACGCCGAACAGCCCCGACCTGGACCTGAGTGAACGCATTGACAGAGCGGCTCCTTCCACTCGTTCGCTCCCCCTCACGAGCGGGAGGCCGCTCTAGCGCTCGGGCCTGGTACACGCAAGCCCCACCCCCAGAGCCCCGAAGGATCCCTTCTACGCGTTTCCGGTCCGGACCTTCCTCGATCGATCTGAAATCGTTGAACAATAGCGGACGCCACGGCGCGCAAGTGCGAGTCGGAGAGGCTTGGTCTCTCTAATGTCTCACGTCGCGGAGGGGCGTCTTCGATTCCCCAATGGTTTCGTGAGCGTCGTGCCGCCACGTTGGAAGATGCACGAGGAAGCGGAACGTCGCGGAGCGCCGTTGCGCAGATCCGTGCGCAAAGCCTGCCGGCACGGCGCGCGAGAAAGGCGACGCCCGATGCGCGATCGAGCATCATCGCCCGGATGCACTGGCTCGGTCGCGCCCTCGTCCTCCTCGTTCCGATCACGGCTTGCGCGACGAGGTCGTCGCCTCCCCCGCCCGCTCCCGTCTACGCCTACGGGCCGCCGCCCGGACCGAACGGATGCTTCGACGGCCCGCCGACGTGCGGCGTCGACCGCGCCTCCGTCGTGCAGTGCCAGCGAGGCGCGTGGGTGGTGCTCCAACCGTGCCCCGGCCCGCGCGGCTGCTCGATCGTCGGCAACGCCATCCAGTGCGACCCCGGTGTGCCGCAACCGATCGGCGGCGCCGGCGCCGGCATGCCGTGCGCGGCCGAAGGCGGCTACGGGTGCACGCCCGATGGTCGAGCGCTCACCCAATGCCGCGTGGCCGCACGGTGATCGCGTCGACGTGCCGCGGCGCCCGCGGATGCGTGGTCGGTGAGGCGGTCGACTGCGACAGCTCGATCGCGATGGTCGGCGATCCGTGCGACGGCCCGAAGGAGATCGCGTGCTCGACCGACAACCGTCAGCTCCTTCGCTGCGTGAACGGCGTCTATCAGGTCGGCGAGGCGTGCCGGAACGCTTGCCTCGCGACGAAGGGGCGCGTTCTCTGCCAGTAGTGGATCGGATCGAGCTCAGTCCGGGTAGATCCCGATGAACGTCTTGCCCACAACGCCCGGTTGAGGTGTCGGAGCGCATCCCGCGGCGAGCTCGGGGACGAACGTGCCCGAGAGCACGCAGTGCGGCGGCAAGACGGAGATGCGAATGCGCCCGAGGCCACCGGCTCCGCCGTCGGCGCCGAGCATCTGGTAGACCGGCCCACCGAGAGGACCGCCGCGGCCGCCTTCGGCTCGGACGACGCCAGCAACGTCGACGACCGGAGCGGCGAGGTAGATCACCCCGCCCGAACCACCACCTCCGCCGGAGCTCGCAGCGACGAGCTGGCGACCTCCGCCGCCGTTCCCTCCGTTGGCCAGCACGGAGGCGGTCTGCGTGATTTGAATGCGCGTGTGCGAAGCGATTCGGAGCGCACCGCCACCGCCGCCACCGCCGCCACCGCCGCCGGAGCCACTGCTGCTGATGCAACCTCCGGCTCCACCTCCACCACCGGAGCCCGGATAGAAGGTCGTCGTGACGGCGAGGTCGGCCGCCGCCGCGGGGCCGATGGATCCACCGCCGCCCGGACCACACGTCGGGTGCGATGCAGTCTCGCCGGCATAAGGCGGACCGAGGAAGGCCGCGCCACCACCACCCGCGCGGTTCTCGTCGGAGCCGCCGACGCCTGCAGCCGCCGGCGTCTCTCCCCCGCCGGCACCGCCCGTCTTGTCGTCCGCCCCGGTTCCCCCGCCGCCACCTGCCGGGCCGCCACCACCGCCGCCGGCGCCGCCATCCTTGACTTCGGAGCTCCCGCCAGAGCCGCCGCCGTACGCGCCGCCTTGACCGCAGCCGTCGGTGCCCGTCCCTCCCGCAGGTCCCAAGCCACCTGCACCGCCGCCCGCGCACGCGCCGAGCGGAGCGGTGATGCCTCCGACGCCCGTTCCGGTCTCGCCGCCACCACCGTTCGCGCCACCGCCCGGACCACCTCCCGTGCCGTAGCCTCCCGGTCCACCGGAGAGATCGATCCTGCCTTCGATGAGCACGTCGCCTCGAGCTCGGAGGTCGAGCACGCCACTGCCGCTCACGCGGACGGTGACGTTCCTGGGGATGTGAATCGTCGTGTAGTTGTAGATGCCGGACGGAATCGTGATCGTCCCGGCGTCGGGTGCCGGCTCCCACGGTCCGAGCCCACCATCACTCGGGAACGCAGGATCGCGGCAAACTCCCTGCGAGCAGACCGCAGGAGCCACACAGGCAAAGTTGCACTGCCCGCAGTTCAGCGGATCGTACTCGAGGTCGGCATCGCAGCCAGCGTCGGTCGGCGACTCTGCATCGGAGCCGGCGTCG
>ERZ777003.394-NODE-394-length-87087-cov-15.564126_pt1 | contig 87087 bp, 74 predicted proteins | sample MGYA00374956_ERZ777003 | MGnify/ENA primary metagenome ERZ777003 (study PRJEB29302, sample SAMN06268252) | bioreactor metagenome | isolation source: Joint BioEnergy Institute, California, USA | place: USA:Joint BioEnergy Institute, California, USA | collected...
GCCCGTTGTCATGCCCACGTACACCGATGCCCGTGCCCCAGGCACACACTGATGCGCTGCGATGCCACCGCGTACGCACTACCCGCCGCCACCGCCGGCGCCCATGATGCCGCCCTCGGTCATCGCGCGCACGTCGAGCAGCTCGTCCACGCGCTCGGGGGGCAGGAGCCCCTTCTCGACCACGACCTCCTTGATCGTCTTGCCGGTGGCGAGCGCCTCCTTGGCGACGGCCGCGCCGTTGAGGTAGCCGATCTCGGGGTTGAGGGCGGTGACGAGGATGGGGTTCTTGGCGAGCCAGCCGGCGGCCTTCTCCGGGTTGGCGGTGATGCCGACGACGCACTTGTCGGTGAAGGCGTTGATGGCGCCGATCAGGACGTGCATCATCTCGAACAGGTTGTGGGCGATGATCGGCATCATCACGTTGAGCTCGAGCTGGCCGGCCTGCGCGGCGAGGGAGACGGTCAGGTCGCAGCCCTGGACGTGGAAGCAGGCCATGTTGAGCATCTCGGCCAGCACCGGGTTGACCTTGCCGGGCATGATGCTGGAGCCGGGCTGGACGGCCGGCAGGCGGATCTCGTCGAGGCCGGTGGTGGGCCCCGAGGCGAGCAGGCGGAAGTCGTTGGCGATGCGTGTCAGCGTGATGCACAGCGTGCGCATGCTGGCCGAGAAGTCGGCCGGGTCGGCCATGCTCTGCATGGCCTCGAACAGGTTGCCGGCCGAGCGCAGCGGCTGGCCGAGGAGCTCGGAGAGGCGCGCGACCATGCGCGGGTGATACTCGGGGTGGGCGTTGAGGCCGCTGCCGGTGGCGGTGCCGCCGATGCCGAGGCGCCGCAGGCGGTCGGCGGCCACCGCGATCCGCTCGCGGTCGTTGCGCACCGCGAGGGCGTAGGCGCCGAACTCCTGGCCGAGGCGCACCGGCACGGCGTCCTGCAGGTGCGTGCGGCCGGACTTGACGATGCCGTCGAACTCGCGGGCCTTGGCCTCGAGGGCATCGGCGAGGCGGTCGATCGCGCCGAGCAGCTCGTCGAGGCGCCGCAGGCACCCGAGGCGGATGGCGGTGGGGATGGTGTCGTTGGTGCTCTGGGCCATGTTGACGTGGTCGTTGGGGCTGACCGGCTTCTTGGGGTCATCGAGGGCGAAGCCGAGGATCTGGCTGGCCCGGTTGGCGAGCACCTCGTTGACGTTCATATTGTGGCTGGTGCCGGCGCCGGCCTGGAACGGGTCGACGACGAACTGGTCGGCGTGCTGGCCGGCGAGCACCTCGTCGGCGGCCTGGATGATGGCGTTAGCGATCCGAGGCTCGAGCAGGCCAAGGTCGCGGTTGACCTCGGCGGCGGCGCGCTTGATCAACGTCTGGGCCCAGACGAAGGCCGGGTAGGGGCGCTGGCCGCTCACTGGGAAGTTCTGGACCGCGCGCTGGGTCTGCGCGCCGTAGAGCGCGTCGGCGGGCACCTCGACCTCGCCGAGCGAGTCCTTCTCGATCCGGGTACCTTGGGTCATGGTTGTTCACCCCTTCGCACACTCTGCTGAAGCTGGCCCATGGTAGCACGAAATGCGGAGCCTCTTTCCGCGGCTCTGCGGCGACTTCGTCGCCGCAGAGCCGCGGGGAAAAGGAACTCGGAGGGCCTGCGGCCCTCCGGACCTCCCAGCTTGGCGAGAGCAGAGAGCAGCTGGGGTCCGCTGAGCCTGCCGGTGGGCAGAAGGAGTGGATCTGAGTGCGCCTGCGGCTCTCCGGACCTCCCTGTAGGAGACGAAACGGATCTGGGTGCGCCTGCGGCCCTCGGTGCTTCCGGCAGGCAGAAGGAATGGACTTGGGTGCGCCTGCGGCCCTCCGGACCTCCCTGTAGGAGACGAAACGGATCTGGGTGCGCCTGCGGCTCTCGGTGCTTCCGGCAGATGAAGAGGTCGGTGAACGGCCAAACCCTCAGAATTTTCCGGCGGAGAAGAAGAGGTCGGTGGACAGCGGCAGCTCTTTCTAACACGCCTCTAATCGACATAATGATATGATTATGGTATACTTAAGCCTGCTCTCAGGACTCCCACCGATCGCGCGCCTCCGTCGCCAGGGGTGTTCCTCCGCCCCGGCACAGGAGGGTACGATGGCTGTTGTCTCGCGTCCGATTCACCCGACGCGCCGGGCGACGTTGCTCGGCAGGCTCCGGCGCTGGCTGGCGTCGGGCTGGGCGTCGGTGCTCGCATATGTATTGCTGCTGGTGCTGGGCTACGCGCTCCTCACGCCGGTGTTCAGCTGGGGCCAGCAGAAGTTGGACGATCTGCGCTACGGCTACCCGCGCGTGACGCAGATCGAGGGGTTCGTCGGCCACGGCGAGGTTGGCGATGTGCCGACGCACCTGATGGCGCTCAACCTGCACGGGCAGGTGAGCATTATTGAGATCCCGGGTGGCGATGCGACGCAGGTGCGCAGCTACGCCGGGCCGTACCTGGTCGGCGGGGACGGGCGGTACGTGGTGCCGCATCTGTCGCTGCGCGATCTGACCGGCGACGGCCAGGCCGACCTGCTGCTGCAGGTGCGGGATGAGATCGTGGTGTATGTCAACGAGAACGGGTCGTTTCGTATTATGACGCCGGCGGAGCGGAGTGCGGTGATGTCCGCATCCCTGCCCGTTGCGGCAGAGGCGGCGCCGTGAGAGTGCTGGGAGCAGCGGTGTCTGGAGTGGCCCCGCGGTAGATATGCCCCGCCGGGGCGTCTCTACCGCGGGGCCATTCGCAGCGCGCCGTCGAGCCGGATGGTCTCGCCGTTGAGCATCAGGTTCTCCGCGATGTGCTGGACCAGCGCGGCGAACTCCTCCGGACGCCCGAGGCGCGGCGGGAACGGCACCTGCTGCCCGAGCGAGGCGCGCGCCTGCTCCGGCAGCCCCGCGAGCAGCGGCGTGTCGAAGATCCCCGGCGCGATGCTGACCACCCGTATCCCGAAGCGCGCCAGCTCGCGGGCCAGGGGAAGGGTCATCCCGGCCACCCCGGCCTTCGAGGCGGCGTAGGCCGCCTGGCCGATCTGCCCGTCGAACGCCGCGACCGACGCGGTGGTGATGATCACGCCGCGCTCGCCCTCATCGCTCGGCTCGTTGCGCCGCATCGCGTCGGCCGCCAGACGAACGGCGTTGAAGGTCCCCAGCAGGTTGATCTCCACCACGCGCGCGAAGCGCTCGAGCGCAAGCGGCCCGTCCCTGCCGAGCGTCCGCTCGGCGGTGGCGATGCCGGCGCAGCAGACGAGCACGCGCAGCGGGCCCGCCTCCACCGCCGCTTCGACCGCCGCGCGAAGCGACTCCTCGCTCGTGACATCGGCCGGCACGAAGCGCGCCCGGCCGCCCAGCTCGGCCGCCAGCGCCTCGCCCGCCGCCTGGTTGAGATCGGCGATGACGACCGTGCCGCCGGCCGCTGCCAGCCGCCTGACGGTGGCCGCGCCGAGCCCGGATGCGCCGCCGGTGACCAGCGCGACGCTGCCCTCGATCTGCATGGCCAGCCTCCCTGACTCAGCTCGCGCGGCGTGTGCCGCAGCTCCCCCGCCATCGAGAAAGTTCCGCCCTTAACTGGCGCCGCGTCCGTCTCCGCTGCTGCGGAGGCGCGCCGCTATGATAGCTTCCAGGCGGTGAGCGAGCAAGAGGCGCTCGCGAACTACCCCTGAACCCAGCCCTAGCGCCTGTGAATCAGCGAGCCGGCCCGAAGGCCGGCCCGGCGATCTGCGTGCGTGTGCGGTCAGCCTACCTGCTGGGCTCGACCGGCGCGGCGTCGGCGGTGATGCCCTGCGGCAGCGCCTCGGCCACGATCGCGTTCCCATGCGCGTCGAACGTGAGCGCAGCAGGGCCGCCCGCCGGCGTCGGCGTAACAGCGTATGACCGGCCGATGATCTGCTGCTCGCCGGACCAGCGGCTGGGGACGCTCGGCTGGCGCAGCAGCGACAGGCCCACCCCGGCCAGCACGATCAGCGATACGGCGGCGACGATCAGCGCTTGTCTCAGGCGCCAGAGGCCGGGGCGGTAGCTGATGTAGGGCGGCTCGGGGTGCGGGATGAGCAGCTCGACGTGGCGCCGCTCGCGCTCGAAGGCGCGCTCGACGCGCGTGCGCTCACGCTCCAAGTCCAGGCCGAGGCCGAGCGGGTACGCTGACTCTGTCAGGTACTCGCTGGCCACGCGCGGGCGCGAGACCCTGGTGTATATGGGCCGAGGAGCCATTGGCGCTCTCCCCGTATCGTAAGCGGCACCACGAGTATACGCGAACATGTGTACGAAAGTCAATAGTCCTCGCACGTGTGTGAGGCACGATGCGTGCCACCGCGCGGGCGGAGCGGCAAGCGATGGTACAATAGCCCCGCTGTACAGACGTTTTGAGGCACCAGCAGGGTGCAGGCACGAGGAAGTGCGATGGCCTACGAGCAGATCCGCTTCGAGACCGACGGCCCGGTTGCGACGATCACGATCGCGCGCGAGCGGGTGCTCAACGCGCTAAACAGGGCGACGGTCGCCGAGATCCACCGGGCGCTGCAGGCGGTTGAGGAGGATGAGACGCTGCGGGCGGCGGTGCTCACCGGCGCCGGCGACCGGGCCTTCGCGGCCGGCGCGGACATCGGCGAGCTGCAGGCGCTGCCCTCGGCCGACGAGGCGCGGCGCTTCTGCGAGCGGACGCACGAGGTGGGGCTGTTCATCGGGCGCATGCGCAAGCCGGTGATCGCGGCGATCAACGGCTACGCGCTCGGCGGCGGGCTGGAGCTGGCGATGTGCTGCGACATCCGCATCGCCGCAGACACGGCCAGGCTCGGCCAGCCGGAGATCAACCTTGGGCTGATCCCCGGCTGGGGCGGCACGCAGCGCCTGCCGCGCCTGATCGGCCCGGCGGCGGCGCGGCTGCTGTGCCTCAGCGGCGAGCCGATCGACGCGCACGAGGCGCTGCGCCTCGGGCTGGTGGAGCGCGTGGTGCCGGCCGCGGAGCTGGCCGAGGCCGCCGCCACGCTCGCGCGCAAGCTGGCCGAGAAGGCCCCGCTGGCCCTCGCCGCGATCAAGCAGGCGATCAACCGCGGGCTCGACATGCCGCTGGCGGAGGGCTGCATGTACGAGGCGGCGCTGTTCGGCGCGCTGGCCGTCACCGAGGACGCCAAGGAGGGCACCGCGGCGTTCCTCGAGAAGCGGCGGGCGACGTGGAGCGGCCGCTGACTCCACGCACCGAGAACGAGATGATCTGTGTTCCGCTTGGCTTCGGCGGTGAGCTGGTCGAGGCCACGTTTCTCGCGCGCCCGAATCGCTTCCTGGTGGAGGCTGAGCTGGACGGCGCGGTTGTTCAGGCGCACCTGGCGGACCGCGGCCGCCTGAGGGAGACGCTGGTGCCGGGCGCGCGCCTGCTGCTGGCCCGGCGGCCGCCGGAGGGGCGGAAGACGTGCTTCCAGGCCGTCGCCGCGGTGGCCGATCGAGACCGGCTCGTGAGCCTGGACACGCACCTGCCGAACCGCCTGATCCTGGCGGCGCTGCGAGCCGGCGCGCTGCCGCACTTCGCGGGCTACACCTCGGTGCGCCCGGAGGCCAGGAGCGGCCACAGCCGCTTCGACTTCCTCCTGGAGGGGCCGGAGGGCCGCTGCGTGCTGGAGGTCAAGTCCGCCGGGTACGTGGCGGGCGGCGTGGCGCTGTTCCCCGACGCGCCGACCGGGCGCGGGCTACGGCATCTGGAGGAGCTTGGAGCGCTGGCGCAGGCCGGCCAGCGCGCCGCGGTGCTGTTCGCCGCGCAGGGGGACGCGCAGGCCGTGGCGATGAACACAGCGATCGACCCCGCCTTCGCCGCGGGCCTGGAGCGCGCGATGGCCGCAGGAGTCGAGGTGTACGCCTTCGCGTGCCCACTGAGCCGCGCGGGCATTATGCTCGGCGCCGAGATCCCCGTGCGCCGGGCGCTGGAGGATCAATGACGGCTCGCCAGGACGCCGACGCCTACAGCCGCCGCGAGCAGGTGAGCTGGTACTTCTACGACTGGGCGGCGTCGGCATTCTCCACCACCGTCGTCGCCGTGTTCCTCGGGCCGTACCTGACGAGCGTCACCCGCGAGGCCGCCGACGCGTCCGGGTTCGTCCACCCGCTCGGCATCGCGGTGCGCGCCGAGGCGTTCTTCCCCTACATGATCTCGCTCTCGGTGCTGCTGCAGGTCTTCCTCCTGCCGGTGCTGGGCGCGATCGCGGACTACTCGCACCGCAAGAAGCAGCTGTTCAGCATCTGCGCCTACCTCGGCGCGCTGGCGACGATCGGGCTGTACTTCCTCGAGGGCAACCGCTACCTGCTCGGCGGGACGCTCTTCCTGGTGGCGAACGTCGCCTTCGGCGCCTCGATGGTCTTCTACAACGCCTTCCTGCCGGAGATCGCCGGGCCCGACCAGCGCGACGCGGTCTCGTCGCGCGGCTGGGCGCTCGGCTATCTGGGCGGCGGGCTGCTGCTGGCGGCCAACCTGGTGCTGTTCCAGGGCGCCGAGTCCTTCGGGCTCACGAGCGGCGATGCGGTGCGGATCAGCCTCGTCTCGGCCGGTATGTGGTGGGCGATCTTCACGGTCATCCCGCTGCTGGGGCTCAGGCGCCGGGCGCCGGTGCGGCGGCTGCAGCCCGGCCAGCGGATGCTGACCATCGGCTTCCAGCAGCTGGCGGCGACGATCCGCGACGCGCGGCGCTACCCGCACACGCTCCTGTTCCTGGCGGCCTACCTGCTCTACAACGACGGCATCCAGACCGTGATCGGGCTGGCGTCGACCTTCGGCGCGGAGGAGCTGGGGCTGGAGCAGGGCACGCTGGTCTCGGCCATCCTGATGGTGCAGTTCGTGGCCTTTCTCGGCGCGCTCGCATTCGGCTGGCTGGCGCGCAGGGTCGGGACGCGGCGGGCGATCATGATCAGCCTGGTGATCTGGACCGCGGCCGTGACCTTCGGCTACGTGATGGCCCCCGGCGCCCCGGCGCAGTTCTACGCGCTGGCCGCGATGGTGGCGGTGGTGCTGGGCGGCAGCCAGGCGCTGAGCCGCTCGCTCTTCTCGCAGATGATCCCGCCGGGCAGCGAGGCCGAGTACTTCAGCCTGTACGAGGTGGGCGAGCGCGGCACGAGCTGGATCGGGCCGCTGCTGTTCGGGCTGGCGCTGCAGTACACCGGGAGCTACCGGGTGGCGATCATCTCGCTGATGGTCTTCTTCATCGCCGGCCTGCTGGTGCTGGCGCGCGTGGACGTGCGCCGGGCGATCGTCGAGGCGGGCAACACGCCGCCCGAGCGCGTATAATCTCCCGGTGAGCGAACGCGTGCCGCGCCGCTCGCCGGGTTCTGTTTTTAGTGGAGCTGCGACACTATGCCGTTCTCCTGGACGATCGAGCGCCAGGTCCACTACCCGCTGATCTCTGAGGTCGCGGTGGGGCCTGATGGCCGCGTCGTGCTCGTGGTGCGCGAGCCGCTCATGACCGACGACCGCAGCGAGTTCATCACGCAGCTGTACCTGGGCGCCCCGGGCGGCGAGCTGCGCCAGCTGACGTTCGGGGAGCACTCGGCGGAGGGCCCGTGCTGGTCGCCGGACGGGCGGTTCATCGCCTTCCGCTCGAACCGCTCGGGCCGCTGGAACCTGTATGCCATGCGCGCGGACGGCGGCGAGGCCTGGGCGCTCACCCGCTTCGAGAAAAGCGACGTCGGCGAGCTGCGCTGGTCGCCGGATGGCAAGAGCCTGGCCTTCCTGATGTGCGAGCCGCCCAGCGAGGCACTGGAGAAGGAGCGCAAGGCGCTGAACGACCCGCAGCGCTGGGGCGTGGACTTCGAGTTCCAGCACCTCTTCGTCGTGCCGTTCGCCGTCGGCCCGCGCAGCCTGCCGGAGCCGCGCCAGGTCACGCGCGGGCGCTACCACGTGGTGGCGTTCGAGTGGCTCGCCGCCGATGATGCGGGCGCACCCGCCTTCGCCGTCGCCTACCGCCCGACGCCGGTCGCTGACGACTGGCCGCAGACGCGCCTCGGGCTGGTGCGGCCGGGCGGCCCCGAGGGCGAGCCGCAGGCGCTCGGCGTGATCGCCGACTACTCCCCGCTGCTGTTCCGCTCGCCGGACGGCCGGAGCGTCGCCTGTGTGGTGGGCGAGCAGCCGGCGCGCTGGGCCTTCGCCGGCCGCGTGGTGGTCTTCCCGCTCGATGGCTCCGCGCCGCGCGCTCTGGCCGACCTGCCGGACTCGCAGCCGACCCTGCTGGGGTGGTCGCCGGACGGGCGCGAAGTCTACGCGTCGGAGTGGAGCGGGGTGGCGGCGCAGCTGTTCGCGCTCCCGGCCGACGGCGGGGCGCCGCGGCCGATCGGCCCCGCGCAGCCGATCAACGCCGCCGCGGCCACGGCCGGGCAGATCGCGGTCGTCACGGCGGACTTCCACCGGCCGAACCACGTCGTGCTGCTGGCGCCCGCCGGCCAGGGTGCGGAGCACGCGGCGGTAGCCGAGTGGCAGCCGCCGCTCCCGCCGGACTGGCCGCAGGCCCCGCTGCCGCGCGCCGAGGTGCTGCGCTGGCGCTCGGACGACGGCACGGAGATCGAGGGGATCCTCACCTACCCGCTGGAGTACGAGGAGGGCCGGCGCTACCCGCTGGTCGTCTCGGTGCACGGCGGGCCGATGGGCGCCTTCCAGCGCGGCTACCTGGGTTCGCCGGAGGGCTACTGCCACATCGCGGCGCTGGCCGAGCGCGGCTTCCTCACGCTGCGGCCCAACCCGCGCGGCTCGGGCGGGTACGGGCGCGCCTTCCGCTTCGCCAACGAGGGCGACTGGGGCGGCGGCGACTTTCGCGATATCATGGCTGGGGTGGACGAGCTGGTGGCGCGCGGCCTGGCCGACCCCGAGCGGCTCGGGATCATGGGCTGGAGCTACGGCGGCTACATGACCAGCTGGGCGATCACCCAGACCGACCGCTTCAAGGCGGCGTGTATCGGCGCGGCGATCACGAACCTGGTGAGCTTCAACGGCACGGCGGACATCCCGAGCTTCGTGCCGGACTACTTGGGCGGCGAGTACTGGGAGCGGCTTGCGCCCTACCTGGAGCGCTCGCCGCTGTTCCAGGCCGAGCGGGTGCGGACGCCGGCGCTGATCCAGCACGGCGCGGAGGATATCCGCGTGCCGCTCGGGCAGGGGCGCGAGCTGTACAACGCCCTGCGGCGGCGCGGCATCCCGGTGGAGCTGGTGATCTACCCGCGCCAGGGGCACAGCGTCGAGGAGCCGCGCCTGCTCATAGATCTGCGCCGGCGCAGCGTCGAGTGGCTCGTGCGCTGGCTCGGCGCCTCGGAGGCCGAGCCTCCGCGCTCGTGATTCTGCCCGGCGGTCGCCGCTGCGACGACGCGGGTGGTGTGGAGGGCCGCGGGCCCTTCGAGATCTTTTATTTCCCTTGCCGCTCGGCGGCGACTGTGTCGTCCGGGGCGGCAGAATGAGGGCGCCGGGGCGGCTTCGTTTCACCCCCTTCCGGGGAGCGGGGCTGCCGCGCGCGTCCTGTCAACGAGGAGAACAGCATGGACTTCACCGCCAACTACGACATGTTCCTCTCCGAGGAGCATGAGATCCTGCGCAAGACCGTGCGCGACTTCGCCGAGAAGGAGGTCGCGCCGCACATCCGCGAGTGGGACCGCAGCGGCGCGGCGGCCGAGGGGCCCGAGCGCCGGGACCACATCCGCCCGGTGCTGCGGCGCATGGGCGAGCTGGGGCTGCTGGGCATCTGCATCCCGGCCCGCTACGGCGGCGCGGGCATGGACTACCTCGCGCTCGCGGTGGTCTGCGAGGAGCTCGAGCGCGTCGACACGTTCCTGCGCGTCGTCCTGAGCGTCCACACCGGCCTCAACTCGCTGTCGCTGTTCCAGTGGGGCACCGAGGAGCAGAAGCAGCAGTACCTCGTGCCGCAGGCCTCCGGCGAGAAGATCGCCGCCTACTGCCTCACCGAGCCGGATAGCGGCACCGACGCCGGCGCGCTGCGCACCACCGCCCGGCGCGACGGCGACAGCTACATCCTCAACGGCGAGAAGACCTGGATCAGCCTGGCGGATATCGCCGACCACTTCCTGGTCTTCGCCAAGACCGACCCGTCCAAGGGCAACCGCGGCATCTCGTGCTTCATCGTCGAGCGCAGCATGCCGGGCGTCTCCAGCCACCCGATCCACGGCAAGCTCGGCGTTCGCGCCGGGAACACCGGCTCGGTCGTGCTGCAGGACGTGCGGGTGCCGGCCGCCAATCTGCTCGGCGAGGAGGGCGAGGGCTTCAAGATCGCCATGTCGGCGCTCGACAACGGCCGCTACACGGTGGCCGCCGGCGCGACCGGGCTGATCCAGGCCAGCCTGGAGGCGAGCATCCGCTACGCGAAGGAGCGGCATACCTTCGGCGTGCCGATCGCCGAGCACCAGCTCGTCAAGCGCATGATCTCGCACATGGTCCGCAAGCTGGACACCAGCCGCCTGCTGGTCTACCGCGCGGGCTGGATGAAGAACCGCGGCATCCGCAACACGCGCGAGACCACGCTCGCCAAGTGGCACGCGACGGTCAGCAGCTTCGAGGCGGCCGACGACGCGATCCAGATCCACGGCGCCTACGGCTACTCGGATGAGTACCCGGTCGAGCGCTACCTGCGCAACGCCCGCGGCGCGATCATCTACGAGGGCACCCGCGAGCTCCAGGAGCTGCTCCAGGCCGACTTCGCCCTCGGCAACCGCGAGAACCGGCCGCTGCGCAAGGAGCTGCCCGCCTACGACCCCGACGAGTGGGCGTGAGCCGGGAAGGGGCGCCTGTCTGAGCCCTCGCTGCCCCTGCGCGCAGCCCCGATCGGTTTGGGCGCGGTCCGCCCGTCCTCCTGATGGGCTGACGGGGTGATGTGGCGGGCCTGCGGCCCTCCACAGGCCCTTTCTCCGCCGGGAGGTTCTCGGAGGGTCACCGGCCCTCCGAGAACCTCCCTTGCCCCAGAGCGGCGGAAGAAGCCTTCCGGAGGAAGGGCGGGGCGGCTGCCGCGTTATCCCCGTGTGTTATAATGCGCTGTGTCATGAACGCTTCCCGGCGGCGGGTAGAAGGAGTCGCTAATGCATATCGTCGTCTGCATGAAGCAGGTCCCGCGCGACAATACGGTCAAGATCAACCCCGACCTCAGCATCGACGCCTCGGGCATCGAGCAGATCATGAACCTCTTCGATGAGTACGCCGTCGAGGAGGCGCTCCTGCTGAACGAGAAGCACGGCGGCAAGGTCACCGTGCTCTCGATCGGCCCCGAGGAGTGGAAGGAGCAGATCCGCCGCGCGCTGGCGATGGGCGCCACGGACTCGCTGCTGCTGAACGACCCACAGTTCGCGCAGCTCGATGCGATCGGCGCCGCCAAGGTGGCCGCCGCCGCGATCAACAAGCTCGGCGACGTGGACCTGGTGGTCTGCGGGCGCAACTCGACCGATGACGAGTCCGGCGCGTTCGGCCCGGCGCTCGCCCGGCTGCTCGGCTGGCCCCAGCTGACCTACGTCGGCAAGTTCGTCGAGGTCGGCGGCGGGAAGGTCGTCGCCGAGCGCCATCTCGAAGAGGTGATCGAGACGGTCGAGGCCACGCTCCCGGCGGTGGTCACCGTCGTGAAGGGCGCCAACGAGCCGCGCTACCCCTCGCTCCTGCGCATCCGCAAGGTCGCGAAGGCGGAGGTGCCGACCTGGAGCGCCGCGGACCTCGGGCTGGACGAGTCGGCGCTCGCCCCGGCGGTGTCGCTGGCCGGCCGCGTGCCGCCCCCTCCGCGCCCGCAGGGCGAGATGATCGAGGGCGCGAGCGCGGCCGAGAAGGTCAAGAATCTGGTGGACAAGCTCGTCCAGGCGCAGGTGATCTAGAAGAACTGCCACGCTGCTCGGTATGGCGTGTTCGGGCGCGGCGAAGCGGCCACGCCGAGACACACCATCGTAGCTGGCATCACGCCCTTCTCAAAGGAGCCATCAATGTCCAACGAGGTCTGGGTTCTGATAGAGCGGTCCTCCACGGGCGAGGGGCTGGCGCCGATCTCGCGCGAGCTGCTCGGCAAGGGCCGCGAGCTCGCCGGCGCCACCGGCGGCCCACTCGCCGCCCTCGTGCTCGCCGAGGGCGCTGCGGCGCTGGCCGAGCAGGCCTTCGCCTACGGCGCCGACAAGGCCTACGTCGTCGACAATCCGGCGCTCGGCCAGTACACGACCGACGCCTTCGTGGGCGCCGCCGCCGCCCTGGCGCGGAAGTACTCCCCGGCGCTGATCCTGACCGGCGCGAGCTTCCAGATGCGCGACTTCAGCGCCGCGCTGGCCGCCGAGATCGGCGCTGGGCTGGCGGTGGACGCCACGAGCGTCAGCGTCGAGGGCGAGGAGATCCGGGCGACGCGCGCCTCGCACGGCGGGAACGTCATCAACCAGCTGGTCATCGGCCGCACGCGCCCGGCGGTTGTGTCGGTGCGCAAGCAGAGCTTCCCCGAGGCCCAGCAGCAGCCCGGCCGCTCCGGCGAGATCGTCGCCGAGTCCATGCCGGACGTTCCGCTGCGCCAGCGGGTGGTCAGCGTCGCGCCGAAGCAGGGCGCGGTGAACCTGTCCGACGCCGCGGTGATCGTCTCCGGCGGCCGCGGGCTCGGCAGCGCCGAGAACTACTTCAAGCTGATCCCGCCGCTGGCCGAGGCGCTCGGCGGGGCCTACGGCGCCTCGCGCGCGGTCGTGGACGCCGGCTGGGTGCCGTACGAGCACCAGGTCGGCCAGACCGGCAAGACCGTCAGCCCCAAGCTGTACGTGGCCGTCGGCATCTCGGGCGCCATCCAGCACCTGGCGGGCATGCGCACCTCGCGCACGATCGTCGCGATCAACAAGGACCCCGACGCGCCGATCTTCCGCGTCGCCACCTACGGGGTCGTCGGGGATGCGAACGAGATCGTGCCGCTGCTGACCGAGGAGATCAAGCGGCGCGCCGGCTAGCCGTCTTCTTCGCGGGCGCCGGTGCGAAGCCGCCGGCGCCCAAACGACCCGGCGCACGATCGCCGCCCGTCTCGTATGCAGCACAGGCCGAGCAGCCTCTTTCGCTCCCCACAGCTCTCCAGCGCCGCTCTGACGCTGTGCCTGTGTGTGTTGGCGTTCGCCCTGCGGCCTACGGCGCTGACGGTGCCGCGCTTCTACCTGAGCGACTCGGGCGTCTTCTACGCTGTGTTCCACCGCATCGCGCAGGGCGAGCGGCTGTACGCGGATGTCTTCGACCACAAGGACCCGCTGTTCTATCTGTTCTACACCGCCGGCTACGCGCTGCTGGGCGACGCCGGGCCGATGGTGTGGGAGACGGCGCTGACGCTTGTCTCGCTCGGCCTGGCGGTGCTGATCTGCCGCCAGCTCGGGCTCGGCCTCTCCTCCACGGCGCTCGTGGCGCTGGGGTTCTTCGCCTTCTTCCTGCACCCGTACTCCTACCTCCCGGTCCACACCAACCACCAGGCGATCGCCCTCGCGCTCGGGGCGGCGGCGCTTGGCCTGGCGCGCCGCGATCTGCTCGCCGGGGTGCTCCTGGGCGCGATGGTGCTCACCAAGCTCACCTACGCGCTGTTCATCCCCAGCCTCGCGCTGCTCGCCCTCGCGTCGGCCGAGCGGCCGTTCGTGCAGCCATCGCTGGCCCGCCTGGCGCGCATCGCCGCCGGTGGCCTGCTGGCGGCCGCGGCCGGGCTGCTCGCCCTGCTCCTCAGCGGCTCCCTCTGGGCCTATCTCGACGTCATCCGGCTGAATGTACGCTACCAGGCCGAGTATGCGCAGATCCGCGCACTGTACTGGCCGTACACCCCGGGCAGCCCGCTCGACGTGCTGGCGGCGGACCTCTCGCCGGCGCTGCTCGCCGCGCACCTCGCTCTGCTGCTCGCCGGCGTCGCAGGCGCGCTGTGGCCCGCGGGTCGCGCCGCTGATGCGCCCGGCCGCGGGCGGATGCTGGCGCTGGCGCTCGGCGCGGCCCTTGCCATCGGGGCGGCCGCCTACCTGCTCGCTTCGAGCTACGCCTGGCCCCACTACTACCAGGCCGTGGCCCTCCCCACACTCCTCGCCGCCATCGCCGGCGTCGCGCCGCACCAGCGGCGGCTGGCGCGCCCGAAGCTCGCCCTGCCGCTGCTGGCGCTCTACGGCCTGCTCGCCGTCGCCTCCGGCGCCCTGAGCCCCGTGCCGTCGTACCTCGAGCTGCGCCGCCCGCAGCGCGCCGCCGAGGCCGATGAGCGGCAGCTACGACCGTGCATCGTCGAGCAGGCCGAGGCGGCGGGCGCCCGCACCTTCGCCACGCTCGGCAGCAACGACCCGGTGCAGGCCGCGCGCCTCGTGCCGCCGGGGCTGCGGCTGCAGTGCCGGTCGTTCTACCAGTTCCCCTGGTTCCACGGCGCCATCCTCGAAGAGCTGGCCGAATGCCTCGAAACGCAGCGGCCCGACCTTGTCTTCCAGCGCGCGTGGCACTTCCCGCTCGACGTCGAGGCGCGGCTGTCGGAAGTGCTCGCACGGGGCTACCAGCGGCACACAGGCTGCGGCCAGCTGGTGGTGTGGCGCCGGCGGTGAAGTGTCGCACACGCCGCGGTGAGTTATAATGGGCTGCGGGCTCTCACGCAGCTCGGTCGCTGTTTCTAGCTCGGTGCCGGCGCGAGCTGCCCTGCCACAGATTGCCAATCCGAATGGGAGGTGCAATGAGTACCGAGAAGAAGCGACGGATCGGTGTGCTCACCAGCGGCGGCGATGCGCCCGGCCTGAACGCAGTCATTCGCGCAGTGGTGAAGACTGCCGACAGCCGTGGCTACGAGGTACTGGGTATCGAGGAGGGCTTCGAAGGGCTGCTCGGCGAGCCGCGCTACCGGATACTCACACCGGCGGACGTGCGCGGCCTGCTGCCGCTGGGCGGCACGATCCTCGGGACCACCAACAAGGGGCACTTCGGCGGGCCGCGCATCGTCGGCGCCGAGGACGACCCCTACGTCGAGGCCTGTGAAAACATCAAGCGCCTCGGCCTGACCGGCCTGATCACGATCGGCGGCGAGGGCACGCAGACGATCGCGCTCGAGTTCTCCAAGCTCGGCGCGCCGGTGATCGGCGTCCCGAAGACGATCGACAACGACCTGCCGGGGACCGACCGCACCTTCGGCTTCGATACCGCCCTCCAGGTCGCGACCGACGCGATCGACCGGCTCCACACCACCGCCGCCAGCCACAACCGCATCATGGTCGTCGAGGTGATGGGGCGCCACGTCGGCTGGATCGCCCTGCACTCGGGCATCGCCGGCGGCGCAGACGTCATCCTCATCCCCGAGATCCCGTTCGACATCAACAAGGTCGCGGAGAAGGTGCTGGAGCGCGAGCGCCACGGCCACACCTTCTGCATCGTCGTCGTCGCCGAGGGGGCCATCCCGCGCGGCGGCACCGCGGTCTACGCCCAGGACGGGCGCCTGGGCGGCATCGGCCAGCTCGTGACCGACCAGCTGGCCGCGATCACCGGCAAGGAGGTGCGCTGCGTCGTGCTCGGGCACCTGCAGCGCGGCGGCGGCCCGACGCCCTACGACCGCATCCTCGCCACCCGCTACGGCGCGGCGGCGGTCAACGCCATTCACGACGGCATCACCGGCGAGATGGTGGCCCTGCGCGCCCAGGATATCATCACGGTCCCGCTCGAGGAGGCCACCGGCCATATCAAGACCGTGCGCCCGCACAGCGATCTGGTGCGCACCGCCCGCAGCCTCGGCATCGTGTTCGGCGACTAGCTCGATTGCAGATTGTAGATTGACCTGCGCTCTGCAATCTGCGTACGGGTGGAGCGCGCTCCGCCCCTTCGCAATTTACAATGGACCTGCTCTGGCTCGGCTACGATGGCCTCGCTGTGCCCTACGCGGATGTCGCCGCCGTGCTTCTCTACCAGCCGGCGCTCGATGCGCGCATCGTCCGCGCCTACGGCCATGTGCCGGCCGGAGTCCGCGCGGTGGTCGTGACCAGCGGCGAGCTGTACTGGCCCTCGCGCTGGGACGCCGAGTGGCTCCGCCGGCGCCTGGCCGACTGGCGTGCCCCCCGCCGACACCTGCCCGACTCACTCAACTGAACTGTGCCCCGATCGCTGACATTTCGATCTCGCCGCCGGCCGCCCGGCTGCCTATACTGAAACGAGCCGACACACGCGGCCGCCGCCGCGTGTGTCAGCAAACTGTAACCAGATTCACTGGTAGCCCCGCACGGTCAGGAGTACACTCATGCAGGCGGTTGTCTGCGCCATCTCACGTGAGGTCGACATCTACGTCGCCTTACGAAGAGCAAGCGATCTCGCCGCGTCGCTCGGCTTCGGCGATATCGATCGCAGCAAGATCGAGATTGCCGTCCTCGAGCTCACCCGCAACATCCTGGCGCACGCCGGCGCGGGCGAGCTGCAGATTGAGCAGATCGCTCACGAAGGACGCACCGGGATCGCCATCGAGGCGCGCGACCGCGGCCCGGGCATCGCCGACATCGAGTTGGCGATGCGCGATGGGTACAGCACCGCCAGCTCGCTTGGCGCCGGGCTCCCCGGCGTGCAGCGGCTGATGGACTCGTTCGAGATCGAGTCGACGGTCGGCGCCGGGACGCGGGTCCGGGCGATCAAGTGGCTGCCGGGCCGCAGCGCCCCGGGTGTGCCGAAGGGGCGGTGGCCATGAGCGTACGCTGGGGCGCCGTCTGCCGGCCAAAGCAGGGCCAGGAGATCTCGGGCGACACCTATGTCCTGGCCAATCCGGGCGACGGCCAGGTGCTGGCAGCAGTGATCGATGGGCTGGGCGGCGGCGCAGAGGCCGCCCGTGCCGCGCGGACCGCCGAGGCGCTGTTCCGCGAGCACGCTCACTACCCGCTGCAGGATCTCATCCGCCAGTCGCACGCCGCGCTGCATACGACTCGCGGGGCCGTCGCCGGGCTGCTACGGCTGGAGACCGCCGGGAGCGCAGCCTCGTTCGTCGGTGTCGGGAATATCGGCGTCCACGTCTACAGCCGCCGGCCGATCAAGCCGATCTCCAAGAACGGCATCCTCGGCTACCGCCTGCCGAACCTGCTCGAGCTTCGCTACACCTATGACCCGGGCGACGTCTTCGTACTCTATAGCGATGGCGTCTCCGGCCAGTTCGCTCGGGATACGCAGATAGACTTAGCTATGGAGCCGCAGCAGATCGCGGATCTCATCCTCGAGCGCTACGGCAAACACAGCGACGACGCGACCGTTCTGGTTGTGAAGACTTCCGCACTATGAGTACACTGCTGGCGCGCTGGCTTACCGAACACCGCGACCTCCTCCTGCCGCGCTGGATCGCCGCCCTCGAGCGGAAGCTTGCCGTCGTCACGCACACAGATGCCTCCAACGGCCACCACGCCGACCAGCCCGCGATCGTTCACCACCCCGACGAGCGCCGCGTTCTGCTCGGCTCGATCTACTCCGGCCTGATCGCCGCGGCGTCCGGAGACTTCCGCGAGCTTGACGAGTGCCTGCGGCTGCTTCGCGCGCTGCGCACCACCCCCGGCGAGGACGAGCTGCCCCACCAGCTCGCGCTGGTCTGCGAGCTGCGCCGCGCGGCGATCGAGCTGCTCTACGCGCCCGACAGCAATGTGGACGACGCCGACCGCGGCGCGCTGGTGCTCGCGCTCGAAGACCTGCTCGAGCACGTCACCGTCACCTCGGCCGCGTACTGGGTGTCGGCGGCGCAGGCCGTCGCGGACGAGCTGCAGGAGACCAAGCTGCTGGTCGAGAGCCTGTACCGCGAGGCCGAGGTCAGCGACCGCACCACCCTGCACGTCTCCAAGCTCAACGAGATCACCCAGGGGCTCACCGCGAGCCTCAACCAGGCCCAGCAGCTCGAGGTGCTGGGCGAGCAGCTGCAGCAGGTGCTGGACATCGCCTCGCTGGCGATCTGGCTCTACGACGAAGCGCAGGGGGTGCTGGCGCTCGCCCGGCGCTGGGACGACGGCCAGGCCAGCTCGGAGCCGGGGGCGCTGCTGAAGCCCGAGGAGGACGGCGAGACGGACCTGGTCGCGCGGGCGTTTCGCGGGGGCAGCATGGTGCTGGACCCGGCGCCGGACCCGGCCGGCCAGGGGAGCTGGTACCGCCCGCCGTGCGCGGTGCTGGCCGTGCCGCTGGTCGCCCAGCGGGGCGTCACCGGCGTGATCGTGCTGCAGCACCCGACGGCCGAGCAGCTGATGGACCGCGCCGAGCACGAGTTCCTGCGCTCGGCGGCGAGCCAGACGGCGATCGCGCTGGAGAACGCCCGGCTCTACGAGGAGGTGCGCAGCTTCAACGCGGTGCTGGAGCAGCGCATCGCCGAGCGCACCCGCGAGCTGCAGCTCGAGCGCGACATGCTCGAGACGCTCAACACGATCGCCCTCGAGATCAGCTCGACGCTCGACGAGCGCCTGCTGATGGAGAGCTCGCTGGCCGCGCTGGCCAGGCTGGTCGGCGTCCAGCACGGCTCGATCATGCTGGTGGAGCCGGAGACCGAGCACCTGGTGGACCGCGCGGTGCTCGGCGAGGACAAGGATGTTGGCTACACGCGCTTCCCGATCGGCCGCGGGATCGTCGGCTGGGTCGCGCAGCACCGCAAGCCCGCGCTCGTGCCGGACGTGAGCAAGGACGAGCGCTGGGTGCCGCCGCAGGACGACGGCGAGCACAAGCGCGAGGGCTCGATGATCTGCGTGCCGCTGATCGCCCATCACGAGGTCCAAGGCGTGCTGGTGCTCTCGCACGACGAGCCGAACTACTTCCGCGACGAGCACCTGCGGCTGCTCACCGCCTCGGCCAACCAGATCGCGATCGGCATCCACAACGCCCAGATCTACAAAGAGGTCGAGCAGCAGCTCATGCACCGCTACGAGATGCAGCGGCGCCAGGAGGAGGCCGCCAGCCAGAGCGCGGCCATCCTGCAGAGCCTCTCGGACGGCGTGATCGTCTGCGACGCCTCGGGCAGCGTGCTCTCGGCCAACCTGGCCGCCGAGCGCATCCTGGAGCGCCCGATCGAGGAGCTCGTGACCTGGCACCTGCCCGAGCTGCTCAGGCGCATGCTCGGCCGCCGCGCCGAAGAGATCCCGGTGGAGGACCTGCTCGCGAGCCCGCTGGACGCCGCCGAGTCGCCGCGCACGATCTCCGGCACCTTCCAGATCAGCCGGCGCATGGTGAGCGTCACGCTCGACCCGGTGCTCTCGACGAAGGGCGAGCTGATGGGCGCGGTGGCGGTGTTCCGCGACATCACCCGTGAGGTCGAGTCCGACCGGCTGAAGACCGAGTTCATCGGCACCGTCTCGCACGAGCTGCGCACGCCGATGGCGGCGATCAAGGGCTTCACCCAGCTGCTGGCTATGGGCAGCCTGGGCGCGCTCAACGACACTCAGAAGGAGTTCCTGGGGATCATCCAGGACAACGCCGAGCGCATGATCGCCATCATCAACGACCTGCTGGACATCACCAAGATCGAGAGCGGCAGCATCGAGCTGGACATGCGCCCGCTGCACATGGCCGAGTCGCTGAGCGGGGTGCTGCGGGAGCTGCAGCCGAAGATCCAGGAGCGCGAGCAGGAGCTGACGGTGGGCATCCCGCCCGGGCTGCCACTCGTGCGCGCCGACGCGACGCGCTTCAACCAGATCCTGCTGAACCTGATCTCGAACGCCGTGAAGTACACGCCGCGCGGCGGGAAGCTGGCGGTGGAGGCGCGCGAGACGACGGAGGAGGCGGTGCCGGAGGCGCTGCGCGAGGGGCTGCGGCCGGGCCGCTACGTGCAGATCGACGTGCGCGATACCGGCGTGGGCATCGCCGAGGACGAGCTGGATCGGATCTTCGAGCGCTTCTACCGCACCGAGAACCCGCTCAAGGTCGAGGCGGGCGGCACAGGGCTCGGGCTGGCGCTGGTGCGGCCGCTGGTGCGGCTGTTCGGCGGGCGCATCTGGGTCCAGAGCCGGCTCGGCGAGGGCAGCACCTTCAGCTTCGTGATACCGGCGATGTAGGGGCGCCGCACGGCGCCCCTACATCGCCAGCCCCTCCTACCGCGTATCGGACCGCAGGTCGAGGTACGCGCACTCCTCGGGCGTGAGCCGGTGCTCGGCCGCCTCCATGTTGGCCCGGAACTCATCGGCCGTCTGGCAGCCGACCAGCGCGAAGATGTTGAGCGGCTGGCTCATCACGTAGGCCAGCGCGATCTGCGGGATGGTCATGCCCTTCTCCTCGGCCAGCTCCTGCACCCGGTCCAGCCGCTTGAAGTTCTCCTCGCCGGCGTACGAGTGGACCGCCAGCTTGTCCAGGTAGCTCTCGAAGGTGTGCAGGTTATCGCGCCGCAGCCGCCCGGAGAAGAAGCCGCCGGCCAGGCTAGACCAGGTGAAGAGCGGCATCTGGGTCTCGCGGTAGAAGGCGCGCGCCGCCTCGCCCTTCGGCCCGCTGATGCTGATGCACCCCTCCCACGGCTCGCGGTACTGCTCGGCGAGGCTGAAGTTCGGGCTGGAGGCGACGAACGGCGTCAGCCCGTGCTCGGCCGCGTAGGCGTTGGCCTCCTTGATGCGCTCCACGCTCCAGTTCGAGCCGCCGAAGGCGCGGATGCGCCCGGCCCTGAGGTGCTCGTTGAGCGTCTCGACGATCGGCCCCACCGGGACGCTCGGGTCGTCGCGGTGCAGGAGGTACAGGTCGATGTAGTCGAACTTGAAGCGCGCCAGGCTGTCGTAGATGTCGGCCGTGATGTCCCAGGGCGTGACGCGCTTGCGGTCCTGGCTGTGGTGGGCGCCCTTGCCGATGATGACGACCTGCTCGCGCACGCCGCGGCTGTTCACCCACTTGCCCATCGTGCGCTCGTTGTCGCCGTTGCCGTAGACGTGTGCGGTGTCGAACGTGTTGCAGCCCAGCTCGAAGATCTCGTCGAGCAGGCGGAAGCTGCCCTCGAGGTCCTTCGAGTTGATCATGATCGACCCCTCGACGAGGCGCGAGATCGGCTTCTCGATGCCGGGGACGTTGCCGTACTGCATTGCCGTGCTCCTTTGCTGTGTCGGGGCGCGCCGCGCCCTGCCGTTCTTCCCTGAGATGAGTTCCTGCGCCGGCGCTCCGCCCTGCGCGTGTGGCGGGGCCGGCCCGCGCTATCCCCGTGGCGTAGCGGCTCTGCGCCGCTACTCCATCGGATACCTCAGACCCCAGCTCTCGCGGATGCGGTCCAGCGTCCGCATGATCGCGAGCGTCTCGTCGAGCGGCAAGATGTCGCTCTCGGTGCGCCCCTCGCGCAGGCAGCGCATCACCTCAGCCGCCTCGAACTGATAGCCGTTGCCGGTGAAGGGCAGCTCGATCACCTCTTCGTCGCCGCCCTGGCGCACCAGCGACATCTTCGTCGGGCGCCAGGAGGGCCGGTGGATGCGGATCCAGCCGTCCGTCCCCAGGATGGTCGACTCGAGCGGGGTGTTGGTGCGCACCGCGGTCCAGATCACCGCCAGGCGCCCGCCGCCGTAGCCGAGCACCGCCGCCGACTGCTCGTCCACACCGGTCTCGCCGAGGTGCGCCAGCCCCGAGACGCGCTCGGGCTCGCCGAGCACCATCGAGGCCAGCGACACCGGGTAGACGCCGACGTCGAGCAGCGCGCCGCCGCCCAGCGCCGGGTCGAACAGCCGCCCCTTCGGGTTGAAGCTGGTGCGAAACCCGAAGTCCGACGTCACCATGCGCGGCTCGCCGATCGCGCCGGCGGCCAGCAGCTCGCGCACGCGGCCCATGAGCGGCAGGAAGCGCGTCCACATCGCCTCCATCAGGAAGAGGCCGCGCTCGCGCGCCACGGCGATCATCTCGGCCGCCTGGCGCGCGTTGATCGCGAACGGCTTCTCGCACAGCACCGCCTTGCCGGCGCGCAGGCACCTGATGGTCTCCTCGGCGTGGGACGAGTGCGGCGTCGCGATGTAGACGGCGTCCACCTCCGGGTCTTCGGCGAGCGCCGCGTAGCTGGCGTGCCGCCGGAGCACGCCGTACTTGTCGCCGAAGGCGTCGGCGGTCTCCTGGGCGCGCGAGCCCACCGCCACCAGCCGGGCGTCGGGCAGCTCGCGCAGCCCTTCGGCGAACACGCCGGCGATCCGGCCCGTGCCGAGGATCCCCCAGCGAATAACATGTGCTGTCATTGGATTCAATCCTTGTTTGGTATGACGTACGCGGGCGGGAGGCGGCTCTGGCGGGCCAGCGGCCTTTCTTCTTGCGGGCGAGGGCGGGTGGCGCGACCGCTCAGCTTCTGTTGTGCGCGCGCTGCGGCCTACGAGCGCGGCAGCTCCACCGACAGGTCGAAGGTTGCCACGTGCTCCTTGCCGCCGGTGCGCGCGTGGACGGCGATGAGCCAGTCGCCCTCCATCGAGTAGACCGTGCGCACCCGGTAGCGCCCGTCTCCGAGCGGATCGGCGATCGGCTGGTTGGTGCCCATGGTCATCCCCGGCATGCTCAGGTCCAGGTAGACGCTCGCGCCGTCCACCGGGTTGCCCTGGGCGTCGGTCAGCGTGACGATCAGATCGTAGTCCTGCAGTGCGACGACCTGCTGCGGCTGCTCGACTGCGATCGTCAGGCCGTCGACGGTCTGGCTTCGGGTGAGGGTCTCTGGCCGCCCAGCGCCGCAGGCGGCGATCAGGAGCGCGGCGAGCAGGAGGCTGATAGTCCGGCACATGGAAATGTCAGGCTTGCAGGTGAAGCGGTCCCGGAGCCGCGGCGCGCTGCCGGGCGCGTGTGATCCGGGCGGGCGCGCCGAAGCCCTATGATACCACCGAACGCTCACTGCGGCACCATGTCGCCCTCGCCGCCCGGCTGAGCGGCGGCCGCCTCCCGGTCGAGCGGGTAGCGCAGCGAGACCAGGAAGCCGACCAGGATGTGCTCCAGATTCAGCAGCAGGAACAGGGCGGAGAGGCTGAGCGCCAGCTCGGGCGCGTGGCCGTAGCGGGCGAGCAGCGCCACCAGCACCACGTCGCGCACGCCGATGCCGGCGAAGCTGATCGGCAGCGTCTGCAGGATGGCGATCAGCGCCGTGGAGCCGACCACGTCGAGCAGCGACACGTCGTATAGGCTGAGCGACGCGTAGAGCAGCCAGATGCGCACCATCGTCGACGTCGCCGAGAGCGCCGAGGCGAACAGCAGCAGCGCGAGCGGGCCGGCGCGCAGGCTCAGCCCGGCGAGCTGGGAGCGGATCCGCTCAGCGGCGGGCCGGGCGCGCCTGGGGAGCAGCGGCGTGAGCCGGGCGAACAGCCACTCGCGCGGGCCGCGGGCCATGAGCGCCGGCGTGAGCACGACGATCAGCGCCGCGAAGCCGAACGTCGCGGCGCGCACAGCGTCGCGCGTCTCGGGGGGGAACACGTCGACGAAGACGACCAGCCCGAGCACCGCCAGGGGCGCCATCACCAGGAAGTCGAACAGCCGGTCGAGCACGATGCTGAACAGCGACGGCCCGAGCGGGAGCCCGCGCTGGCGCAGGTACCAGCCCTTCACGAAGTCGCCGGACTGCCCCGGCGTGACGCCGCCGGCGAACAGCCCGATGTTGTAGAGCGCGAACAGGTAGCCGTAGGGCGGCGGCTGGAGCCCTTGCTCGCGCATGATCAGCTGCCAGCGCCAGGTCTTGATGCCGATGAACACGACGAACAGCGCGAGCGAGAGCGCCAGCGGCCACGGGTTGAGCGACGCGATCGCCCGCCCGATCGCCCCCAGGTCGCTTCGCCAGAGGAAGAAAGCCAGCAGCGCCGGTCCGATCAGCCGGATGAGCCAGCGGGTGTACCTGTTCATTCGCTCTTCGTCACACGTTGCACGCCGCGCGTCCGGCGCGCGTGCTACCGATCATCGAACTCTCGCTCGCTGCGCTGGAACCTGAGGCTGGCGATCTGCTCGGCGAGCAGCCCGAACATGAACACCACGATCCCGCCGACGAACAGCGCCGCAGTCGCGTTCGGGATCTTGAGCCAGACGCCGCTGAGCGCCACGCTGGCGATGTAGGCCAGCAGGCTGAGCGCGAACATCGCCAGCGCGGCCGGGAAGTACACCCGCAGCGGCGCGAACAGCGAGACCATGCGCAGCATGAGCAGGATGTTGCGCACGCCGTTCTTGAACAGCTTCTGCGTGCTGCGGCCGCCCTGGCGCTTGCGCATCGTGACCGGCTCGAAGCGGATGTGGTAGCCGGCCTTGGCGAGCGCCATCGCGCTGGTGTTCGGCCAGCCGAAGCTGTTCGGCAGCAGGTGCAGGAACTCGAGCATCACAGCGCGCTTGAAGGCGCGGTAGCCGGAGGTCAGGTCGAGCATCGGCGCGCCCACCAGGTAGCTGCCGAGGGCGTTCATCGCGCCGTTGCCCAGCCAGCGCACGGCGTTCTCCTGGCTCTCGCGGCTCACGCGGGTGGCGATGACCATGTCGTACGGCCCGATGAAGCTCAGCAGCCGCGGCAGGTCCGCCGGGTCGTGCTGGCCGTCGGCGTCCATCACCACCACCACCTCGCCGCTTGCGGCGCGCACGCCGGTCTTCACCCCGGCGCCGTTGCCGACGTTGTAGGGGCGGGTGATCACGCGCGCGCCGGCCGCCGCCGCCTGCGCCGAGGTGTCGTCCGACGAGGCGTCGTCCACGACGATGATCTCGGCCTCCGGGAGCTGCTCCCGCACCGCGCGCACGATCCCTCCCACGCGCGGGCCCTCGTTGAAGGCCGGGATCACGACGCTGATGGTGAACGGCCAGCTGTGCGCGGCGGCCGGCGCCGGCTGAGGGGCGGTCGCCTCCTGCTCAAGTATTTCTGTTTTCATCGCATCCAGTCGCACGTGCGGCGCCGTCGTGTCGGCTGCTCCCTGGCATACGGCGCGCCGGGAGCATGCCTAGATCAGCGCCAGCAGCTCATCGTAGGACTGCGCCACCGGGAACTGCGGGAACTCGGCGGCGACGTTCGCCGGCGGGCGGAACAGCACCCCCTGGTCCGCCGCGGCGAGCATGCCCGTGTCGTTGTACGAGTCGCCCACCGCCACCGTCCGGAAGCCGAGCCCGCGCAGGGCGCGCACCGCCGCGGTCTTGCTGTCCGGCAGGCGCAGGCGGTAGCCGCTGATCGACCCGTCCGCGTCGGTCTCCAGCGTGTGGCAGAAGAGCGTCGGCTGGCCCAACTTTACCATGAGCGGCGCGGCGAACTCGTAGAAGGTGTCTGACAGGATGATGAGCTGCGCGCGCGCGCGCGCCTGCTGGACGAACTCCGCCGCGCCCGGCAGCGGCTCGATCGAGGCGATCACGCGCTGGATGTCCGCCAGGCGCAGGCCGTGCTCGCGCAGGATCGCGATCCGCCCGCGCATCAGCTCGTCGTAGTCTGGGATGTCGCGCGTGGTGAGGCGCAGCCGCTCGATGCCGGTGCGCTCGGCCACCGCGATCCAGATCTCGGGCGTGAGCACGCCCTCCATGTCGCTTGCAAGGATGGTTGGGTGTGTCACGGCTCTCCCTTCTCTCCGTGTCCTCCGTGCCCTCAGCAGATCGTCTCTCCGTGCCCCCCGTGCCCTCCGTGGATCATCGTACGGCCACCTCGGACACCATCAGGCTCAGGGCGCGGGAGTCGGTGCTGCCCGGGTGCTCCAGGGCCGGGACGAACGTCGGCGCCCGCAGCCGCACCTCGATCTGCTGCCGGCCCGCGAGCTCGAGCGGCACGGGGATGCGGTACACGCGCCACTCGCCGCCGGCGACGGGCAGCTGCCACGCCGGCCCGTCCCCCACCTGCACCGTGAGCGGCGTCAGCCCTTCGCGCCCGCTGGTTAGCCGCAGCTCCACCGCCGCGCCCGGCTCGATCGGCTCGGGGAGCGGCAGCACCACGCGGCCCGCGCCGGTCAGCCAGCGGAAGGAGCGCGTCGCGTCGCGCTCGCCCGCCGAGAACCCCTCGATGTAGCCGATGTCCAGCCCGCTGCCGAGCCCGACGCGGTCGGCGGGCGGCGGGCGGAGCCAGCTGAGCGCCCAGCGCTGGACATCCTCGCCGGCGATCGCCTCGATTCGCGTGATCACCGCGCTGGCGGTCGCCTCGTCGCCCCGGTCGCGGGCGATGGCGCCGAACACCAGCTCGGTGCGCCGCGAGCTGTTGCGGTCGAGCGCCGCCGCCGCCTCCTCGTGCCGGCCCTGCGCCGCGAGCGCCAGCGCCAGGCGCACCTGCGCGTCGACGAACGCCGGCTGCGCGTCGAGCGCGGCCCGGTACGCCTGCTCGGCGGCCGCGTAGTTCCCCTCGGCGTACGCCCGGTCGCCCTGGGCCATCGCCCGCTCGCGCGCCGCGCCGGCCGCGATGATCGCCGGGTAGTCCCGGTAGGTCACGAGCAGGGCGACGAACGCCACGACTAAGGCAAAAGGCAAAAGGTACAAGGCAAAAGAGGCACTTCCTTTTGCCTTTTGCCTTTTACCTTTTACATTCGCCAGCGTTCCCGCGCCGTACAGCGCGAGCAGCGTCCAGAGCGGCAGCAGGTAGCGCGGCTCGACGTGGAAGATCAGCACGGTGAGCAGCGAGTAGCCGATCCAGGCCAGGAAGAAGAGCCGGTTGTGCAGCCCTTCGCGCAGCGCGCCCGCCAGCCCCCACAGCCCGGCCCCCGTCGCGACCAGCCACATGGCGTCGCCGATCAGCCCGATCGCCGCGGTCTCGCTCAGCGGCCGGGTGAAGAAGCTCTGCTTGACGTAATAGTCCTCGATGTACTGCGCCTTCCAGATATGGCGGAAGGTGGACCACATCGGCCGGAAGGGCCGCAGCGGGTCGGCCGCCAGGATCTCGCGCGCCCGCTCCAGCGCGTATAGGTGCCGGTCGGCCTGCGGGAGCCGCCGCAGCGTCTCGATGTTCTCGACGCGCTTGCTCACGCTGTCGAGGTCCAGCCACAGGTTGATCTGCCCCAGCGTGTCCACCGGGATGAAGCGCTGGTACACCAGGTAGTTGCGCAGCGTCCACGGGCCGACCACGGCGAGGCAGCAGGCGACGACGACCGCGCAGGCGCGGAGGGTCGCGGGCCAGGAGCGCTCACGGGCGCCGCCCTCAGTCCTCGCTGCTTGGCTCTTGGCCCCCAGCTGCCGCAGCACCAGCCAGCCCACCACGAAGGCCAGCGAGTACAGCGCGGGGGAGCGGGTGAGCGCCGCGAGGCCGAGCGCCAGGCCGGACAGCGCCAGGTCGCGCAGCCGCCCGGAGCTGTCGAAGCGCAGCAGCAGCCAGAGATGCGTCAGGAACAGGAACAGGTAGAGCAGCTCGCTGAACAGCACGCTCGCCGCCTCGATGAACGGGAACCACAGCGCCAGGAAGGCGGCGAAGATCAAGCCGGCCCGCTCGCTCGCGAACAGCCGCCGCGCGGCCCCGTAGCCGGCGAGCACCGTGAGCGCCGCGACCCCGGTCTGGGCCAGCTGCACCAGCAGCACGCCCAGCTGCGGCTGCCCGAGCGCCAGCGCCACCCGCAGCCACGCGGCGAAGAAGAAGACGTGCAGCGGCGGCCGGATGAGCCACGCGTCGTCGATGTACTGCCCGGTCACCGCCAGCCGCAGCGCGCGCTGGTAGTAGTCGCCGTCGTCCGCGTTCGAGAAGCGCGGGTCGAGCGGCGTGAAGCTGATCAGCCACAGCCGCAGCGCGATCCCGGCGACCACCAGCAGCGCGAGCGCCACGTGGCCGGTGAGCGCGGAGCGGCCGGCGAGCGCTGACGTGAGCCGGGTGAGGCGCGGCTGCGCCAGGCGTGCAGCCGAGATCGGCAGGCGGAGGTCGAGTCGCTTCATCAGTTCAGCCGCACGAGGGTGTAGCGCCCCGCCGCACCGAGCGCCTCTCCGGCGCCCGGCGGCGGCCCGAGCTCAGCGGACCACAGCAGGTACTGCGCGCCGCTCGCCCGCAGGCTCTCCGGGTCGTCGCCCGCCGGCTCGGGCAGCACAAGATGGGCGATCGCCGAGTACTTCGCCAGGGCCAGCCCGGCCTCATCGCCCCGCGCGGCTCGTATCACCAGCCGCTCGCCCGGCCGCAGCGTGGCCTGCACCAGCTGCGCGGCGGCGAGCGCCTCGGCCGGCTGCCCCGGGGTCTCCGCGTCCGGCTGCGGGCGGACGACGTAGGTCACGCCGCTCGCGAAGCCGCCCCACAGCAGCGCGCCCGCCAGCATCACCGCCAGCGCCAGCGGCCTCGACCGCTCCCGCGCCGAGCGCTCGATCAGCCACACGCACGCCCAGGCGGCCGCGATCGCGTAGACCGGCGCAAGCGGCAGGAAGAAGCGCGGCAGCGTCAGCCCGACCGCGATCGCCGCGACGTACAGCAGGACGAACAGCACGAGGAAGGAAGCGAAGGGGCGATCCGCCCCGTCCGCGCCGGCCGCTGGCCGCCTGACGCTCCGGACCAGCCAGCCGATCATCCCCGCCACCGCCAGCCAGTTGGCCGGGAAGCCCAGCAGCCGCAGCTGTATGGCGCGCCCGAACTCGCCTGTGTCCTCCGCCCCGGTGCCGAAGAAGGCGCGCACGTTCGCCCACCAGCTTGCCGCCAGCCGCCCCGGGTCCTGGAGCGCCACCGCGGCGAACGAGATGTCGTCCTGCTGCTCGCCCCAGCGGCCCCAGTCCCCGTCGCCGTAGACCGCCAGCCAGACGTTCTTCGCGTGCAGGCTGTAGAGCGGCTGGCCGGTATCGCGCAGGTTGACGATCACCTGGGGGAGGATGGCGAGCGCGAACGCGAGGGTGAAGACCGCGAGCCGCCTGCGGGCCGCGGGGTCCAGGCTGGCCGCGGCCGAGCGCAGCAGGCCGAGGAGACGCTCGCCGGGCCCGGCCGGCGGCGCCGGGGCGCCTTCGACTCTCACCCGCTGGCCCCCGGCCGCCAGCGCCGCCCACCCGAGCGGCAGCAGCAGCACGCCGGGGTGGCGCACGAGAAACGCGGCCCCGCCCGCCAGGCCCGCGGCGGCGCACAGCGCGATCGGCAGCCGGTTCGGCGTCCCTTCCTGGCCGCCCGCGCGACGAGCCGCCAGAAGGAGCGCCAGCGTCAGGGCGCACAGGGCCGCGAACGGCATGTCGCTGCCGACGTAGAGCGCGTACTGGACGACGAAGGGGCTCAGGGCCAGGGCGGCGAGCGCGATCAGCGCCGCGCCGCGGCCGAGCAGCGAGCGCGCCAGCCACCAGGTCGCCGCCAGCATGAGCGCCCCGCTGAGCGCCGCGAGCGCCCGCGCGGCGAGAAACGGGTTGCCCTGCGCCAGCGGCGTGGCCAGCCACAGCAGCAGCGGATAGCCGAGGTTGTAGAAGCCGTCGGCCCGGAACACCTCAGCGGCGTCGAAGGCGCGCGTCGCGAACACGCGGAAGTCCTTCTCGACGCCCGGGATCGAGAGCGTGAGGTGCTGCCCGGCCGCCACCAGCACTGCGGCGGTCCACACCCCGATGCCGCCCGCCGCGGCGGCATCCGGCAGCCACGGCGCGCGCCGCGCCACAGCCGGCGCGTATCGCAGCGCCAGCAGCCCCGCCAGCACCAGGCAGATCGCCTGCGGGAGCCGGCGCAGCGGGTAGGGGTAGGGCAGCTGGAAGCGGTAGAGCGCCAGGTACGCGAGGCACATCGCCAGCAGCCCCAGCACGAGCGCCCGCCGGCTGACGAGGGCCGCCGGCCTCCCGTCCGGGGGCGTCTGCCCGCCGGGCGCCCGACGCAGCAGCGCGTAGAGCATGCCGCCGGCCAGGGCGGCGTAGGCCAGCTGCGCCGGGTAGGGCGCGATCGGCGGCGGCCCGGCGGAGTACGTCGCGCTATCCAGCAGCACGCCGACCTGCCGGGCATCGTCGGCGCTGAGGCGCGCGGTGTCGGTGCGGATCTCGAGCACCACGTCGCTCGGCCTGAGCGCGCCCCCGGCGATCGCGAAGGTGTGCTCCTGCCACTCCTGGCCGGCCTGGAAGCTTGCGAGCTCGGTTCCGCTGCTCGATACGCGCACCGTCGGCGCGGGCCCGTCTGCGCGCCACCCCCGCAGCCGCAGCGTCACGCGCGCCGGGAAGCCGAGCTGTGGGAACACCAGGTACGAGATGTCGCGCGTCCAGCGCGCGGCGCCGTCCGATCCGGCCAGGTACGGCCGGCCGCCCGGCTGATCCGCCCGCTCGGGGTCGTAGAAGCCCTGGACGTAGGCGGAGTCGTACCCGCCGACGTTCACCAGGTGAGTCGCGGGGAGCTGCGTGCACAGCGCGATCAGCAGCGCGGCCAGGAGCGCCGCGGCCACGGCGCCGGCCGCCGTGGAGCCGCCAATGCGCGCGGAACGCCAGGAGTGCTCGGTCGAGGCAGCCCTGGCGCTCCGGGTGTCGTGGCGCGTATGTGACTCAGCGGTCAGATCGCCTTTCATCCCTTGCCTTTGCGCTCTCCGCGCGAGTCTAGCACACTTCCGCGCTTCCGGCAAAGCTGCGCGGCGGACGCGTGCCGTATTTCGCTGCGCGGCTGGGCCCGCCGGCCATGAGAAATCGTGTACAATAGGCGCGGCTGGCATGGAAGATCGGCATCGCACTACACAAATGCTTCAGGAGGATCATTGGCTATGCGGATCGGTATTCTGACGGGCGGCGGTGACGTTCCGGGGCTGAACCCGTGCATCAAGGCGGTCGTCAACCGCTGCGCCGATGCCGGTATCGAGGTTATCGGCATCCGCCGCGGCTGGGGCGGCCTGCTGAACTACAACATCGACGACCCGGAAAGCGCCTCCGAGTGGATAGAGCCGCTCACCAAGACGAGCGTGCGGACGATCGACCGCTACGGCGGCACGCACCTGCACACCTCGCGCACGAACCCCGCCAGAGTCCGCCCCTCGGACATGCCGGAGTTCCTGAAGGGCTCCTTCCCCTTCACCGGCGAGAAGCAGACTGCAGACTGCACCCCGCACGTGCTGCGCGTCCTCGAGCACCTGCGCATCGATACGCTCATCCCGATCGGTGGCGACGACACCCTCTCCTATGCTGTGCGCATGCACCAGGAGGGCGTGCGCGTGATCTCCATTCCGAAGACGATGGATAACGATGTCTTCGGCACCGACTACTGCATCGGCTTCTCCACCGCGGTCACCCGCAGCGTCGAGTTCATCAACGCGCTGCGCACCCCCAGCGGCTCGCACGAGCGCATCGCTGTGATCGAGCTGTTCGGCCGGAACTCGGGCGAGACCGCGCTGATCTCGGCGTACCTGGCGGACGTGGACCGGGCGGTGATCTCGGAGGTGCCGTTCGACGTCGAGCGCCTGGCCTGGATGCTGGTCGAGGACCGCAAGCGCAACCCCTCGAACTACGCGATCTGCGTCGTCTCTGAGGGCGCCTCGATGATCGGCGGCCAGGTGGTGGAGTACGGCCAGGAGGACGCCTACGGCCACAGGAAGCTGGGCGGCATCGGCATGATCACCGGCGAGGCGATCAAGAACATCACCGGGGTGGATATCGTCCACCAGCAGCTGGCCTACCTGATGCGCGCCGGCGCGCCGGACAGCCTGGATCGCATGGTGGCGATCAGCTACGGCAACCTGGCCGTTGACCAGCTGCTGCAGGGCCACAGCGGGCGCATGGTGGCGCTGCAGAACGGCCAGTACACCACGGTGCCGGCGGACACCTGCATCCAGGGGGTGAAGCGGGTCGACGTCGAGGAGCTGTACGACGAGGTGAACTACCGCCCGCGCGTCAAGCACCCGCTCGGCAAGCCGATGTTCCTGTACTAGGGCGCGCCCGCAGGCTCGGTTCGCGGGTACGCCCCCGGCGCGGGCTCTTCTGGGGAGGCTTCGCCTCCCGGGGCCTTCCGCGGCTCTGCGGCGACACGTCGCCGCAGAGCCGCGAGGAAATGAAAGATCGCGGTCGGCCGCAGGCCCGCCGGACCTCCCGCTCGCGAGGGCGGTGGAGAGAGGGTACTGGTTACGGCCCGCCAGACCCAGGCGTGCTATAATGCTGCCGGATCATTTAAGGATAAAGATAGAAAGAACAGAGCAATGGCGATTCGTCGTATCCTACGTATAGATGACCCTGAGGACCAGAAGATTCTGAAGACGCGCGGCCACCCGGTGCGGCTCCCCAACCCGGCGCTCCGGCAGCTCATCGCCGACATGTTCGAGACCATGCACGCGGTGAACGGGGTCGGCCTCGCCGCGCCCCAGATCGGCCTCTCGCAGCGGCTCGCGGTGATCAGCATCCCGCCGACGGTCGAGGAGCGCGAGGACGGCACGCTCGTCGAGGTCGCCCCCGGCGAGGACTACGTGCTGATCAACCCGGAGATCGTCAAGGCGAGCGACCAGGAGGTCATCGGGCAGGAGGGATGCCTCAGCCTGCCGGGCTGGTACGGCGATGTTCCGCGCGCCTCGTGGGTCACGGTTGAGTACCAGGATCTCGACGGGCGCCGCCACCGCATCCGGCGCGCCTCTGGCCTGCTCGGCCGCGCGCTCCAGCACGAGATCGACCACCTCGATGGCATTCTGTTCACCGAGCGCATTCGCGATCTGTCCACCCTCAGGGATTACCGCTCCCAGCCGGCAGATGAGCTAGGCGAGCGTGTCGAGGCGTCGTAGTCGCGCCCCGAGCGCGGCTCGAGCCGGTCGGTGCGGCCGAGCTCTGCCTGGCCCTCCGCAGGTGTGCGGCTAAGGTAGAAGAAAAGACAGCGCCAACGACGGCCGCCGTATCCTATGCCTACGTTAATTCACGGAAGAACGCCCGACATGGTGCGGCGGCCGCCCTCGTCTATCGCCCCTCGATGTGGGCGAGCGGTCGGCTGCCGGGCCTCGACGCAGCGGCTGAAGACGGCGCCGCGTCAGGCCCCTAGCTCCCGAGCGCCGAATGTCTCGCCCCGCGCCCTGTCATATCCCTGTCCCCGCTTCAGCGCCCCTTCCTCTCGCCGCCGGGCGGCGGAAGAAGCGGTTCTGGGGAGAAGCGCCTCCCCGGCCAACCTCATAGATCCTGTAAACGACTCTGAACTGCTCAGGAGCAAGCTGGAATGACCGAGAAGCGACTGCGCGTCGGTGTGATCGGCGCCGGAGTGGGCGCCGCGCACGTCGAGGGGTACACGGCGCTGCCGAACGTCGAGGTGCTGGCGATCGCTGGGCTCGACGACGATCGGGTGCAGCGCCTCGCCGCCAAACACGGTGTGCCGCGCACCTTCCGCGAGTATACCGACCTGCTCAAGGTCGATGAGATCGATGCCGTCAGCGTGTGTGTCCCGAACGCGCTCCACGCGCGCGTGACGATCGACGCGCTGGCGGCCGGCAAGCACGTGCTGGTCGAGAAGCCGCTCGCGCGCAACGCCGCCGAGGGCAGCGAGATGCTCGCCGCCGCCCGCGAGCACGGCAAGATCCTGATGGTCGCCTTCAACCATCGCCAGCGCAACGATGTGCAGTGGCTCAAGCAGTACATCGACAGCGGCGCGCTCGGCCGGATCTACTACGCGAAGGCCTACTGGATGCGCCGCCAGGGGATCCCGGGCCTCGGCAGCTGGTTCGTGAACAAGGAGCAGGCCGGCGGCGGCCCGCTGATCGACCTCGGCGTCCACATCCTCGACATCGCCATGTTCCTGATGGGCGAGCCGCGGCCGCTCGCCGTCAGCGCCAACACCTACGCCGAGTTCGGGCCGCGTGGGCTCAAGGGCTGGGGCTGGCGGCGATCCACCGGCGCCTCGGTCAAGTACGAGGTCGAGGACCTCGCCACGGCGTTCGTTCGCCTGGAGGGCGGGGCGACGCTGCTGCTCGAGGCGAGCTGGGCCACGCACAGCTCGGCCGGCGACGACTACGGGGTGGTGCTGTACGGCACCGAGGGCGGCGCCGAGCTGACGATCAAGAACTACGGGCACGAGAACACGGTGCGGCTGTTCACCGACGCCGCCGGCCTGCCGGTGGACTCGGCGCCGTTCATCCCGCGCGGCGGCGGCCACGTCCAGGTGATCGAGCGCTTCGTGGCCGCGATCCTCGATGGCGCCCCGGCGGTGCCGAGCGCGGAGGACGGGCTGCGGCGCGCGCAGGTGATCGATGCCTGCTACCGATCGGCGGCGGAGGGCCGCGAGGTCGCAGTCGAGTAGCGCTGAAACGTGCGCGGCGCCGGCGTTGCCGGCGCCGCGCACATCAGCTTGAGGCGGAGACTACTGCGCTAACCACCGCCGCATCGTCAGGCGGCGCAGGAAGGAGCGCGGCCTCGTCCGGTAGAAGGGGTCGGTCTGCTTGAGCTGCCGGCGCCTCTCGAGGCTCGACCCGTCCAGGAGCCCGCGCACGAACTGCTTCAGGTCCCCCAGCGTCGCCGCCTTATCCGCCAGCACCAGCACCCACGCCTCGCGCGTCCGCGGGAGAGGACCGAACGGGTACATGTGGCTCTCGATCGCCCGGCAGACCTCGGGCGGCTCGCCCAGGTCGGCGGCCCAGCGGGCTGCGATCTTGCCGTGCGTGGTCAGCGTGCCCAGGCGCGAGTCGATGTCGTGAATGATCGCCGCCCGCAGGCAGATGCGCTGGTCGGCGCCCAGCAGCCGCGCGAAGCGGTACGAGTACTTCACGGAGCGCATCAGGTGGTCGTGCTTGGGGATGCTGTGGTGCATGTGGTCGCGCGTCTCGACGACCTTCGGGTGGGATAGCAGGTCTGCGATGTGCTGCTCCACAGTTCCGTGCTGCATCGGTTCTCGTCGCCTCCTCGTGGTGGTCGCCGCAGCCTGGTATATCGCGCCGCGGCGGGCGCATGACTGAAGCTCGCCCGTTATAGCATGCTCTGCTCGGACGAGAAAGTCCCCGTTGGTCCTATTTGGTGTCGGATGCTCGGTGGAGCCTGGGAGGGGACGCGCGTCTGGGCCAGGTCCGTGTTCCGATCACGGGTAGTATAGCAGAAGTTTGCCCCGGTTTGGATGACACTTCGCTCAGGCGAGGCGGTGTCTGGCCGACAGTTGATTCATCAGCGCGGCTGGCGCTCGCTCCCCAGGAGGCTGGCCGCCAGGGTGTAGGGGTCGGCCGTGCGCGCGGCCACCTGCGCCACCAGCTCCTCCCACTCCTGCGCGCCGACTCGCGCCCGGACGCTCATCAGCGCCGTCTCCTCGATCGCCTGCTTGAGCTCGTACGCCGCGCGCGCCCGCAGCCGCTCCTCGAGGCGCCCGTGCGCCCGCAGGTGGGCCAGGTGCTGCTCCACCGCGTCCGCGACGGCCGCCACGCCCTCGCCGCTCATCGCCACCGCCGTCAGCACCGGCGGCTGCCAGCCGTCCCGTGACCGCTGGCCCATGTGCAGCATCGCCCGCAGCTGCTTCACCGTCGCATCCACCCCGTCGCGGTCCGCCTTGTTCACCACGTACAGGTCGGCGATCTCGAGCAGGCCGGCCTTGATCGCCTGCACATCATCGCCCATGCCCGGCACGTCGATCACCACGGTCGTGTGCGCTGCACCGGCGATCTCCACCTCGCCCTGGCCGGCGCCGACCGTCTCCACCAGCACCAGCTCGAAGCCCGCGGCATCCAGCAGCGCCACCGCGTCCCCCGTGGCGCGCGCGATCCCGCCCAGGCGGCCGCGGTTGGCCATGCTGCGGATGAACACGCCCGCGTCCCCGCTCTGAGCCTGCATGCGGATGCGGTCGCCGAGGATCGCGCCGCCGGTGAAGGGCGAGGAGGGGTCCACCGCGACGACCCCGACGCTCCGGCCGCGGCGGCGCCATTCGCCGGCCAGGGCGCTGACCAGCGTGGACTTCCCCACCCCGGGCGCGCCGGTGATGCCGACGATGTGGGCGCGGCCGGTGTGCGGGTAGACCGCGCGCAGCAGCTCGCGCGCCTGCGGCCCGCCCGTCTCAACCAGGGTGATGCCGCGCGCCAGCGCGCGCCGGCTGCCGGAGAGAAGTTGCTCTGCGAGTTCCACGCGCTGCGCCTCACGCCTTCTGAGCGACGTGCTCGCGGATGAAGCGCACGATCTCCTGGGTGGATGTCCCCGGGCCGTAGACCGCCGCGATCCCGTGCCGCTCCCGCAGCTCGCGCGCGTCGTCGTCCGAGATGATCCCGCCGGCGATCACCAGCACGTCCTCCATGCCCTGCTCGCGCAGCAGCGCCGTCACCCTCGGAAGCAGCGTCATGTGGGCGCCCGACAGGATGGACAGGCCGACCACATCGACGTCCTCCTGGAGCGCTGCCTCGACGATCATCTCCGGCGTCTGCTGGATGCCGGTGTAGATCACCTCCATCCCGGCATCGCGCAGCGCGCGGGCTATCACTTTCGCGCCGCGGTCGTGGCCGTCCAGCCCCGGCTTCGCGACGAGCACACGAATCGGTCGCTCCACGTTGTACCTCCCTCGCGTCCGCCTCCTCAGGCCGGCGTGCGGGCGCCAGCGGTAGGCTTTCGCTCTTAGCGCTTCTTGTCGCGCGGGCGGCCGAACCGCCCGAACAGGCTCGGCCCCTCGATCTGTGCGCCGATCGGGTTGACGAAGGCGTCCTCGCCCGGCCGCATGCTCGGCTTCGTCGCCAGCCACGCCTCGCGCACCTCGCGCGCCCGCTCGAACAGCGCCAGCACCTCGTCCGACGCGCCCGCCTCCAGCTGCTCCTGAAGCTCGACCAGGAGCTGCGCCATGTCGCCCAGCCAGCGCGCCAGCGCCTGCCGGTTCGTCAGCGCGATATCGCGGTGCATCACCGGGTCGCCGGCGGCCAGGCGCGTGACATCGCGGAAGCCGGTGGCGGCCAGCGGCATCATCTCCTTCCAGGCCGGGCTGCGGCTCACCGCCTCCACCAGCGCCGCCGAGAGCACGAACGGCAGGTGTGAGACGCCCGCGACGTAGGCGTCGTGCTCCACCGGGTCGATGTAGTAGACCTTGGCGCCGGCCTGGCGCACCATCGCCTCCACCAGCTCGATCGCCTGCGAGCGCACCGTCGTGGTCGGCGTGAGGCAGTAGATTGCGTCGCGAAACAGGTCGCTCGTCGCGGCCGACGGCCCGGAGCGCTCGCTGCCGGCCATCGGGTGCCCGCCGACGAAGTCGATCGTCGCCGGGAGCAGCTCGCGCGCCCAGTTGGCCACCTCGGCCTTGGTGCTCGCCGTGTCGGTCACGACCATGCCCGGCCCGAGCAGCGGCGCGATCGAGCGGAAGACATCCCGCACCGCCTGCACCGGCACCGCCACGACCACCAGGTTCGCGTCGCGCAGCGCCTCGCCGAGGTTGCGCGCCTCGCGGTCGATCGCCAGGCGGCCGCGCGCCGCCGAGGTGTGGCGCGGGTCGGAGTCGTAGCCGGTGATGGTGATCCGGCCGAGCGGGGAGCTGGCCTCGTCCGCGCTGCGCAGCGCCATGCCCAGCGAGGTCCCGATCAGCCCCATGCCGATGATCGTGATCCGAATCATCTTGCGTCCTAACTCTCTCTTCGTGACACGAGTGACGCGGTCGTGTCGCCCGCCCTCCTTCCTGGGAGGTGTGGAGGCCCGGCGGCTCCCCACGGACGCTTGGTGTCGCCGCAGCGCGGCGGAAGAGGGTGATTCTGGGGAAGCGAAGCCTCCTCAGGCCCTTCAGGCGGTGGCCTCGGCGGGCCCTCCGCCGGAGGTATTGCTGGCCGCGCGCCCGCCACGTCCGCTTGCCTGCGGGCTCAGGTCTCAGTCTCGACGAACGCCAGGAACAGCAGCTCGGCCACGATCAGAATCAGCGCCAGCAGCCCGACCCCGACCGGCGTGAGCACCCGCAGCCCGGCCAGCCCGACGCTGAGGGCCGCCAGCGCGCCGATCTCGTGCGCCTGGCGCCGCGCGCGCCGCGTGTCGTACTGGCGGGCGCGCTGCTGGAAGATCCGCCGGCCGATCGCCGACACTGGCCAGATCGCCAGCGCCGAGAGGCTCCAGAACACCGCCGCCGCCAGAATGACCCACGCCGGCATGTCCGGCGGGGACAGCAGCCAGCCGTTCGGCGGCGGCACGAACGCCAGGAGGTACAGCAGCAGGAACGAGCCGGCCACGCCCTCCAGCGCGAGCTGCGGGACGCGCAGGTGCCGCTGCAGCGGGACGAATGTGAGCAGCCCGGCGCCGAGCGCCAGGGCGTAGAACATCAGCCGCGGCGGCGCGTCAACCGCCTGCTCCGGACCCACGACGTCGAGCAGGAGCATGCCCAGCGCCCCCGCCCAGCACAGCCCGGCCGAGGCTGCGAGCAGCAGCGCACTGCGGTTCGCGGGCCGCTCGTGCGGCGCCTCCCTCAGCGTCTCCCGTGGCAGTGTCGGCTCGGCGGGTGCTGTCATAATCTGGGGGTACTCACCTCGGCCGTGGCGTCTGGCTTCCGGGCTCTCGAGGCCGCAGCCCGCGCGGGTGTCGCTGTCCGTTACAGGAGGAGCGCTCGACCGCTTCGCTAGAGATCCGCCGGCTCCTCGCCGCGCGCCGTGAAGTAGATGCCCAGGTAGGGCCGCCGCGGGTTGTCCGGGAACGGCGCCAGGCGGACCTGGACCGTCTGCTCGCCTTCGTTACGCAGCAGGCGGAGCTGAACCGTATCGCCGACGGCGAACCTGTCCAGCTGGTCGCGCAGGTCACGGGCGTCCTCCACATACGTGCCGTTGATGGCGACGATCAGGTCGCCGCGCATCACGCCGGCCGCCGCCGCCGGACCGTTGCGGTCCAGCCGGGTGACGAGCACCCCCAGCTCCGGAAGCTGCTGCTGCCCAAGCGCCTGAGCCGTCGCCGCGTACGCCGCCCGCGCCTCTCGGCCGGCGATGTCGCTCCCGGCCAGCCAACCGGCCACCCCGCTCAGGAAGCTGCACCAGAGGCACATCACCCCTGAGCCGAGCATCAGCCATGGGACCAGCCCGCGCCGATCCAGCCGCATTAAACGCCCCACTGCTACGCCTATGTGCTGGCTGATTCTACCGCCCCGTCCCCACGGCGTCAAGCTGATCCGGCGGCGTGGCCGCCACCCGCATCCGTGGTATACTTCCTGCCGAGATCGTGTGGATAAACCGATCAGTTAGGAAGACCTGCGAGGCTCAACAGGCGCCGGATCTGTGTGCGCCGGCGCGACCCTCGCTAAGGAGCGTGCAATGGCAGAGGCCACGGGAATGACTGAGCTGGACCTGCTCGTCGGCTCGATGTTCACCACCCGCCCGGAGGAGGACCGCGAGCTGTACGAGGAGGAGCGCGAGTGGCTCTCCGACATCCAGGACCTGCTGCGCGAGGAGGGCGTCGAGGTCGACCTGCTCTCGCGCCCGGGAGTCGAGATCTGGGAGGGCGGCATCGAGCGATTCAGCGACCTCTATACGCTGCGCCTGATGGCCGCCTACCTCGAGAACGGCCGCGATCTCTCGCCGCTCATCAAGAGCGACGTGGAGCTGGACGAGGAGCCGGACCCGCTCCTCGCGGCGATCTGGCAGGGCGAGCAGACCAGCCGCTACCCGCACCTGATCAACCACCAGGCCGATGGCGGGTACTATCTGCCGGCCGACTTCGCCGAGCCGATCTGGGTCGAGTTCGACCAGGGCGACGAGGCGGAGGAGGACGAGGACGAGGACGGTGAGTCGGTGGTCAGCTTCGGCTCGTCGCTCGGCCTGCAGCGCGAGCTGGTGGAGCTGGAGGGGCTGCTGCGCGATGCCGGCGTCCCGAACGACCACAGCGCGATGCGCTGCCTGCGCGTCCTGCGCGAGGCGGCCAACCAGAGCGTCAACAACGACCTGCCGATCATCGTCTGGTAGAGGCGTATCGCGATATGCCTGCGGCTGTGGCGCGGCCTGATCACGCCGCAGCTGCGGAGAGTGGTGCGCGGGGGCACGCAGGCCGTCCGCGGCTGCGTGCCGCTGGAACGTGCGAGGGTCCGCAGGCACGCCGGAGCGGCTTTTCGCCGGAAGTCCGGAGAGCCGCAGGCGCACCGGAGCGGCTTTTCACCGGAAGTTCGAAAGGCCGCAGGCCCTTTAGAACCGCTTCCCGTCGGGAAGTTCGTAGACGCAGCGGAGTAACTTCCGCGGGAGGTCGGAGAGCCGCAGGTGCGGTCTGACCACTTTCAGCCGGAAGTTCGAAAGGTCGCAGGCTGTGTAGGTCCACTTCTCGCCGGAGGCGCGAAGGGCCGCAGGCGCGGCCTGACCACTTTCAGCAGGGAGTTCGAAGAGCCGCAGGCACGCCGGAGCGGCTTTTCGCCGGAAGTTCGAAAGGCCGCAGGCCGTGCAGGTCCGCATTCCCCGGGAGGGCCGCAGGCGCACCGGAGCGGTTTTCCGCCGGAAGTTCGAAGGACCGCAGTCCGTGCAGATCCACTTCTCGCCGGAGGCGCGAAGGGCCGCAGGCGCGGCCTGACCACTTTCAGCAGGGAGTTCGAAGAGCCGCAGGCACGCCGGAGAAGTCTTCTGCCGGGAGGTTCGGAGGGCCGCAGGCCCTCCGAGATCCTTTTTTCCCCGCGGCTCTGCGGCGACGAAGTCGCCGCAGAGCCGCGGAGCCACCGCATCATATCGCAGCAACGAAGTTGCCGAACCCTTTGAGATCGGGTATAATTTCGCTCTGCTGTGCCGAATTCGACACAGGATAGAGGGCCATGAGCGAAACTGTCACGCTGATCACGCCGGACGAGATCCGCACCCGCGCCGCGCTGACGTCGCGCGACGCCACGCCGCGCGAGCGGCGCTACTACGTCTGGACGGTCGGCTGCCAGATGAATATATCCGACTCGGAGCGGCTCGAGTCCGCGCTGCAGGGGGTCGGCTACGCGCCGGCCGAGCGCCCGGAGGACGCGAGCTTCATCGTCCTGAACTCCTGCAGCGTGCGCGCCTCGGCCGAGGAGCGCATCCTCGGCAAGCTCGGCGAGCTCCAGCGCGTCAAGCGCGCGCGGCCGGATACGACCGTGGTGCTGTGGGGCTGCATGGTCGGCCCGCAGAACCAGTCGATCTTCCGCGAGCGCCTGCCGATGGTGGACCACTTCGTCTCGCCCTCGGCCGTCGATGAGGTGCTCGCGCTCGCGCCGAACCCGATCTACCAGCTGGACGAGCCGGCGCTCCCGGTGGCCGACTGGACGCACCCGCCGGTCTCGGTGCACGTGCCGATCCAGTACGGCTGCAACATGAGCTGCGCCTTCTGCGTGATCCCGCTGCGGCGCGGCCGCGAGCGCTCGCGCCCGATGGACGAGATCGTCGATGAGTGCCGGCGCATCATCGCCCGCGGCGCCAAGGAGATCACGCTGCTCGGCCAGATCGTGGACTCGTGGGGCCACGACCTGCCCGGCCGGCCGGACCTGGCGGACCTGCTGCGGGCGGTGCACGAGATACCCGGCCTGGTGCGCCTGCGCTTCCTCACCTCGCACCCGGCCTGGATGACCGACAAGCTGATCGCGACGGTGGCCGAGCTGCCGCGCTGTATGCCCGAGATCAACCTGCCGGTGCAGGCCGGCGACGACGCGCTGCTCAAGATCATGCGCCGCGGCTACACCGTTGCGCGGTACCGCGAGCTGATCCGCAAGATCCGCGCGGCCATCCCGCACATCGCGCTCACCACCGATGTGATCGTCGGGCACCCGGGCGAGACCCGCGAGCGCTTCGAGGGCACGCGGGCGCTGGTGGAGGAGATCGGCTTCGATAAGGTCCATATCGCGGCCTTCTCGGCCCGGCCCGGCACCCGCGCCGCCGCGATGGAGGCCGACCCGGCCCTGGCGGTGCCCGAGGGCGAGAAGCAGGCCCGCCGCGTCGAGCTCGAGCGCATCCAGGAGCGGATCGCCACCGAGCGCAGCGCCCGCTACCTCGGCCAGACGGTCGAGGTGCTGGTCGAGGGCGAGCACCGCGGCAAGTGGCGCGGCCGCACGCCCGGCAACAAGCTAGTCTTCTTCGAGCATGAGCAGGACTGGACCGGGCGCCTGGTGCTTGTTCGGATCACCAGCACGAGCCCGTGGTCGCTTCAGGGCACGCTCGTCGGCGAGGGGTCGGCCAGCTGATGACGCAGTATGGTCAGCAGTACGGCGTCCCGCCGCTCGGGCTCCCTCCGGTCCCGGCCCCGCGCCGGCTCGCGCTCGAGCTGGTGCTCGACCTGGTGATCCTGGTGATCGCGGTGATCGTCACCGCGATCGGGCTGATCGGCGCGATTATCGCCGTGCGCATGGCCACACAGGGCCTCTCGGCGGCCGAGGTCGCCAGGCTGGGCGCCACCGACCAGCTCGCGCTGCTCGGCGCCGGCGGCGTGCTGCTCGTGGTGCTGGCCCAGAACGCCCTGTTCGTCGCCGTCCCGGTGCTGCGGACGCGCCTGCTGCGGCGCGAGCCGCTCGCGGCGATCGGGCTCCAGGCCCCGCAGCCGCTGCGCCTCGTCCTGTTCGGCTTCGGCCTCGGCGCGCTGCTGCTCGCCGGCAATGTCCTCCTCGGTCTGCTCTTCAGCTCGTTCGGGATCCGCCAGAACCAGGCCGAACAGTACCCGCTGTTCGCCGGGGACTACCTCGGGCAGGCGCTGTTCCTGCTCGGCGTCGGGCTGATCGCCCCGATCGGCGAGGAGGTGCTCTTCCGCGGCTACGTGTTCAACACGCTGCGGCGCATCGGCGCGGGCAGCGCCTGGGGGCTGCCGGCCGCGTATCTGCTGAGCGCGCTGCTCTTCGGCGCGGCACACGTGCTCTCGGCAACGGAGGGCGTCATCGCGCTGATCGTCCCGACGATCGTGATGGGCATCGCGCTCGCCTGGTCCGTGCACCGCACGGGCAGCCTCGTGCCGAGCATCATCGCCCACGCCATCAACAACAGCGTCGCGCTGCTTGCGCTTGTGACCTGTGTGAATAACCCGGGGATCTGCCCGGGAGTGTGATGTAGTATTTCAAGGAGTGATCGTTGACCAAGCAGGACGAAAAGCTCCGTATCAGGCGCCGCCTCCAGGCGCAGGCGGTAGAATTCGCCGCGCGCAACCGCTGGCAGGAGGCGGTCGAGGCCAACCTGCAGCTGCTCAGCCTGGGCGAGGATACCGACACCCTCAACCGGCTCGGCAAGGCCTACTTCGAACTTAGCCAGCTGAACGAGGCGCGCGACGCCTACCAGCGGGCGCTGAAGCTCACGCCCAACAACCCGATCGCCCGCAAGAACCTCGAGCGGATCGAAGACCTGCTGGCGCGCTCGGTCACCGCGCAGGCCCCGTCCAAGACCGGCCGGCAGCTGGTCGACCTGCGCCTGTTCATCACCGAGACCGGCAAGACGGCGATCACCACCCTGATCGACGTCCCGCGCACCCCGGCCGTCAGCGCGATCGTCACCGGCGAGAAGGTCGAGCTGCGCCTGGACGGCCGCAACGTGCTGGTGTACGACGTGGACGGCAACCTGATCGGCCGCATCGAGCCGAAGCTCGCCCAGCGGCTGAGCGAGCTCATGGCCGGCGGCAACCGCTACGTGGCGGCGATCGCGCAGATCCACGGCCCCCAGGTGCGCGTCCTCATCCGCGAGATCTTCCAGGACCCGAGCCAGCGCGGCCGGGTCTCCTTCCCCGGCAAGCTCAGCGAGGGCGTCGCCCGCGGCTACCTGGCCGGCGCGCAGTACGACGAGTTCGGCGACGAGATGCTCGAGGAGGAGGAGAGCATCGACGAGCGCGACGAGACCGAGGAGGAGGTCTTCAGCGGCGAGGAGGAGGAGCTTGGCCTCGACGAGATCGAGCAGGATATCGGCGAGGATGATGATATGAACGAGGAGTAGCGCGCGGGCCATCTGCCCTGGTGCAAAACCAATTGCCTACCCGCGTCTAGCTCCCCTGTACTATTGCTATTCACCAACTCGCAACCTATACTGAGGCCGGGTGTCAACGAGGCACCCGGCTTTTCGTTCGTGTCGAGGAGACCCATGGACCTGCGGGTTGACGAAAGAGGCCACTTCTTCACGCCGCGGATCACTAAGGATGCCGTTGCGGCCTTCGTGCGCACGCCGGACCAGGTGATCGTCGGCTCGATCTATGTGCGCCCCGGCCAGCGTCTGACCGATGAGCTGAACAACGACGGGGCCGCGTTTCTTCCGATCACCGACGCCCAGGTGTACAGCGCCGCTGACGAAGCGCTGCTCTACCGCACCAGCCTGCTCATGGTCGCCTACCGCTCGATCGTGCTGATCGGCGAGCTTGATGCGATGGCGATGATCCGGCCGGTGCCCTGGCAGCAGTCCGACCCGGAGCGCGAGCCGCAGCTGGTTGTGGCCGACACCGTCGTGCGGGTGAATGAGCGAGGCAAGTTCTTCTCGCCCCGCATTCCGAAAGACGCGCTGCAGATCTTGGCCCACGTCGGCGACATGGTGCTGCGGGGGCATATGTACGTGCGCCCCGAGCGCCGGCTGCGCGATGAGCTGAACGACGCGCGCTCGCGCTTCCTGCCGATCACCGACGCCCGGATCTTCGATCGCGCCGATGCCCCGCTCTACCACTCCGGCTTCCTGCTGGTGGCCTACGAGCACATTGTGACGCTCTGCCCGATCGAATCACTCGACACCGAGCGGCCGGCCGGATCGCCGGATGCCCAGGAGGAGATCGCATGAGCTTTCTGTCGCGCCAGTTTTCAGCTATCGATACAGCCCAAACGCACTCGAATGGCGCGCCTCAGGCGCCCCAGGGCCGCATCGAGCACACCCCATCCCCGGCCGCCGGCCAGCTCCCGGTGCTGCCGCCCGAGCCGACCTCGGTGGAGGAGACGGGCCTCAATCTGGGCTTCCTGCACGACCTCGTGCTCAAAGTCATCTACTTCCACGGCAACATCACCGCCCAGCAGATCGCCGACGTGACGCGGCTGCCGTTCTTCGGCGTGCTGGACAAGGTGCTCGAGTTTCTGAAGCTCGAGGAGTACGTGGACATCATCGGCTCCCAGGGCGGCTTCGGCGAGCGCGCCTTCCAGTACACCCTGGCCAGCAAGGGCCGCGTAAAGATCCACGAGGTCATCGCGCGCTCGCAGTACGCCGGCCCGGCCCCCGTCCCGCTCGAGGCCTACGTGCGCATGGTCAAGCGCCAGGCGGTCGGCGAGCTGGTTGTGGATACGGCCAAGGTGCGCGCGGCCTTCGACCACCTGGTGATCAGCGACCGGATGCTCGACAAGATCGGCCCGGCGGCTAACTCCGCCCGCTCGCTGTTCCTGTACGGCCCTCCCGGCAACGGCAAGACGACGATCGCCGAGGGGATCGCCAACCTGCTCGGCGGCTACATCCTGATCCCGTACGCCGTGGAGGTCGACGGGCAGGTCGTGAAGGTCTTCGACCCGCTCAACCACCAGGCGGTCGACCTGCCGAACCTGCCGGTCGAGCAGCCCCAGCGGGCGGCGCAGGCCGGCCCGGTGGCCGACGCGGTTCCGCCGCAGCCGGACCGCCGCTGGGTGGTGTGCAAGCGCCCGCAGGTGGTGGTGGGCGGCGAGCTGATCCTCGAGCAGCTGGAGCTGATCTTCGACCCGATCGCCAAGGTGTACGAGGCGCCCTACCAGATGAAGGCCAACGGCGGCCTGTTCCTGATCGATGACTTCGGCCGCCAGAAGTGCCGGCCGCAGGACCTGCTGAACCGCTGGATCGTCCCGCTCGAGAAGAAGCACGACTACCTGGCCCTCCAGACCGGCAAGAAGATCGAGGTGCCGTTCGATGTGCTGATCGTCTTCTCGACCAACCTCTCGCCCCAGGACCTGGTGGACGACGCGTTTCTCCGGCGTATCCGGCACAAGATCGAGGTGCCGAACCCCTCCCCGGACGAGTTCCGCGAGATCTTCCGACGCGTCGCCAAGGCCAAGGGCGTTCAGTACCACGACGAAGGGCTGCGCTACCTGCTCCTTGAGCGCTACAAGCGCGACGGGCGCGACCTGCGCGCATGCCACCCGCGCGACCTGTGCGACCAGATTCTCGACGAGGCGAAGTATCGCGGCAGCCAGCCGGCTATGACGCGCGAGCTGCTCGACCGCGCCTACGACGCCTACTTCGTAAAGCTGGCCTGACCTAGCGCCGGGTTGGTACAGCGCATCGCTACAATGGGAGCAGCTGTGGAAGGGCGCTTCCGCAAACACTGGCAGCTTATAACTTGTCCGGCATCGAGGCGCGATCCGGGCGTAAATCCTCTAAGGAGTAACGTCGCATGGCACTCTTGAAGCGTATTGGCGGCACCCCATCCAACGACACACCATCCGCTGGTACAGGCGTCGCGGCGCCTCCTACGCCTCCGGCATCCTCGCAGCCACCGCGCGCGCACGCTGACGTGCAGGCCGCGGCTCCGGCGCAGCCGGGGGCAACGGATGTCTCGGACCAGCGCATGCTCGAGCTGTCGCTCTGGATCGTCGATCGTATCCAAGGGTCGCTCGGCACCCAGTCGGATCTCAAGCGCACGCCAGAGTCGGAGCGCATGCTCCAGGAGCGCTTCGCCAACTACCTGCGCCAGAGTGGGGTGAGCCTCAGCGAGGCGCAGGCGCGGCGTCTGTACGAGATGGTGATGGACGAGCTGTTCGGCTTCGGGCCGCTCGAGCCGCTGCTGCGCGACGACTCGATCACCGAGGTGATGGTCAACGGGCCGCGCCTGGTGTACATCGAGCAGAACGGCAAGATCACGCTGACGCCGATCCGGTTCGCGAACGACGAGCACGTGCTCAAGGTGATCGACCGGATCATCCGCCCGCTCGGGCGGCGCATCGACCGCAAGTGGCCGATGGTCGACGCGCGCCTCCCGGATGGCAGCCGCGTCAACGCCGTCATCCCGCCCTGCGCGATCGACGGCCCCTCGATCACCATCCGCAAGTTCGCCAAGAAGAAGCTGACCGTCGAGGACCTGATCCGCTTCGGCTCGATCACGCCCGAGATGGCCGAGTTCCTGCGGGCCTGTGTGGTCAGCCGGCTCAACATCATCGTCTCGGGCGGCACCGGCTCCGGTAAGACCACGCTGCTCAACGTGCTCTCGAACTTCATCCCCGAGGATGAGCGCATCGTGACGATCGAGGACAGCGCCGAGCTGAAGCTGGCGCAGGAGCACGTGGTCCGGCTCGAGTCCAAGCCGCCGGAGGTCGATGGCACCGGCCGCGTGACGATCAACGACCTGGTGATCAACTCGCTGCGTATGCGCCCGGAGCGGATCGTGATCGGCGAGTGCCGCGGCGGCGAGACGATGGCGATGCTCCAGGCGATGAACACCGGCCACGACGGCTCGCTCTCGACCCTGCACGCCAACACGCCGCGCGACGCGATCGCCCGTATGGAGACGATGGCGATGATGGCCGGCATGGACATGCCGGTGCACGTGATCCGCGAGCAGATCGCCTCGGCGGTGGACCTGATCGTCCAGCAGACCCGCCTGGAGGACGGCCAGCGCAAGGTGGCCTACATCACCGAGGTGCAGGGCATGGAGGGCGACGTGGTGGTGCTGCAGGACATCTTCATGCTCCACATCCTCGGCAAGACCCCGGAGGGCAAGCTGATCACCGAGCTGCGCCCGACCGGCACCCGCCCGCGCTTCAGCTCCCGCCTCGAGGCGCACGGCTTCAAGCTGCCGCCGCACATCTTCGGCGCGCAGATCCCGGGCCAGAACAAGCGCTGGTGATACTGAGGCGTGAGGGCCGGCGGTCGAAGACTGCCGGCCCTCTCTCTATGTCTTTTTCCGCGGCTCTGCAGCGACTTCGTCGCCGCAGAGCCGCGAGGAAAAGGGATCTCGGAGGGCCTGCGGCCCTCCGAACCTCCCTGCGGGAATGTAGTCCGTGGGGAGTGCCGCCTTCCACACTCCTCGGTGAAAGACTGCTCGGAGGGCCTGCGGCCTCCGAACCTCCCTGCGGGAATGTAGTCCGTGGGGAGTGCCGCCTTCCACACTCCTCGGTGAAAGACTGTTCGGAGGGCCTGTGGCCCTCCGAACCTCCCTGCGGAAAGCTGCCCTAGTGGGCGGCGCGCCCTCCACACCTCCCGGTGAAAGGCTGCCCTGGTAGCCAGCGCTCTCCGAATCTCCTGCAGCAAGCAGCTCTGGAAGGTGATCCCGCGCGTCCGCTGCACGCCGCAGGGGCTCACGCCTCCGAATCTCCTGCAGCAAGCAGCTCTGGAAGGTGTGCCGCCTTCCACACTCCTCGGTGCTTCCTGCGGAAAGCTGCTCTAGTGGGCGGCGCGCCTTCCACATCTCCCGGCTCGGAAGGCGAGCGCTCCGCACCTCTCCGCGGAGCGCCTGTGCGGAAGCCACAAGGGCAACTGCGTATGCCGTGTCAGTAGTCCGGGCGCGAGCGCGCCAGCGCCAGCCCGTAGACCTCGGCCGTCCCAGCGGCCCGCAGCGCCTCGGCGCATGCCCCCATCGTCGCCCCGGTGGTCAGCACATCGTCGATGAGCAGCGCTCGCCGCGGGGGTGGCGCGTCGGCGGTCCACGCGAATGCGCCGCGCACATTCTCCGCACGCGCGCGGGCATCGAGACGGGCCTGCTGCCCGGTCGCCCGGACGCGCACCAGCCCTTCGCTGACCAGCGTGCTCCCCACCGCCCGCGCGACGTGCGCCGCGATCACCTCGGCCTGGTTGAAGCCGCGCTCGGCCAGCCGGTCGCGGTGCAGCGGCACTGCGAGGATCGCTTCGAACGGGAGCGGGCGCGCGGTGAGATCTGCCGCGAGCAGGTCGGCGAGGGGCTGGGCCATGCGCTGCTGCCGGCGGTACTTGAGCTGGTGTACCACCGCGCGCAGCGGCCCGTTGAAGAGGTAGACGATGCGCACCTCGGTCAGGCTGGCCGGCTGGTTGCGCAGCCCGCCGGGGTAGGGGCGCAGCTCGGCGCGGCAGCTGGCGCAGAGCAGCGCGCCGGCCCTGCGGCAGCCGGCGCAGCGGTCGGGGAACAGGAACGCGAGCAGGGCATCGAGCAGCGCGCGGGCGAACATCGCGGCCTCCGGTCGAGCGGCTTCTCCGCTCCGAGTCTAGCGACCGCGCCGCGGCGCCGAAATAGGCGGGCGGTCCCGCGCACGCACGACATTGGTTTGTAATCGGATTGTACGATTCGTACTCCTCCGGCGCCGAGTTTGTCGGCTACCATGGAGCCAATAGACCGCCGACTAGGGCTGCACTGCTCACCGGGAGTGTTCTACGTTGCGTAACCGTCTCATCGTACACATCGGCGTCATCATCCTGCTGAGCCTCACCGGGGTCGGTGTGCCGGCGGCCGCTCGAGATGCCGAAGCTCCGGCGCTGCTGCACCTGCGGCGCGCCACGTTCAACCCGCTGGACAAGGCACTCTCAGCTCCTGCTGTCACGGCGGCTGCCCCGTCCGAGCTGCTGCTGGTGCAGCTCAGCGGCCCGCCCGATGAGCACGCCCGGGAGCGCCTGGCGGCCGCCGGCCTCACGCCGCTCTGGTACGTGCCGGACAACGCGTTTCTGGTGCGTGCGACCGCCGGCGCAGCGGGGAAGTCGCTGGCCAGCATCGCCCCGGAGGTGCGCTGGATCGGGGCGTACACCCCGTGGTTCAAGCTGGCGCCAGAGCTCGATGGGCAGCTCGCCTCCGGCGCCGATCTCGATCTGCAGCTGGTCGTCGCCCCCGACGCCGCCCCGGACGGTGTCGCGCGGGAGGTCGTGGCGCGGGGCGGGCGTGTGCTGGAGCTGGCGCGCGGCGTCAACGGTACGGTGCTGCGGGTGACGCTTCCTTCTACAGCGCTCAGCGCGCTGCTGGCGCGAGACGACCTGCTGTGGGCCGAGCCGTACCTGGCGGCGGAGGTGCTGGTCGACCGCGCCAGGGCGATCGGCGGCGTGCCGGGCGTGCACGAGGAGCTGGGGCTGACCGGCGAGGGGCAGATCATCGCCGTGACCGACACCGGCCTGGACGTCGAGCACAGCCTGAGCGCGGACTTCAGCGGGCGCGTGGCGCGCGGGTTCTCGCGGCAGGAGATGTTCGCCCCGTGCCAAGGGCTGGCAGCCTTGGGTGAGCCGAACACCTGGAGCGATCTGCACGGCCACGGGACGCACGTCGCCGGCCTGGCTGTCGGGAGCGGCGCGCTGTCGGACGGCGTGTTCAGCGGCGTGGCGCCGGGGGCGCGCCTGGTGGTTCAGGCGGTGTCCAGCGGCGGCACGACGCTCGACTGCCTGCCGTCCGCGCAGGTCTACCTGGGGATGGCGTACGAGGCCGGCGCGCGCATCCACAACGGGAGCTTCGGCCGCAGGACCGGCTCGGGGAGCTGCGAGTACGGGTGCTACACGGCCGAGGATTCGACGATCGATGACTTCCTGTGGAAGCACAAGGACTACCTGTTCGTCGTCGCGGCGGGCAACCAGGGTGTCGACGAATCGCGTGACGGAGTTGTGGACGCCGACTCGCTGAACTCACCCGGCACCGCGAAGAACGTGGTGACCGTCGGGGCGAGCGAGAATCAGCGGGCGGGACTCGGGAGCTGCGGGGCGGAGGAGGCCCCCGAGTTCGTGTGCTACGGGACCGCCTGGGGCAGCAACTTCCCGGCGGAGCCGATCCGGTCCGACTTCATCAGCGACAACCCGAACGGCATGGCGGCGTTCTCGAGCCGCGGCCCGACCGACGACGGGCGTATCAAGCCGGACCTGGTGGCGCCCGGCACGAACATCATCTCCGCGCGCAGCCACAAGCCGGGCGCGCTGTACGGCACCGCCTACAGCGATGACTACGCCTACCTCTCGGGCACGTCGATGGCGACGCCGCAGGTGAGCGGGGTGGCGGCGCTGGCGCGGCAGTGGCTGGCGCGCGATCGGCTGGTGAGCGCGCCGAGCGCGGCGCTGCTCAAGGCGCTGCTGCTCAACGGCGCGGTGAGCCTGCGCCCCGGCCAGTACGCGACGGTCGCGGAGCTGCCGGATGCGTGGCCGAACTCTGTCGAGGGCTGGGGGCGGCTGTCGGCCGAGAACACGGTGGGCCTGGGCGGCGAGGACCGCATCTGGCTCGCGGAGCACGGCGGCGTCGCGACGGGCCAGCTCGTCGAGTACGCGCTCAGCGTGCAGGCCGGGGAGCCGCTGCGGGTGACGCTGGCGTGGACGGACTACCCCGGCGCGCCGGGCGTCTCCAAGGCGCTTGTGAATGACCTCGACCTGCGGGTGATTGCGCCGGGCGGGGTTGTGCTGGCGGGCAACAGCACGGCGGACCTGTCGCTCGGGTGCCGCTTCGACGGCGCGGACCGCTGCAACAACGTGGAGAGCGTCGAGCTGCCCGCGCCGCACTCCGGCATCTACATCGTTCAGGTCTACGGCGCCTCAGTGCCGTTCGGGCCGCAGCCCTTCGCGCTGGCCGCCCGCGGCGAGCAGATCCTCGACCCGGCGCTGAGCGCCCCGCTGCTCGAGCCGATCGCGGGCCCGGGGCCGGCGCTGGCCCTGAAGTGGAGCGCGGTGGACGGTGCGGCCTTCTACCGCGTCCAGATCAGCTCCAGCAGCAGCTTCGCCGACGTGACGACCGAGTACGCCTCGCAGGCGTCGCACACGGCGTTCGCGCAGGAGGGGAGCTACTTCGTGCGGGTGCGCGCCTGCACAGTGAGCGCGTGCGGCCCGTACAGCAACGTGCGCTCCATCACGGTTACCCGCAGCCCGCTCCAGTTCTACGTGCCGCTCGTACAGTCATAGGGCGCGCACGGCGGAACGACGCGCCCTCCGCGTCGCGCGTGTTACAGCGGGAAGAGCTCTTCGACCGGGACGAGGCGGAGGGCGCCGGTTGGGCACGCGCTGACGCACGCCAGGTCCTCGTAGCCGTCGCACAGGTCGCACTTGTCGGCGCGGTGCGACGGCTGGCTCGGCTCGAGCGGGATGGTCTGCCGGCCGAGCTTCCTGATCCTTTCCCAGAGCGAGTGGAGCGACGAGGAGCGCGCGCCGTCGCGGGGCACGAGCTGCACCGCGTCGTAGGGGCAGGCGGCCACGCACTCGCCGCAGCCCGTGCAGGCGTCGGTGATCACCAGCGCGCGGTGGTCGCTCCACTGGATCGCATCGACCGGGCAGGACTCGACGCACTCGGCGCCGACGCGGCACTGCCGGCACGAGTGGGTGATCGTCAGGCCGTTGAACTCCACCCCATCCACGTCGATCCGCGCGTGGCCGTGGCGCGCGGCGCACGCGTCGGCGCAGATGTGGCAGTCCGGCTTGCAGAGCCGGCTGTCGCGCACGAGCACGTGGGTGCCGCGCAGCATGCCGTGCTCGATCGCCTCGGCGTACTGGCTGGCGCGCGATGCGTCGTGCCGGACGCTCGACCCGGCGACCCGGCGGCGCTCGGCCACCTCGCGCAGCTGCGCGGCCAGGGCCGGCTGGCGCCTGAGGAGCTGGTTGAACTCGGCGACGGGCAGCACCAGCACCTCGACCGGCGTGAGCGCGCGGATGTCCGCGTTGTGCGGCTTCTGGGTGAGCAGCGACATCTCGCCGAAGAAGTCGCCCTCGTCGAGGTGCGCGATCGCCTGGCCGTCCTGCTCGACGATCACCTGGCCGGACTCGATCAGGTAGAGCGCGTCGCCCGGCTGGCCCTCGCGGATGATCATCTCGCCGCGCGCGTACCTGACCGGGCGCAGCAGCTCGGCGATGCCCATGCGGACCAGCGGGGTGAGCTGGCTGAACAGCGGGATCCGGCCGAGCGTGCTCTCGACCAAGCGCCGCCGGTAGGTCTCGCGGAGCGCCGCGGCGAGCGGCGGCACATCGGGCAGGAGGCCGGCGACCTCGGTGAGGGGTATCTGGAGCAGGTAGCAGCTCGTCTCGGCGTGGGCCGTCACCCCGCGGAACCGGTCGCCGAAGAGCGGCCCTTCGCCGAAGCAGTCGCCGCGGTCGAGCACCCCGATCAGCGCCTGGCGGTCAGCCCGGTCGCGCAGCGACAGCGTGACCGTGCCGCGCAGCACCAGGAACAGGTGGCGGCAGACGGCGCGCTCGCTGAGGATCACCGAGCCGGGCAGAAACGCGCGCACGGTGCTGTGCTCGGCCAGGCGCAGCAGGTGATCGAACGCCACCCCCTGCAGGCAGTCAAGCTGCGCCAGCGCCAGCGCCTGCTGCCGCCGCTGCTGGGCAGACTGCTGCGCCTGCTCGTCGGCCCGCGTGCGTGCCGGCGACGTGCGCCTTCGCTCTTCGGTGGAAGTGCCCATCGCTTCGTCTTCACTGCTTCCGCTGCAGCTTCACCCCTCGGTGAGATACCAGCGCCCGCCGACATTGACCAGCGGCACGGTCTTGCCGGGGTTGCCGATCAGCTGGTCGAGGCCGACGGTGTCCTCGTAGATGGTCACCGGGCCGTTGGGTCCGGCGCGGGTGATCAGCATGTAGATCTCCGCGTCCGGCAGCCTCACGGTGGCGCGCTGGCCATCCGCAGGGTCGGTCGGCAGCTCCTCGACGTTGTCGAAGCCGCGCAGCTCGAGCGTCAGCGTCTCGTCTTCCGCCAGCTGCGCCATATCCTGGACAAAGCTGGTGAGGGCCTGGCTCAGAATGACGCGCTGGTCATCGCGCTCGTTCGGCGCGAAGTAGCTGGCCAGGCGCTCGACCCAGTAGCTGCGGCGCGTGGCGTCCCGCAGGTCCGGGTCGTGCAGCGCGTCGTCGAGGTCGCCGAAGAAGCTGGCCACGACCTGCTGCGGGTCGAATCCGCCGCCGATCTCCTGCGGGGCGACGCGCGGGACGGCGCGCGGCTGCGGCACCGTCCCGCAGCCCGCCAGGGCGAAGAGGAGCGTGAGCGCCGCTGCAGCCAGCGGTATGATCCTGTTCCGTCGCACGTCTCTGCTGCCGGTCTATCACTTGACAGAACTTACGCGGTCGCCCTGCGGGTCGCCCGCGTGAGCGCTCCGCGGGAGGTGTGGAGGGCCAGCAGCTCTCCACGGACACCTCTTCCGCAGAGCGGCGGAGGAAGCGAGATTCAGGGGAGGCTTCGCCTCCCCAAACCCCTCCACAGGGTGTGAGGCGAGGCCACCGCGTAACTCCTGTCACTTGAGTTGCGGTGGCGGAGACGCCCTCCGGACCACCGCCTCAGTCTTTCGTTGACACGACGCACGCGGCACCCTGCATCCCGCCGTTCTAGAGCGACTTTGTCGCAACAGAACGGGGAGATACAGAGATGCTGGGGAGGCGAAGCCCTCCCAAACTCCTCGGAGATGCGGGGCCAGACCGCCGCGTAACTCGTGTTAATGATACGGGTATTGTACCACCTCAGCCCGCGGCTGGGGATGATGCTGCGGGCTGAGGTCGCTACTACTTGACGCCGGTGATCTCGCGGCCGAGCAGGCCGAGCAAGACCTTGTACGGCTCGGGGTTCTCGGGGTGGTACTCGAAGCGGGCGCGCTCGAAGTGCTGGGTGAGGTACTGCTGCCCGTTGGTCGGGTTGGTCTCGACCGTCGCTTCGGAGAGGGGCATGCCGAAGAGCGCCAGGCTCTCCTGGAAGCTCGCGCCGGGGGCGCCGTCGAACTCGAGGCCGTGGCTGGACCAGTAGCCCCAGAACTCGGGCGCGATGGCGTGGCCCGTCTCGGCGAAGTAGTGGGGTGCGGACGGGTCGGCCTTGGGGAACTGGGTCCAGTCGCGCCCCTGACGCGCGAGGCTATCCGCGCCGAGGCGGCCGAGCAGCACATCGTAGGGCCGCGGATTCTCGGGGTGCAGCTCGAGCCGGTTGCGCTCGAACCACTGGGCCTGCACGCTCTTGCCCTCGATCTCGAGCGCCTGCTGCGGGCCGATCGGGTAGCCGAACACCGGCAGGCCGCCGTTCTGCTCCCAGTACTCGAGGATGCGGCCGCAGACCTGGTGGCCGGTCTCGGGGAACGAGCGGCAGCGAGCGCCGGGCGCGGGGGCGGGGGCAGGCGCCGGCGGGGGAGCTGCGGCCGCCGCGCGGTAGCGGTCGCTCAGCTCCTTCGTCAGGCGCAGGTAGAGGTCGCCGTACTGCTCGCTGGGCTCGATGTGCGAGCCCTCCTTGAACTCGTTGAAGCTGGTGATGATGACGGCGTCGGCGTTGCGGTCGATGGCGGTCTGCCAGGTCGCGCGGTAGTACTCGCCGTTCTGCCGGTCGCGGGCGTGGCCGCCGCGCACCTTGAGGTCGTTGTACCCCGGCATCACCGTCGCGATGAAGGGCCGCTGGGCGCCGCGGCTCTGGTTGTAGCTGTTGAGCCGGGCGGCGTAGGAGGCCATGGCCGCCCCCGGCGCCCGCTCCCAGGTGATGTCGTAGTAGTAGAGCGCGTCGTACACGTCGAGGTAGCTGAAGTTGTCCGTTCCGCCGAACCAGAACTGCTCGCGCCCGGCGTCGGCGCGGTCGCGCAGCTGCTGCCAGACGCCGGGGCCGCCGAGCGAGCCGGGGTTGAACCAGAACACCGCCGGCCGGCCCTGGAAGCGGAAGTAGCTCGGCCGGCTCATCATATCGCGCTGGACGACGGCGAGCGCCTCGGTGAGCGCGCCGACCGAGTTGAGCGAGGTCCAGGCGGCCTGCTCGGGCATGATCGCGACCTTGATGTCGCGCCCGCTGGCCTCGACCAGCTCGAACAGCCGCCGGCAGCGCCGGTCGATGCGGTCCTCGCCGGGGCCGAACCAGGCGCACACCAGCGCGTCGATGCCGGCGTCGTCGGCCTGCTGAATATGGCGGCGCATGGCGTTATCGTCGCCGCCGCTGTACGTCGGCGCGGCGATATCGCTCATGATGCTGTAGCTCCAGTCGCTGGGCTCGTACCACGGGTAGTAGAAGGCGATCACTGGCCGGTCGGAGGCGGCCTGCGCGGGGGCGGGATGGACGACGGCGGCGAGCACGAGCGCGGCCAGGCATGCCAGAACGAGCGTCCGGTGCGTGGTCAGGAACGTCATGCAACCTCCTGTGGGGGAATGTCCATGTGGCTCCAGAGAGCGCATGGTAGCCACGGCGAGCATGGCCGACAATGGGCCGATTGTCCTGATCTCGCGGCGCGAGAGCAGGAGTTGCTATAATACCGCCGTGGAGTTCGGGAGGTTGCGCGCTGGAAACGCATGATGACCGATGTGCAGGGCCAGGTGTATGACGTGATCGTGGTGGGCGCCGGGCACGCCGGGTGCGAGGCGGCGCACGCCGCGGCGCGCATGGGGAGCCGCACGCTGCTCCTGACGATCGACCTGGACAAGCTGGCGCACATGTCGTGCAACCCGTCGATCGGCGGGCCGGCCAAGGGCCACATGGTGCGCGAGATCGATGCGCTCGGCGGGCTGATGGGGCGCGTGATCGACCGGACCTTCATCCAGATCCGGCTGCTAAATGAGAGCAAGGGGCCGGCGGTCCAGGCGCCGCGCGCCCAGGCGGACAAGCGGCTGTACGCGCAGGTGATGAAGGAGACGCTCGAGCGCACGCCGAACCTGGACCTGCGCCAGGCGATGGTGGAGCGGATCATCCCGCCGCAGCGGGCCACGGGCCAGGCGCCCGGTGCGAGCGACGGCCCCTTCTTCTCGGTCGTAACGCACACCGGGCGCGTGTACCGCAGCCGGGCGCTGGTGCTCACCACCGGGACCTTCCTGCGCGGGCGGGCGATCACCGGCGAGGCGATCTGGGGCGCCGGCCGGGCGGGCGAGGCGCCGGCGATCGCGCTCGGGCAGGACCTGGCGTCGCTCGGCTTCCCGCTGGTGCGCCTCAAGACCGGCACGCCGCCGCGGATCGACGCCCGCACGATCGACTTCTCGCTGTGCGAGCCGCAGTTCGGCAGCCCCACGCCGCTGTACTTCGGGCACTACTACGAAGCGGACGGCGATTCACGCTCGGCGCCCGTCGAGCCGGCCTTCAGCGGCCCGCCGAACCCGGTGTACCCCCAGCCGATGCTTGGCGGCTGGCGGCCGCAGCTCCCCTGCTACCACGTCTACACCACGCCGGAGTTCCACGCGATCGTGCGCGCCAACCTGCACCGCGCGCCCATGTTCTCCGGGGTGATCGAGGGGGTCGGCCCGCGCTACTGCCCGAGCATCGAGGACAAGATCGTGCGCTTCGCCGAGAAAGAGCGCCACGGCTTCTTCCTGGAGCCGGAGGGGTGGGCGACCGGCGAGGTGTACGTGCAGGGGTGCAACACCTCGCTGCCCGAGGATGTCCAGTGGGCGATGCTGCGCTCGATCCCGGCGCTGCGGAACGTCGAGCTGATGCGGATCGGCTACGCGATCGAGTACGACGCCGTGGCCACCGGCGAGATCACGGCCGCGCTGGAGGCCAAGCGCCTGCCGGGCCTGTTCTTCGCCGGGCAGATCAACGGCACCACCGGCTACGAGGAGGCCGCGGCGCAGGGGCTCCTGGCCGGCATCAACGCCGCGCGCTTCGTGCAGGGCCGCCCGGCGGTGCTGCTGCGGCGCGACGAGGCGTACATCGGCGTGCTGGTCGACGACCTGGTCACCAAGGAGATCCGCGAGCCGTACCGCATGTTCACCTCGCGCGCCGAGCACCGCCTGCTGCTCCGGGCGGACAACGCCGACCTGCGGCTGACCCCGCTGGCCGCCGAGCTGGGGCTGGTTGATTCAGAGCGCGCGCGGGCGGTGGAGCGCAAGCGGGCCGCCGCCGAGGAGCTGCTGGCGCGGCTGCGCGGGCGGCGGGTGTTCCCCTCGGCCGCGACGAACGAGCGCCTGGCGGCGGCCGGGATCGGGCCGCTGAACACGGAGGCGACCGCCGAGGAGCTGCTGCGGCGGCCCGATGTCGGCTACGGCCAGCTGGCGCAGGCGCTGGAGCTGCCCCCGGCCTCGCCGGAGGTCGTCGAGCAGGTGGAGATCGCCGCCAGGTACGGCGGCTACATCGCCAAGCAGCAGCGCGAGGTCGAGCGGCTGCAGCGGATGGAGTCGCGGCGCATCCCGCCCGACCTGGACTACGAGCAGGTGCGCGGGCTGCGCAACGAGGCGCGCCAGGTGCTCGCGCGCTTCCGCCCGGCGACGGTCGGGCAGGCGGCGCGGCTGGCGGGCATCAACCCCGCCGACGTGGCCGTGCTGCTGATCGCCCTGGAGCGCAGCCAGCGGCAGCCGGCCGATACGGCGGCGTAGCACAGCATCTCGAAGGCCGCACCCCCATCGCCTTCGACACAGCCTCACCCCGCTCTTCGAAAGAGGAACAGGCGCGGCGTCATGCCGCTCGACCGCACCCGCACCGTCCGCACCAGCTCCCAGCTCCCGCGCTGCTCGGCCGCGACGCGCTCCAGCAGGCGCACCTCGTGCGTCAGGAGGACCATGCGCGCGCCGGGGGCCGCGACGCGGGCCGCCTCGGCCACGATGCGCGGGTAGAGCACCTCGTTGTCGCGGTGCGAGCCGACGAGCTGGCCGAACGGGAGGTCGGCCATCAGCACGCTCACGGAGGCGTCGGGCAGCGGCAGGGCCGTGGCGTCCCACAGCTCCAGGCGCGCGGCGCGGCTGAGCCCGGCGGCGGCGAGGTTCTGGCGGGCGCAGTCCAGCGCGTCCGGGTCGATGTCGCAGCCGATCGCCGCGCGCGCCCGTGTGAGGGCGAGGCGCTCGACGAGCAGCGTGCCCGAGCCGCAGCACATGTTGAGCACCGTGTCATCGGCAGATGGGCCGGTGAGCTGCGCGAGCGCGTGGGCCAGCGTGGCGTTCGGCGCGCCGGGCATGTTGCAGACCCGCCACGGGCGCGTGGCGAGCGGGCGCGGCGAGATGCGCACGAGCACCTCCCAGCCCGGCCCATCGGGCGAGCGGCGCAGGCGCAGCAGCAGGTCGCCCTCTTCGTCCGCCACCTGTAGGCCGGCGCGGGCGGCGAGCTCGGCCTTGAGGCGGGTGAGCACCGCCGAGTCCTCGCCTGCGGCGCTCACCCGCAGGGTCGCGAACGCGCCGGGGCTGTGGAGCGCGCGCACATCCTCGATGGCCGCCGCGAGGCGCTCGAAGTGCTGGTGCCCGAGCAGCGCCTTGGGGCGCGGCACGTCGAACGCGAGCGACCGGTAGACCGCGACGACGCTCCTGAGCGCCAGGAGCGCGCGGGGGTCGCCGGCGTACGTGAAGCGCAGCTCCTCGGGGCGCTCCGAGCGCAGGAAGCGGGCGCGCCCGCCCAGGCGCCCGGCGATCTCGGCGGCGCCGAACTCCTCGAGCCCCGGGAGCGTGTCCGCCTCGAACACAGCCGGCGCGGCGGGGCGCGGCGGGGCGGGTCGTCGTTTTGGTGAGCGGGGCATGCTTTCCAGCGCTAGCCGTTGCGGCGCAAGAACTCTTCCATGAACGACGCCAGCGCCTGGCACCCCTCGAGGTCCATCGCGTTGTAGATCGAGGCGCGGATGCCGCCCACCGAGCGGTGGCCGGCGAGCCCGACCATCCCCTGCTCGGCGGCCTCGGCGACGAACTGCTTCTCCAGCTGCGGGTCCGGCAGGCGGAACGTGACGTTCATGAGCGAGCGGTGCGCCTTCTCGGCGTGGCCGCGGTAGAAGCCGCCGCTCGCGTCGATCGCGCGGTAGAGGGTCTCGGCCTTCTGCCGGTTGCGCGCGGCGATCGCCTCCAGCCCGCCGACCGACTCGATCCAGTCGAGCACGAGGTTGAGCATGTAGACGGCGAAGACCGGCGGGGTGTTGTAGAGCGAGCGGCTCTTCACGTGCGTCGCGTAGCTGAGCATCGTCGGGATGACGCGCCCGCGCCGCGTGGTCTCCGCCGCGCGCTCCAGGAAGGAGTCGCGGATGATGACGACCGTGGCGCCCGCCGGGCCGAGGTTCTTCTGCGCGCCGGCGTAGATGAGCGCGAAGCGGCGGCCGTCCAGCGGGCGCGAGAGGATGTCGCTGCTCATATCGGCGACCAGCGGCAGGTCGCCGGTGTCCGGCAGGTCGTGCCACTGGACGCCCTGGATGGTCTCGTTGGTCGTGATGTGGACGTAGGCGGCCTGCGGGTCGAGGTCGGTGCGGCTCACGCTCGGCATGGCGCGGTACCCGCCGGCCTGCGACGAGACCGCGGCGCGTGCGGCGCCGATCATGCGCGCCTCCTCGAGCGCCTTCTCGGCCCAGGAGCCGGTGACGATGTAGTCGGCCGAGGCGTCGGGCGGGAGGAAGTTGAGCGGCACCATCGCGAACTGGAGCGACGCCCCGCCCTGCAGGAAGAGCACGCGGTAGTCGTCCCCGAGGCCGAGGAGCTGCTTGATGCGCTGCTCGGCCCCGGCGTTGAGCGCCTCGTACTCGCTGGAGCGGTGGCTCATCTCGAGGATCGACATCCCGCGCCCCTGGTAGTCGAGCAGCTCGCGCTGGGCGCGCTCCAGGGCCTCGCGCGGGAGGATGGCGGGGCCGGGGTTGAAGTTATAGACCGGGCTCATGTGAACTCCTTACACTCTTTCGCCGCAGTGCTGCGGGCGATGGTTACGTGAAACCTGCGCGCAGTGTCAGGTATTTGGCCGGAAGCGGCGCACCAGGCGCTCGGTGTAGCTCGGCGCCGCCCGGTCGAAGTGGCCGACGGCGCGCGTCAGATAGGGGCGGCTGACTCGCCGCAGGTAGGTGGCGAGCCTCTCGGCCGCGATGGTGCCCAGGGCCTCGCGGTAGTAGTCGAACAGATACACGTTGCCCATGGTGATCCCGGCCCGGGCGGCGCCGAGGGCGACCGCCGCCGAGACCTCGAGCAGCGACCGGCCCTCGAGGCCGGCGGCGCGCTGGAGCTGGCCGAAGAGCGCGGCGAGGCGCTCAGGGCCGGGCAGCTGGTCGGAGTGGCTGCGCAGAGCCTCCCAGGCGGCGCGCAGGTCGCGCACGTTCAGCGGGGGCACGTCGATCGCATCCGCCATGGTGCCGGAGGTCCCCTCGAGGGCGCGCAGGAGCTGCTCGAAGGACTGGATGTCGGCGTCCTCGGGGAGCGCGCCCGAGCGCTTGAGCTCGTCGACGAGCGCGTGGAGATAGATTCGCGCGCCGCCGATGATATCCGAGGCCGCCGCCAGCAGCCAGATCGGCGACCAGCCGACGGCCAGGAAGCCGGCGAGCTCGATCACGTTGCCCGCAGTCTTGCGGGCGAGCAGGTCGCGGGCCGAGATCGTCTCGTCCGGGAAGATGCCGTGCACGTCGCCGACGATCTCGATGACCAGGCGCAGCAGGCGGGCGACAGTGGCCTGATACAGCCGGGTGCGGCGCACGCTGGCCGGCAGCAGCACCGACGTCGATTCGTGGATGAGGCCCCCAGCGATCGCAGCCAGCGCGCGGGCGGCGCGCTCGGGCAGCGACAGCAGATAGGTCTGAGTCTCGTTCATACGCTCTCAGAGGGCAGAAGTTGCGCGGCGGCCTCGCCTTCCTGGAAGAAGGGCCGGCGGCGCGGCCGCGTACGTTCTGCCAAAAGGGAGATTGGCGGCTGCGGGTGGGCTGGCTTCGCCGCCAGCGCCCACGGCCGCTGATTCTCACCGGACGTTGTGATTGTACACGACGCCCGGCTGCGTGCGTTGTGTTGCAGGGGAGCCTAGCCGATCAGCGGAACGAGCAGCGAGTAGCCGAGGAAGACGCCGGTGGTCTGGATCCCGGTCTTGATATAAACCTCGCCGTTGTCGGACCAGATCAGGCTGACGCCGCCGTCCTGTGAGACGACGAAGACGCACAGGTCGGGCAGGGTGGCGCAGAGGCGCATGGCGGAGCGGTGGCGCGTGCCGTGCTGCTCGGCGTCGAAGGGGCTGCGCTGGCCGCGGAAGGGGTTGCTCAGCTCGTAGACCGGCGCCTGGCGGATGCGGTCCAGCAGGATCTCGGTGCCGAAGCCCACCACGGTCAGGTCGGTGCGCAGGAGCAGCGCCCCGTCGGCGGCGGCGAGGTTGCCGATGAAGGCGCAGGTCTCGGCCAGCCGGCGCTGCGCGTCGACCAGCGAGCCGAGGCTGAACTGGCCCTGCGGCGTGGCCGCGTGGTCGTTCGCGTACTGGCGCACCATATCGCCGTACTGGTGGCGGATATTCATGAATTCGACATAACGGCGGCGCAGGTGGGCGGGGTCGGAGCTGAGCTGATACTTGACCTTCACGAGCTCCCGCTCGCGCGACACCAGCTCGCAGGCGCTCGCGGCGAGGATCAGCGCCCCGCCGTGGCCGCTGCACTGGATGCCGTTGACGATCGCCAGGATCGTGTTGACGTAGGTCAGCCACTCGAACTGGTCCCAATCGCGCAGGACCTCGTAGCGCGGGGGCGTGATCTGGCTGCGGAGCAGCTTCTGGCCCTCGCGGAACAGCGGGTAGGCGCCGAGCAGGTCGCCGGTCGAGAGCGGGCTTTCGATCTGGATGCGCCCGGAGCGCAGCGTGGCGACGACGTAGCTGCCCTGGAACACCGTGAGCTGGCCCGGCGCGTCGACGCGCACCAGCAGCGCCTCGGGGAGCGCGTCGTGGGAGTAGGAGAAGGCCCGGCGGGCGCGCACCCAGGAGGAGCCGAGGTTGAGCAGGCCGCGGATGACAAGCGGCTCGTCCGGGTCGGGCGAGAACTCGACCCAGATCGCCGCCGTGTCGATGTCGCAGGTGACGGCGAGGCGCCGGAGCTCCTGGACGTTGTAGGGGCGGCAGGCCGAGAACGGCCACATCTCGACGATGCGCTCGTGGCCGTGGCGGTGGATCACCTCCGAGCGCATCGTGCAGCAGATCATGAAGCAGAGCGGCCGCCCCTCCTCCTTCTCCAGCCCGGCCAGGTAGGCGACTTCCATCAGCGTGCGCAGCTTGGCCGGGCTGGGCAGCGGCGGCCGGCTGAAGACGACGCCGTCCAGAAAGCTGTCCCAGATTCGCGTGACCTGCTCGGCGAGATCGGCTGGGAAGTGGTAGTCGGGCATGGACGTGCACTTTCGGGCGGGAAACTGCCACTGCGGCGGGCGACGGCGGACGGCCCGCCGCAGTGGCCGGCGCTCATCACCAGGTCGCGTTGCCGAAGAAGTCGCCGTGGTCGCGGGCGACGAACGCCTCGATCGCCGCCCGGCAGTTGCCGAGGCGGAAGGACGGGCCGTGGCCGGGGTACAGCACGCTCTCGTCCGGCCAGGTGAGCACCACATCGCGCAGGGTGCGCAGCATAGCGCGGAAGCCCTCCGTCGACCAGGTCCGGCCCGGGCCGCCCTCGAACAGCGTGTCGCCGACGATCACGCGGTGGTCCGGGGGCAGGATGAACGAGATCATATCTGCGGTGTGGCCGGGGGTGTAGCGCGCGACGAGCGTGCACTCGCCGACCTCGATCGCCTCGCCGTCGCGCAGCGGCCGGTCCACCTGCAGTTGGACGCCTTCGACGTGCGGGCCGGGGTGGGCGAGCAGCGGAACCTGGAGGCGGGCGCGCATCGCGTCGAGCGCGCCAATGTGATCGTGGTGGGTGTGGGTGAGCAGGATCGCGACGGGCGTGGTGTCGGCGAGCAGCTCCGCGAGCGTCTCAGGCTCGGCGCCGGGGTCGATCAGCACGCTGCGGCGGCTCGCCGAGCAGACCAGGACATACGTGTTCATCGGCCATGGGCCGACGGAGCGCGTGCGCAGCTCCAATGGCGTTTGTGTGTCCATCACGGCCTCCTTCGCGCTGGTGTGTGCTGAACATCATAGCACGTCTGCTGGCCGCCGATGGCGATGGCTCGCCCCCGCGCCCTCTGGGGAGGTTGGTCTCCCCATCAGGGAGGCGGTCGGCAACGACCGCGTGCCTCCTGCAGCGGGGCATACGCGGAGGCTCGCCCCGCGCCGGCTGGAGGGGGATGGGGAGGCGAAGCCTCCCCAGGATTCCCGCTGCTCTGCGGCGACGAAGTCGCCGCAGAGCAGCAAAAAAAGGAGCAACGGCCGCGTGACATCTGGCGCCGGGGAGCGCGCACTGGTGGCGAGAATGCTTTACAGCAAGCGCCGACCTTGACAACTTGTGTCACAACTGGTATAATGCGAACACAAGTTCTAAATTGATGGGTTTTACGTCACCAGAACGCCGTACGGCAAGCACGAGTACACGAAAGAGGTGGAGCGATGACGAACCGCCAGATCGCCGCGGTGCTGTTCAATATTTCCTCGATCCTCGCGCGGCAGCACGCCAACCCCTACCGCATCCGAGCCTACCGCCGGGCAGCCCGCAACCTGCTGCGGCTGCGCCACGAGGTCGCCGATCGAGTGAAGAACGGGCAGCCGCTCGGCATCCCGCGGCTGGGCAAGAGCCTGACCGAGAAGATCCGCGCGCTGGCGGCCGAGGGCCGGCTGCCGTTCTACGAGGAGCTGTGCGGGACGCTGCCGGAGGGGCGGCTGCTGCTGGTGCCGGGGATCGGGCCGACGACGGCCAGCAGGATTCTGAGGGACCTGGGGAAGGCGGACGACGCGACGCTGCGGCGGGCGGCCGCGCTTGGGAAGCTACAGCGGATCTGGGGCGTCGGGCCGAAGCGCGCTGCGGCCATCCTGGACGCCGTGGGGCCGGCCGAGATCGGCGTCCGGCAGGAGCGGCTGGCGATCTGACCGGCTGACACAGACGGGGGACGCGGCACAGGATCGTCGCCCGTTCAGGGAGAGGGGATGCTACGCCAACGGGAGCTGGAGGAGCTGCTTGTCGAGCTCGAGGAGGCCGAGGATGAGCTGCTTGATGCGGCGCTGGACGACGGACCGCCGGAGGAGCCGGGGCTGCGCGCAGACGAGTCTGAGCTGGCAGGCGGCTTTCGCGCGAAGCTGGCGTTCACGCCGCGCCCCTATCAGGAGGACGCGCTCGCGGCCTGGCAGGCCGCCGGTGGCCGTGGCGTAGTCGTGCTGCCGACCGGCGCGGGCAAGACCGTGCTGGCGCTGATGGCGATCGCGCGGCTCGGGCTGCGGGCGCTGGTCGTGGTGCCGACGATCGAGCTGCTGTACCAGTGGCGCGACGCGGTGGTCGAGCGGCTGGGCGTTGCGCCGAGCAAGGTGGGCATCATGGGGGACGGGCGCAAAGAGCTGCGCCCGATCACCGTCGTGACGTACGCCTCGGCGGCGATGCCGAACGCGCCGATCGGCGGCTTCGGGCTGCTGATCTGCGACGAGGCGCACCACCTGCCGGCGCCGGCCTACCGGACGATCGCCGAGCGCAGCGGCGCGCCCTACCGGCTGGGCATCACGGCCACGCCCGAGCGCAGCGACGGCGCGGCGGGCGCGCTCGACGAGCTGATCGGGCCGGTGGTGTTCCAGCGATCGCCCGCCGAGCTCTCGGCCGAGGGGCACCTGGCCAAGTTCCGCGAGAAGCGCCTGTACGTCGACCTGTCGCCGGACGAGGCGCTGCGCTACAACACGCTGATGACCGAGTGGAAGTGGTTTCTGGCGCGCAACCGGCACCAGCTGGCGCGCGGCGGGGACTTCTTCGGCGAGCTGATCCGGCGCAGCGGCAGCGACCCGGCGGCGCGGCAGGCGCTGCGGGCGCACCACCAGGCGCGCATGATCGCGCTCAACGCCGAGGCGAAGATCGGCGTGGTGGCCGAGCTGCTGGCGAAGCACCGCGCCGACAAGGTGATCGTCTTCTCGGAGTACACCGCGCTGGTGGACCGCGTCAGCCACGCGCTGGCGCTGCCGGCGATCACCTACCGCACCGCGCCGCAGGAGCGCAAGCGAATCCTGGCGGCGTTTCGTGGCGGCGCCTACTCGAAGCTGGCGGCCGGGCGAGTGCTGAACGAGGGGGTCGACGTGCCGGACGCGAACGTGGCGATCGTCGTCAGCGGCAACAGCACGGCGCGCGAGCACATCCAGCGGCTCGGGCGCGTGATCCGCCCGAAGCGCGAGGAGGCGGTGCTGTACGAGCTCGTCACACGCTACACCAGCGAGGTCGCCGCGGCGCGCAGGCGCAGGAAGACGGCCGGCGAGCGGCGGCCGCTCGATGAGCAGACGTAGGAGGCGGGAGCTGGAGCCGCCGGCGCGCACCGCATGGAGAGGTTTGGGGAGGCGAGGCCTCCCCAGCATCTTCTTTGTTTCGCCGCAGCGCGGCGAGGATCGCGGAGAGCCATAGGCCCTCCACACCGCCGGCTGCGAGGGCGGTGGAAACGAGGAACGGCAGGCATGGCCTTCAAACTCAGTGACTTCAAGAAGACCACGCGGCGCGGCGAGAACGGGCGCCAGCTCTACCCCTACCAGATCAGGGACGGCCGCTACACCGCGGCGATCGGCTACGCGATCGCGTACTACGAGCGGATGCTCGGGCGGCGGCGGGGCGACTTCGAGGCCGACACGCTGCTGGAGTTCTTCGGCGACCCGCGGCTGGCGCGCGGGCTGGTCGCCTGCCTCGGGCGCACCTATGTCTGGCGCACGCAGACCTTCGCCGAGGCGCTGGGTGAGGAGGCCGCGCAGGTGCTCAGGCGCGCGGGCGTGGAGACGCCGGCGGACCTGCGGGCGCGCTGGTACGGGCTGGCGAACGGCCGCTACGGCGGGTGCATCCTGCCCCACGAGCGCACGGAGGCGCTGGAGTTCCTGTGTGCGCGGCTGACCGACGGCGAGGCGACAGCCGACGAGGCCAGCGTGGCCGATAGCCTCCTGGCGCGCTCCGTGAGCGGGGAGGGGCCCACGGCCGAACCCCGGTCGCCGAAGATCACCCCGGCCCAGATCGAGGAAGGGCTGGCGCTGGACGCCGAGGACCGCCAGGTGCTGATGAAGATCGGGCCGACGCCGGAGCCGGAGGAGATCGTCGCGCGCTACAACTACCACTCGCTCGAGACGGCGCTGTGCCACGCCGAGCGGGTGCGGCTGCGGCTGCGCGGCCCGGTCTGGAGCATCATCAGGAGCGCGCACGCGCTGGCGCGGCGCTACCGGCTGCGCTACGAGGTCAGCGGCGCGCCGCGCTCGCTGTTCGACGAGCAGCTCGAGCTGGTGCTGCACGGCGGGCGGGACGCCCTGGGCGGCTGGACCCGCACCGGGCGGCGGCTGGTGCGGGCGCTGCTGCGGCTGCTGGCGAGCCACCCCGGCTGCCTGACGTCGGGCGAGGCACGGGTGCACCTGAAGGGGGACGCGCTGCTGCTGCGGCTCGACGAGCGGGCGCTGGAGGTGTTGGGGGTGGGCGCCGCCGCTGAGCCCGAGCCGCACGAGGCGTGGGACGCCGACGACGCCGAGGCGCTGCAGAAGGCGTGGGGCCGGGCCTACATCGCCGGCCGGACGGCCGGCTGGCGGCTGCGGCGCGACCCGGAGCCGCTGGTGGGCGTCGGCACAGGCTCCGCGCCGCTGCTCATCGTGCCGGACTTCGCGCTGATCCGCGGGCGGGAGCGGCTGGCGCTGTGTCTGGCGGGCGGGCCGTCGAGCGCCGACGCGCTGCTGCGCGATCTGGGCCGGCTGGGCCGCCGGGCGGGCGCGCTGGCGGTCGTGCCCGGCTACGTGGCCGAGCGGCTGCGCTCGTGCCCGGTGCCGGTGGCCACCTATGACGAGCAGCCGGGCGAGGCGGTGCCGCAGCTCGTGGCGGCGCTGGAGCGGGCCTACCCGCGGCGCCTGGCCGACGCGCCGACGCCGTGGCAGCAGCTGGAGCGCCTGGTGGCCGACGAGGGGTTCGTCCCCGAGGAGCGCGCGGCCGAGCTGCTGGGCTGCCCGACGCACGAGGTGGCGCGCACCATCCAGCGCTGGGGCGGCCCGGGGCTGCACGCGCTGGCCGGGGTGGGCGTGTGCGCCCCGGATCTGGTGGACGAGATCAAGGAGCTGGTGGCCGAGGGGGTGCTGGCGATGCGCGCGGCGTAGAGACGCCCCTTCGGCGCCCGATCACCGGACGCTTCTGCGGCCGGCGAACAGGCCGATCAGGAAGCCCACAGCCACGGCGAGCGCGCCCGAGCGCGGTGCCGGCTGGGCCGCCAGCGCCGCCGCGGGGGCCGGTTGCTCCGGCACGCCGACCGCGCGCTCCTGCAGGCGCTCGGGGGACGGCATGCCCTGCTGGGCGCGCTGCTCGTCGGTGACCGCCACCGCATGCGGGGCCGGCTCGATGCGCGAGCCGTGGGTGCGCGCGTAGACCTGCGTGAACTCGGCGCCGAAGAACAGGATCTGCGCCGAGTAGTAGACCCACAGCAGCACCACCACGAGCGAGGCCGCCGCCCCGTAGCTGGAGCTGAACGAGCCGTTGCCGAGGTACCAGCCGAGCGCGATGCGGCCTATCGAGAACAGCAGCGACGTGGCCGCCGCGCCGAGCCACACGTCGCCCCAGGCGATCTCCACGTCGGGGACGAACTTAAAGATCAGCGCGAAGATCGCCGTGGTCACCGCAAAGCCCACCAGGAAGTTCACCACCAGCCACAGCCAGTCGACGCCGGGCAGCATCCCCTGGAAGTAGCCGACGACGCCGGACAGGACCGCGCTGACGACCAGCGATACCAGCAGCAGAAACCCGGTGCCGAGCACCATCGTGAACGAGAAGAAGTTCTGCTTGATGGTGGCCATGATCCCCTGGCCGGGCTTGGGCTGCACCTCCCAGATCGTGTTCAGCGCGTCCTTGAGCTGGCCGAACAGGCCCGCCGCGCCGAACAGCAGCGTGCCGACGCCGATGATGCTGGCGATGATGCCGGAGGCGGGCTTGCTCGCGCCCACGACCATGCTCTCGATCGCCTCCGCGCCCTCGGGGCCGACCAGCCCGCCGATCTGGCCGACGATCTGGCCGCGCGCAGCCTCCTCGCCGAAGACCAGCCCGGCGATGGCGATCGCGATCACCAGCAGCGGCGCCAGCGAGAAGGCGGTGTAGTAGGCCAGCGCGGCTGCCAGGCGCGGCGCCTTATCTTCGTTCCAGTCGTTAAACGTCTGTTTCAGCAGTTCGATCATCGCAGCACCTCGACGTAAAGCGGTCGGCGCAAGCACGTACGCCCTGTCGCAGAAGAAAGGCAAGAAGTCTGCCAGCGCAGTGCCGTGCTACAATACAGCACCGATTTGCGGCCCGAGGAGGCACAGAATGGCCGTTCACCACTTCACGCCGACCCGCTACTACAACACGATCGGCTCGCACGAGCCGGCGCTGCGGATCGCCGATGGGGACACGGTCGAGACGACGACCGTGGACGCGATGGGATATGACGCGGACGGCAAGCAGGTCGCGGAGCGCGGCAACCCGATGACCGGGCCGTTCTACATCGAGGGGGCTGAGCCGGGCGACACGCTGGCCGTCACGCTCGAGCGCATCGTGCCGAGCCGAACGCGCGGCATCACCGCGATTCGCCTGGCCTCGAACGTCGTCGACCCGGACTACGTGCGCGAGCTCCCGTGGACCGAGCCGGGGCAGCAGGCCGAGTGGCGCGTGGACGTGGGCGCGGGCACGGCGACGCTCGTGCAGCCCGAGACCGCGCTCGGGGCGCTCACGCTGCCGCTCGCGCCGATGATCGGCTGCTTCGGCGTGGCGCCTCCCCGCGGCCAGGCGATCTCCACCGCCACCTCCGGCGAGCACGGCGGTAACATGGACTACCGCGGCTTCGTCGCCGGGGTCACGGCGTACTTCCCGGTGTTCGTGCCCGGCGCCCTGTTCCACATCGGCGACGGCCACGCGCTGCAGGGCGACGGCGAGATCGTCGGGACGGGCATCGAGATCTCGATGAGCGTGCGATTCACCGTGCGGGTGCTGAAGGGCCGGCGGAGCCGCTGGCCGCGCGGCGAGAACGCCGACTACATCTTTACTGTCGGCAACGCCCGCCCGCTGGACCAGTGCGTGCAGCACGCGACGACTGAGATGGTGCGCTGGCTGCAGGAGGACTACGGCCTGGACGCGCCCGGCGCGAACATACTGATGGGCCAGGCGGTGGAGTACGACCTCGGCAACATCTTCGACCCGGCGTACACCATGGTCTGCAAGATGCGCAAGGATCTGCTCAGCAGGCTGAGCAGCCGCTAGACATTGTGGGTGTCCGCGCTGTTGGCGAAGCGGCCAGCGCGGGCACCCACAACGCTTTTCTGCCAGGGAAACGGCGTTTCGGCCTAGGACGGGAAGAACGGGAACAGGCGGCGCATATTCTCAGGCGTCAGCCGCCCGCCGTACTCGCAGCCCTCGAACGCCTCGGCGTACTGCACCTTCCGCCCGATCTCCGCGCCGTACAGCTCGATCAGCTTGTCGCGGAAGCGGTCCGCGTCGCGCCGCATGCGGGCGTCGTAGTGCTGCCGCAGCCAGGCCCGCCGGGCGTCCTCGTCCTCCGGCACCTCGTGCAGGACGCCGCCGTTGTACGGCAGCCACTCGTAGAACTGCGACGTGTGGGCGTGGAACATCTCGTACTTGGCGTCTATCACGTCGTCGATCGCAACCACCACGTCGGGCGTGAACGGGTAGGGCTTCTGGAAGGTGTCGCTCACGTAGACGATCACCGGGTTCACCTCCAGGTGCTCCTGGAAGGCGCACACGTTCGGCACCGTCACCATGTAGGCGGCGTCCTGGACGAGCTGCGACGTGTAGCGGTGGTCCGGGTGGTAGTCGTTCGGGCGCGGCGTCATGATGAGGTCGGGCTTGAACTCGCGGATCAGCCCGATGATCTGGCGCCGGTTCTCGAGCGTCGGCAGCAGCTCGCCGTCGTGGTTGTCGAGCACCTGGTACTCGATGCCGATCACGGCGCCGGCGGCCGCTGCCTCCTTGCGGCGCCGCTGCGCCAGCCGCGCGCCGCCGGTCTCGTGGTGGCCGGCGTCCCCGTTGGTCACGGACACAAAGCGCACGGTGTGGCCCTGGCGCGCGTAGAGCGCCGCCACCCCGCCGGCGGTGAAGTCACAGTCGTCCGGGTGGGCGCCGAAGACCAGCACGCGGAGTTTGTCGTCTGCCATTGCCTCGCTCCTTTGCACAGATGATCACGGCTGTATGATCGAGTAGCTGTACGCAGCCGGCTCAGTGGTGTAGGGCGTCGCGCCGGCCACAACCAGGACGGCGCGCTCTCCTGCGGGCACATCCACCTCCGCCCGGCCGGCCTCGTCCACGGCGACCGGCTCGACCGACACGCCGGCGCCGTAGCGCACCAGGCGCAGGGCCCAGCGCTGGGCGAGGGCGCCGGTGGTGCGCACGAACCCCTGCGCCTGCCAGTCGCCCGTATCCGCCTCGGCGCCGTCGGCGAACCCGATCTCCGGCACCTGGATGTCGTCGAGCAGCAGGCCCGACGCGTTGATCGCCGGGTCGGTGATGAGCCAGAAGCGCAGCAGCACGCGCTTGCCGGCGTAGGGCGAAAGGTCCATCGTCTCGTCGATCCAGCTGCCGCGCTGCCCGCTCAGCGGGTCAGCCCCGGGCGCCCCGCTCACGCCGGTGAAGCCTTCCCCGAGGTTCTGCCCCTGCGGGTCCTCGGCGGTGGTGCTGGCGCCCGAGAGCGTCCGCCAGGTCGCGCCGCCGTCGTCCGAGACGGTGACGTAGGCGTAGTCGAAGTGACGCTCGATCTCGTACCAGGCCCGGAAGCGCAGCGTCGCCTGCGACACGCCCGAGAGGTCGAGCTCGCGCGTCAGCGTCATCACGCTCTCGTCGCCGCGCCCGCTCCACCAGGCGAAGCTGCCGCTCGCGGGCGGGACGCCGGCCAGGCTCACGCTGTCGGCGCCGTCGAAGCGCAGCACCAGCGGGCCGGCGAGCGGGCCGATGTAGTCCGCGCCGAACTGGTGCACGGTCGCGTTCGCGCTGCTCGCCTCCGGCGGGGTGGGCGTCACCGTGGCGGGCAGGAGGCTGTAGGCGAAGCGCCCGTCGCCCACGGCCGGGTCGTTCAGCAGGTTGGCGACCGCCCAGTCGGCGAAGAGGTCGGGGAAGCCGGCGATGTCCGGACGCCGGCGGGCCGCGAGCGCGGCGAGCACGTCCAGTGTATTGCCGCCGGCGCCCAGGACCTCGGCGAGGCCATCCTCGCCGGTGTACTGCTCGTAGAAGTAGCGGGCGAACAGCCGGGACATCCCGTAGTGCGGCAGCGTCGCCTGCCACGCGGTGAGCTGCAGGTCGGGGGCGACGAGGTAGCTGAGCGCGGAACTGTGGTCGACGTAGCCGTTCAGGTCCTCGGCGAGCGAGGCCATCCCCTCGTCGAGCCAGGCCGGGCGCTGCTGGTGGCGGTTCCAGGCGATCATGTGCTGGAACTCGTGCGCCAGGGTTGCGGCGTACGAGTCGGAGCCGACCGGGAAGGAGTTCACGCCGATCACGAACATCTCGCGCTGGTTGCTGAAGCGGTTGGCGCTGCTCCTCACCGCGTCGTCGGACGAGAAGTAGCCGCCGACGCTGAGATTGGTGTTGAGCACCGTGAGGCGCGGGTCGCCGTCCACCCCGGGGGAGGGCTCCTGGCCGAAGAGCGCCCGGTTGCGCGGGTAGATGCGCTCCTCGAACACCCGCGCCGAGCGCTCGATGGCATCCTGCGCGATGTCGACCTGGGTGTCGACGTACATCAGGAGCACCGGCCCGGCGTAGCGCAGCTGCGCCTCCACCTGGCGATAGGTGCCGGAGGCGCGGTCCAGCACCCAGAAGCGCTCGATATCGCCGAGGGCGCGGGGCGCGGCGGGCGTGGCCCGTACGTCCGGTGCTGCGCGTCCGAACGCCGCTGCGAGCGCCCCGCTGTCACGAGGTACTGGCACAGCTCCTGCAATTTGGCGGGGGTTATCGACGAGGGTTCCGTCGGCGGCAACCGCGGCGGTCGGCTCGGCAGAAGGGACAGCGGTCGGCAGCTCCGCCGTCGGCGGCGGGGAGGCGGCCGGCGGGGCTTCTGGAGTGGGCGCGGGCAGGCTTGCGACGGTCGTGGCGGCGGGCGGCCGGGACGTCGGGCGGGTGGTGACACTCGCGGAGGGCGCACATCCTACGAGCAGTGCAATCGCGACAACCAGCCAGCAACGCGGCACGTCGAGCCTCTCCTCTCCTCCGTTGGGCGTGTCGCACGCATTATAGCCGATACGCCCGGCGATGTAACTGAAAGCCGGGAAGCAACGTTTAGTGAAGTGATGGCCTGCTCGCCCTGGCGGGCCTCTCGCGCGGGCGCTCCGCCGGCAGGTGCGCGGGCGAGGCCACCGCGTCAGTCGTGTTCGGAAGAGAGCAGGTGGGCGTGCGCTCGTCCTGCGAGCGTGATCCGGTGGAGGCCCGTATGGGAGTGGAGCTATTCGTTCAGCTTGCGGTTGTGCTGCTGTGGGCCGGGGTGCTCGGCGTGCACACGCGCAGGCTGCTGCGCCTGGCGCGGGTGGAGGTGCCTGGGCTCTGGCGCGACCCTCTTCGCCGGAGCAAGCTCGCCCGGCTGTGGTGGTGGCTGGGGCGCGAGGAGTTCTGGCGCGCGGTGCAGGCCGATGGGGTATACTGCATGCAGCTGACCGTGATGGTCTTCCTGCTCGCCTGGGGGTTGCTGAGCTGAGCCTCCCCTGTGAAAAACCAGAGCCGCCGAACCATGAATGTTCGCTGGATGGCCGTGCTGACGGGCCTGGTCGTTGATGTGCTGCTCTCGACGCTGATCGGCCTGGCCGCCGGCCCCGTCGCGGAGTCGTTCGCCGTGGCGCCCGATCTCACGCGCCCAGGCCACCTCGTGCTGCTGGGCCTGTACCTGCTCTGCACCGCCGTCGGCGGCTATCTCGCCGGCCGCATCGCCGGCGAGCAGCACCTCCTCCACGGCCTGCTGGTCGGCGTGATCGGCGTGATCCTCACCCAGCTCCCGGCGATCGGGGGCGACCCGATGCCGCGCGTCTACGTGGTGGGGAGCGCCGCCGGGTGCCTGACCGGGACGCTGGGCGGCCTCGTGAGCCGCTACCTCCCCCCGCCGCACCGCTAGGCCGGGCTACTCGACCGGCGTGAGGTAGTCGCCGGCCGCCCAGCCCTCGGCGCCGAACTCATCGCGCACCCGCTGCCATGTCCGCCCCTCGGCGACGGTCGGCTCGCCGATCACGGTCACGATGCTGCTCTCGGGCAGCGTCTTGATCGGCTGGTTGTTGGTGGACGGCTCGATGCGCAGGAACAGCCCCTCGCTGCCGGTGCCGGTCACCTGCAGCTGCTGGCCGATGGGGCTCTGCGGAACAGGGGTCGCCGGGGGAGCTGTCGCGGCCGCCGGCGTGACAGTTGCGATGGACGGCAGCGTCGGCACGAGCGGCTCCTCGGCCACAGGGTTCTCGCCTCGCTGCGGCAGCGGGCTGGGGCCAGGCTGGCTGAGGACGTACAGCGCCACGCCGAGTGCCAGAATGGCCACCGCAGCGAGGATGAAGCGCCAGCCGCCGTACTGGAGCCACAGCGCGAACTCCTGCCGCGAGAACGGCATCGAGCGCGACGTGCGGGCGCGGCCGGCCACACGTTCGCTTCGCCAGTTCGGGTTGAGCGGGTCGGCTGACGATGCGCCTCCACGCGAGAGCTGGTCGGTCGTCGGCTGGTTCCGCCGCATCGCGCGGGTCACCCGTGGGCTCTCATACAGCTCGTCGTCGTCTTCACGCGCCATCGTCTCGCTCCTTTCACGCCCGGGCCTCCGTTCGCTGCGCCCATTATAGTAGCACGGCCGCGGGCCGCTTTCAACACATCTGTTCCGAGGGCGAGCCCTGCTCCGGCGGCTCTGCGGCGGGCAGCTACCGCGTGATCTGGTTGCGCCAGTACTCGAGCAGCTCGTCCACGATCTGCTCCATGCCGATGCGCGGCTCCCAGCCGGTGTCGCGCCGCAGCCGGGAGTTGTCTCCGAGCAGGATCGGCTCGTCGAGCGGGCGGAGCCGGGCCGGGTCGACGCGCACGTCGACGCGCACCCGGCCGCGGGCGCGCACCATCTCGACGATGTCGCCGATGCGCGTCGCCTGCCCCGAGCACAGGTTGTAGACGGTGCCGGGCTTGCCCTTCTGCAGCAGGAGCCACAGCGCGCGGGCCACATCGCTCACGTGGCTGAAGTCGCGCCGGGCCTCGAGGTTGCCGACGAGCATGACCGGCGGCTGGAGGCCGGCCTCGGCGAGGGCCATCTGGCGGCAGAAGGTCTGGATCGAGCAGCGGTCCCCCTGGCGCGGGCCGACGTGGTTGAATGAGCGGGTGACGACCACGTGCAGCCCGTAGCTGTCGTGGTACTGGAGGCCGAGCAGCTCCTGGGCCACCTTGCTGACGCCGTATGGCGAGGCGGGGCGCAGCGGGTGGTCCTCGGCGATCGGCACCTCCTCCGGCGCGACGACGCCGTACTCGGCGCTCGAGCCGGCGATGTGGACGCGCGCGGAGGGCGCGTGGGCGCGCACGGCCTCGAGTAGGTTGATCGTCCCCTCCACATTGGTGCGCATCGTTGTCACCGGCGCGTCCCACGAGGCGGAGGGGTAGCTCTGGGCGGCGAGGTGGTACACCAGGTCCGGGGCGGCGGCGCGCACCGCCGCGCCCACCGCGAAGGGGTCCTCGATATCCCCCTCGTGGACCGTGACCTTCCCGAACAGGTGCTGGATCGGGCGCGGGTCGCTGCGCCAGCGCTTGAACACGTGCAGCTCGACGTCGGGCAGCGTGAGCAGCTCGTCGGCGAGCGCACTGCCGACTGGGCCGGTGACGCCGGTGATAAGGATGCGGGTTGGCATAGGTGAACAGTCTCCCAAGTCCTGATACAATACAGTAGTAGAGGTGCGCGGTGGCCTGGCCCCGCATCCCCCGGAAGGGTTTTGGAGAGGCGAAATCTCCCCAGGCTCTCTCTTTCCGCCGCTGTGCGGCGAGGAAAAAGGCTTCGGAGGGTCCGCGGCCCTTCACACCTCCCCGCGCGGCGGTGGCGCAGGCGGGGCGGCCGCGTACGCCGTGCCAATTATAGCAGCCGCGGGCGCCGGCTCGTGAGGAAGGGCTGGCCCGCGCGCAGAAAGATTGCGGAATCGGCGCATTTCGTCTACAGGCTGTGTGTTGCCTCAGAAACGCCGACGCCCTATAATACTTGAGATTCGGCCAGAGGGCCGGGGCGATGCCCGGCCGGAGCGGGACGGCGCGGAGGAAGGCGGATGGCTCTGATCAAGAAGGCGGGCACCACCAAGGGGATCGGCGCTGCCCAAGGGAATGGTGAGAACGTAGACCCCCAGGGGACGACCACGCCCGGCGCGCAGCGGACCCCGGCGCCGGTGATGCAGCCGGGCGTCGTGCTGCAGGAGCGCTACGCGATCGAGGGCACGCTCGGGATCGGCGGCATGAGCGTCGTCTACCGCGGGCGCGACCTGCGCTTCAAGGACGTGGTGCGCCCGTGCGCGATCAAGGAGATGTACCAGAGCGCGCCGGACTCGAACACGCGGCTGCTCAACCTGAAGAACTTCGAGCGCGAGGCCGGCCTGCTCGCCACGCTCCACCACCCGGCGATCCCCAAGGTGTACGACTTCTTTGAGGAGCACGGCCGCATCTACCTGATCCTCGAGCTGGTGCCCGGCAAGGACCTGGAGACGCTGCTGGACGAGGCCGGCGGCCCGCTGCCCGAGGAGCGCGTGGCGCGCTGGGCGGTGCAGATCTGCGATGTGCTCTCCTACCTGCACAACCACCAGCCCGAGCCGATCGTCTTCCGCGACCTGAAGCCCTCCAACATCATGGCCACGCCCGAGGACCGCATCGTCCTGATCGACTTCGGCATCGCGCGCAACCTGACCCGCGCCGACCGCAAGGGGACGATCATCGGCACCGAGGGCTACTCGCCGCCCGAGCAGTACCGCGGCGTCGCCGAGCCGGTCGGCGACCTCTACGCGCTCGGCGCGACGCTGCACCACCTGCTGACCGCGAGCGACCCGCGGCTGGAGACGCCGTTCACCTTCCACGAGCGCCCGCTGCGCCAGCTCAACCCCAAGGTCTCCCCCGAGCTGGATGCGGTGATCAGCAAGGCGCTCGAGTACGACATGACCAAGCGCTGGGCGTCGGCGGCCGAGATGCGCGAGGCGCTCATTCGGACGCCGACCCTCGCCCCGAGCGAGGCTCCCGCCGGGGCTCGCGCCCCAGCGGCACCCGTGCGCGGCAGGGCGCCGGAGGCCGAGCTGGTCTGGCGCTTCAAGTGCGAGGACGAGGTGCGCTCGTCGCCGTGCGTCTCCGGCGGCATGCTGTACGTCGGCTGCTACGACACCAACCTGTACGCGCTGGACGCCGGGCGCGGCGAGTTCCGCTGGAAGTACCCGACCGAAGGCGGCATCTCGTCGTCGCCGGCGATCTGGCAGGATATGGTGATCGTCGGCTCGGAGGACGGCTCGCTGTACGCGCTGGACCAGCGGCGCGGCTCGCTGCGCTGGACCTTCCGCACCGCCAAGCCGGTGCGCTCGTCGCCGCGGGTCGAGGACCGCGTGATCTTCTTCGGCTCGGACGACCAGCACCTGTACGCGCTGGACGGCCTGCGCGGCACGCAGATCTGGAAGTACCGCACCTGGATGCCGATCCGCTCCTCGGCGTTCGTCACCGCGGACTCGGTCTACTTCGGCGGGGGCGACGGCTACGTGTACGCGCTGAACATCAAGAACGGCGGCATCCGCTGGAAGCAGCGCACCCAGCAGCCGGTGATCTCTTCGCCGGTGGTGCACGACGGCGTCGTGTACGTCGGCTCGATGGACAACTTCCTCTACGCGCTCGACAGCGAGGGCGGCTTCCCGGTGTGGAAGTTCCGCACCAACCACTACGTCAACTCCTCGCCCTGCGTCGCCGGCGGGCGCGTGTACGTCGGCAGCGTCGACGGCTGCCTGTACGCGGTGGAGACGAAGAACGGCCGCCTGGCCTGGAAGTACGAGACAGGCAGCCAGATCACCTCTTCGCCGCGCGTTGCGGGCGGGCGGGTCTACTTCGGCGCGGTGGACGGGTGTATCTACTGCCTCGACGCCGGGACCGGCGCGCTGATCTGGCGCCACCAGACCGATGCGCCGGTGGTCTCGTCCCCGGCGGTGGTCGATGGCCTGGTGTACATCGGCTCGATGGACCACCACGTGTACGCGCTGCGCGCATAGGCTCGTACACGTCGGCAGACAGGCGCCCAGGGTTGCGGCGCACCCGTCGTAGCCGGGAACACCACCCGCGTATGTGAGCATGAGTGTCGGCGATGAGGCCGGGCGCAGCCCGAGAGCCCAACGCTGCACAGATATGGGGATGGCCGATGCAAGACTCCCAGGATAGCTCGCAGGCGGCGCCGCGTGAGATCGGGACGCGGCCGCTGGCTGAGCTGCCGGGCGCGTCCGCGGCACAGGCCGCTCCGGAGGGGCCGGCGGCGCCGCGCGGGCAGCTGGCCGTCGCGGCGCTGCGCGACATCGGCCGGGTGCGGGAGGTCAACCAGGACCACGTGTTCGCGCTCACGGCCACCCTGCCGCGCGAGGGCGGGGACATCCAGATGGGCCTGTTCATCGTCGCCGATGGCATGGGCGGGCACGACGGGGGCGAGGTCGCCAGCCGCATCGCCGTCAGCCGGGCGGCGCGCCACGTGCTCGTCGACCTCGTGGCGCCGGCGCTCGACGGCGACGTCAGCGTGGCGCTGCGCCCGATGATCGCCGCCGCCATCCACGACGCGAACCTGGCGGTGTGGGAGCACGCGCGCGCGATCGGCTCGGATATGGGGACGACCTGCACGCTGGCGCTGCTGCTGGGCCGCACGCTGCACCTGGGGCACGTCGGCGACTCGCGGGCCTACCTGATCTCGCCGGACGCGATCCGCCGCCTGACCGACGACCACACGGCGGTGGGGCGGCTGATCGAGCTCGGGCAGCTCGACCCCGCCGAGGCGCGCGAGCACCCGCTGCGATCCCACCTGTACCGGACCGTCGGGCAGATGCCGGAGGTGGCGGTCGATATCATCACCGAGCCGGTCGGCGATGCCACCCACCTGCTGCTGGCGAGCGACGGCCTGTGGAGCATGGTGGACGACGCGGAGATCCACGCGACCGTGCTGGCCGCGCCCACGCCGCAGAGCGCGTGCGAGGCGCTCGTGGCGCGCGCCAACGAGGCCGGCGGGGACGACAACATCTCGGCGATCGTCGTGCAGCTGCAGTAGCTCGTCTGAAGCCAGGATGCGCTGCCGCCGCTGCTGACCCGCGCGAACCGCTTAACAGACTGCTGGCAACTTACAGCTGAAACAACACTATGGCCCCAGGTATCCGTCTCCAACGTACCCTGAGCCGGGCTGTCGTCGGCGAGAGCGACGAGCAGCAGCTGGTGTACGTGCTGCTGGAGGCGACGCCGGAGGGCCTGCCGGCCCAGCTTCCGAAGCTGCCGCTGAACCTGTGCCTGGTGGTGGACCGCAGCTCCTCGATGCGCGGCGAGCGGCTGACGCAGGTGAAGGAGGCGGTGAGCCGGATCATCGACCAGCTCGGCCAGGAGGACTACTTCTCCCTGGTGGTGTTCAACGACCGGGCGGAGGTCGTGGTCCCGGCGCAGCGGGTGGTGAACAAGGTCGACCTGAAGCACGCGGTGGGCCGGGTGGAGGCCGCCGGCGGCACCGAGATGGCGACCGGGATGGCGCTGGCGCTGCAGGAGATCCAGCGGCCCATGCTCGCGCGGGGCATCAGCCGCATCATGCTGCTCACCGACGGGCGGACGTACGGCGACGAGAGCCGCTGCGTGGAGATCGCGCGCCGGGCGCAGAGGCGCGGCGTCGGCCTGACGGCGCTGGGCGTGGGCACGGAGTGGAACGAAGACCTGCTGGAGACGATGACCGCCAGCGAGAACAGCCGCGCGCGCTACATCGCGTCCGCGCAGGATGTGGTGGCGGTGTTCGCCGACGAGCTGAAGCGGATGCACGCGGTGTTCGCGCAGCGGGTGCGGCTGCAGCTGGCGACGCGCCCGGGCGGGATGGTGCGGGCGCTCGACCAGGTGCGGCCGTTCATCGCGCCCCTGGCGATCGCCGAGGAGACCGATCTCGTCTGGGGCGCCGCGCTGGGCGACTGGACCGGGAGCGAGACGCAGGGGTTCCTGATCGAGCTGGTGATCCCGCCGCTGCAGGTGGGCGAGCACGCGGTGCTGAAGCTGACGCTGCGCTACGACATGCCGGGCTCCTCCCTGCGCGACCAGGTGGCTGAGGATGTGGTGCGCCTGCGGGTCGTGCCTGCCGCGGAGGCGACCTACCTGGTGGATGCGACGGTGAAGCACTGGCTGGAGCGGCTCATGGCCTACCGGCTGCAGTCGAGCGCCTGGCAGGCCGTCGAGGCGGGCCGGATCGAGGAGGCGACGCAGCGGCTGAAGATGGCGAGCACGCGGCTGTTCGACGCCGGCGAGATCGCGCTCGCGCGGACGGTCGAGGAGGAGGCGACCCGGCTGCTGCGCAGCGGGGCCGCCAGCGAGGAGGGGCGCAAGCGCATCAAGTTCGGCACGCGCGGCCTGATCGGGCACGGGTCGATCGACGAGCGCGAGACGAGCACGTGAGCAGCGGGTGTGGCCCGAGGCGGCCGTCCGCGCGTTATCCGCTCCGCACAGGATATGGTTATCTGCAACAACTGCCGCTCGAGCCAGCTGGATGGCACGGTCTTCTGCCTGGAGTGCGGCGCGAGCCTGATGTACGCCGGTGCCGCTGACTCCACCCGCGAGCTGCTTGAGAAAACCGAGGAGCACGGCGGGTCCGGGCTGCACGTGGGGCACGCGGCGGCGCCCAGCTCGGGGATCACGCTGGTGGTGCTGCGCACCAGGCGGCGCATCAGCTGTGAGCCAGGGCTGGAGATGCTGATCGGCCGGCAGGACACAGCGCGCGGCATCGAGCCGGACATCGACCTGGGAGGTGACGGCGGGCACGACGCGGGTGTCTCGCGGCGGCACGCCATGCTGAGCTGGCGCGACGGGGTCTGCTACATCGAGGACCTCAGCAGCGCGAATGGGACGTACCTCAACGGCAAGCGCCTGGCGCCGCAGGTGCCGACGCCGCTGGCGGACGGCGATGAGCTGGCGTGCGGAACGCTGCGCATGCGCGTCGAGATCGGGTGAGCGGGAGCCGGCGCGAGCTGACGACGGAAAGGAGCAACCGTGGCCAAGACCGTTATCCTACACATCGCAGGCGAAGACCCGGTCCTGGCGGATCTGGAGCAGGAGCCGGAGCCGCATCACACCTTTGTGCGCGTGACGAACATGCGCAAGCGGGACGGCAAGGACGTGCCGTATCTGACGCCGGGCGTGCAGAGCGTGATCTTCCCCTGGCACCGCATCACCTTCCTCGAGATCATGCCGAGCGCCGAGGAGCGCGACTCGGTGATCGACTTCTTCCGCACCTAAGGGCATCTGCGGGGCGCCCTCTTGCTCGGCGTGGCGACGAGCTCGCTCTCGGCCAGCAAGGGGGCGCTCGTTGCTGTTGGTGAAGGGCTTCTGCTGGCGGGCCAGCGGCCTGAGCGCGGGGGCGCGCCGCCTCAGCGGAGCCGGCTCACCGTTGACAGATGGGCGGCCGGCGGCTACAATCCGCGGCGAGAGCGGATGTGGCCCGGTGGCTGTCCTCGTCTTCAAAACGAGTGGGCGGGGTGACGAGCCTCGCCGGTGGGTTCGACTCCCACGCGCTCTCGTGCAATAGACTTTGACGAATTTCATAGAGTTGTACCTCCACGTGAAACTCGCCCGGCGCCTTCTCCCTGAGGATCAGGTCGTGGACGAGTAGCTTCAAAGCCCGCTTGAGTGCGTGGGTCGCCTCCGGTTCCTGCCAGCGGGACGGGTCGAGCAGCGGGTCGGTCAGGATCAGCATGATCGACCGCGCCTTCTCGTCCAGCACCGTCATGCCGAGGCGGAGCTTGCGGATCTGCTCCTCCACCTCGTCGTACGCGAGCACCATGCGGTCGGCCTGCTCGGCCAGCACTGCTCGCGTGCGCTCCGACACCCCCTTGTACTGCGTGGTCAGCGCGTCGAGCGCCGCCTCGCGCCGCTCTTCCAGTTCGCGCAGCTGCTCCTCGGCCACCTCGATTGCACTGAGCAACTCGCCGCGCTTGCGGGCGATGGCGTCGTTGATCTCCTCCAGCAGTGCCTCGCGGCTGCGCTCGATGATGTCCTTCATGACGACTTCGAGCACCATGCGCTCGAGCTCGTCAGCGCTGAGCATTGGCATGTGGCACGAGCCAGGCTTGTTCACCCGGCCGGCGCAGCGATACTTGCGGTAGCGGTACTTCTTCTCGCCCTTGTACTTGGTGCTGGTGTAGCCGTGCATGGCTTCACCGCACGCGCCACAGCGGAGCGAGAGCAGGTAGCTGTTGAAGGCCGACATCGTCGCCGCCTCACCCTCCTGCGCCGCCAGCTCCACCGCCTGCACGCGGCGGAGGAGCGACTCAGGAATCAGCGGCCTGCCGGTCTCGACCCGCACCGGCTCCTTGAGATTGCCGTCGGCGTCCTCGTCGAACTTGTTGTAGCGCTCGCCCCAGCGCAGGACGCCGGCGTAGACCCCATCGAAGACCCGCTTGCAGATCTTCTCGACGGTCGAGTCGGTCCAGGTGCCGGAGGGCATCGGGCGCGTTTCGCGGATGATATCGCCGGTCTCCGGATCCTGACGCTCCAGGTAGGGCTTACGCCGATAGATGATCAGGCCGGGCGTCGGCGGCACCTCACGCGGCTGCCCATCCTCCAGCGCGATGCCCTGGTTCAGCTGCTTGGCGATCGCGTGGTAGCCCTGGCTCTCCGCGCGCCGCTCCAGCATCCAGAGCAGGATTGGGTAGGTCTCCGGGTCTGGCTCGAACCAGCCGGTACTATCAGGCTGGAGGCCGTATGGGATCGGCCCGCCGCGCCACTTGCCCTGCTGGGCGCGATAGCGGTGACGCTTGTAGGTGCGCTGGCTGGTCTCATCGACCTCCCACTCGGCCAGCACGCCGCGGATACCGCGCTGGAGCTTGCGGTACTGCGGGGCCTGCTTCTCCGGCTCACCGACATAGAGCACCTGGATACCGAGCGTCTGCAGCTCGGCCTCGAACTGGCGGCGCTCCATGTCGTTGCGGTGGCCGCGGTCGACCGACTCAACCCGCACGCGGTCGAACTCGTGGCGGCGGGCCGCCGTGAGCAGCTTCTGGAACTCCTCGCGGCGCGCCGCGCTGGTTCCGGAGCGGGCCTGGTCGATGAACTCGGCGACGATCACCTCGCCGGCGCTCTTCGCCTCCGCCCGCAGGCGGGCGAGTTGGTCGGGGATGCTGAAACCGTGCTTGACCTGATCCACGCTCGAGCAGCGCAGGTAGAGCGCCGTGCGCATGCTGCTCCCAGCGTTGGAACGTTGGGCAGGCCCCCGGGTATGTGTCGGTGGCTTCGGCATCAGGCAGCCTCGTGGATCTGGTGTTCGACGGCCAGGAGCTGATCGCGCAGTGTGGATGCAGCGTGCTCCAGGACGCGGCGACGGCTCTGGCGTTGAACCTTTACGATGTTGAAATTATGTGCTATTTTGACCGCTTCGTCAAGCGCGGGATCGCCGGTGAGCAGGAGCAGGGCGTCAGCCAGATTGGCCAGCCCGGCGCCAGATTCGCCGGCGACACGCGTCACCGACGCGGTCAGCCGAGGCAGGTTTTCAGGCCGCATCAGCACCTCCCCGGCCCGGCGTGTCCTGCCGGCCGCGTGGCGCTGCTGGATGGTCGCAGGGTGCACGAAGCCCAGCCCTGCCGACCAGCGTGATCAGCGAGCTCATCAGTTGTCTCCTGGGTGGGGCTCGGCCTGATCGTGGAAGGAGTGGCGACCGCTCACGACCAGCGAGCCGACGATTTACCGCATGTCCTCCGTTTGCGCTGCCTGGTGTGCGGATGTGGCGATGCGGATCTGCTCGACGATCTCGGGCCGCTGGGCCTTGAGCGCCTCCCAGGCCAGGTCGATCAGCTCGCGCATGCTGACCGGCCTGCCGTTCGTGCCGTGGATTGCGCTCAGGGCGGCGATGTACCGCATCTCACGGTGCGTGCGCACGGAGATTCGCGCGGGTACATCAGCGCGCTGTTCCTCGATCATCAGCTCATCCGGCATACTCCATCCCCTTCCAGGATACGCGACGATACGACGAGTCTACATCGAACGTTTGTGCATATCAAGACGCCGAGGTGGGGATTGGAGTCGGAACATGTGGGTAGCGGATGGGGAGGGGAGGGTCAGCCTGCTGTTCACCAAGAGTGCAGCAATATCTTCAAACCCGACATCGTAGTGTATAATTGAGTTGTCAGGGAGGGTTGAAAGACATCGTGAACTGTAATCAGTTTCTTTACAGCATGTGAGCCTAGACACTGATACCCCGCAAGCGCACATTAGTGCTAACTGAAGTTTTGCAGATTGCGCGGCTGGCGCGGTGGGCGTATGCTACGGGTGGTCCTGAACGAACGGGAGGAAGGATGCGATGCCAGCGATCGTCGCGATCCCGCAGGTGGTCGAAGAACTGGTAGACCAGTTCGGCGACATCTTCCCGAATGAGCCAGCGCGGGTTCACTTCGCCGAGTACCTGACTGGGCTGATCGTGGCCGAGCACAAGACGGTGAGCGGCATCAGCCGCGAGTTCGCGGCGACGACCGACCAGTCGTGTCTGAACCGCTGGCTGACCGAAGCGCCGTGGGACGTCGAGCGCATCAACACACATCGCCTCGAGTGGCTGCAGCAGGATCCGAGCACGCGCTATCGCCAAGATGGCGTCATCGCGATCGACAACACGCTCATCGACCACGACGGGAAGCTGATCGAGGAGGCCGGCTGGTTCTGGGACCACGCTGACCAGCGTCATCTTATCGCCCACGACTATCTGTTCGCTAACTACGTCCACCCCAGCGGCAAGCACTATCCGCTGCACTTCCGGCGCTTTCGGAAGCAGTCCGACTGTGTGGCGGCCGGCGTGCCCTTCCACACTCACACCGACTTGTGCCTTGAGTTGATCGACTGGGTAGTGGCCGAGGCCATCCCCGGCGAGTTCACCTTCGACAGCTACTTCACCAACGCCGCCATCCTGAACCATATCCAGCACCGCCAGCGCGCCTACGTCGGCGATCTGAAAGCCAACCGCACCGTGACGGTCGATGGCAAGGACTGGACGCTGAGTGAGTGGATTGCCAAATATCTGCTGCCGTCCTCACGGCGCAAGATCGTCGTCGGTGGCGTCGAGCAGTGGTACTTCACCAAGACCATCCGGATCCCCAAGCTCGACCATGCGGTCCGGGTCGTGGTGCTGTGGGCTGAGGAGCGTTCGGCCGCACCGCGCAAGATCCTGGTCACCAATCGCACGTACTGGGAGATCCACCGGGTCTTGAAAGTCTATCGCAAGCGCTGGACAGGAACCGAGACCTTCCATCGGGACGGAAAGCAACACCTGGGCATGGGCGACTGTCAGCTCCGGAGCGCTGAGGGCCACACCCGGCATATGCACCTCGTGCTCCTGGCGTACACCGCCCTCATGCGTCAGTTGAAGCACGACCGTGCGCAGGAATGGGCTCACACTCGCCTGACGACCATTGGCGAATCCTGTCGCCTCATTGCCCGCGAGACCTTGGCCAAGACCATCGCCTGGGTTGTGGCTCGCACGCGTGAAGGCATGAGTCTGTCCCTCATCACGCAGCAGTTAGCCTTGCCCTGACCGTTCGCTGATTTCTGCAAAACTTCAGCTTGATCCCAAGAGCGACCCTCTTCGTAAGTACACGAAGGATCAGATCGTCGTGGGACAGGTTGTTGGATTTACGCCTGATGGTGCTGGCGCCTTCGTCGAATTGGAGCCGGGAGTAGAGGGGTTTCTTTACAAAGATGAGATTGGGCTGGAAGCTGTGAAAGATGCTCGACAGTTGCTTTCTGACGGGCAGCAAGTGACCGCTAGAATCACAGATTTGAAAGTTGATGAGCGGAGACTTCGGTTAACAATTCGAGCACTATATCAGTCCTGGTTGTCAGTACCATCGACTCATCGTGGTATGGTTATCGGAAGGAATGGGAGTACCATCCAGGATATTATGCGTGCCACCGGTACATATATTAACCTTGACAGTGATAGTGGCCAGTGCTCTGTAGAAGGTCCTGTTCAACGAGCGGTTCAGGACGCAGTCCAGCGAATTCGGGCCATCATCGAAAAGCGTGTAATTTCCTTTACCATCGAAGATCGCCAGTCGGGAATGATTATTGGTAAAGATGGGAGTATGATTCAGCAGATTCAACAACAAACAGGGACACAGATAGAGGTAAATCGCACGCAAGTAACGGTCATTGCGCCTAATGAGACCACCTTAGGACGCACATTGGATAGCATCCGAGCTGTAATCAGCTATTACGAAGTGACGATGCAAGTCCCCTCGGGGCGCATTGGTCGTGTGATTGGCAGTGGTGGAAGCAATATACGTAGTGTTCGTCAACAGACAGATACTTGGATTGATATCGCAAAAGATAGTAGTGGTCGGATCAGAATTGAGGGCAAGAACCGCAGTAATACTGAACGAGCAGCTCAACTCATTCAAGGTTACGCTGCCTCCACGGTTCACTTCACGGGACGAGAAGCTCCTATACCCCCTCAACTAGTCCCACGGCGTCAGTTGACAATTGCAAAAGCCGATTTAGAACGTCTAATACGTAAACAAGGTGGATTCTTTGCGATGATTCTGGGTAGGCGTAAATCCGCGATTGATCGAATCCAAGCTTCCACGGGGACACATATCAGTACTGAATCTAGCGCAAGTACAGTATTGATCTCTGGGTCATCGTTTGATAGTGTGGAACGCGCCGTGCAAGAAATCGACGCGGCTCTCAAAGAACAATCAGGCACATAAATCTCGATAGACCAAGTAGCCCAAGAAGGTTCTTTGGGAATAGCCGTGGGAGCCCCTAGATGTAGTGGTTGCGGGTTGGGCGTGGCCGTGGCAGCATGATGGTCAGTCGCCAGTTCGGGTAAAAGGCCACCGACGATGCCCAAGCAGCCGTTCTTCTCGATCCCGCTCGACATCCCCGACCTGCGTGTCCTCCGGACTGACCTGACACAGGCCGGCGAGCTCATTCTCACGGTCGAAAGTACGCTCGAGAGCACGATTTGCCACCGCTGTGGTCGCACCATCACCGAGCCCCACGGTACCGACAAATCTCGCCTCTTGCGCCACCTCCCGGTTCTTGGACGCCCACTCTACCTCCGCATTCGCCCCAAGCGCTTCCGCTGCCCGTTCTGTGACGACCACCCGACCACAACGCAGCAACTCGATTGGTACGACCCACAGGCCCTTCACACCAAGGCCTACGAGCGCCACTTGATTGTGCTCCTCATCAACAGCACGCTGAGCGATGTGGTTGCCAAGGAGGATGTGAGCTACGACGCCCTGCTCGGCATCCTCGACCGCTGGGTTGCTACCACGGTTGATTGGACAACGCTGCCCACCATCACGACCTTGGGCATTGACGAGATTGCACTCACCAAAGGCCATCGGAACTTTGTTGCGGTGCTGACGGGCCGCACCGCCGAGGGCTCACTTCACGTACTCGCCGTGCTGCCAGACCGCTTGAAGGCCACGCTCGTGAGGTGGTTCCAGGCGCTGCCACAGGAGCGGCGCGAGAGCATCACTACGGTCTGTACCGATATGTGGGAGGGGTATGTGGGTGCGGTCGAAGAAGTGCTGGCCCACGCCACCATCGTGATTGACCGCTTCCACGTGGCCCGCCACTATCGCGCGGCGGTCGACGAGCTACGCAAACAGGAAGTTCGCCGACTGCGCGAGGAGCTTGGAGAAGGCGAGCAAGAGCACCTCAAGCGAACGCTGTGGCTGTTCCGCAAGCGAGCTGACGACCTGAGCCAGACAGAACAGGCGCGCCTCGACACACTCCTCAAGCACAGCCCTGCGCTCCAGACGGCGTACACGCTGCGCGAGGAGTTGACCGCGATCTTCGACACGGCACGCTCAAAAGCCGATGGGCTGCGGCGCCTGCGGTTCTGGCGACAGCGGGTCGAGCGGAGCGAGGCGCGTTGCTTCGACGGCTTCCTCAAACTCTTGGATACGTGGCAGAACCTGATCGCGAACTACTGATCTCTGCGTTGAGTGCTAAAGTCCAGTTTGGGCAATCACGCCACGAAG
>ERZ777003.395-NODE-395-length-87078-cov-56.895694_pt1 | contig 87078 bp, 81 predicted proteins | sample MGYA00374956_ERZ777003 | MGnify/ENA primary metagenome ERZ777003 (study PRJEB29302, sample SAMN06268252) | bioreactor metagenome | isolation source: Joint BioEnergy Institute, California, USA | place: USA:Joint BioEnergy Institute, California, USA | collected...
ACGCCCACGGAAGCATCGGGTTCGCCGAGGAGTTCGGCCGGGGCATCGCCCGGTCCGCCTCGATGGCTTTCGAGGAGGCTTTCGGCCACCTCCCCGACAGCCCCGAGAAGCGCTTCATCGCCGACCTGGCCGACTACATGGTCGAACGGGATCGCTGAGCGTCGAGATACTGCGAGTAGAGGCGGCGGGCGTGGCCGGCGGGGTCGGTGTAGTACTCGTCGGCCGTGACGTCGAGGCTCACCGTCCTCTGAGCCTCACGTACCCGGGGCCGGGTGGCGGCGAAGCGGGTTAGCTCGGCGGCATGGGGCTTGAGAGACCCGTCGGGCCGTACCAGCCCGAAATGGCGCTCGTGGCGTGCCCCGTCGGGGTCGCACGGCGGGCGGTCCCACAGCTCGGGGGCGTAGTCGGCGAAGCACCACAGCAGGGCCCCGGTGGAGCCCACTTCGACCAGCCGGGGCAGCACCTGGCGGACGTAGGCCGCCAGATCCTCCTCGGAAGCCATGAACTGGCGGCGTGGCTCCCCGAACGCGGTCCACTGCCAGACCCTCGACGGCCCGCCGTCCGGGGCGGTGCACCCGCCCCACTCCTCGGCGAGGGTCGGCTTTCCGGACAGCGCCGACGTGAGCGCGCACAGAAACGGCACGAAATCGGGGTCGAGCGGGCCCTGCGCCCACTCGGCGTACATGGGGTAACCGTGCATCACCGCCACGTCGGTCGCGGCGAACACCTGGTCGACCCGCAGCCCGTTGTCGTCGACCAGGGACGCGGCGTGGAGGCCGCACGTCACCGGATGGTCGGGGTCCAGGTCGTGTGTGAGCGAAGTCATCTGCCTCACCCACTCCGCCCCCGCCGAGTCGGAGGCGGGGCGGGCGAAGAGGTCGGGCTCGTTGCCGAGGTTCCACATCCACACCGCAGGGTGGTCGGCGAACGTGCTCACGACCTGGCGGATCAACAGGCGCTCGGCCTCCAGGACGTCGGCGTCGTGGAACATGTTGCGGTAGCCGCTCGCCACGACCTGGCCCCCGGACACGACCTGGCGGACGTCGGGGGAGGGAAGGCCCGCCCCGGGGTCGAGCATCCACCTGGGCACCCAGTTCGGGCCGCTCATGTGGCCGGTGAAGAAGGTGATGTCGAGGCCGAGGGAGCGCTCGGCGGCCAGATCGCATACGACCTGCAGGTCCTCGAGGCGCTGCGGGCTCACCCGGTCGGGCTCGGGCTGCCAGTCGTCCCACAGCAAGAAGATCCGGACCACGTCGAGGCCCAGGTCGGAGATGACGTCGAACTCGTCGGCCACTTCGGAGGGGTCGAAGTCCGACCACCAGTACATCGCCTTGCGGCGCGGCCAGTAGTTGACCCCGAGGACGAAGCGGTCATCCATCTCCGGTCACACGGGCGATGTGATCCCGGTACCAGCGTCCGCTCGCTTTGATGGTCCGCTTCTGGGTGTTGAAATCGACGTGGACGATGCCGAAGCGCATCGTGTATCCCTTCGCCCACTCGAAGTTGTCGAGGAGCGACCACACGAAATACCCGCGCACGTCGACGCCCTGACGGATCGCTTCGGCGAGGGCCTCGATGTGGCTCTCGAGGTAGCGGATGCGATCGGGGTCCTCGATGGTCCCGTCGACCGGGTCGGCATCGGGGTAGGCGGCTCCGTTCTCGCACACGTACAGGGGAAGGGGCGGGTACTCGGTGGCGACCCGCTTGAGCGTCCAGGTCAGGCCTTCGGGGTCGACCGCCCACCCCATGTCCGTCAAGGGGCCTTCGGGGACCACGATCACCGCCTCGTCGGCGCCTGGCCACGGCCCTGGAGCGGGGGCGCCGGGCACGTGGCGGACCCGGTTCACGTTGTAGTAGTTCACCCCGAGGAAGTCGATCGGCTGGCGGGCCGCCGCCAGGGCCTCCAGGTCGATCTGGTCGGCCACGCCGAAACGGCGATGCCATTCGACGACCTCGTCGGGATAGCGTCCGTTGAACACGGCTTCGAGGAAGAGCTTGTTCTGGACCATGTCCACCTTCGCCGCCGCGGCGGCGTCGGCCGGGTCGTCGCTCGCCGGCCAGGCCGGTATCAGGTTGAGCACCACGCCGAGCTGGTCCCCGTCGCTCCTGTGCTCACGCATGGCGGCGATGGCATCGTGGTGGGCGAGCATCAGGTTGTGGGCCGCCACGAACCCCGCTCCCGGGTCGGTCAGTCCGGGGGCGTGCTCTCCGGCGCTGTGGCCCAGGAACGCCGCGCACCACGGCTCGTTGAGGGTCGCCCACACCCCGATCAGGTCGCCCAGGGTCTCCTTGGCGGCGACGGCGTACTCGGCGAACCAGTGACGCGAGTCGGGTGACAGCCATCCCCCTCTGTCTTGCAGCACCTGGGGGAGATCCCAGTGGTAGAGGGTGGCCACCGGCGTGATGTTCGAGGCGAGCAGCTCCTCGCACAGCCGGCGGTAGAAGGCGACGCCGTCGGGGTTCCGCCTCCCGGTGCCGTCGGGGAGGATGCGGCTCCAAGAGATCGAGAACCGGTAGGCGTTGACACCCAGCTCCCGCATCAGGCCCACGTCCTCCCGGAAGCGGTGGTAGTGGTCGGTCGCCACGTCGGCGTCGCTGCCATCGCGGATCTTGCCGGGAGTGTGGGTGAAGGTGTCCCAGATCGACGGCGAGCGCCCGTCCTCGTCCACTGCCCCCTCTATCTGGAACGCAGACGTGGCGACGCCCCACCAGAACTCTTTCGGGAACGGATTGTCGGTCATCCCACCTCGACTCCTCCTCGACTGCACTGAGAGAAGCGGCTGGAACTGGAAGCGCTCTCAGCCCCTCTGTGCGATCTTATGGGGGAGTTTCGTTGACACGCAAGCGTTTCTGCTTATACGCTAAGAGCGCTCTCAGCCAGATGGGTGCGAGAGCGCTTTCAGAGGAGGACCGAGGGGCGACCCATCGCACCGGCTGCATCCAGAGGAGGAGGAGAAGTGGCCCGGACCCTGGACGACCTTGCGGCGCTTAGCGGAGTCTCCCGCGCCACGGTCTCCCGGGTCATAAACGGCGGTCCGGTCTCGGAGGAGACCCGGCGGCGCGTCCTCGAGGTGCTGGAACGCACCGGCTACCGGCCCAACCGGGCCGCCCGCACGCTCGCCTCCGGCCGCTCGGGCGTCGTCGGTGTCGTGATGCACATCGACCCCCAGCACCTCTTCCGTGACCCCTACTTCGCCGGTCTCCTCACGGGGATGAGCAACGCCCTCGCCGAGAAGGCGGTGGGGATGATGCTGTGGTTGGGGGACCGCACCAAAGACGAGATCCTCGATCAGATCCAACTCCGCGGGCTGCTCGACGGAGTGATCGTCACCGCCCACTGGCGGGAGGACCCGCTGGTCGACAGCCTCCTCGACTCGAGCATGCCGACGGTGCTCATCGGGCACCGTCGCTCCCATCCCGAGGCGTCCTACGTCGACGTCGACGACGTCCAGGCGGCAGACACCATCACCACGCACCTGATAGAGATCGGCCGGCGCCGCATCGGCCACATCACCGGCATCCCGGGCAGCGTCGCCGGCGCCGACCGTCTCGAGGGATACAAGCGGGCGATGGCCCGGGCCAAGCTGCCCACCGAGGGGCTCGTCGTCGAGGGGGAGTTCAACCGGGCATCGGGCGCCGCCGGCGCGGCCCAGTTGATCGAAGCGGGCGTCGACGCCATCTTCTGCGCCAACGACGCCACCGCCGCCGGGGCACTCGAGACGATCAAGGCCCACGGTCTGCGCGTTCCCGAAGACATCGCCCTCGCCGGCTACGACGACCTGGACTTCGCCGCTCAGCTCGACCCGCCGCTCACCACGATCCGCCAGGGCGTCCAGGACCAGGGAGCGGCAGCGGCCCGCACTCTCTTCCAGCTCCTCGAGGACCCCGACGGAGGACCCCGCCGGGTGCTCCTCCCTACGGAGCTCGTCATCCGCCGATCGACCGTGGGAGGTGTGCGGCGTTTCGATTGACAGAGAAGAGATGTGTGGTTGCCGGAGCGGGCACTCCGGCAACCACTTTCCACCAACCCCCGCACGTGACGTGACAAGGAGGAGGTAGTCGAGATGACATTACAGCGATGGCGCGGATTCGCAGCCACATTGGGTTTGGTGATTGTGCTCGTCGCATGCAGCGGCGGAGCCGGGACGGGCACTGAGCCGGCCGACACGGAAGGGACAACACCTCCGGCCGCGGAGGACACTTCCACCCCGCCCGACACCGAAGCGCCTGCCGACGAGGCTTCGGCCGAGCCGGCACCGGTCACCGAATACGACCGAGCCACCACCCTCATCACCAGCGGCAAGCAGTGGGGCCCGCCGTCCAACTGGAACCCGATCTTCAGTGACTACGTCACCGGCACGCTCGGACTGCTCTACGAGACCCTGTTCCTCTACGACCCGCTGGCCGACGAGTACATCCCGTGGCTGGCGGAGAGCGGGGAGTGGATCTCCGACGACGTGTACGAGGTGCGCCTGCGCGACGGCATCACCTGGACCGACGGTGAGGCCCTCACCTCCGAGGACGTCGTCACCACCTTCGAGCTGATCCGATTCCCCGCCACGCGCTTCTCGGGCGTGTGGGCCGAGAACGGCGGGTCGCTGGAGTCGGTGGAGGCCGTCGACGACCTCACCGTCCAGTTCACGTTCACCGACCCGCTGCATCAGCAGTGGGGCGAGCGCCTCTACGACGTGGCGATCGTTCCCGCCCACCTGTGGGGCGATCGCACCGAGGACGAGGTGGCGGCCGGCGCCAACGAGAACCCGGTGGGATCGGGCCCGTACATGTACGAGTCCCACGACGAGACCCGCATGGTGTGGGTGAAGAACCCGAACTGGTGGGCGACCGAGCATCTCGGCCTGGAGGTGGCCCCGGAGCGCATCGTCGACCTGGTCAACTCCACCAACAACGTGGCGCTGGGGCAGGTGCTGGCCGGCGAGATCGACCTGAACAACAACTTCCTGCCCGGGGTCGAGCGTCTGATCGAAGGCGGTTACGGGTTGCACACCTACTTCAGCGAGCCGCCTTACATGCTCCCCGCCAACACCACCTGGCTCGTCCTCAACACGACCCGCCCACCGATGGACGATCCTGCCTTCCGCCAGGCTCTGGCCCATTCCATCGACCGGGACCGGATCGTCAACGGCGTGTACAACCAGCTGGTCGAGGCGGCCGACCCGACGGGCCTCCTGCCCATCTGGGAGGAGTACATCGACCAGGAGGTGGTGGCCGAGCTGGGCTTCACCTACGACCCCGACCGCGCCCGCCAGATCCTCGCCGACGCCGGCTATGCCGACACCGACGGGGACGGGTTCGTTGAGACACCCGACGGTGAGCCGATCCAGCTGACGCTGATGGTCCCCAACGGGTGGACCGACTGGATGGAGGCGATCCGCGTCGTGTCGGAGAACGCCCAGGCGGTGGGCATCAACCTGGTCCCGGACTTCCCGGCAGCCGAGACGCTGTTCGAGTTGCGGAACACCGGCGACTACGACATGGTGCTCAACAACGACCGGCAGATGGGGAGCACGCCGTGGCTGTATTTCGACTACGTGTTCCAGCTGCCGATCCACGACGTCCAGCTGAGCGGCAACTTCGGCCGGTACGAGAACGAGGAAGCCTGGCAGCTGGTCCAGCAGTTCGACCGCACGCCACGGGACGACACGGACGCGCTCATGGACCTGGCCAGCCAGATCCAGCGCATCCAGCTCGAGGAGCTGCCGGTGATCCCGCTCTGGTACAACGGCCTGTGGTCGCAGATGAACAGCACCTACTGGACCAACTGGCCGTCGGCCGAAGGCGACAACCACTACCTGCCGACGACCTGGAACAACTACTGGAACATGACTGCGGTGCTGATGCTCACCGAGCTCGAGCCGGCCTCGCAGGAATGACGACCACGGTCGCAGCTACCGCCCCCTCCCCGGAGGGGGCGGTAGCGCTCCGGGAGGCGACGCCATGAGGCGCTACTTCGGCCGCAAGCTGTCCATCTACGGCTTGACGTTCTTCGTCGCCGTCACGGTCAACTGGATGATCCCCCGGTTCATGCCCGGGGACCCCATCGAGTCGATGGTCGCCCGGTTGACCATGCGTCCCGAGACCGTCGAGCCGATGCGCGAGTATTTCGAGCGCTTCTTCGGCTACGACGTGCCCCTCTGGAAGCAGTACCTCAACTTCTGGGGGGCCCTGCTGCAGGGGGATCTGGGCACCAGCGTGTGGCTGTTCCCGCGCCCGGTCACCAGCGTGATCATGGGGTCCCTGCCCTACACGCTGGGGCTCCTCCTTCCCGCCATCCTGTTGAGCTGGTGGGCGGGCAACAAGTTCGGAGCCATCGCCGCCCGCAATCGGTGGCTGGACAACACGTTCCTGCCGGTGGGCTACCTGCTCACGGCCACCCCGTACATGTGGCTGGCCCTGGTGCTCGCCTTCCTGCTGGCGTGGCAGTTCGACCTGTTCCCGCTGGCCGGGGCGTACTCGGTCACCCTGCGGCCCAACTGGTCGTGGACCTTCGTCTGGGATCTGCTCCGCCACTGGTTCCTGCCGTTCGCCACGTTGTTCATCGTCGCCTTCGGGGGCTGGGCGATCGGGATGCGCAACATGATCATCTACGAGCTGGAGGCGGACTACTCCCGGTACCTGGAGAGCCTGGGAGCCCCGCGGCGGCTGATCCGCCGCTACAGCTTCCGCAACGCGCTGCTGCCCCAGATCACGGGCCTGGCCCTCCAGCTCGGGGCGGTCGTCGCCGGGGCTCTGGTCACGGAGATCGTCTTCTCCTATCCCGGCCTGGGCTGGGTGACCCTCAAGGCGGTCGAGAACCTCGACTTCTACCTTCTCCAGGGGGTGTTCTTGTTCATCGTCGCCGGCGTGCTGGTAGCCAACTTCCTCATCGATGTCGTGTACGTGCTGGTCGACCCGCGGACCCGCCTCGGGATGCAGGGGAGGGCGGCATGAGCGACACCCTGCCCCGCGACACCACCCTGCCCGCCGCCGAAGGGGTGCCGGCGCCGGCCGCGCCCGCCCCACGGAGCCGTCGTAGCGAGTTCCTCTACTTCGCCCTGCGCAATCCCAAGCTGTGGATCGGCGGTCTCGTCGTGCTCTTCTTCGCCGTGACCGCCGTCGTCGGGCCGAGGCTCACCGACTACGGAGTGCAGGAGTACGTCGGGCCCCCGGCGTCACCTCCGTCGGCCGAGCACTGGTTCGGCACCACCACGTTCGGACAGGACGTGTTCACCCAGTTCGTCCACGGGCTCGGCGCTTCGTTCATCGTCGGGTTGCTCGGCGGAGGGATCGCCGCAATCGTCGGGATGACGGTCGGCTTCGTCGCCGGCTACCGGGGCGGGATCGTCGACGAGGTCCTCAACGTCATGACCAACATCGTCCTGGTCCTCCCCACGCTGGCCGTGCTGATCATCATCGCCGCCTACCTCGAGGTGCGAGGTGTCGTCACGGAGGCGGTGTTCATCGGGCTCACGTCGTGGCCGTGGGCGGCCCGGGCGATCCGGGCGCAGACCTTCTCGCTGGCCGCTCGCGACTTCGTCGACCTCGCCCGGCTCACCGGCGTGCCGACCCGCAAGATCATCCTCGGCGAGATCGCTCCCAACATGAGCTCCTATCTGTTCATGACCTTCATCCTCCTCTTCGGAGGCGCGATCCTCGCCGCCGCCACCCTCGACTTCATCGGGCTCGGCCCCACCGACGGCATGTCTCTCGGGCTGATGATGAACAACGCCGTCCTGTGGAGCGCCCTCCAGCTCGGCCTGTGGTGGTGGTTCGTCCCGCCCGGTCTCGCCATCGCCCTGATCGTCGGCTCCCTCTACTTCATGAACGTGGGCCTCGACGAGGTGTTCAACCCGAGGTTGCGGACGACATGAGCCTCAGAGTCGAAGACCTGCGCGTCTACTACCAGACCCTCGAAGGGGAGGTGAAAGCCCTCGACGGCGTGTCGTTCGCCATCGCCGACGGCGAGATCATGGGGTTGGCGGGGGAGTCGGGTTGCGGCAAGTCGACCCTCGCCCAGAGCATCGTCCGCCTCGTGCCCCCGATGAAGCTGGTCGGCGGCGTGGTGGAGCTGGACGGGGAGAAGCTGCCGATCGACGACTTCGAGGCCATGAACCGGCATCGGATGGTGGGGGTGTCGATCGTGCCCCAATACGCCATGAGCGCCCTCAACCCCACCCGGAAGATCGGCAAGCTGATCAAAGAGCTGCTGGGCGCGCGGGGGATCTCCTACCGGGCGAAGCTGCCGGAGCTGGAGAACCGCCTGCAGCTGGTGGGGCTGCCCCGCGAGGTACTCGACATGTACCCGATCGAGCTGTCGGGAGGGATGAAGCAGCGGGTGGTCATGGTCATCTCGACCCTGCTCGACCCCTCACTGCTGATCGCCGACGAGATCACCTCGGCGCTCGATGTGTCGACCCAGCGTGCCGTCGCCGAGATGCTGGTCGACTTCCGCGACCGGGAGATCGTCAAGAGCATGATGGTCGTCACCCACGACGTCTCCATCCTCTACCAGATCGCCGACAGCATCCTCATCATGTACGCCGGCCAGCCCGTCGAGAGCGGGCCGGCCGAGGTGATCACCCACGCCCCCCGGCACCCCTACACGCAGCTCCTGGTCGGATCCTTGCCCCAGGTGGGCGTGAGGTACGACGAGCAGCCGCTGTCGGGGATCGCAGGAAACCCGCCGGGGCTCATCGACCCGCCGTCGGGGTGCCGGTTCCGACCCCGGTGCCCGTTCGCTTCCGAACGCTGCGAATCCCGGCCGCCCCTGGTCGAGATAGGCGACGGCCACTCGGTCGCCTGCTGGAAGGTGATGGAGGAGGAAGATGCTCGAGTTTGATTCCGTCACCAAGGAGTTCCGGGTCGGGGCCTTCGGGCGCCTCACCATCACCGCGGTCGACGACGTGAGCTTTCGGATCGCCCCGGGTGAGATCGTCTCCCTGATCGGCGAGAGCGGAAGCGGCAAATCGACGATAGGGCGGATGATCTTGCGGCTGACGCCGGCGACCAAGGGCACCATCCGCTTCGACGGCGTCGACGTCTCGACGCTGGGGCGGAAGGAGCTGAAGGAGTACTACCGCCACGTCCAGGGGGTCTTCCAGGACCCGTTCAGTTCCTTCAACCCCGTCTTCAAAGCCGACCGCGTCTTCGAGATGCTGCGTAGCCAGTTCTACCCGGACCGATCCGGGTCCGAATGGGAAGACCGCGTCGCCAAGGCGGTGGAAGACGTCGGGCTCAACCCCGTTCAGGTGCTGAACCGCTACCCACATCAGCTCAGCGGAGGGCAGCTCCAACGGATGCTGCTCGCCCGGGCGCTCCTTCTCGACCTGCGGCTCCTCGTCGCCGACGAGGTGATAAGCATGCTCGACGCCTCCACCCGGGTGGGGGTGCTCAACCTGCTGGCCGAGCTCCGGGAGCGGGGCCTGTCGATCCTGTTCATCACCCACGACCTGGCGCTGGGTTACTACATCAGCGACCGGACGATCATCCTCCGGCGCGGTTCCATCGTGGAGATGGGTGACACCCGGCGCGTGTTCCAGGATCCCCGCCACCCATACACCCAGACGCTCCTCGCCTCGGTGCCGCAGATGGAATGGAGGTGGCGGGATCGCCCGGTGTCGGCGGCCGTCCCGGTCGACGGCGACGGGACGGGCGATGCCGAGCCCGTGACGGTGCTGGAGGAGGTGGAGCCCGGCCATTGGGTAGCCGTGTCGTGACACGGCTCAGATCGGCGGGCCCACCACCTCCGACTCGTAGCGCTCGAGCACCTCGGCGAAGCGGGCGTCGGCGATGTCGACCTGGCCTTCCGCCGCCAGAGCGGCGAACTCCACGAAGGCGCCCTCCTGGCCGCCCGGCGTGTATGCGACGAGCACCTTCCCCGGCTCGTCGCTCACCACCTTCGGGGCGTGCACCGTGCCACGGGGCACGAACACGAGGGTCCCGGCGGGGGCGCTCACCAACTCGTCGCCGACCAGGAACAGGAACTCGCCGCCGAGGACGTAGAACAACTCGTCGTGCACCCGGTGGACGTGGCGGGGCGCGTCGAACCCCGGTTCCGACACGGCTTCCAGCACGCCTATGGCCCCGCCACTCTGCTCGCGGGTCAGCTTGAGGGTGATGCCTTCCGGTCCCGGGATGGGGGTCCCGTCTCCCGGACGGACGACGACGGGCGGGTGGATGTGGGTCTCGGTCATTCGGACGATCGTGGGCGATCCGTGACCCGGTGACGATCCCCCGATCGGGGGGTTATTCACTTGTTCAGCGACCCCCGTCGGGACACAATCTGGGCATGGCTACCGCCGTCGAAGTCGGACGGCGTCGTCGAGATCTGCTCCGTCGGATCGCGAAAGCGCCCGACACCGACGGAGTCTTCCGAGAGGCAGCCCGATCCCTCCGTCGCTTGGTGGACTTCGACGCCATCGCCCTCGTCGGCACCGATCCGACGAGCGGCCTCCCCACGTGCCCGATCCAGACGGAGGGGGTGGAAGGGATGACGGCGGCGCTGTGCTCCGACCATTGGGAGCGTGAGTTCGTCGTCACCGCCGACGTCGCCCGCTTCCGCGACCTCTACCGAGCCGAGAACCCGGCCGCCTCGCTGCGCGCCTCGGTCGACGATCCGTCCCAGAGCCCGCGGTTCGCGGCGTTCCTGCGCCGGCTGGACTTCTACGACGAGTTGCGGGTGGTGTGCCGGGCCAACGACGTCCCCTGGGCGCTGATCACGATGTGGAGGCGCCAGGGCGAATTCTCCGAACGGGACGTCGACCTGATGGCGAGTCTGTCGGCCCCGGTCGCCGAGCAGGTCCGGGCGCGGGCGATGGTGGCGAGGGCCAACGAGAAGGCGGCCGCCCCCGACTCGCCCGGCGTGGTCGTCCAGGGACCGGACGGGAAGGTCCAGGCGATCACCCAGCAAGCCCGGGAGCTGATAGAAGCGGTCGACGATCCCGACGACGGGGAGCGGGGCGACTCCGATCTCCCCTTCTGGTTGGTGGCGCTCGGCCACGAGGTGCGGTCCCGGGCCCGTCTGGGAGGTGCCGCCGAGCGGGTCCGGGTCCGGGCTCGTGACGGATCGTGGCTGATGTGCCACGCCTCGGTCCTGTTCGGCCCGGACGGCCGGCCGACACAGACGGTGATCGTGATCGAGCGGGCCCGGCCCGGCGAGGTCGTCCCGATCGCGGTGGAGGCGTACGACCTGACGGAGCGGGAACGGCAGATCGCGGCGTTGATCGGGCGCGGGCTCGACACCGGGGCGATCGCCGACCGCCTGTACCTGTCCACCCACACCGTCCGCGATCACGTCAAGGCCCTGCTCGCCAAAGTCGGCGTCTCCAGCCGCGCCGAGCTGGTGGCGGCGCTGTTCGCCGAGGTCTCCGACTACATCTGACGCATGGCACCCGCCCGGGCGGGTAAGGGTCAGCGAACAGGCGACGGAGGAGGAGAGATGACCCAGGCAGCCGTTCGCTACCTCGTGTACGACGTCGACGAGGCGATCGACTTCTACCAGGAGTGCCTCGACTTCGAGCTCGACACCTACGTCGGCCCCGGCTTCGCCAGTCTCCAACGTGACGGGCTGAGGCTCCTGCTCAACATGCCGGGAGCCGGAGGCGGCGGCCAGGCCGGTGCCGACGAGGAGGAGAATCCCCGGCCCGGGGGGTGGAACCGCATCCAGATCCGCGTCGACGACCTCGATTCGGTGATCCACCGGATGGAGGACCAGCACGTCGTCATACGAGGCGACGTCGCCGAAGGGCCCGGCGGCCGCCAGGTGGTGGTGGAGGACCCGTCGGGCAACCCGATCGAGCTGTTCGAGGCCGCCTCCGCCTAGCCGCTCCGTCGAGCGGGCGTCGTCGAGGTCGACGACGAGATCGTTTCTCTCTGCACACGCGGGCGCCGAAGGTCTAGGCTAGAAAACCGACAGGATCGTTGTTTGACAGCGGCGAGAGAGGGGTAAGAGGGGACCCAGATCGGTGAGGCCCCGGGAAAGCGGCTTGCATGTCTTCTCTGGGAGGGGCTCACCGGAAGAGGAGAGACGGGTGGCCGGCATGCCTCCCGATCCGGACCCTGATTCGGCTACGGTCACCGTCTCTCCTCCCATCTTCTCTGACGCCCCCCGGCCTGTCACTGGGTCGCCAGTCCTCTCCTCAGGCCGGCAAATGGGGCCGGATCTCCTCGTCGAAGAACTGCACGAACCCTTCCTGGTCGTCCCCGATCTGATGGAAGTAGATGTGGTCGATGCCGCCGTCGACGGCCTGCCTCACCGACTCGAGCAGCGGCTCGGGGTCGGGGCCGCAGGGGATCGCCTCGGCGATCGTCTCCGGGGTCACCAATTCGGCGGCCATCTCGAAGTGGGCGGGCGTCCTCAGGTCCTGTGACAGCTGGCCCGGCACCGAGGTGTTCGGCCAGATGCGGTGAGCGGTCTCGACGGCTTCGTCGCGGTCCTCCGCCCAGCACAGGGTGAGCTGTGCATACACCGGCCCCTCGCCTCCCGCTTCCCGGTAGACGTCGACCGGTTCGCCGCCGGTCCCGGTGGTCCACAGGCCGTCGCCGATGCGGGCGGCCAGCTCCGCCGCCTGGGGCCCGAAGGCGGAGACCACGACCGGCACCTCCCCGGGGGGAGGGTCGAAGATCGTGGCGTCGATGGCCCAGAAGTAGCTGCCGCGGTAGGTGGTGCTCTCGCCCTTCCACAGCAGGCGGATCAGATCCACCGCTTCCTCCAGCATCTCCAGGCGGACCTCGGCCGGGGGCCAGTGGTCACCGAGGATCTGCTCGTTGAGGGCCTCGCCGCTGCCCACTCCCCACACGAACCGTCCGGGCAGGAGGTTGGCGGTGGTGGCCGTCGCCTGGGCGAGGATGGCGGGGTGGATGCGCATGATCGGGCACGTGACCCCGACGCCGACCTCGATCGACTCGGTCGCATGGGCGATGGCCCCCAGCACCGTCCACACGAACGGGGAGTGGCCCTGCTCGCGGATCCATGGATGGAAGTGGTCAGAGATCGAGACGAAGTCGAACCCGCTCTTCTCGGCTAGCACCGCCAACTCGACCAGCCGTCTGGGGCCGTGCTCCTCGCTTCCGAGGGCCAGCCCGTACGAGATCGTCATCGCTCGGACCGTTTGCCGATCTCTTCGGCCAACTGGTCCTTGGTCATCGAGGACCGGCCCTCGATGTCCATCTCACGCGCCTGCTCGAGCAGATCTTCCTTGGTGGTGGCCGCCGTCTCGTGACGGGTCTTGGCCGCCTGCAGCTCCTCGCCGAGCTGTTCGAGCTGATCCTGAGAGAACAGCTCCCGTACCTGCGGGAACATCTCGTCCTCTTCCTCGGAGGCGTGATGCTCCACGTTCTCCATCAGCACCGTCATCTTCGCCTTGAACGAGGGGTCGTCGGCCGACAGGCCCCGGATCTCTTCCATCAGCACGTCCACGACGTGGTGCTCCTCGTAGCTCTCGTCGGTGTGCTCGGTGAGGTCTTGTCCGCCGGCGTCGTGGATCATCGGGTAGAAGACCTCTTCTTCGATGGCCGTGTGCACCTCCAGCTCGTGGAATATCTCGCCCACGAGCTCCGCCATCTGGGTGCCGTCCTCGGCGTCGGCCGCTTCACGAAAGCTCGTGAACAGTGTCCGAACCCGGTCGTGGTCCTGTCGCAACAACTCCAGGCCGTCCATGTCTTTCCTCCTCGGGATGGGGACGGCTCGCTACCCGCTCCACGGATCCCCAAACCTGGAGTCGGCTGCTGCCTAGCCTCGTGATGTGCCCGATCACCTCGTGCTCGCCGGTCCGATGGGGTCGGGAAAGACCACCGTCGGCGAAGAGCTGGCCCGCAGGCTGCGACGCCCGTTCTTCGACTCGGACCGCCAGATCCAAGCCATCCACGGCGTCACGGCCCGGGAACTGGCAAGCCTCCATGGAGTCGAGCGACTCCATCAGGAGGAGGTCGAGGCGCTCAGGGGGGCCTTGTCCTCGCCACGGCCCGCCGTCGTCGCCGCGGCCGCCAGCGTCGCCGACCGCCCCGACCTCGGCGAGATCCTCGCCGGCGCCCGGGTCGTCCTCCTCACCGGCGACCCTCTCACCTTGGCGCAGAGGGCACGACACGGCGGTCATCGGCGCCCGATCCCTCTCGACGAGTTCGCCGGTCTCTGCGCCCGGCGCGCCGAACGGCTCGGGGCGCTGGCGGACTTCGTGGTCGACGTGACGCGACAGGGCGCCGACCGGGTGGTCGAAGAGATCTTGTCCCGTCTCAGGAGCCCGTGACCGGAAACGCCATCGTGCTGAGTAGCGCGTTCTCGGCTTGGCGTGAGTCGAGGCGGGTGTATTGGACCACGATCGGCCGGTCGGATTCGACCACGAAGGCGTAGTCGGTTCCCGGGGGCACCGGCTCGGGATCGGTGAGGTCGTTGAAGCGGACATGCTTGGTCCGCCGTCCGGCCACGGTCACCCGGTAGGGGCCGGCGGGGTCGCGGTCCGAGTAGTAGACGGTGATGTGGACCTGGGCCGGCTCGGTTCCCGTGTTGAGCAGGCACACCGTGTCGTGGCTCAGCATCTCCGGTTCCGGTCCGGTCGACCACGTCGGGATGTAGCCCTCGGCGACGGCCCAGACTCGGTGACCGATGGGTTCGTTCGGCATGTCCTCCTCCACGCGATCGGAGCCACCGATTCTCGTGGTGGCGGCGGGGGTGCCGGGGGTAATCCCAGTTTCGCGCCGCCCCGAAATGGGCAACGGAGCCGACGTCGACTCACAGAAAAGCCCATATGACGACGAACATCGCCGAAACGGCCCGGGACTACTTCCGTTACGCATCACCCACCATCTCGAGGGTCGACCTCGAGCAGGCCGCCTGCCGTGACACCGACCTCGAGATCTTCTTCTCCATCGACGAGGCGGACGAGGCGAAAGCCAAGAGCATCTGCCACCGATGCCCGGTGCGCTGGGAGTGCCTGACCTACGCCCTGGAGACCCGCCAGCGCCACGGGATCTGGGGCGGTCTCAACCCGGAGGAGCGGACGCTTCTCATCCGGCGGCTGCGCCAGGAGACGAGCTCCTGAACTGCGGCCGCGACCGGGCGACGTCTCAGCGCCCCGGCTCAGCCGATGCTGCCTACACTCGTCCGGCGCGGGGGACTGCCCGTCAGCGCACGGGCGGCGGTTCCGCTGACCGTTCGACACCGACGAAAGCGCACACGGCGCGAATGGGACCAGACACACCGCAGCGGCGGATCCGGATGTCCGTCCCCGGAGAGGATCGATATCTCGAGATGCTGCGGGGTGTGGTGGGCCGGGCCGCCCGAGTGGCCGGCTTCTCCTACGCCGGCATCGAAGACTTCACTCTCGCCGTCGACGAGGCCGCGGTGCTCCTCCTGGAGGCCCGGCCCGCCACGCTGCGGCTGGAGCTCCGCGGCGTCGAACCGGGCACCTCCGGCATCGAAGCCCTGGTCAGCGTCGAAGGACCGTCCATGGCATGGCCACCCGCCGGCTTCGAGGGCGACAGCCGATGGCAGGTCCTCTCCGCCCTCAGCGACACGGTCCGGTTCCTGGAGCCTCCCGACACCGGCATCGCGTTGACACAGAAAGTCAGGTGAACGTTTCGCTTCGACCGAGCGGGGTAGGAGCGCTTCGGGAACCAGGGGGAGAGAACGGGCCGGCGACGATCATCCGTCCCCGGCCCGTTCCCCTGTCCAGGGGGTTTCCCGGGTTCACCTCCGCGGGACGGGGTAGGGAGCCACGATGTCGCCCCACGAGGGCCCGCTCCCGCCCGAGGCCCGAAGCACCATCCCCGCCGACCCGAGCGCGCGCCGGGTAGCGCTGGACAAGGCGTTGCGGCGGGTGACCGTGGTGCTGGTCGTCGGCGCCGCTCTGGCGGGCGCTTCCTCTCTCCTCGGGGTGAGAACGGCGACGGTGGCCGACTCCGGCGACGGTTACGAGCTCGAAGTCCGCTACGCCCGCGTGAGCCGCGCTGGTCTCGAGACCCCGTTGACGATCGACGTCCGCACCGAGTCTTCTCTTCCCGAGGAGGTCACCGTGTGGGTCGACACCGCCTACCTGAGCCTGTTCGACGAGAACGGCCTCGACCCGCAGCCGGTGCTCGACTTCGCCGATGCCGACCGGACCGAGTGGACATTCGAGGTCCCTCCGGGTCGTGATGCATTGAGTGTCGACTTCGACGCCCGCCTGTCGCCGGCTGCCCAATGGGGCCGCGACGGGGACGTGGCGCTCGTGGTGGACGGGCGAGAAGTGGCCCGGGTGGCCTTCCGGACATGGGTGATGCCGTAGGAGGAGAGATGGAAATAGTCGTGAGAGCGACGGTGGTCTACTGGTTCTTGTGGCTGGTGGTGAGAGGGACCGGGAAACGCTCGCTGGCGGAGCTGACTCCGCTGGACATGCTGTTGGTCGTCGTGCTGGGTGACATCGTCCAACAGGGGGTCACCCAAGAAGACATGTCGATCACGGGAGCGGTGGTGGCCGTGTCGGTGTTCGTGGGCTGGACGATGCTGGGAGACGCCCTGAGCCGCCGCTCCCACGCCGTGGCCGACCTCCTCGACGGGTCACCGGTGGTGATATTGAAGGACGGCGAGCCGCTGACGGACAGGCTGAACCGAGAGAGGATGACCCTCGAGGACTTGAGGGAAGCCGCTCGGCAGGAGGGCTACGGGGATCTGGGCGATCTGGAGTGGGGGATCCTGGAACCGGACGGCCGGTTCAGCTTCATCGCCAGGAGATCCGGCTGACGGTCAGGATTCCTCGCCGACGACGGCTCCGCGGACCCGCGGGAACCGGACGGGCCGGTGCAGATGGCACATGTCGCTCTGGTTGTAGCGGCTGAGCACCGTCTCGCACGTCGGCTCGGCGCAAACGCGATGCCCGTCCACCGTGCGGGGACGCCGGCGGCTGCTTCCCAAGCGAGAGGCACGCAGAGTGGGAGCTTCTTGCGTCATCACGTTTCTTCCTCCTTGAACAGTCGGAAGATCGGCTACCCAAACGGCAGCTTTTCAAACGCGTCCCCGCCGCGTGAGAACGTGGTTTCCGGATGGCCTCGAACGGGTGGGTCTCATCACGCCATCCTGAATGGAGCAGCATGTACATAGGCATCGGAGCCCTCATCCTCATCATCCTGATCGTCCTGATCGTCACCTGAACCGGGCCGGCCCGAACCGGTCCCGTGATCCCCACTCAGCCCTCTGCATCGCAGGGGGCTGTTTCAGCGGAAGACGACTTCGTCGGAGCCGGGCACCCGGGCCAACTGGCGGGTGAGGGCGTAGAACTGGGCCCGGGCATAGCGCTGCGGGGAAGCCAGCTCGCCGTCCAGTGAGAAGTAACGGCGCACGCAGCCGTCGTCCGACCGGCAGCTCCGCACCACCAACGCCTCCACCGGGCCCGTTTGGGCGTATCGCCGCAGCACGAGGTCCGTCACCGGTGTGGGCACCGTGGCGACGATGCGGTAGCGGGTCAGCTTGTCGCCGCGCAGCTGGCGCAGCTCGATCGACGACCCCTCCTCCAGCGGTGCGGCGGTGAGCATGTCGGCACGGCCGTCGCCATCGAAGTCGAAGAGCCTCTTCATCTGTAGCTCCCACCGTCGCGCTTCACCCAGGCGCACCGGCGGGCTGAACCCACTGCCGGTAGAGAGCTGCATGAACCAGCAGGTGCCGGCGTCGCATTCGCCGGCCCAGACGATGTCGTCTCTTCCGTCACCGTCCATGTCGGCGGCTTCCGGGGCGATGTCGTATCCCACCATCGGCTCGCCCCAGTCGGCGCCGTCGGTGAACGAGCTCCCGGTGCTGAGATGGGTTCGCCAGCAGGGGCGGCTGGGCGCTTCACCGCACACTCCCGAGTAGGTGATGTCGGCGAGCCCGTCGCCGTCGAAGTCGCCGGCGACCAGGCGGCTGGCGGGGGAGAAGCGGGCGCCGTCGCCCCAGTGCTCACCCGGGCCCAACGTGGGGCCGCCGCCGCGGTGGACACGCCAGCACCGCTCGGATCGATCGCACCGCCCTCTGTACACCACATCGCCGTCGCCGTCGCCGTCCACGTCGGCGACGACGAGGCCCAGCCGGCCCGTCTCCAAGCTGAACCAGGCGCCGTTGCCGATCGGGCGTGTCGACACGCCGTCTTCGGTGGCGGACCGGAGTTGGAAGCAGGGGCCGGTGGGACAGTCCGTCCAGGCGACCCGATCGACGAAGCCGTCCCCGTCGTAGTCGCCGGTGCCGGGGGCGATCTCACCCGGCCCGTCGCCGCAGCCGATGCGCTTTCCGTCGACCGCCACCTCGTCGAAGGTCAAGCCCAGATCCTTGTTCGCCGTCGGCTTGCCGCCGTAGTACACGTTGAACCAGAACGACTCGATCCGGATCGCCGGCTCGCCGGGCCGTCGGAACTCGATCCCGTTGGCCTCGAACGCCGGGGTTCCGTCCACCCAGCCGCGGAGGGCGCCGTCGGCGACCCCGGGGTTGTTGAGCTGGATCTGGCCTTCGATGCAGTACCACTCACCCGGCTGCAGCATCCCCGCCTGGTTCCACTGCATCCCGTCGCCGTAGCGCCGCTCCTGGCCCAGGTGGTACACGTAGTAGCCGAGCCGGGCGCGGGGGTCCCCGGGCCGGTTGCCGGCGAACTTCATCCGCGCCGACCATCCCGGCGACGAGGGCTTCGACGGGTAGCCGCCCTTGCCGGTGTGGTTGTAGATCCCCGAGAACCCCGGCAGCTTGCCGCTGGCGATCGGGTCCCACCCCGGCTCGACCCGCAGGAAGTAGCGGAAGAAGAGCGTCTCGGGGTCCTCGCCGACGATCCGGTCCAGATCGAGCTCGAAGTCGGCGCCGTAATGGGCGCCCTTGGGGATCCTCACCTCGAGGCCGTTGCCGCGGTACCCGGCCGATGTGAGCCCCACCCGGTTGCGGCTGCTCGGGCGTTGCCCGTCCCACAGGCGGAGTCGGTCGAACGAATCGACGAATCCGACCTCGGGCCCGTCGGTTCGGGCCGGGACGTCGGCGGGCGCGAGCCCGATCGCCTTGGCGAGGGCGAAGGCGGCCTCGTCGCGGGTCACCGGGGCATCGGGACAGAGCCGGCGGTCCTCGGGGAGGTCGCAGGGCTCGATCCCACCCCGGGCGGCGAGTGCGGTCAACGCCCCCGCGTACGGGGAGCCCTCCAGGTCCCGGTACCTCTCGGCGCCGGCCACCTGCCTCCAGCCGAGGGCGTCGGCGATCAGCTGTGCCATCTGGCCCCTCGTCAGGGCCGCATCGGGACAGAACTTCCCCGGAGCACAGCCGTCGGTGACACCTGCCGCCGCCAGGGCGTCGATCGACGGCTCGGCGGCGATGCCGTCGTCGTCGGAGAAGTGGTCGCCGCCGTCGGAGGCGAGGTCGAGCGCCCGCACCAGCATGATCGCCATCTCCCCACGGCTTACGACCCGGTGCGGACAGAACCGGGTGTTCTCCGGCGGGTTGCACCCGCTGACGAGGCCGGCCTCCGACGCCGCCTCGATGTAGCCCTCGTAGCGGCTCCGGTCGTCGTCCACGTACGTGTTGTGGCTCGCTGCCCGGGCCGGTGCGCCCGCCGCGATGACGACGAAGCACAGCACGGCTGCGCCGAGGAGGATCCGGACCATGGGCGAGAGAACGTACTCCCGTGCCCGCCGGTTCCCAATTTCTTCCGTGGGGCGGGGGAATCAGATCCGGGCCGGCTCGAAGGCCGGTGCCGCCGAACGGGCCAGGAGGGCTCCGGCTCCGGCGAGGATCGCCGCCCCGGCCCAGGCGGCGGTGAACGACAGCTGTTCGGCCGCCGCCCCGAACGCGAGCGGGCCCAGGCCGTTTCCGATCGCCAGGCCGAGCAAGCCGAGACCGGCCCCGGCACCGGGGGTGGAGGGGTTGGCTCGGACGAGCGTCAGGAACAGGAGGCCCGTCCATCCCCACCCGCCGGCGAACGCCCCGACCGCCCCGAGGACCAGGAGCGGGACGGAGCCGATCGACGCCAGCGCCATGGACACTGCCCCCGTCGCCATCATCACCCAGATGGTCCGCAGCTGAGGGCCGCCGTGGTTGTCGGCGCGTATCCCCGTGGCCACCCGGGTCACGATCCCTGCCACGCTTCCCGCCGCCAGGAGCAGCCCGGCGTTGGCTTCCGACAGCCCCATGGCCACGGCACTCTCGGTGAGGAACACGCCGATGCCGCTCGATGCGGTGGAAGCGCAGGCCGCGGCGGCCGCCACGATGCCGAGGGCCCGCCGGGACACGGACACTCCCCTTCCGCTGGTCTGCGTCGGGAGAGTCCGCGTCTGGCCGACCAGGCGCAGGCCGGCGACCACGGCCGCCAGCGGCAGCGCCCCCAACAGGAACGCCCACCGCCAGCCGTGCTCGAGGGCGATGACCGGCACCGCCAGCCCCGCCAGAAGGGTGGAAGCCGGGATGGACGCCTCCTTCACCCCGAAGGCGACGCCTTGGCGTCCCGGGTCGACGTTGGAGTTGATGATGATCGCCAGCCCGGGATCCAGGAATGCGAACGACAGCCCGCCCAGGATCAGGAACCCGAGCAGTGTCTCCCAGCTGTGGGCGAACAGGGCCGTCCCTGCCAGCGACAGGGAGGCCAGGGTCGCCCCGCACGCCACGGCGGCCCGTCCTCCGACCCGGTCGGCGACCCGGCCGCCGATGGGCCCGGCGATCGCCCCGCACAGGAACGCCACCGTGACCGCGGCTCCGAGCTGGGTCTCGGTGAACCCCAGGTCCTGGCGGATCTGCACGGCCAAGCCACCGACGAGGAAGATCGGCAGCGCCGACAGCACGAGGCCGCCGGCGGACAGCAAGACGGGTCTCCAGAGCCGGGGGAGGCGTTCGGCGTTCACAGCCACTCGTAGGTCGTTCGGTCCCGCACCAGATACGTCCACCGGCGGCACCCGGCGGCGTGGAACCAAGCCTCGGCGGCGGGGCCCGTCGGGTTGGTGCGCATGTAGACCCGGTCGAGGTCGCGGGCGGCGGGATCGGACAGGTGCTCGGGCACCTGGGGGATCTCCCCGTAGATGAACTCGTCCACGGGGCGAGGGCCGCAGTTCTCGCAAGGTACGAGAAGCGCCATGTCAGTGTGTCCCTGCCGACCCGGCGTCGGCCATGAGCCGGTCCCTTTCGAATCGGTCGTACGAGAAGGGGGCGATCAACTCGGGTGTCCGCCAGGTGGCGATCAGTTCGGCCATCTGCTCACCGGCGGCGGGGATCGCCTTGAACCCCCAGGTGCCCCAGCCGGTCGTGACGAGGAGGTTCTGGACCGGGGTGAATCCCATGATCGGCGACGCGTCGGGGGAGATGTCGCACACCCCGGCCCATTGGCGGAGGATCCGCAGGCGGGCGAGGAACGGCAGGTAGGCAACCGCCTTCGCCGAGCACGAGGCGAGCAGGTCGAAAGAGGTGCCCCACGAGTAGCCGGGGGCCCGCTCGTACTCGGCGCCGATCAAGATCTCCCCCCGGGGAGTCTGGCTGAGATAGAAGGGGATCTCCACCGATCCGATGATGAAGGGGAACGACTGCTCGTAGTGGTTGGTGACGTAGGCCTGGAGGGGGTGGGTGACGATGGGAAGCCGCAGGCCCGCCATGGCGGCGATCTCGGACGCGAACCCACCGACGGCGCTCACCACCACCCCGGCCGAGAACCGGCCCCGGTCGGTCTCCACGCCGACGACCCGGTCGCCGTCGAGGGTGAGTCCCGTGACGGTGGTGCGCTGGAGGATCGTCGCCCCGGCGTCCATCGCCCCCTCCGCCAGTGCCCACACCACCCGGTCGTGACGGGCGGTGGCGGCTTTCGGGTGATAGGAGGCGCCCAGCACCGGGTATCCGTTCCCGCCGCCGGTGAGGTCGATCTGGGGCACCAGCTCGGCGATCTCGTCGGGGGTCAAGAACACCGTCTCGGCCCCGGCCGCCGTGTTGAGCAGCGCCCGGCGTTTCTCGCCTCTCACGCCGGCTTCGGAGTGGACCATCCAGATCAAGCCCTTCTCGGTGTGCATGAGCCACCGGCCCGTTTCCTCCTCGAGCCGTTGATAGAGCTCCAGGGATCGTTGATAGAAGCGGATCGACTCGGGGATGCCGTAGTTGGCGCGGATGACGGTCGTGTTGCGGCCGGAGTTGCCGGAGCCGATGTAGCCCCGCTCGAGCACCGCCACGTCGGTGATGCCGTGCCGCTTCGCCAGGTGGTATGCGATCGAGAGGCCGTGCCCGCCCCCTCCGATTATCACGACGTCGTAGGAGGGCTTCGGGTCCCGCCAGGTGAGGCGGACGCGGCGTTCGACGAACTCGTTCACAGCCGCTCCTCCAGGTCCCGGGACAGCGAGGCGCGGGTGATGAGCAGCGCCCGGTCACCGTCCACCCACACCTTCACCGGCAGCCCGGCGGCCCCGCCCTGGGCGAACACCCTGTCGCCTTCGGGGAGGGCCCACTCGGCGTTGCGGGCGATCCACGCCTCGAGCTCTGCCCGACTCATCGCCACCGCACAGAAGCCTTCTTCCGGTTCGACGATGGCGTAGGGATCGCCGACCTCGACCGGCGCCGCGCCGAGCACCAGCGCCTCGTCCGGGGCGATCCTGAGCACGGTCACCGCCGCCGGCCACTCGGCCGCATCCAGCGACGCCGGGTCGGCCGCCACTCGCCAGGCCACGAGTTGTTCAGGCGCGGGCACGGGCTCCCTCCGGGTCGTAGAAAGGCGTCGGTGTGTGATGGGCGGGCCGGCCGTCGACCAGCACGGTGGCGGGGACGGACCCGTCGACGAGCTCGACCCAGGCGAGCATCACCACGGTCTCGAGGGCGGGCGACCATGCCGACGACGTCACGTAGCCGACGATCCTGCCGTCGAGGAACACCGCCGACCCCTCGGTCGGGGCAGGGGGGTCGGCCGTGAGGCCCACCAGGCGGCGATCGAGCGGGATCCGGTCGGTACGCTCGAGGGCCGCCCGGCCGACGAAGTCCTTGTCCATCCGCACCGCCCAGTCCATCCCCAGGCGGCGGGGGGTGGCGTCCATCTCCGTGTCCATGCCCACGATCACGTGGCCCTTCTCGAGGCGGAGCGTCATGAGCGCCTCGAGCCCGTGTGGCCGCACGCCGAGGTCGGCCCCCAGTTCCATCAGCCGGCTCCACAGCTCCACCGAGCGGCTCCGGGGGTGGTGCAGCTCGTACGACACTTCGCCGGTGAAGCTGAGCCGGAACACCCGGCACGGCACTCCGGCGATCGTCGCTTCGGCGTGGCGCATGAATGGAACGGGCTCGGTCAGCCCGGCCCGCTCGAGCAGCGCGGTCGCCTTGGGCCCGGTGACGTTGATCCCTCCCAGTGAATGGGTGCGGTCCATGATCCGCACGTTCGCCCCCCGGCCGCGTGCCCAGTCGCGCAGCCAGGCTTCGGCGGTCCCTGCCCCACCCGTGGTGAAAGTCAGCCAGAAGGTGTGCTCGTCGAGCCGGGAGATCAGCCCGTCGTCGAGCACCGCGCCGGATTCGGCGAGGAGGAGTGCGTAGCGGGACCGCCCCGCAGGGAGGTCGCCGACCCGGCAGGGGTAGATCCATTCCAGGAAGTCGACTACGTCGGGGCCCTTGACGAGGATCTTCCCCAGCGTGCTGACGTCCCCCAGCGACACGTCGCGGCGGACCGCCCAGTACTCGGCTTCGGTGTCGCCGTAGGTCCAGGGACGCCACCAGCCGCCCATCCGGTCCATCGTCGCCCCGAGCGACCGGTGCACGTCGTCTAACGCGGTGCGATGGATCGAGGGCCAGTGGAACGCGGCGGCGGCCTCCGCCATCGTCATCTGTCGGGCGAGCGGGCGGGCCGTGAACGAAGGCTGCAGCTCCCCGCCTCTTTCGGCGACGAACGACCGCAAATAGGGCCCGCACACCCCGCCCTGGCAGGTCCCTGTCCCGGCGAGGGTGGCCCGCTTGATCAGCTCCAACTCGCGGAAACCCCGTTCCCACACCGAGTCGAGGTCCTCGGCCGTCACGCCGGCGCATGGACAGACCACGCCCCGGTCCGGACAGGCGGGGATGGTCCCTTCTGCGGCCGCTGCTCCCACGGCCCGCACCTGCCCGGGCGCTCCCATGCGGGCCAGCACGTCGCGGGGATAGGTGCCGAGGTCGACGACTGCCGTGTCGCACTCGCGGACCGTCTCGGCGCCGTCGGGGCCGGTGACCACCACTGCTTCGACCCGGGTGTCGCCCTCGAATCGCATCAGGTCCCCGGCGAGCACCTCGCAGTCCACTCCGTCCGGGGCTGCCCCGACCGCCACGACTCGTCCCAGGTCGATGCCGGCGGCGACGAGCTTCTCGGCGGCTCGCCGGGTGAGGATGCCGGCCAGTTCGGAGCCGGGCACGACCGGATGGATGTCCATCGCCCCGGTGGCCACCACCACCTCGGCGGCGAAGTACCGGGCTATCCCGCCGTCGTCGCGGGCGACGACCTCGGGGCCCGGGTAGATGGCCAGCACCTCGGACCCCTGCCGGTCGTCCAGCACGACGACCTGGCGGCCCTCACGGCGGAGCCGCTCGGCCTCGGCGAGGCCCGAGGGGCCGGCGCCCACGACCACCACGTCGGCGTGCACGTTCCGGTAGGCGGTCGGCGGGGCGTCGTCGTCCGGCATCGGGGGGTGTTCGGAGACCGGGAAGGGGCGGACGTCCATCCCGGCCCGAGCCGGGGTGCGGCACATGCGCACATAGGCGACACCGTCGACGACGGCCAGGCAGTTGGGGCAGTCGCCGGCGAGGCACAGGCATCCCGCCGGGACCTTTCCGGCCCGTATCGAGGCGGTGAGGACGTCGTCGCCGTCTCGTGCCTCGACCTTGTCGCCGTCGATGAAGAGCTCCACTGCGGCGCCTCTTATAACAGGTGATCCGGGCTCCGCCTCACGTGTCGGCGGAAGGGTTGCGGATCATCGTCCAGGCGAAGACGGACCCGAGCCCGCACAGGACGGCGGAGACGATCATCGCGATGCGGAACCCGGCGGCGAACGCAACCGGGTCCGCGAAGTCGCCACCGGTCAGCCCGGCCGCCACCGGCAGCGCCGCCACCGCCAGGAGCTGGCCGGTGCGGGCTACGGCGTTGTTGACGCCCGACGCCAAGCCCGAGAAGCGATCGTCCACCGCGGCCAGGACCGTGGCGGTGACGGGGGTGACCATCAGGGTCAGCCCGACGCCGAACACCAAGAGCGGCGGGAGGATCCCCGTCAGGTACGACGCCCCTTCCCGGATCGAGATCATCATCAGCATCCCGACGGCGAGCAGGGCGGTTCCGGCGGTGAGGGGCAGACGGGGGCCGATCCGCTGCATGACCCGGCCCATCGGGGGCGAGCCGACGAGGAGGAGGCCGCTGACCGGCATCGTCGCCGCTCCCGCTCCGGTGGCGGAGTACCCGACCACCGTCTGGAGGTGGACGATGAGCATGAAGAACACGCCGCCCAAGGCGGCGTAGACGACGAACGTGATCAGGTTGGCGGCCGTGAACTGGCGCGATCTGAACACGCTGAGAGGGAGCATCGGATCGGGAGCCTGCCGCTCCCGGATCACGAAGGCGACGAGGGAGGCCACACCGAGAACGGCCGACGCCACCACCGCCGGCGACCCGCCCGATTCGGGGTAGGCGATGATGGCGTAGCTGAGAGCTCCCAGGCCGGCGACGGTGAGGAGCGCCCCCGGCCAATCGAGGCGGGCCGGCGCTGGATCGCGCGACTCGGGGACGTGGCGCGAGCCCGCCCAGATCACGGCCACCGCCAGCGGCAGCGGGAGGAAGAACACCGCCCGCCATCCAAAGGCATCGACCAACAGGCCGCCGACCACCGGGCCGATGACGGCGGCGATGCCGGTGAGCCCGGACCAGGCACCGATGGCCGTGGCCCGGTCGTCGGGGTGGAAGCACGACTGGAGGATGGCGAGGCTGCCCGGCGTCAAAAGAGCCCCGCCCACGCCCTGCAGGATCCGGGCGGCCACCAGCCAGCCCGCCGACGGGGCGAGGGCACACAGCACCGAGGCGGCCGTGAACCAGGCGACGCCCAGCAGGTAGATCTTCCGCCTCCCGAACCGGTCGGCGAGGGACCCGCCGACGAGGATCAGCGACGCCAGTGTGAGCATGTACCCGTTGAGCACCCACTGCAGGGCGGCGACGCTGGCATCGAGGTCGGCGCCGAGGTCGGGGAGGGCGACGGACACGTCGGTGCCGTTGAGCATCGCCACTCCGGTTCCCATCACCGTCGTGGCCACCACCCAGCGGCCGGACGAGGTTCCGAGGCGGAGAGGCTGAGGGGGTGCCGTCACCACGCCAGCCTAGGGGAGCCGGCGGCGGGCCAGCCACCACGAATCGGTCGGGGGGAGAGCCGCTCCCAGGATCGGCCCTTGGCAGCGGGCCCTCAGTCGCGGACGATCCAGAACAGGCGGGCCGGCTCCGGCAACAGGTTGCGCCACCCGGAGATGGCGTCGCGGGTGACGAGGAGGGCGTCACCCGCCCGCAGCACCGGCGCTTCCTCGTTGAGCTCGATCTGCACCAGCCCGGCGCTGACCATGATCAGCTCGGCGCCCTTGTGGACCACCGGGGGCCCGCCCGCCTCGCCCGGCCCCAACGTGATCAAGTGCGCCCGCAGTCCGGCGTTGGGGTCGTCGAGGAGCGCCACGATTCCGCGCCGTGGGGGGATGCGGTCGCGGCGGGCGAGCACGTAGCCCGTGTCGGGCGTGTGGCCGAACAGGTCGTCGAGCGACACGCCGAGAGCGGCGGAGATGTTGAGCAGGGTCTCCACTCCCAGGCCGCGATGGCCCGCCTCCGCCTGGGAGATGGCGCTCGGGGAGACACCCGCCATCCGGGCGATCTCGGTCTGGGTCAACCCTCGCTCGGCGCGTAGGCGGCGCAGGCCCTCGGCGAGGCGACTGGCGGCCCGGATCTCGCTCAGCCGTAGCTGGCCCTCGTCTGCCCGCAGGTCGAAGATCTGGCCCCGGATCGCGGGTCGGCCCTCGGCCTTCCTCACCCGCAGCCGGTTGCTGGAGAACTCGAAGACACACTGCGTCACCCGCTGGATCTGGTCCAGGATCCGACCCGACCCGGCCCGCGTCGCCCGCCAGTAGGCGATCGCTCCCTGGTCGAACAACCGGGGGCACGTCCTCGAAAAGAAGGTGACCGCCCGCTCGTCGCCGAGGCGCCGGACGAGGACGTCGAGGTCGCGGATCACGAGTCGAGCCCGCCGGTGGCGGCCCAGGTCGACGATGGCGCGCTCGAGCTCCAGCGGGTCGGCGTGGGGCCGGCCCGGACGCCCGTCCACCACGTCGACACCCCGGGGGACTCTCGGGTCGTCACCCCCGAGCAGGATCAGTGCCCGTGGAGCGCTCCCCACCGAGAGGAAGCGTTCCTCCAGGAGATCGTGGACCCGGCGGTCGTCGCCGATCCAGACCACGTTGTCGCCGACCAGGAGCCCGCCCAACCGCTCATCGACCGCCGGGATCCCGCTCGACTCTCGCTCATGTTCCAATGGCATTGGATTTAGCCATGCTAATAGGCGGGCGGCATGTGACCAGGGTGGCTTGCGGCGCAGTTCGCGGTGCTTACGGGTCGTTGCCGGAGTGTGAGCTTTGGTGTGGGCTGTGCGTCGAACCGGCTCTTTCCGAGCAGAGGAGATGATTCCCGATGACCATGCCGCAAACGTCGCCGGAGCCGCGCTCCGGATTGGATCCTTCGGTCCTAGACGAGTTGCGCACTCGACTCCTGGAGGCGAGGGAGTTCCACCTCTCCCGCATCGAGGAGGGGTCGGACGCGGTCGACGACATCGCCCGGGCGATCGCGTCGAGGAGTGAAACGGCCCTCGAAGAAGTGGAAGCCGCCCTCCAGGCCATGGAAGACGGCACCTACGGTACGTGCCTCTCGTGCGGGAAGAGCGTGGGGGAGGAGAGACTGCAAGCCATCCCTCACGCCCGCCTCTGCGCATCGTGTGCTTCGGCCACGGCGAGGCGCTGAATGCGGAAGCGTCCGCCGGTCCTCGTAGTCGCTCCCGGCGCCGAGACCTCTTGGGCGGCTGACGCCGACATCACCAGCCAGGCCACGGTGGTGGCCGTGGACCCCGACGGCCGGATCGTCGGCTTCGGGTCGGAGGCGGCGCTGGCGGCGACGCGAAGCGACGACCTCCGCCTGTACCAGCCGTTCTCGGCGACCGAGATCTTCTCGGTCGACCTGACGCGCGCCTACCTGCGTTGGGTGGTGGAGAGCTGGCCGGCGGGCGGACGGCACCCGGTGCTGGCGTTCCTCCTGCCCGACGCCGCCAACGACCGCTCCGAGAGGTGGAAGGGCGTCTGCGACTCGCTGGGCGTGGGATTCGTGACGATCTCCCGCCCGGTGGCCGCCGCCGCCGGTCTCGGCCTCGACGTCGACTCCGGCGCCGCCGACATGATCGTGGACGTGCGATCCGATGCCGCCGAGATCGCCGTGGTCGCCGACGGGGGAGTGCTCTTCTCCCGGACCTGCTACGAACCCACCCCGTCGACGGTCGCCTCGACGATCCGCAGCGCCCTCGTCCAGATCGACCCCGATCTCGAATGGGACGTGCTCAGCGGCGGGATCCATTTGCTCGGCCGGGTCCCCGGAGACGAATGGACGCGCGAGCTGTCGAAGATGCTGGGCGTGCGCGTCGGCTTCACGCCGGACGCCGAGAGGGTCCTGATCAACGGCGCCCGCTCGAACCTCGAGACCCTCGAGTCCTATCTGTGGTCGGTGACGCCCGGGGTCGGCCGGCTCCTCAGAGGCGTCCTGGCCGGCTTCGGACACTGAAGAAGCTGCCCGAGGTCCGCCCGGCGGCGATGTCCACCGGGATGCGGATCTCCACACCCTCCTTGGCGAGCTGCTGCGCCGGATTCAGAGGCGAGCCGAGCACGTCGCGGTACTTGTCGAAGAAGGCGGCGATGATCTGCTGAGCAGTCCGGGGATCGTCGACGAACTCGGCATCGCCCCAGAGGATCACCGACTCCCAGTCCCCGGTGGGCTCGTCGTAGTGGGACACCGTCAGGCACACCCTTGAGTTCTCCCGCAGAGCCTCGACCCGTCGCCCGTCCATCGTCCGAATGCAGATGGCGTCGTCGACCATCACATACGAGATCGGGGTGACGTACGGCTCACCTCGGGAGATCACGGCGAGGTGAGCGACCGGCGACGACTCCAGGAGCCGACGGCAGCGGTTCACCGTCAGTTCGTTCATGCATCGACGTTACCCGTCGGCGTCGATGCGGGTCACCACTCCTCTGGGTCGATGTTCTGGCCGGCTTCCAGTCGGGCGACGTAGGCCGCGGCTTCGCTGCGGTTGCTCATGCCCATCTTCGCCAGGATCGTCGACACGTAGTTCTTCACCGTCTTCTCGGCGAGGAACATCTTCTCGGCGATCTGGCGGTTGGTGAGGCCGTCGGCGATCAGGTCGAGGATCTTCCGCTCCTGCTCGGTGAGCTGGGCCAGCTTGGGGTCTTCTCTGGTGCCGTGGCGGAGCCGCTCGAAGAGGCGCTCCACCATGTCGGGATCGAGGAGGGACTCGCCCCGAGCCACCCGGCGGATGTCCTCGATGAGATCGGCTCCCTTGACCCGCTTCAGCACGTAGCCGGACGCCCCCGCCATGATCGAAGCCATGAGGGCTTCTTCGTCGGCGTACGAGGTGAGCATGAGCACGCGGACGTCGGGGAAGTTGGCGAGGATCTCCCGACACGCTTCGATCCCCGACTTGTCCGGCATGCGGACGTCCATCACCACCACGTCGGGCTGGTCGAGGCCCACTCGCTTCACCGCCTCGTCGGCGGAGGCAGCTTCTCCGACCACCTCGATGTCTTCGTGGACGGAGAGCATGGCGGCCAAGCCGCGGCGCACGACCTCGTGGTCGTCGACCAGGAGCACTTTGGTTGCCATTTGTTGACCCAGGGTAACGGCGGCGGGGCCACGCCGTTACCCTCTTGGTGTCATGAGCACCGGGATACCGGTCGACCGGTTCAAAGCTCTCACGGAAGCGGCGGCCACGGTGGTCGGCACGGCCCAGTTGGAGGCCTTGCTCGGCCGACTCGTCGAGACGGCGAAAGAGACGACCGGCGCCAAGTACGCAGCCCTCGGGGTGATCGGCGACCACAAGCAACTGATCGAGTTCGTCTACCGCGGCGTCGACGCCGAAACGGCTCGCAAGATCGGCCACCCTCCGGAGGGCAGGGGCGTGCTGGGGACGCTGATCCGCGAGAGCGTGACGATCCGGTTGGACCGTATCTCCGACCACCCCGACTCGGTGGGGTTCCCTCCCCACCACCCTCCCATGGAGACGTTTCTGGGTGTGCCGGTCGGCACGACCGAAGGCACCTTCGGCAACCTCTACCTGGCGGAGAAGCCCGGGGGATTCACCGAAGAGGACGAGATGGTCGTCGCCGCCCTCGCCGCGGTGGCGGGAGCGGCGGTGGAGACCGCCCGGCTCCGCTCGCGGCTCGCTCGACTGGCGGTGATCGAAGACCGCGAGCGCATCGGGCGCGACCTCCACGACTCGATCATCCAGGACCTCTTCGCCACCGGCCTCGAACTGCAGGGCCTGGCGGCAACGACCGACGACGAGCGCATTTCGAAGGCCCTCCACGGGGCGGTGGACCGGATCGACGCCACCATCGACCAGCTGCGTCGCATCGTCGCCGACCTCGGCCGGCGAGGGCAGCGGTCCCGTTTCGAAGAGGAGCTCAGGGAGCACACCTCGCAGCTGGCCAAGGCCTACGAGGTGGCCGTGTTCGTGTCCGTCGACCCGCCCGACCTCGAGCTCGAGCCGGATCTCGCCGAGGAGGTCATGCCGATCGTCGGAGAGGCCGTCTCCAACGCTCTGCGTCACTCCGGCACCGGCGTCGTCGACGTTCGGGCCGAGATGCTCTCCGACCGTCTCGTCCTGTCGGTCGTCGACGAGGGGAAAGGCTTCGATCCTCAGTCGGTGAAGCGGGGGATGGGGCTCGACAACCTCGAGGAAAGGGTGCGGCGCCTCGGCGGCGAGCTCTCACTCCGGTCGGTGATCGGAGCGGGAACCGTTGTCGAGGTGGTGCTGCCGCTCCACTGACCGGGCCGTCTCAGTCACCCATTCCGCGATCCGCTCCACCCAGTCGGCCACCGTGGCGCGGGCGAGCCGGGCCAGCACCAGCCGGTCCATCAGGTCGCCGATCGTGCCGAGCGGGGGCCGGTAGGTCGCCTGCAGCCGCAGGCTGGTCCGGCGGTCGTCGACAGCCAGCACTTGCAGCTCGCCCTCGAGACGCGGGAAGAGGGCCTCGGCACCCGTCGCCCGCCACCGGACCGGGATCACTACCCCGCGGCGCGACATCTTGGGCTCGCCGATGCCGACCACGACTTCCTTGGCGAGCAGACCCCCCGGCCCGACGCGGCTGCGCAGCTCCTCGCCTTTCCGATAGGCGGCGGTGCCCATCCCCTCCATCTCCTTGTAGTCGTTGGCGAGGATCTGGGCAGCAACCGGCTCGGGCACGTCTATCTCGGCCGCATACTCAACGAACACTCGGTGGCTCCTAACCGGCGGTCACCGGTCGAATTCTGGTACAGGTCGCCATGTTGGGACCAGTCCTGGGACCGGGGCAGGGGCCAAGGTCCCAGGGACGGGGGACCAAGTCCCCTAGGAGCGGCGATGGCAGGTCTACCAGGCTCGGGACGCAAGTCGATCCATGGAGTGAATCAGTGCCATCGTCCGACTCGAACAAGGCGTTCGATCGTTTCTTGATACTCCTCGCCGTCATGGGCGTGCTGACCGTCGGTCTCGCCCTGGTGGCGGCCATCCGCGCCCCGTCCACCGGGGCGGTCGGGGTGGAGGGCGTCTCGGCTGCCGGCGAGGCTCCCGCCAGCAACGACGTGACGGCCGCCATCGAGATGAAGGAGTTCGAGTTCACGGGCACCTTGACGGTGCCGGCCGGGAACCTGACCATCGAGCTGACCAACGCCGGCTCGATGGTCCACAACCTGGCGATCGAGGGCGGTCCCACCTCGCCCGACGTCCAGCCCGGTGACACCATCTCCTTCGATGTCGGGTACCTCGAGCCCGGCACCTACACGATCTACTGCGCCATCCCCGGACATCGCGAGGCCGGGATGGAGGCGACGCTGGTCGTGACGGATGCCTCGGGTGACGGGGGAGGCGACGGCCTGAACGGCGCCACGGCTTCTGCCTCGTCGTCGAGCCACGACTGGCACCTCCAGAACCCCGACGAGGCCGACGCCATGATGATGGAGTCGATGCTGGCCTTCCCCGCCGAGACGGAGGGCAAGGGCAACCAGCTCCTGGAGCCGACCGAGATCCTCGATGACGGCACCAAGGTCTTCGACCTGGTCGCCCAGATCATCGACTGGGAGGTCGCTCCCGGCCAAATCGTCGAGGGCTGGGCCTACAACGGCCAGATCCCCGGCCCGTGGATCAAGGTCGACGTCGGCGACAAGCTCCAGTTCCGGGTCAAGAACGAGATCCCGCTCGGCACCGACGTCCACTGGCACGGCATCAAGGTCCCCTTCGCCATGGACGGCGTGTCGCCCTACACGCAGGACCCGATCAAGCAGGGCGACACCTTCATCTACGAGTACGAGGCGGTGCGTCCGGCGATCGGCATGTACCACGCCCACATGCACGGTCAGCTGGCGGTGCCCAACGGCTTGTTCGGGGCATTCCAGATCGGCGAGGCGCCGATTCCTTATGGCAAGACGGTGAGCGGGATCACCATCCCCGAGGACATCGAGATCGTCGACGAGTTCCCGATGGTCCTCAACGACGCCGGCAACATCGGGCTCACCCTCAACGGGAAGTCCTTCCCCGCCACCGAGCCCTACTTCTTCAAGAAGGGCGACTGGTTCGTGGTCCACTACTACAACCAGGGCCTCCAGACCCACCCCATGCACCTGCACGGCCCGGACCAGCTGGTCTTCGCCAAGGACGGGTTCCCGCTGGACAGCCCCTACTGGGCGGACACCATCAACATCGCCCCCGGCGAGCGCTACTCGGTGTTGGTGCACGCCGACGAGGTCGGCACCTGGGTCTGGCACTGCCACATCCTCACCCACGTCGAGAAGGCCGACGGGATGTTCGGCATGGCTACCGCCATCATCGTCGAGGAGTGAGCCGGGACCACCGGTAGACGCCGGCGGGCGGAGGGTCGTGTGCCCTTCGCTCGCCGGCTTTCTACGTCGTGAGGATCGGGTCGAGGACGATGCCGTCCAGGTCGCGCTGGGCGGCTTCCAGGTGGTATTGGCTGGTGAAGAGGGCGAGGAGCGTGCCGTCGGCGCGGCTGACCACCTCCACGTTTCGACGGCCCCGCAAGCGCTCGGCGCCTTCCCGGTCGGTGCGGCGGGCCAGCACGTATGGGGTGGGGGTCAGTTCGATCTTCGCCCCGAACTCGTTCTCGAGGCGGTAGACGGCGACGTCGTACTGCATCGGCCCCACCGCCGCCAGGATCGGCTCCTGCTCTCCCCGGTCGGGATGGCGCAGCACCTGGACCACGCCCTCTTCGTCGAGCTGGGTGATCCCCCGGCGGAACTGCTTGTACCGGGAGGTGTCCATGTTGCGGCCCACCCGGAAATGCTCGGGGGCGAACGTCGGGATCGGCGGATAGAGGAACTTCGCCCCCGTCGTCACGGTGTCGCCGATGTGGAGGTCTCCGGCGTTGACGAGACCGACGATGTCGCCGGGGTACGCCCGCTCGACGGTGTCCCTCTCCCGACCGAACAGCTGATGGGCGTATTTGGTGGAGAATCCTCGCCCGGTCCGCACGTTCGTGACCTGCATCCCCCGTTCGAAGACCCCCGAGGCGACCCGCACGTAGGCGATCCGGTCCCGGTGGCGGGGGTCGAGGTTGGCCTGGATCTTGAACACGAAGCCCGAGAATGGCTCGGTGAGGGCATGGGGGCGCTCTTGTCGGTCCGTGAGCGGCCCGGGAGCGGGAGCCAGGTCGATGAGAGCGTCGAGCAGCAGCCGCACCCCGAAGTTCCACAGCGCCGACCCGAAGAACATCGGGGTCGTCTCGCCGGCCAGGAAGCGCTTCTGGTCGTGCTCTGCTCCGACCGCGTCCAACAGCTCCAGCTCGCTCCGCACCGAATCGGCCACGGGACCGAAGGTGGCGACCGACAGCTCGGCTCGCTCCTCTTCCGCCCGGGTGGCGCCGTGGGTGGAGCGGACGTAGCGCCACACCATCCCGTCGCGGCGGTCCACCACGCCCTGGAAGTCGTTGCCCGAGCCCACGGGCCACGTGATCGGTGTGGGGGCCAGGCCCAGCTGCCCTTCGATGTCGTCCATGAGCTCCAGGCCGGACAGCGACGGCCGGTCGACCTTGTTCACGAACGTCAGCAGGGGGATGCCGCGGCTGCGGGCGACCTCGAACAGCTTCAGGGTCTGGGCCTCGATCCCTTTGGCAGCGTCGAGGACGATCACCGCCGCGTCGACTGCCGACAGCACCCGGTACGTGTCCTCGGAGAAGTCGCGGTGGCCGGGCGTGTCCAACAGGTTGAAGACGTGACCCCGGTACTCGAACTGGAGGACGGTGGAGGTGATCGAGATGCCCCGGCTCTTCTCGAGTTCCATCCAGTCGGAGGTGGCGTCGCGCTGACGCCCGGCTCGGGCTTTCACCGCCCCGGCCTCTTCGATGGCGCCGGCGTACAACAGGAGTTTCTCGGTGAGGGTCGTCTTGCCGGCGTCGGGGTGGGAGATGATGGCGAAGGTGCGCCGCCTGGACGCTTCGGCGGAGACCTCGTCGGAGGCGCGTTGGGTCATAGAGGGGGTGTGCAGGGTGGGGGAGGAGGATCCGATGAATCGATGTTAAGTCAGCGACGGCAGTTGGGCTAACCTGACCAGTGGTCGGCGAGGTGCCGGCCCGGACGATTCGTGCTTCGGCTCGAAGGATGGTCGTCTGCCCGGTGCGCAACGCACCACTGTCGAGCTAGGAGCACTCATCAACATCTACGTAGGCAATCTGCCTTACTCGTACGACTCGGCTGCCCTCGAGTCGCTGTTCAGCCAGTACGGCACCGTTCAATCCGCCTCCGTGATCACCGATCGCGACACCGGCCGTTCCCGCGGCTTCGGTTTCGTCGAGATGGGCGACGACGACGGCCGCCGCGCCATCGATGAGCTCAACGGGCGCGACATCGAAGGCCGGCCGCTCACCGTCAACGAAGCCCGGCCCCGTGAGAGCCGTGGCGGAGGACGCGGATACGGAGGTGGTCGCGGCCGCTAAGGCCGCACCACCAGCCGTCCGATCGCTCCCCGTCCGCCGATCTTCCGCAGGGCGTCGATCGACTTCTCGAGCGGATAGACCTCGGAGACGAGCGGAGCCACCTTTCCTTCCTTCCACCACTCGAAGAGGGTGGTGAAGTTGGCGCGGTTGCGCTCGGGCTCCTCCCGGGTGAACCGACCCCAGAACACGCCCACCAGGCTGGCGCCCTTCAGGAGAGCCAAGTTGGCCGCCACCTTCGGTATCGACCCACCGGCGAAACCGATCACGAGGTGGCGGCCACCCCACCCCAGCGAGCGGAACGCCGGTTCGGTCACGTCATCGCCCACCGGGTCGTAGACCACGTCGACTCCGTCGGGGGCCACCTCCCGCATCGCCTCCCGCAGGTCGTGACGGTCGTACCGGACGACGACGTCGGCGCCGGCGCCGGTGACGACCTGCTGCTTCTCGTCCGACGACACCGCCGCCACCACCTTCGCCCCGAGCGCCTTTCCGATCTGGACCGCAGCCAGCCCGACGCCGCCCGCCGCGCCCAGCACGAGGAGCGTCTCCCCGGCCCTGAGGTTCGCTCGGTCGACGAGGGCGTGATAGCTGGTTCCGTAGGCGATCGGAAAGGCGGCAGCCTCCTCGAACGCGACGTCTTCCGGCATCGGAACGAGCGCGTCGGGAGCCACGACGACCTGCTCCGCGAAGCCGCCATGGCCGATCATGCCCAGCACCCTGTCGCCGGGCCGGAATCCCTCCACTCCGTCGCCGACTTCGACCACCGTGCCGGCGATCTCCATCCCGGGAGAGAAGGGCAGAGGCGGCTGCTCCTGGTAGGCGCCGACGATCAACAACAGATCGGGGAAGTTCACGGCCGCAGCCCCGACCTCCACTCTCACCGTGCCGGGCCTGAGCTCGGGGTCCGGGAGCTCTCCGACCTCCAGCGAGTCGATGCCTTCCAGACGGGAACAGATCAGGGCTCGCATCAGCGGGAAGCTAGTCGGGACCTTCCGAGCGCGGGCCTGGCGGGGCTGAGTTCTTCTAGGTCGAGGCCCGTTTCCTCGATGTGGGACGGGACGCTGTCTCCCCGCACCATCGCGGCCAGGAGCTCGGCGGTGGCGGGAGCGGCCTGGATCCCGGTGCCGCCTTGGCCTACCGACCAGAAGAAGGCAGGCTCCGCCGGGTCGGGGCCCACGACGAGATTGCGGTCGGGAGCGAAGGTGCGCAGGCCCGCCCATTCGGAACGGACCGATCGGATGTCGAGCGTGGTCGCCTCGTTGATCCGCTCTATCGCCAGCGCCACGTCGAGGGGGTCGGGCCGGGCGTCCCTCGGCTCGCTCGGCGTCTCGTCGGCGGGAGAGCAGAGGATCTGGGGCCCGTCGGGCTTGAAGTAGTACTCGTGGGCGGCGTGGACCACCATCGGCCACGTCGCCCAGGCGGGGTCCCCCGCCACCATGAACGCGGTGCGGCGCATCGGCTGCAACCCCACCGGCTCCAGTCCCGCCAGGGAGGCGACGACGTCGCCCCACGCCCCGGCGGCGTTCACCACGATCCGGCAGGTCAACGTGGCGTCGCCCGCCTCCACTCGCCACCCGTCTCCTCGGCGAGCGAGCGACCGCACTGGCGACGAGGTCAGCACGGTGCCGCCGTTGGCTCGCAAGCCCCGCACGTACGCCTGGTGGATGGCGGCGACGTCGAGATCTTGGGGATCCGGTTCCCACACGGCGCCGCCGGTGACTTCGAGCCGGAGCACGGGCACCTTCTCGCGTGCCTCCTCGGCGCTCAGCTCGAACACGCGAGAGCCGGTCGCCTCGCCCGCTCGCGCGATCTCGCCCAACGACGACACCTGGTCCGGGCGGGCCACCCACAGGACCCCCCGAGGGGACAGGAGTGGCCCGTCGGCCAGCCCCTCGGGCGGGTCGGCGAAGAACCGATACGAGGCGACGGTCAAAGGCCGTGCCGGTCCGTAGCCGTAATTGGGGATGAACATCGCCGCCGACCGGCCGGTGCTGTGGAACGCCAGGTGGGCCTCTGCCTCCACGACGGCCACTCGATGGGTCCCGGACAGCTCGTAGGCGACGGAGACCCCGGCGATCCCGCCGCCGATCACCACCACGTCGAAGTCGCTCACGGCTCAGGAACGGTCATGCGGGCCACCTCCTCGGTTCCCGCCGTGATCGGTTGTGTGCCGAACTCAGCCCCGTGGTCGCCGGCCACCCGTGAGGCCAGGAAGATCTCTGCCACCGCGGGATCGGCCCGCTGCATCAGCAGCGCCGCCTGGGTGGCGACGGCGAGTCGTTCGGTGATGCGCCTCGCCTGTGCCTCGGCATCGTCGGGTCGCTCTATCAGCTGCCACGTGGCGTCCAGGTACGCGTCGAAATGAGAATCCTGACCCCGGTGCTCGTCCACCTCCAGCCGGAGCGCCTCGACCGCCTTCGGCTCCTTGGTCAGGACCCGCAACACGTCCAGGGCGATGACGTTGCCCGAGCCTTCCCAGATGGCGTTGAGCGGCGACTCCCGGAACAGGCGGGGCATGATCGACTCCTCCACGTAACCGGCCCCGCCCAGGCACTCCAGCGCTTCCCGCACCACCGGGGTGCAGCGCTTCGTCACCCAGTACTTGGCCACCGGGGTGAGTATCCGCTTCACCAGCGCTTCGGTCGCGTCGGCTTCTGCCCTGTCGAAGGCGCCGGCGAGGCGCGTCATCAGAGCCGTCGCCGCCTGCACTTCGACTTCGAGGTCGGCGAGCACCATCTGCATCGCCGGCTTTTCGATGAGGAGGGAACCGAAGGCCGATCGGTGGGCGACGTGGTGGCCGGCCTGCATGACCGCCTGGCGCATCAGCCCGGTCGAGCCGGACACGCAGTCGAGTCGGGTGCCGTTGACCATCTCGATGATCGTCGCCACGCCCCGCCCTTCCTCGCCGACCAGCACCGCCCTGGCGCCGTCGAACTCCACCTCGGAGGATGCGTTGGATCGGTTGCCCAGCTTGTCCTTGAGCCGCTGGATGTGGAAGGCGTTGACCGTCCCGTCGTCGAGGATGCGCGGGAGGAAGAAGCAGCTCGAGCCTTTGGGCGCCTGGGCGAGGATCAAGAACGCGTCCGACATCGGGTGGGAGGTGAACCACTTGTGGCCGGTGATGCGATACCAGTCGCCCACCTCCGGCTCGGCGCGGGTCGTGTTCGCCCGGACGTCGGAGCCGCCTTGCTTCTCGGTCATCCCCATCCCCATCAGCGCCCCGTCCTTCTCGGCGGCGGGGATGAAGCGGGGGTCGTAGATGCTGGAGGTGAGCCGGGGCTCCCACTCCTTCGACAGCTCCGGGTTGTGACGGAGGGCGGGGACCACCGACGCCGTCATCGAGATCGGACAGCCGTGGCCCGCCTCCACCTCTGCCATCATCATCATCATCGCGGCGCGGGCCACGAATCCTCCCTCGCCGGACACCCAGGGCAGGGAGTGCACGCGGTGGGAGATCGACAACTCCATCAGAGCGTGCCACGCGGGATGGAACTCGACCTGGTCGATCCGGTTGCCGTACCGGTCGTGGGTGTGCAGCTCCGGCGGGTAGCGGTTGGCGTCCCGTCCCCACTTGTAGGCGCGGGCCGAGCCGATGTTGCGCCCGTAGCCACGGAGCAGCTGGTCGTGGGCCGAACCGCCCTCCCAGTCGACGAACCTGGCGAGCACAGGATCCGCCGAATAGAGGTTCACGTCCTCCAGCGGCGGTGGCTGGTTGAACACGGTGTGCGTGGCCATGCGGCCAGAGTAGGTTGGTCCAGGTGACGGCGTTCGAGCCAATGCCAACCTCGGTTCGATTTCCACCGCCGCACCTCTGGCCCGACGACGACCTCGTCGCCGTCGGCGGTGACCTCGAGCCGGGGACCGTGCTGGCGGCCTACCGCCGGGGCCTCTTCCCGATGCCGCTTCCCACCGGAGAGCTGGGCTGGTGGTCCCCCGTCGACCGTGCCATCCTCCCGTTCCACCGCCTGCGGATAAGCCGTTCCCTCTCGCGATCCTGCCGCCGTTACACGGTGTCGGTCGACACCGACCCCACGGGCGTCGTGGAGGGCTGTGCCGACCCGTCGCGTCCCAACGGCTGGATCACCCCGGAGATCAAGGAGGCGTACCTGCTGCTGCATCGCCTCGGGTGGATGCATTCGTTCGAGGTGTGGGACGACCAAGGCGACCTCGTCGGAGGCCTGTACGGGGTGGCGATCGGGGGCCTGTTCTGTGGCGAGTCGATGTTCCACCGGGCCCGGGACGCGTCGAAGGTGGCACTCGTGCACCTGGTGTCGGTGCTGTCGGAGAGGGGAGGGGTGATGCTCGACGTGCAGTGGCTCACACCGCATCTCGAGTCGCTCGGCGCCGAGATCATCGGGCGGGCGGCCTACCTCGAGCGCCTCCCGGAGGCTCTCGCCGCCCCCGACCCGTTCGTCGGCCTGGACCAGGAAATGGGGTGAGCGCAGCGACTCGTTAGCATTCGCTCCGCCGTGGAGGGTTGCATATCCCGCGCGTAATCGCTGGCATCGATCTGTCGGTCATCGGCCGACGGGTCGCAGAACGAGGGCGGATCGTGGCCGAGACATCCGGCGCGTCCTTGGAGTTGGTCCACGTTCTCGACCCGTTGGCGGATGCGATGATCCCGCAATCGCTCGTCAAGCTCGTCGACGAGCACCGCGAGCAGGCCGCTCACAACACCCTCTCCTGGGTGAAGGGCCGCACGGACGTTCCCGTGGACCTCCACGTCATCAAGGGCTCGCCCGCCTGGGAGATGGTCAGGCTGGCGAAGCAGGGGGATCTGGCCATCGTCGGTAACTCCAACCTCGACACGGCCCGCATCGGGCCGGTGGCCGCCGACGTGGCCCGGATGGCCAGCAGTGACGTTCTGATCGTCCGCCGCCAGCCCCGCGCCCCCTACCGTCGGGCCATCGCCGCCGTCGACTTCTCCGAGGCTTCGAAGGCGGCGGTGCAGCAGGTGCTGGAGCGCTTCCCCGACGCCGAGGTCACCGCCCTGTTCTCGCTGCCGACCCGGTTCGACCCCTTGCTGTCGCAAGCCGGCCTCTTCGAAGAGGAGGTCGCCGCCTCCCGCTCCCAGCGGCTCGAGGAGTCGGGCCTGCGAATGGAGGAGTTCATCGAGAACTGGCCGGGAAGGGTGCGCCCCCTCGTCGTCGACGGGCCCCCGGAAGAGACGGTGGCGGAGATGGTCCGCCGCCGGGGCGCCGACCTGGTGTCGGTGGCGAGCAGGGGAGCGGGCGCGACCCGCATGGTGCTCCTCGGCTCGGTCGCCGAAGCGGTCGCCGCCGCCGTGCCGTGCGACGTGCTCGTCGCCCGAGTGCCCTCGACGTTCCGCCGACCCTGACCACGCCGGACGTCACTCGTCCGAGTGGCTGCTCACGTTGATGACGGTGCCGTCCGGCGCCCGCACGAAGAACCGCCGCAAGCCCCAGGGCTCGATGGTGAGCGGGTAGACGATCTCGTATCCGCGCCGCCTCGCTTCTTCGTATGCCTGCTCCAGGTCTTCGCCGACCGCCACGGACAGCTGGGGGTCGGCTGGGGCGGTGGCGTCCCGCGTCAAGAGCTGGATGGCTGAGCCGCCGTCGTCGGTCTGGAACCGGGCGACCCAATCGAGGCCGAGGTCCACCTCGGCGAGGCCCAGGTAGTCGACGTAGAAGCTGCGGGCTTCGTCGATGTCGGGGACCGTCAGGTTCGCCATCACGCGGGTGGGTCGCATCGCCGGGTCCTTTCTGAGGGGTCGGTGGCCGATTGTGGCCGGTGGGGCGGATGGATGGTGGATTATTTCCGGCAGATATGGGATAAAATCGGGAAGATGGAACCGTCGGTCGCTCTCGAACAGTCCCGCTATCGGGCACTGGCCGACCCGACGAGGCGCCGAATCCTGCGCATCCTCGAGGACATGGGCGAGCCGGTCACGGTCGACCAGCTCTCCAGCCTGCTCGGGCTCCATTCCAACACCGTTCGCGGCCACCTCGAAGCCCTGGAGAGGGCAGCGCTAGTGGAGCGGTCCGTGGAGAAGCGTCGCACGCCCGGGCGGCCGCGCCTCTTGTACTCGGCGGTGGACGATCCCGGTCCCGACGGCGGCGGCTATCGGATGCTGGCCGAGATGCTCACCACTTCGCTGAAAGTGGCGGCAGACGACCCGGCCGGAGCGGCCAAGGAAGCCGGCCGCGAGTGGGGCAGGCGCATGGTCCCCTCCGACGGGTCCCCGGCTCTCAGCCGGGAGCAGGTGATCGAGCGCGTCACCCAGATGCTGGCCAACCTCGGCTTCGAACCGCAGCGCTCCGACGGCAGCGGGGAAGCGGTGATCGATCTCCGCGGCTGCCCGTTCCGCGATCTGGCCCGCTCCCAGCCCGACGTGGTGTGCTCCCTCCACCACGGGCTGTTGGAAGGCGCCGTCGAAGCCATGGGCGGAGCCGCCCGCGTCGAGTCGCTGCAGCCGTTCGTGGCCCCCTCCCTGTGCCGGACGGTCGTGCGATGACGACCCTCGACGACGTCTGGGAGGCGCTCGGGCAGGTCATCGACCCGGAGCTGGGCGTGTCCATCACCGACCTCGGGCTCGTCTACGAGGTCCGGGACGAAGGCGACTGCATCCGGGTGGTCATGACGACCACCACCCCGATCTGCCCGCTCGGCTCGTATCTGCGCCAGCAGATCGAGTCCCGGCTCGCCGGCCGGAGAGTCGAGGTGGAGATCGTCCACGACCCGCTGTGGCATCCCGGGATGATGAACGACCGGGCCCGCAGCCAACTGGGCTGGCAGCCCGCGCTGGGAGTCAGCCGGCGCCGCTGACGCCGGGGGCGCGACCTAGCGTCCCTGATCCAGCGCCAGGGCGACCTGGCCGTCTTCGACGGTCACCGTGAAGGTCCTGACCGGCCGGGTCGCCGGGAGGATCAGCGCCTCGCCGGTCTCCAGCGAGAACGTGCTGCCGTGCTTGTAGCACTCGATCTCCCGGGCGTCCGCATACACCTCGCCCTCGGAGAGCGGCACGTCCTGGTGTGAGCAGCGGTCCTCGAGGGCGTAGAAGTCGTCGCCGATCCTGACGAGAACCACCGGCCCGGCCTCGGTTTCGATGCGATAGGGGATCGCGGCCCGGAAGCGCTCGACCGGCCCCAGAAGAATTTTTACATCCATGGCCGTAAATACTATACCTGCGACGTGACCTCACGGGCAGGGACGCGGATGAGGCTGGTCCCGGTGGCCGTCGCCGCCGGGGCGGCGTTGGTGGTCGCTTCGTGGGCGGGTCTCGTCCGTATCGGGCTCCGTCTGGGGTCGCCGCCGATCGCCATCCACGGCCCGCTCATGATCCTCGGTTTCTTGGGGACCGTGATCTCGCTGGAGAGGGCCGTCGGTCTCGGAAAGAGTTGGGCGTGGTCGGCTCCGATCGCCTCGGCCGTTGCCGTCTCGATGCTGTTGCTCGGAGCCGACCGGGTCGGCCTCTTCTTACTCCTCCTGGCGGGGATCCTGCTCTGCGCCATCTACGGGGCGGCGCTGGCGATCGGGCGCTGGCCCGCCTACCTCGTCGTCGAAGCCCTCGGGTCCGTCGCCTGGCTGGTGGCGGTGGGCGCCCTCCTCGTCGAACGCGTGGTGGTTCGGGCGTTGCCCGCCATGGCCGCCTTCCTCGTGCTCACGATCGTCGGGGAGAGGCTCGAGCTCTCACGCATGGGCCCGGGCAACACACCTGCCCGGCGGTGGGCCGTGGTCGTCGCGGCGATGGCTGTGCTCGCCGCCTCCGTGGTCGCGGTCTGGCACCCGGTGGCCGGAGCCCGGGTCTCGGGAGCGTGCCTTGTCGTCCTCGCCGCGACGTCGATGGCGGGCGACATCGCCCTACGGACGATCCGGCGAGGGGGCCTGACCTCCTACATGGCGGCGGCGATCCTCGCCGGGTACGCCTGGCTGGCGCTGGCGGGAGCCCTCTGGGCAGGAAACGGGCTGCTGGCGGGTACGGCCTCCTACGACCCCTCCATCCACACCTTGTTCGTCGGGTTCGTCCTCTCCATGATCCTCGCCCATGCCCCGGTGATCGTGCCCGCCGTCGCCGGCATCCAGCTCCCGTTCCGCCGCTCGTGGTGGGCGCCCCTGGTGCTGCTCCACGTCACCCTGGCGGTCCGGGTGGTGGGTGCGGTGGTCGGCGCCGCTCCGGTCAAGATGTGGGGAGGCGTCGGCAACGTCGCCGCCCTGGCGCTCTTCATCGCGCTCGCCGCCGCCTCCGGTGCCTCGGCAGCCAGGGAGGCGCGGGCGTGATCCCCGACCCTCTGCACCTCGCCGCCTCTTGGGTCGCCGGCACCGCCGGAGCCTCTGCTGCGTTGGCCTGGGCGTCGGTCGGCAGCTCCGGCTTGCGGCTCCTCCTGGCGGCCGTGGTCGGAGCCGGCGCCGCGGGGATGGCGCTCACCGGTGCAGGGGGAGAGGCCCTCGTCGTGTCGTCGGGGCTCGCCTGGGTGGTGGCGACGCTCCGGCTCCCCCGGCGGGGGTCGGTCGGATGGCTGGCGGCGACGGCCGGCGGGGTGCTCGCGGCCGGTGAGGACTGGCTGGCACTGGTGGGTGACGCCACTCTGCTGGGGTCGATCACCGTCGGCCTCTGCCTGGGGCATTGGTTCCTCGTCGATCCCCACCTGCCCCGCGGCCCCATGCGCGTCCTGGCCTGGTCGGCCCTCGCCGGGCTCGCGGTCCTCGCCGTCGCGACCGCGACATCCGCAACCCCGTCCTCCGGCGGGGGTCGGGCGGCGGTCCCGATCGCAGTGGTGGCCGGCGTGGTGAGCGCACTGTCGCTGGCCGCGGTCCCGTTGTCGCTGGCAGTGCCCACCTACAAGGGCGTGCAGTCGGCGACGGGGCTCTTCTACGTGTCCACGATGAGTGTCGGCGCTTTCGTGATCGTGGCTTCGGCGATCCGAGCAGGTTGACGACCAACCAGAAAGGAGCTTCACGAGATGGCAGACGAAAAACTGGACGTCCGGGAGATGGCGCCCCGGGATCGCCACCCGGCGATCTTCGGCCGCTGGGAGAGCCTGGCGCCGGGCGAGGGGTTCGAGCTCGTCAACGACCACGACCCCCTTCCGCTCTTCTATCAGTTCCAGGCCGAAAAGCCCGGCCAGTTCACCTGGGACTACCTGGAGTCGGGGCCGGAAGTGTGGCGGGTTCGCATAGGCAAGACCGGCTGAGGGGCGGCCCGCGACCGAATTTGCACTATGGGCCTAGTGCTAATAGGGTGCCCTACCGCAATGGATCAGGCGTCCCTAACGAGCACGGCGACGGCGACCGCCGCCCCGCCCGAGGCCCGAGAGCGGGTCTGTTCGCCCGAAGCGCTGTGCGCATCGAACCTCTGCCTGGCATACAGGGACCGTGTCGTCGTCCAGGACGCCTGCCTGTCCCTCGTCTGCGGTGAGGTGCTGGCCCTGGTGGGGCCCAACGGCTCCGGCAAGTCCACCCTGCTGCGGGCCATGGCCCGCCTCCACCGCCCCGACGCCGGAGAGCTCAGCGTCGACGGGGTGGCCGCCGACCAGTTGAGCCCGAGAGGCTTCGCCCGGCTCGTCACACTCCTCAGCCAGAGCCAGCCGGTGCCCTCCGGGGTGTCGGTGCGTGACATCGTGGCGTACGGCCGCCACCCGCATCGCGGGCGCTGGGGCGGCTCCGACCCGGGCGCCGAAGCAGCCATCGCCCGGGCGATGGAGATGACCGGCATCACCCACATGGCCGACCGCAGCGCCGACCAGCTCTCCGGAGGCGAGCTGCAGCGGGTGTGGCTGGCCACCTGCCTCGCCCAAGACACCAAGGTGTTGCTCCTCGACGAGCCGACCTCCCACCTCGACCTCCGCTACCAGGTGGAGACCCTCGAGCTGGTGCGGGAGCTCGCCGACGAGCACGGAGTGGCCGTGGGGATCGTTCTCCACGACCTCAACCAGGCGGCGGCCCTCGCCGACCGCCTCGCTCTCGTCCACCAGGGGAAACTGGTCGCCGTGGGCACGCCGGAGACGGTGCTGACCTCGGAGATCCTGACCGAGGTCTACGGAATCCCCGTTGCGGTGGCGCCCGACCCGGTCACCGGGTCGCTCACCATCCGGCCGCTGGGCCGTCGCAACCAGAACAACTCCAGCTAGTCAGAAGGACCCCGATCGTGAGATCACGACTGATCGCGCTGTTCGCGCTCGCCCTCATGACCCTCGCTGCCTGCGGCAGCGTCGAAGACAACAGTCCCTCGACCACCTCGGGCGAGTCGGCGTCGACCGACGCTGCCTCCGGGCCGATCACGATCACCGACGCCCGGGGCGAAGAGATCACTCTCGATGCCCCCGCCACCGCCGTGGTCGGCCTGGAGTGGGGCGTGGTCGAGAACCTCGTCAGCCTCGGGGTGATGCCGGTGGGCGTCGCCGACGTCGAGGGCTACACCGCCTGGGTGTCGGCCGCCCCTCTCGACGAAGGAGTCGCCGACGTCGGCCTGCGCGGCGAGCCCAGCATCGACTCTCTGGTGGCCCTGGAGCCGGACCTGGTGATCTCCACCACGGACCTGCCCGAGAACATCGTCGAACAGATCGAAGAGATCGTCCCGGTGCTGGTGGTGCGCCCTGCCGCAGCCGAGCGGCCCATCGACCAGATGAAGGACAACATCCGCCTCGTCGCCCAGGCGGTGGGCAAGGAGACCGAGGCCGAGGCACTGATCGAGCGGGTCGACTCCGCCATCGCCCAGGGCGCCGAGGCCATCTCCGCCGCCGGGCTGGAAGGCCAGCCCTTCACGCTGGCCGATGCCTGGTCGGAAGGCAACAACGTCAGCATCCGCGCCTTCACCTCCGGCTCCCTGATGGGTGCGGTCGGCGAGGAGATGGGACTGGTCGACGCCTGGGACCTCGAGGGAGACCCGGACTACGGCCTGGCCATCACCGACGTCGAGGGCCTCACCAACCTACCCGACGATCTGATCTTCACCTACTACTCCAACGCCGTCTTCGAAGACGCCATCGCCGGCCTCGAGGGCAACCCGATCTGGGAGGGCCTGCCCTTCGTCCAGGCAGGAAACGTCCACCGCCTGCCCGACGGGATCTGGATGTTCGGCGGACCGCTGTCGGTGGAGCAGTTCGTCTCCGCCCTGGTCGACACCCTGACCGACTGATCGACGGGGACGGCGGTCGACATGGCCACTGCGACGAATGTCGAACCGCCCCACGCACCGGTTCGGCCCGTCCGCGTCGGTGTCGTATTCGGGCTGGCCGTCGCCGCCGTCATGGTCGTCAGCCTGGTCCACGTCACCCAGGGCACCTCGGGCGTCGGCGCCGCCGACCTCCTCCGTCTGCTGATCGGCGACGGCGGCCACCAGGCCGCCGCCGTCCTGGTCGCGTCGAGGCTGCCCCGCCTGCTGGCGGGGATGCTGGTCGGAGTGGCGCTGGGATTCGCCGGGACGATCCTGCAGTCCGTGTCCCGCAACCCGCTCGCTTCCCCCGACACCCTCGGTGTCGACGCTGGTGCCTACTTCGCGGTCGTGGCGACCACGTCGCTGGGTGTTTCCCTTCCCGTCCTCCCGGCCGGAGGGGTCGCTTTCGTGGGGGGCCTGCTCGCCGCCGCGGTCGTACTGGGACTGTCGGCCGGGGGAGCCAGCGGGCCCATCCGCCTGGTCCTCGCCGGGTCGGCCCTGGGCATGGCCCTCTACTCGGCTTCCACCTTCCTCCTCATCCTCGACCCGGAGGGCACCGTGGGCCTCTACGCCTGGCGGGCGGGCACCATCGCCCAGACCGGCCTGGCCGGCGTGGGGCGCATCGCCCCGCTGGTGGCGGTTGCGGTGGCCGTGGCGACCATGGCCGCCCGTCGCCTCGACCTGCTCGCCCTCGGCGACGACGCCGCCAGCGTCCTCGGCATCCGGGTCGGGCGCACCCGGGTGGGTCTGATCGTCCTCTCGGTGTTCCTCACGGCCTGCTCGGTGGCGGTCGCCGGGCCCCTGGGTTTCGTCGGCCTCGCTGCTCCCGCCCTGGTTCGGCTCGCCGTGGCCCGCATCCCCGACCTCAACCGCCACCGCATGCTGCTCCCCCTCAGCGCCCTGGCGGGGATCCTGGTCGTCCTCACCGCCGACGTGATCCTGCGGGCGGCCCTCGGTGGCCGGTGGGGGGTGGAGGTGCCGACCGGCGTGGTCACCTCGGTGTTCGGGGCGGTGTTCCTCGTGTGGCTGGCGAGCCGCTACCGGGAGTCGGGCCGCCAACAGCCCAACCCCAGCACGGGCGCCGTGATTCGCAGCCGGCGCCGCTTCGTCGTGACCGCCGTTGCCGCCGCCGTCGTGGTGGTCGCCGGCGGGGTGGTGGGGATGCTCGGCGGCGACACTTGGGTCCTCCTCGGGGATCTCGCCAACTGGGTCGAGCGGTCCTCCAGCCCGGGGCTGCTCTTCGTCCTCGACGCCCGCCTGCCGCGGGTCCTCGCCGCGTTGCTCGCCGGGGCGGCTCTGGGCGTCGCCGGCACGATCGTCCAGGGCGTGAGCCGCAACCCGCTCGCCGAGCCGGGGCTGCTGGGCATCACCGGCGGGGCCGGTGTCGCCGCGGTGGCCGCGATCACCTACATCCCCGGCGCCGACATCTGGACGATCACCGCTGCTGCCGCCGCCGGGTCGCTGGCGGCTTTCGCCCTCGTCTACCTGCTGGCGGCGCGGGGAGGGCTGGGAACGGAGCGGCTGGTTCTCGTCGGCATGGGGGTTTGGTTCGGCACCACGGCGCTGACGACGGTGATCCTCGTGATGAGCGACCCCTGGAACCTGGCGATGGCGCTTACATGGCTGTCCGGCTCCACCTACGGCCGCACCCTGCCTCAGGTCGTGCCGGTGGCCATCGCCCTCGCCTTGGTGGCCCCGCTCGCCATCGCCTGGCACCGACGCCTCGACCTCATGTCCCTCGACGAGGACGCCCCCCGGGTGCTCGGGCTGGCGCTCGGCCGGGACCGGCTCGTCGCTCTGGTCGGTGCTGCTGTGGTCTCGGCCGCCGCCGTCTCGGCGATCGGCGTGCTCGGGTTCGTGGGCCTCGTCGCTCCCCACGCCGCCCGCGCTCTCGTCGGCGGTTACCACCGTCGGGTGCTGCCGGTTGCTGCCCTCCTCGGCGCCGCCCTGGTCAGCGTCGCCGACACCGTCGGGCGGTCGGTGATCGCCCCCGGCCAGATCCCCGCCGGGCTGGTGACCGCCCTGCTCGGCGCCCCGTACTTCCTGTGGCTCCTGTGGAGGACCCGCAACCCGATCCGAGGATGAGCTGATGGCCGAGGAGTCCGCCGACACGACCGAACTGGACGCGATCCCCACCTTCGTCGCCGAGGTGGTGGCCGTCCAACAGATCGCCCCGCGCATGAAGCGGATCACCGTCGGCGGTGACGACCTGGCCCGGTTCGTGCCCAAAGGCCCCGACCAGTTCCTGTATCTGCTGCTCCCTCCCCCCGGCCGCGAGGAGCTGACGGTCGGCACCGACTTCAACTGGACGGCGTATCGGGAGATGCCGGAGGAGGAGCGCCCGGTCGGCGCCTACTACACGGTGCGTCATCACCGCCCCGAGCGGAACGAGATCGACCTCGACATGGTGCTCCACGACGTCCCCTCCGGCGTCGACGGAGGCCACGCCGCCCGCTGGGCGATGCGGGCGAAACCAGGCGACCCCGTGGCACTGTGGGGGCCCCGCATCGCCTACGAACCGTCCGATTCGGTGACGGACATCGTCGTGTTCGCCGACGAGACCGGCCTTCCCGCCGCTTTCTGCGTCGCAGAAACGCTCCCCGAGGGTCGCCGTGCCCGCCTGGTGATCGAGGTCGACGGCCCCGCCGACCACCTGCCCGCACCGCAACGCGACGGCGTGCAGGTGATCTGGCTGCATCGGAACGGCGCCGTCCCCGGCACGACGTCGCTCCTGGAGCAGGCGGCCCGGGACATGGCGCCCCCCGACCCGGCCACGACCTACGTGTACGGCGGCGCGGAGAGCCGGGCCATGACGAGCATCAGGAGGATCGTCCGCAGGGACTGGAACCTCCCCAAGGAGTCCGTGAGCCTGGTTCCGTACTGGCGGCGCACCGGGTAGCCAGGATGGGGGAGTGGGGCGTTCCAGCTCGTAGACTGGGACTGCCAGATGCCCGGTCGACCCTTCGGCCGCGGCGTCCACCCGGGGCCCGTAGCTCAATCGGTCAGAGCAGCGGACTCATAATCCGTTGGTTGCAGGTTCAAGTCCTGCCGGGCCCACCACCGTCCGCGCTTGTAGGCAGATCTACTGGCCTTTGATCGTCGTCACTCGCCGACGCTTCGGTCTCGGACGGCGCGGTTGGTCCACCGTTGGTCTCGACCCAGGCCGAATCGTCCGACTCTGTGGCTCGTTCGAGGTCGCGCTGCGCAGGCGCTTGCCTCTTCAGTTGCGGCGCCGGTCGCTGCCAGGGCGTGATCCGTTGAACGACCGACCCGTAGAACTCGTCGACGAGATCCAGGACCGACGTTATGAATCCCTGGCTCTTACGCCCGACAGATCGGCTCATGCCCATCGGCCGCCGCATGAGGACCCTGAACCTCGCCGGTTCCTGCCTCTGCTCGTTCAACCCTGCATCCCGGTCATCTCTCAACCGGTCGAGTGTGGCTGTGGTAGGTGTGCGTGCGGCCTTCGGGTAGGCCTCGACGACGATCTCGCCGGGAGCGTCGTCGAGTTGCCTCAACAGCCAGGTGATACGGGCTCGAGAACCCCGATCTTCGGGAGCTCCGACGTCGATCGACGCCGTGAGCTGCTGCGCCCGCAGGTCCGCCTGGACATCGATGTTCCCCGCAGTGTTGGGGACCTTCAACGAGCCGTTCAGGAGGCCTGTCGTGACCAGGGAGTTGACCACACTCGCACGGCGCTGACGAGGGTCCCGTTGATTCCGGGGCAGCACCGGAGTCACGTCCTCCCCTATGTCCGATGCCAGGCGCATGGCGACGAAGCTCAACAGCTGGTCCCAGCGTTCACAGATGTCTTCGATTCCTTCTGATCGCTTGGTGAGGTCTCCGGCGCGGGCGGCGTCCCGAATCGCCACCCAATGCGGTCCCATGTCATCGAACTCCAACGCACCGGACTTCGGATGCTGCAGATATCGAATGAGCTCACCGAGGATCCAGGCCTGTTCGACGTCGTCGACCCCTGAGTGCTCGCGGATCTTGATCGCCGTCGTGACGATCTCACTCCACGAGTAGTGGGACACCCCCACTCTCGAGTTCGAACGTACCTTCAGCCCCGGCGTGGGGTGAACACCCGGCTGGGGTGGGATCTCATTCGAGACCGTCAGGATGTGGTCTATTCCGCTGTTTCGGGCGAGATCCCAGTACGCGTTGATCTGGTCCGCGTCGAGCTTGTTGGTGCCTGTTTTCACCTCAACGAGGCACGACCATGTGGATTTGCCGTATGTGACCCGGATCAAGCCATCGGGGCGAATTCTCCGCCTGTCCAGGTTCATCACCACCTCGGAGTATGTGTCCACGGTGGCCTTCTCGGCACGCGATGCGCCCAGAGGTGAGAGCAGCGCCTTCGAGAAATCCCGCACTACGGAAAGGACGGCGAGGAGGGCCGACGTCGCTCGTTCCTCGGCCTCTTGGGTGGATCCGATGCCCGAGACCGGTATCAACCTCGCCCGATGGAAGATCTCTTGAGTAGCCATTGCCGACGAAACGTACTAGTCGGGTCGAGCGTGGCACATACGTCGATCGACCCAGTGGTTCAGCCCGCCCGACAGCCTCAGAAAGACCAAAAGATCGGGACGAGCGCCACAGACGCCGCGGCGAATAGCGCCAACATGAGTAGACCGAACTTCCAGTAGTCGCCGAAGCGATAGCCCGCCGGCTCCATGACCATCAGGTTGGCGGCAGTGGCGATAGGAGTGAGGAAAGCCCCTGCCGCGGCGATGGTGAGTGACATCATCACCGGGCGTGCGGAGATCCCCATATCGGCGGCGGCGGAGAGGGCGATGGGGATCATGATCAGCGCCGTGGCCGTGTTCGAGATGAGCTGGCCGAAGACGGCGGTGATCGCGAAGAGGCCCCCGAGCAGGGCGTGCGGTCCGGCGTCACCGACCACGTCCACCAGCCCTCCGGCGATCGCCTTCGCCGCCCCGGACCTCTCGACGGCGACCGACAGCGGGATCATGGCGGCGACCATCACCACGATGGTCCAGTTCACAGCCTGATACGCCTGCCGCATGGTCATCACCCGGGTGAGGACCAACGCTCCCACCGCGAGCACCACCGCGACGGTGGGGGAGAAGACCGAGCTGGCCAGCATCGCCACCATTCCCAACGTGATCAGGAGCGCCCTCGTCGATCCGGGCCCGAGGGGCAGCACCTGGCGCCGTACCTGCGAGGGCGGGTCGACGAGCAGGGCATCCGACGGATCGAAGCGGTCGAGGGCGTCCCACGTTCCCCGCAGCAGGACGGTGTCACCGGGCCGCAGCCCGGTCTGTTCGGTGGTGATGTTCTGGCCTTCCCGCTGCACGGCGAGCACGACGAAGTCGCCGCTCGAGGTGGTCTCGCCGGGAAAGACGTGCTCGCCGACGATGGGGGAGCGGGGAGGAATCATCAGCTCTACCACGCCGGTCTGGCGGTCCATCAGCGTCTCGGCACCCAACGAGGGTCTCCTGAGCAGGCCGTGCCGGCGGGTGAAGTCGTCGATCTCCTGGGCCGTGCCCTCCAGTGCCAGCACGGCTCCCTCCGGGATCGGCGCATCCAGGTCGATGGTGCCGATCTTTCCGGTCACCTCTGTGATCCGCACGCCACCGCCGAGACCGGCCGCGGGTTGGCCCACGAGCGGCGAGTCTTTGGGCACCTCCACTCGCGCCACCCGACGACCGAGCCCGTAGTGGTCGATCAGGGTGCGGGCATGGTCGCCGAGATCGGGGCGGATCGTCTCCGGTTCCCGGTCGGGGATGAGACGGCGCCCGAAGACGAGGGCGAGAGCCATGGCTCCCACCACGAGCGGTATCCCCGCCTGGGCGAACTCGAAGTAGCCGAAGGCCTCCTCGCCCGCCTCCACCGTCGCGTCCGAGACCAGGATGTGGATCGGTGTCCCGGTCAGCGCCAGCTGGGAGCCGGCGTGCGCCCCGAAAGCGAGCGGCATCAGGAGCCTCGATGGCGGTGTCCCGGAGCGGACGGCGACTAGCACGACCATCGGGATCAACGCCGCCACCGCTCCGTTGACGCCGATCAGCGCGGTGACCAGGGCAACGATCAGCATCATCACCACCATCAGCCGCCGGGTGCTGTCCCCGGCCATGGCCACCATCCTCTGCCCCGCCCACGTCGTGACACCCGTCGAGTCGAGGCCCTCCGAGACGACGAACAGGCAGGCGATGAAGATCACCGTCGGGTCGCCGAAGCCGGCGAAGGCCTCCTCCACGGAGATCACCCCTGTCGCGGCGAGCGTCAGCGGCGCCGAGACGGCGACGACTTCGACGGGGACCCTGTTCCAGACGAAGAGGACGACCAGGCCGGCCAGGACGAGGTAGACGATCGCGGCGTCGTTCACGCCGAGGCGACCCTCACAACACCACCCCCACGAGCAGCACGACGAGGATCACCACGAGGATGAGGGCCACGAGCGGCAGGATGAACCGGTAGTACTTGCCGAACGAGACCCGTCCCAGTCCCAGGCCCGCCACCAGAAGGGGGTTGGTGGGGATGACCACGAGGAGCAGGCCCCCGATCGCGTTGTAGGTGGTTATCACGAGTGTCCGGTCGACCCCGGCGAAATCCCCGAGCGGGGCGAGGATCGGCATCACCAGCGCCATTCCCGCCGAGCCGGATCCGACGAGGAACCCGAGCGGAGCCGAGATCACCGCGAGGAGGATCACGAACACGACGCTCGACCGCCCGCCCACGAACCCTTCCATGGCACTCAGAACCGTGTCGATCGTCTTGGTGTTGGTGAGGATCACCGACACCGCCCGGGCGAACACCACGAGGACGGCGGGGCCGGTGAAGTCGACGACGCCCTGGATGAATGCCTTGGAGGTGGCCGCTTCGCCGAGTCGCGCTGCGATCCCGACGACGAGGGCCATGACCAGGAAGAGAGCCGAGAGCTCGGGCAGCCACCAACCCAGCTCCCAGGCGAACGGGGCGCTGATCGTCTGGTGGGTGATCGGGTCTGCGAGCGTGTTGTCGAGGATCGCGCCCCAGGGGACTATCGAGAAGATCATCAGGAGGAAGGTGAAAACCAGGATCCCCAAGACGAGCTTGTGGCGTCCCGTCAGCGTGTCCAGGTCGTCACGTTCGGCTTCCTCGACCAGTTCGAAGTCTTCGGGGTCGTGGGGGACGAGCGCCAGCTGGGGATTGGCCTTGACCCGAGCGGCGTAACGCAGCGTGTAGGCGATCGTGACCGCCATGACCGCCACCAGGAGGATCGCTCGCAGTCCCAGGCCGTCGCCCATCGACACGCCGGCGGCATCGGAAGCGATACCTATGCGGAATGGGTTCACGGTGGCGCCGATCGAGCCGACGAACGGCGCCACCGTCACCACCGACACGACGACCATCCGGTCGTAGCCGAGCGCGAGGAACAGCGGGATCATCAGGGCGTAGAAGCCGAGTGTCTCGTCGCTCCACGAGATGACCGAGCCGAGCACCCCGAAGAGGACGCTCAGCACGACGATCAACAGGGCTCCTCGAGTCTTGAAGCGGTGGGCGAGGTGAGCGATCCCGGTGTCGAGCGCCCCGGTCTTGAAGACCACGGTCATGAAGCCACCGATGGCGAGGATGAACAAGAACACCTGGGCCGACCCGAACAGGACCCCGGCGTTGAACGGGCCCACCTGGCCCGTCTCCGGATCCTGGATCCCGTAGAGGCCGTTGATCGGAGACAGCAGGAGCTCGCGGACGCTCTCACCGAAGGTGAGGGGCGAGTCGATCTCCTGGAACGAGCCGGGGACGGGATGACCGCTGTCGTCGAGCTGGTACTGGCCGGATGGGATGACCAGGGCGACCAGCCACACTCCGACGATCACCCAGATGAGGATGGTGAGCGCGGAGGGGAAGCCCCGCTTGCGGCGTGCCGCCACCGGCTCCGGAGCGACCGGATCGGCGACTCTCTCGGCGGGGGTGGCTTCTGTACGGTGGGTGACGGCGTCGGCAGACGTGCCGTCTGAGGGTCGGTCGGACATCTTCTCTCCCTTCGTCGACCGCCCGGGTCGAGCGGACACGTCGCCCGCGCCGGGATCAGGCGGCACTGAAGCCCACCGCTAGATGGGCGAGCAGGCGGGCTCCCCAACCGGTGCAGCCGGGCACCACTGGTCCCGACGCCGTCCCCGCCTGAGCGGGCCCGGCCATGTCGAGGTGCGCCCAGGGCATGCCGCCGGTGAAGTGCTCCAGGAACAGGGCGGCGATGATGGCGTCGGGCTTTCCGACCGGGGCGCAGTTCATCATGTCGGCGGTGAGCGAGTCCAGCTCCTTCTTGTACGGGCGATGCAGAGGCATCTGCCACACCTCCTCACCGCTGTGGGCGGCAGCCGACTTCGCCCGCTCGATCAGATCCGCGTCGTTTCCGAACAGCGCCGCCATGTCCGATCCCAGCGCCCTCAGGGCCGAGCCCGTGAGGGTGGCGATGTCGACCACGGCGTCGTGGCCCTCCTCGGCGGCGAGGATCAGCCCGTCGGCCATCACCACCCGGCCCTCGGCGTCCGAGTCGAGGATCTCGACTGTCGTCCCGTTCTGATAGGTGATGACATCTCCGAGAGCCGTCGCCGTCCCCGAGGGGACGTTGTCGGTGCACATGAGGTACCCGGTCACCGCCGTCCGGCAGCCCAGCGTCTCGAGCGAGCACATCGCCGCCAGGATCGCGGCCGCCCCCGACATGTCGTTCTTCATCTGGGCGTGGATCGCGTCCGACGGCTTCAGGCTGATGCCCCCCGAGTCGTACATGATCCCTTTGCCGACCATCGCCAGCGACCGGGCCGGATCGGCGGGGCGGTAGGAGAGCTTGATCATCCGCGCCTCCTGCACGCTTCCGGCGTTGACGCACAGCAGGCCGGCGAGGCCCATCCCCTCGATCTCTTCCATCCCGAACACCTCGACCTGGAGGCCGCGTTCGGGCCCTATCCGAGCGGCGAAATCGGCGAAGTCGGCCGCCGACAGGTGATTGTGGGGCGTGTTGGCCAGGTCCCGGGCCAGGGCGGTGGCGGAGGCCAGGACGCGCCCTGTCTCCGTGCCCTCCCGAGTTGCATCGACGAAGGCGGGATCCACGACGAGGGTGAGTTCGCGGACTGGGACCGGCGGGTCGCCCGACTTCAGCGCCGGATAGCTGTATCGGGCGAGCAGTGCTCCCTCCACCAGGGCTTCCGCCGCCCGGCTGATCGTGTCGGCATCGTCGAACGCTCCGTCTAGGACCAGGCACAGCGACTCGAAGTTGCCGCAGGCGCGGGCGAACGCTGCACCGACCTGCCGCAGGTCGGCGCCACCTTCTCCGATCCCGACCGCCACCACGGCGGGCCCCTCGGCGGAAGGCACGACGAACGTGGAGGCGGTGTCAGCGGTGAAACCGAAAGCGGCGAGGCGGTCCCGATCGAGGCCGATGTCGTCGGGCACCGGACCCTCTGACGGGACCAGCCGGCCCACTGCGTCTGCAGATTCGGGGACCGAGACGGCGACCGAAGTCTGCACCGGGGTCGCCAGGGACGGCGCCGGGATCGTTCCTCCGGACATGGAGGCTCCTTCCTCTTCACGATGAACGCTACAGATCCCGACCCGGTGGCGACTGGCGCCGTGCCGACATCGCTGGCCAACGCGACTCGGCCGGGGCCTCCGGCCGGGAAGAGACGAGGCGGAGCGCCCGTCCGGTCACGGGTGCCGGTTGCGTCAGCTGTGGGCGACGTCGTGTGAGCCCCGGCCCACCACGAACCACACCGCCTCGACCGGCTCCGATCCCTTGTTGAACAGGCGGTGGGGGACCGTGGAGTCGAAGGCGATGGCATCCCCGGGGTTGAGCTCGTACTCGTCGAAGCCCACTTGAACACCCAAGGTGCCCTTCAGCACGTACCCGTACTCCCGCCCGTGGTGGCGCATCAGGGAGTTGTCGGAGGTGGAGGCGCCGCCGACCTCGTATACGGCGAGCAGAAAGTCGACGTCGTCGCTGTTGCCGGGGACGAGCTGCTCCCAGCGCACTCCGGAGTCGAGCTCGATCACCTTCCGCTGCTCCGGATGCACCAGGGGAGCGGAGCCGTCCTGCTGTTCGGCCCTCTCCTTGCCGTTGTCGACGTAGTCCGAGCCGCGGATCAGGCGGTCCAACGAGACGTCGAGCTCGGTCACGATGGCATACAGCGTCCCCACCGAAGGATTGGACTGGCCCGACTCCAGCTGGGAGATGAGGCTGGGCGACACGCCCAGTCGGCGGGCCAGCTCCCTCTGGCTGATGCCCGCCTTGACCCGCTCCTCCCGCAGTCGCTCGCCGATGCCCTTGAGGCCGTCGCGTGGGTCTCCCACCGGGCGAGCATAGACCTCCGCGCAGCGACGGTGTCCAGCAGAACTGATCGTTCTCGGAAAAAACCCCGCTCGTGACGACAAACGTTTGAAGGGCGCGTGTAGTGTCGCTGAATCTTGCGACGGAACCAGATGGCGGGTTGGGTCCCGGAGGGGACGGGCCTGGGGGTCGGCGGAGGCGCGCCATGAGCCGTCTCCTGATCCGCGACGGATGCGTCCTCACGCTCGACAACAAGATCGGAAACCACCGGCGGGCCGACCTGTTGGTCGAAGACGGCGTGATCACCGAGATCGGCCCGAACCTGCGGGCCCGCAACGCCGAGGTGATCGACGCCACCGACTGCATCGTCATGCCGGGCTTCGTCGACACCCACCGGCATCTGTGGGAGTCGCTGTTCCGCCGCCACGACGGCATCGGCGACCCCACCGCCTTGGGGGCGCACTACTCGGCCGACGACGTCTATGCGGCGACTCTCGCCGGGCTGTTGGGCGCCATCGAAGCCGGCATCACCACCGTCGTCGATTGGGCCCAGGTCCGCTCCGAACACCTCGACGCCGCCATCCAGGCACACATCGACGCCGGGCTGCGGGCGGTGCTGGTCCACGCCCTGCCGGCGTGGGCGGACGAGAACTGGACGGCGGCTGCCGGCAGCCTCGTCGCCCGTCCCGCACACCCGCACATCCGCTTCGACGTCGCACCCCCTGCCGGGACGGGGGACGTCGAGCGCGCTGCCTCCGAGTGGGGCCACGCCCGCAGCCTCGGGCTCCGGGTGCACGCCCACATCGGCGCCTCCCGCTCCGAGCAGGGAGCCGCCGCGGCTCTCGGCTCGGCGGGCCTGCTGGGGCCGGACGTCACGCTCGTGCACTGCTCGAGCCTCGGTGACGCCGACTTCGACGCCATCGCCGCCGCCAAGGCCGGCGTCGTGATCGCTCCGGCGGCGGAGATGGTGATGGGCCACGAACCCCCGCCGATGCAGCGGATGATCGACCGGGGGATTCGTCCCGGCCTGGCCACCGAGACGGAACGGCTCGGGCCGGGAGACATCTTCGCCCCCATGCGGGCAGCGATCTCCGTCCAGCACGCCACCTACTTCGATCTCAAGCTCGCCGGCAAAGGCGGGCTGCCCAATCTGCTCACCACCCGCGAGGTGATCCGTTACGCCACGATCGACGGCGCCCGCGCCGTCGGCGTCGACGGCATCACCGGGACCCTGTCGCCCGGCAAGCAGGCCGACCTCATCGTGCTGCGGGCCGACCGCCCCAACATCGCCCCGATCAACGACCCGATCGGCGCGGTGGTGTGGGGGATGGACACCTCCAACCTCGACTGGGTGGTCGCAGGCGGGGCGATCCTGATGCGGGAAGGCCGCCTCGAAGCGGACATCGCCCGCGCCAGCGACCTGGCGCTCGAGGCCCGGGCCCGGGTGGCACGGTCGGCCGGGATCCTGACGGGAGCGGAGGCATGACCACGCCTCGCCTCTCCTCGGCGGCGGTCAGCTCGTTCGTCGTCGCCTCCCGCTACGTCCCCGTCTACCTCGCCCTGCTCCTCCTGATCGGGGTGGCGGCGATCTGGGCGCCGGAGACCCTGAGCAGCGTGTCGTTGCGCGCCATCGCCCCCTACGGCGCCCTCCTGGGTGTCGCCGCCCTCGGCCAGATGCTCGTCGTCATGACCGGGGGCATCGACTTGTCCACGCCGGGGACCGTGACCCTCGCCGCCGCCATCATGGTGGGAGTCGGGCAGGGCTCCGACGACAGGATCGGGATCGCCATCCTCACCGCCGTCGGTGTCGCCGCCCTCATCGGGTTGGTGAACGGCCTCCTGATCGGTGGCATAAACCTCAACCCGCTGATCGTCACCCTGGCCATGGGCCAGGTGGTGATCGGCGTCGTCAACCGCTACGGACGGACGTTCCCCGTCCAGAGCCCGGTCCCCGAAGGATGGTCGTCGTGGACGTTCACCCGGATCATGGGCATCAGCCCGGTGTTCTGGCTGGGGCTGGCGATCACGCTGCTTCTGATCCTCGGGTTCCGTTACACGTCCGTCGGGCGTCGCTTCCAGGTGGTGGGCGCCAACCCCGTCGCCTCCCACGTGGTGGGCATCCGGGTCAACCTCAACCGGATCCTCGTTTACGTGGTGGCGGCGGTGCTCTACGCCCTCACCGGGGTCGCCCTCGCCGGCCTCCTCAAGACACCGGGCGTGTCGGTCGCCTCCCAGTACCTGCTCGGGCCCATCGCCGCGGTGGTGATCGGCGGCGCCTCCCTCACCGGCGGTCTGGCGTCGTCGATGTCGACGTTCGCCGCCGCCATTTTCCTCACGGGCCTCAATCAGATGCTCCTCACGCTCGGGCTGCCGACCGCCATCCAGAACGTGGTCTTCGGCCTCGTGATCATCGGGGGGATGCTGGTTTCAGGGGACCGGATCATCAAAGCCGTGGAGCGGGTGCTTCGCGAGCGAAGACGGCCGAGTCGCCTGAAAGCCGAAACGACGGAGGCATAGGTCGTTGCGAAAGGAGATCCCGACGACCACGGAACACACCCAACGACTCGACAGCGAAAGCACCCCTTGGAGGAGGACATGACGAGACGGATCCAGACCCTGTGTCTGCTCCTGGTACTGGCGATCATCGCTGCCGCCTGTAGCGGAGGCGGCGCCGATTCGCCGGCCACCACCGACGAGGCCCCGGCGCCCACCGAAGCTCCGGCGACCACGGAGGCGGCGGCACCGACCACGGAAGGACCCACCGACACCACACCCCCGGCGACGGCCGGCGGCGACGGAGACAACCCCCTCGCCGAATACGGCGAAGACCCGTCGGCGGCGGACATGGCGCTGATCGAAGAGGCCCTCGGCCCGGTCGACCCCTCGGACCCCGAGAGCTGGGACATCATCCTCGCCGCGGTGGCCCGCGCCGGCCAGGACCTCGACCAGGCCACCATCGACAAGGCGCTCGAATGCTGGTCCAACCAGCAGTGCGACACCGGAACCGGCGGCGAGCTGGTGATGGGCTACGCCGACGGCGGCGGCAACGACGTCAACGTGTGGCGGTCGGTCGCCCACATGGAGGCCATCCTCCAGGCGCTCACCTACCCGGAGATCGGCACGATCATCTCCACGGCCGCCAACTTCGACGCCGACCCGGCGGTCCACGAGAACGACATCCGCTTCCTGATCCAGAGCAACGTCGACTTCATCGTCGGCTACCCCGACATGGGCCCGCTGCTCGCCACGGTGATCCAGGAGGCCGAGGCGGCGGGCATCCCCTACATCTCGTTCTCCGCCGGATACGTCGGGCTGCCCGGCCAGGAAGGTGCCCTCACCCCCGGTGAGGACTACACCGCCGTCGTCGGCGAGGACCTCTGCGCCCTCGGCGAGAGCTTCGCCCAGACCCTCAACGAGCACGTCGGCGAGGGCAAGGTGGCGATGCTGGGCGGCACCCCCGGCAACGCCCTGTCGCTGGGCTGGCAGCGCTGCGCCATCGCCGCGCTGGGTGATGGGATCGAGCTGGTGAACCCGCCGGCCGACGAGAACAGCACCACCGGCGACACCAACTGGTACAACCCGATCATCCCCGACATCTTCCGCGGCCTGCTGACGGCCGACCCCGACATCCGCGGCTACGCCTACGAGTACGCCGACGGCGTCCTGTCGGGCCTCCAGGCCTACGAAGAGCTGGGGATCCCGGTCGAGAACCTCGTACTGGCCCTGCGCACCGACGAGCAGAGCCTGTTCTGTGACTGGGTGGAGCGCGACGAGCCGACCTACAAGATCTTCTACTCGGCCGGCGGGACCTTCCAGTCCCGGGTGGGAGTCACGGCGGCTCTGCTGCACCTGAAGGGCTTCGACATCCCCGGTGAGATCACCGTTCCTCACGTCATGCGGGAGGTCACGGCCGACGACTGCGACCCGGACCGCCCCAACCCGGTGGTCTCGGGCACCTCGCTCGTGCCGGACGGCATCCTGCAGGCCATGTTCGGAGGAGCATGAGCGAAGTCTCGAAAGAGACGGCACCGACGGTCCTCGAACTGACGGGCGTGTCCCGTCAGTTCGGGGCCGTCCGGGCCCTGAGCGACGTCAGCTTCGAGTGCCGCGCCGGCGAGATACACGCCCTCGTCGGCGAGAACGGCTCCGGCAAGTCGACCCTGCTCGGGATCGCGTCCGGGTTCGTCGAGCCCGACACCGGCACCGTCCGCATCGGCGGCAAGGAGCTGAGGACGGATTCGCCGGCGCTGGCCCGCAAGCTGGGCCTGGCGATGGCCTACCAGGACGGGTCGTCGGTGGGAGCCGAGCCGGTCAAGAACAACTTCTACATGGCCGCGCCCCCCGACAAGCGCCCGCCGTACTGGCGCAGGAAGAAGTGGGCCCGCAAGCTCCTCGCCGAGTTCGACCTCGAGATGGAGCTCTTCCCCGACGTGCCCGCCGGGTACCTCACCATGGCCGAACGTCAGCTCTTCGAGGTCGCCAAGGCGCTCGTCACCGACCCCAAGGTGCTGTTGCTCGACGAACCCACCACCGCCCTCGGCCCCGACGAGGTCGAGGCTCTGCACCGCACCATCCTCGCCTGCAAGCGCAAGGGCGTGGGGGTGGTGTACGTGAGCCACCGCCTCCCCGAGGTTCTCGAGGTCGCCGACCGGATCACCGTGCTCCGCGACGGCAAGACCCAGGGCACTTTCGATGCTCGCGCCACCAGCGAAGCCGAGCTGGTCGAGAGGATCGTGGGCCGGCCCTTCGACGCCGCCTTCCCGCCCCCGACCCCCCGCAAGGAAGAACCCCGCGAGGTGCTGATCGTCGACGGTCTCCAGGGCCAGTCGTTCGGCCCCGTGAGCTTCACCCTCCAGAGCGGCGAGATCGTCGGTATCGCAGGCGCCGAAGGCAACGGACAGCCCCAGCTCTTCGACTGCCTCGCCGGCCGCACCCCGCCGCGAGCGGGGAGGGTCGTGTGCGACGGCAAGGAGCTGAGCCTCATCTCCACCCACGAGCCGGTCGCCGCCGGGCTGATGCTCCTGCCCGGCAACCGCAAGACCGAGGCGCTGATGGGCGTGCTGGGCGTGCGGGTCAACGCCACGATCCAGTCGCTCGACAAGTTCACGACCTTCGGGATACTTCGCCGCCGCGCCGAGCGGAGAGCGGTTCAACGCCTCGTCGAGCAGCTCGAGATCCGCACCCCCTCGATCGACCAGCCGGTCGAGTTCCTCTCCGGTGGCAACCAGCAGAAGGTCTCAGTCGCCCGTTCCTTCCTCCGGGAGCCGGCGGTCATCATGGCCTACGAGCCCACCCAGGGCGTCGACATCGGCGCCCGCTTCGACATCTACGCCGCCCTGCGCAGTCGGGCCGACGCTGGCGCCGCCATCCTCGTCAAGTCGTCCGACCCGATCGAGCTCTCCGGGCTCTGTGACCGGGTGCTCGTGATGTCCCGCGGCACCATCGTCGAAGAGATCCCCGGCGACGAGCTGAGTGAGGTCCGCATCGTCGAGGCGATCGTCCGCGGTCCCGGGATGTCGAAGTCGGCCCGGTCGCCGCTGGGAGCGGCCATGCCCAAGGCGCCGTCGTCGTCGAACGGCTCCAGCGTGGAGGGGTCGGCATGATCGAGCCGATCACCACCACCCGGGTCGACGCCGCCCGCCAGTTGGTGCGGAAGGTCATCCGCAACGCCCGGGACAAGAACAAGTGGCGCAAGGTGATCAAGTTCCGGCTGTGGATGCCGGTCGCCCTCCAGATCCTGCTCGTCGCCGGGCTGTTGCTCTACACGAACTCCCGCTTCGAGGGCTTCCTCAACTCCACGAACATCTACAACATCCTGCTGCTGGCGATGCCGCTGGCCGTCGCCGCCATCGGCCAGACCCACGCCATCCTCGTCGGCTACCTCGACCTCTCGGTGGGGGCGATGATCAGCTTCGGCGTGGTGGTGGCCTCCTACCTGATCGGCGCCGACGCCACCACCGGACAGATCCTCGTGGGCGTGGCAGCCGTCTTGGGGGCGGGGATGCTCCTGGGCCTCGTCAACGCCGGGCTGGTCCGCGGCGTCAAGATCCCCTCGATCGTGGCGACACTCGCCACGCTGTCGATCCTCGACGGCATCTCCCTGACGCTGCGGCCCACCGCCCAGGGACAGATCAGCCAGAGCCTCGTGAAGGTCCTCACGGCCACCGCCGGGCCGATCCCGATCGCTTTCATCGTGATCGTCTTGGGTGCAGGGGCCCTCGACCTGTGGCTCCACGCCTCCGGGTCGGGGCTCGCCGTTCGGGCGGTCGGCTACGACGAGAAGTCGGCGAAGAGGGGAGGCATCCGGACCACCTGGGTGCGGGTCCGTGCCCTCCTCCTCGCCGGCCTGCTCGCCGCGGTGGCCTCCTTCTTCGTGATGGCCCGCTCGCCGATCGGCAACGCCACGATCGGCTCGGCGTTCGCCCTCAACAGCATCACCGCCGCCGTGCTGGGAGGCGCTTCCCTGGCCGGAGGACGGGCCACCTTCGTCGGCTCGACGGTGGCGTCGGTGCTGCTCGCCCTGATCATCACGGTGCTTCCCTTCCTCGGGCTCACCCCGACCGACGGCTCGATGATCATCGGCGTCCTGGTCCTCGTCGGCATCGTCCTCTTCCAGGCCGGCGACCTGAAAGAGCTCATCAAACGCAACTACCGGCGGGCGCGTCGCATCGTGCTGGGCAGCCGCAAGATGAAAGAGGCGACCGTTCCCGCCGTCTACCCGGAGGGCACCGACTTCAGCGTCGCCCCGACCAGCCGCATCCTCATCAAGGGCGGCACGGTCCTCACCCTCGACCGCCAAATCGGCGACTTCGCCACCGCCGACGTCCTCATCGAAGGCGAGGTCATCCGCGAGATCCGACCCAACCTGGCGGTGGACGAGGCAGAGGTGATCGACGCCCGGGGCATGATCGTGATGCCCGGGTTCGTCGACACCCACCGCCACATCTGGGAGGGCATCCTCCGCAACATCGGCACCGACGTGCCCCTCGAAGGCCGCACCTCCTACATCACCTTCGTGCTCCACAAGCTGGCGCCCGCCCTCCGTCCCGAGGACGCCTACATCGGCAACCTCGTCTCGGCCCTGGGGGCGATCGACGCCGGCATCACCACGCTGCTCGACTGGTCCCACATCCAGGGCTCTCCTGCCCACACCGACGCCGTCGTCCAGGCCCTGCGCGACTCGGGGATGCGGTCCGTGTTCGCCTACGGGTTCCCCTGGTGGGGCAAGTGGGAGGAGCGCCAGCCGTCCTGGTTCATGCGGGCCGCCACCGAGCACTTCTCGACCAAGGACCAGAAGCTCACCCTGGCCCTGGCCGCGCCCGGCCCGGAGTTCACCGACTTCGAGGTGTCCCGCGACCACTGGAAGCTGGCCCGGGAGGCCGACGCCCGGATCACCACCCACGTGGGCGTCGGCAGCTACGGCCTCGACGGGAAGCTGCAGGAGATGGGAGAAGCGGGGCTGCTGGGGCCGGACACGACGTACATCCACTGCACGACGCTCAACGACACCGAGATCCAGATGATCGTCGACACCGGGGGCACCGTCTCGATCGCCTGCCCGGTGGAGATGATGATGGGCCACGGCATGCCCCCGGTCCAGAAGTTCCTCGACCGTGGCCTCGCTCCCAGCCTGAGCGTGGACGTGGAGACCAACGTCCCCTCCGACATGTTCAACCAGATGCGGTCGGTGCTCGGACTGCAGCGGTCACTGGCGGGCGCCAACGGCCACGATCCCGTGTCGATGCGGGACGTCCTCGAGTGGGCGACGATCGAAGGCGCCAGGGCCAACGGCCTCGAGGACAAGGTCGGCACGCTCACCCCCGGCAAGCAGGCGGATATCGTCCTGCTGCGGACCGACCGGATGAACGTCACCCCCCTCAACGACCCCGTGGCCGCGGTCGTGGTGGGGATGGACACCAGCAACGTCGACACCGTGATCGTCGGCGGCCACGTCCTCAAGCGCAACGGGCGGCTCCTGCACGTCGACTGGTCGACGATGCGCCGGCTCGTCGAGGAGTCCCGGGACTACGTGATCGAGAAGTCCGGCTTCCGCCTCCCCAAGATATGAGCGGAGACGCCGGCCCCGGCGGTCTGCAGAAGGCGGTCGTGGTCGTCGGCCTGGTCGCCTACCTCGCCACCGGTTTCGTCTACCTCACGTCGGGCCTGGTGGTGCCCATGCCCTGGCTGGCCGTGCTGTGGGTGGCGTGGCTGGCGGGCCTGTGGCTGGTCGCCCGGCTGTTCCGCGCCTGGTCCTGGTGGGTGCTGGCCGCGGCGCCGCTGGCGGCGGCGTTCTGGTTCCTCTACCTGACCGCCGGCGAGCGGCTGCTCGGCTGGACCGGCTGACTCAGACGACCACGACGCCTGACGACCGGGCCTCCTCCAGGGCGGCGTCGCCGTCGCCGGGGGAGAGGTCCACTGCCGCCGTCGCCTCGACCGGCAGGAACGTGTCGTAGCCGAGCCGGCGGGCGTCGAGTGCCGTGGCCTTCACGCAGTAGTCGAGGGCCAGGCCCACGACCACGACCCGCTCCGCCCCCATCTCCCTCAGCGTGGCGTCGAGCTCGGTCGGCTTCTCCTCGCCGGTCTCGGGGTCGCGCATGGTGAAGCCCGAATAGCCGTCCTCGCCATGTGACCCCTTCTTCACCGAAGGGCCCGCCACCAACAGGCGCGGATGGAAGTCGGCTCCCCACGTGTCCATCACGCAGTGAACCGGCCAGATCCCGCCGTCCTTCTCGAAATGGGGGGTCGATTCCGGATGCCAGTCCTGCGTGTACACGACTGGCGCCCCGGCGGCGATGGCAGAGACGATGTGGCGGTTGACTGTCGCCACCACCTCCTCCCCGCCCGACACGTACAGGGATCCTTTGGGGTCGGCGAAGTCGTTTTGGACGTCGACGACGACCAGGGCGGTACGGGCATCGAACTCCATGCCCAAAGGGTAGGCAGTCTGCTCCCCGATCCGCCCGAGCGGCCTTACGCTGTGGGCATGCGCCGCGACCTCGCCGAGGGAATCCTCTTCACCGACCAGTACCAGCTGAGCATGGCCCAGCTGTACTACCGCATGGGGCTCGCCGAGAGGGAAGCCCGCTTCGAGCACTTCTTCCGCCGGTACCCCGACTACGGCCAGCACCAGGCCGGGTATTGCATCAGCGCCGGGCTCGCCTGGTTCAGCCAATGGGTCCGAGAGGCGAGATTCGACGACGAGTCGCTCGAGGCTCTCGCCAGCCACACCACCGACACCGGCGCCCGGGTGTTCGGAGACGACTTCCTGGGCTGGCTCTCGGACGTCGGCGACCTGTCGGCGCTCCGCATAGAGGCGATCCCCGAGGGTCGCGTGGTCCACCCCAACGTGCCTCTCACCGTCGTGGAAGGGCCGCTCGCCCTCGCCCAGATCGTCGAGACCCCGCTCCTCAACCACATCAACTTCCAGACCCTGATCGCCACCAAGGCCTCGCGGGTGGTGGAGGCGGCCCGCGGCGGGTCCGTGTTGGAGTTCGGCATGCGGCGTGGGCCCGAACGCGGCACCAACGCCGCCTCGCGGGCGTCGCTGGTCGGCGGCGCCGACTTCACCTCGAACGTCGGCCTCTCCCATGCCGTCGGCTTCCCGCCCAAGGGAACCCACGCCCATTCCATGGTGCAGGTGTTCGTGGCGCTGGGGGAAGGCGAGCTCGGCGCCTTCCGCGCCTACGCCGACGTCTACCCCGACGAATGCATCCTGTTGGTGGACACCATCGACACCCTCGAATCAGGCGTGCCCAACGCCATCGAGGTGTTCCGGGAGCTGCGGGCAAAGGGCCACGAGCCGGTCGGCATCCGGCTCGACTCCGGCGACCTCGCTCACCTGGCTGTGCAGTCGGCGAAGATGCTCGACGAAGCTGGCTTCACCGACCAGAAGATCGTGCTCTCCTCCGGCCTCGACGAGATCACGATCTTCCAGATCCTCAACCAGATCGCCATCGAGGCGCCCCGGTACGGAGTCGACCCCGATTCGGTGATCCGGCGCCTGGTCTACGGGGTGGGGACCAAGCTCGCCACGAGCGAGGGCGACCCCAGCCTCGACGGCGTCTACAAGCTGGTCGCCATCGACGGCGAGGGCGGGTGGCGACCCGCCATCAAGCTGTCCGACACCCCCGCCAAGATCGTCAACCCCGGCCGCAAGGAAGTCCACCGCATCTACGACTCCCGCGGCTTCGCCACCGCCGACGTGGTCGCCCAGGCAGGCGAGCAGCTCGTCCCCCCGTTGCGCCTCTTCCACCCGACCGAAGAAGGGGTGGAGCGTCGTCTGTCCGAGGCCGACGTCTCGGGCAGCGAGCAACTCCTCGAGAAGGTCGACCCCTGGTCGCCGGTCGACGAGCGAGAGGCGATCGAGGCAGCCCGGGAGCGGCGGATCGCCGATCTCGAGCGCCTCGACATCGGCGTCCGGCGTCTCGTCAACCCCCACGTCTATCACGTCTCGCTGAGCCAGGCTTCCCACGAGCTCAAGCAGGAGATCATCGAGGAGATGCGCCGGGACATGTGATGGGGCCGCCCTCCCGGGCGGCCCCATCAGTTGCAGGAGGGCTCTCCTGTCAGAGGTCGTCTTCGGCGTTCGCCTGGTCCGCCCGGGGGCGGATCAGAGGCACGAGGATGGCGGCGCCGATGATCAGGATCGTCAGCGGCCACACCCAACGCGTCGACACCATCACCCAGTCGACGAGCTCGCCGGGCGAGAACGGGACCAGGAAGATGATCCCGAGCACCGCGTAGACCAAACCGAAAGCGAAAGAGAGCGGGTCGAACCTGTGGCGTTCCATCAGCGGTTCCTTTCCTCTACACGGACCCTTCCCGGCCCGAACTCGACGTTCCACGATTCCGAGGAGATCGACGAGCGGCGGATGCGCTTTCCCTGGTGGACCTCGATCACACCCGCTCCGACGTCGAGGTCGAGATGGAGCGTGCCCAGGTCACCATCGATGTCGAACTCCTGGCCGATGCCGCCGATCCCGGCTTTCTCGCCGCCGGGTGTTTCGAGGGCGCCCACATCGACAGTGGCGATCCCGGTGATGGCGACACCTTCCGGCACCTCGATGATGATCTCGCCGGCGGTCAGGTCGATGTCCAACTCGACCGTCTCTCCGTTCCAGTCCGCCTCGGTCAGGTCGAACTGGTAGCTGCCCACGTCGGCGGTGAACGTGGTGGGCAGGTCGGCCAGGTCCGTCGGCGTGTACTGGTGCACCAGCTCCCGCTCCCATTCGACCTCGGCGATCGGCGAGACGAGGAGCGACGGGACCAGGAAGAACCCCAGGAGGATCATCCACCGGGCCCGGCCCACGACGGAGCCCACCAACAGCCCCACGCCGACGACGACCGTCGCCAGGGCCAGGTAGTGGCGGGGCCGGGGGTCGATCAGCGGGGTGACGTTGTCGAGCACCGCCAGCACGCCCAGCGCCAACAGACCCACGCCCACCGTCAGGCGGCCCAGGATCGAGGGCGGCTGCGTGGGAGGGGGAGGTCCCATCGGCGCCGGCTCGTCGGGCAGCGGACCGACCGGGGGCGGGGGAGGGGGCAGCTCTGAGTCGCCCTCGTCGGACTGCGTGACCGGCGGGACGGGCGTCTCCGCCGGAGGCTTCGGCGACGGCTGCGACGGCGGGTTGCCGCCGATGTCTCCCCGGTAGAGGAGGTAGCCCACCGTGATCAGTGCCACCGCCCAGATCAGGGAGCTGGGCAGGAACGTGAAGACGTCCAGCACTATCACGGCCCCGAGCACCAGCAGGACGACCCCGACCCAGGACGCGCCGGAGCCGATGTTGGCGAACAGCCGTTGGGCGATCGACTCGCGTTCGGTCTCGTCGCGGATCAGGAGCCAGCCGGCGATGTAGAAGGCGACGCCGGCCCCGCCCAGCACGGTGGCGAGCACGAAGGCGAACCGGACCATGCCGGCGGAGACGCCGAGGTACTCGGCCAGACCGGCGGCGACGCCGGCGAACACGCGCCCTGTCACCGGCCTCACCAGCTCGCGGCGAGGCGCCGCAGGGGTGCGCGGCGTTTGCATGGAAGTGGTGTTCGTTTCCATGTTCCGATCGTCGGACATGCGGCAACCGCCGTCTATCGGGACTTACCCCTTGGGTGTCCCTAGGGGTCAGGGGTTTCCTCAGGGTGCCACCCCATTGTCGACGACACGGGGACGGTGGCAACATCACATGCAGATGAACACCGTCGCCGCGCCCCGTCGGGAGATCGATCTCTTTCGCCACGCCACCGACCGGGTGGTCGCCGGAGTGGCCGGAGGAATCGCCAACCGGCTCGGAGTCCCCACTGGTTACGTCCGGGCCGGGTTCGTCGTGCTCTCTCTCCTCTGGGGCCTGGGCCTGGTGGCGTACGTGGCCCTGTGGATGGCGACGTTCGAGAAGGTGGAAGACCGCCCGCCCCGGCTGATCGACAACCCGCGGCAGCTCGGCCTGGGGATGATGTTCGTGGGAGGCCTCCTCCTGTTCCGGACGGTCGGGTGGTGGCCGGGGGATCTGCCGATGGTCATCGTCACCACCCTGGCTTTCGGCCTGGCGGTGCTTTCCGACTTCGACTGGCTGAGCCGCCTCTTCGACCCGCACGCTGCCCGCCCGTCGAAGCTGCGGGTCGGGTTCGGGGTCGTGATGCTCCTCGCCGGCCTGGTGGCCCTGGCCGGTGCGCTGTCGCAGCTGCGGACGCTGGGCGGCGTGACCCTCGCCGTGCTGATCACCCTCGCCGGGGTCGTGATGGTGTTCGGGCCGTGGCTGGTCAGCCTGGGCAGGGCGCTCACCACCGAGCGCCGGGAGCGGATCCGCCAGGAGGAGAGGGCCGAGATGGCCGCCCACCTCCACGACTCCGTGCTCCAGACGCTGGCGCTGATGCAGCGCACCGACGATCCCAAGCGCATCGTCACGCTCGCCCGCCAGCAGGAGCGGGAGCTGCGGGCCTGGCTGTACGGCGCCGACACGGGCCCCAACGGGCAGCGCTTCGCCGCCGCCCTGGAGGAGGCCGCCTCCCGGGTGGAAGCGGATTTCGACCTGCCCGTCGAGGTCGTGACCGTGGGCGACACCGCTCTCGACGACACCACCCGCGCCGTGGTCGCCGCCGCCGGCGAGGCGATGGTCAACGCCGCCAAGCACTCGGGAGCCGCGGAGGTGTCGGTCTACGCCGAGGTCGCCGACGGGCGGGTGGACGTGTGGGTGGCCGACCAGGGCAAAGGCTTCGATTCGGGTTCCGTGCCCCCGGACCGTCGCGGCCTCCAGGATTCGATCCGGGGCCGGATGGCCCGGGCGGGTGGGGGAGCCGAGATCGACGCCCGCCCCGGGGAAGGCACCGAGGTCCACGTGTGGGCACCGCTGGCTGGGGAAGAAGGAGAATCCCGATGATCCGCTTGTTTCTCGTCGACGATCACGCCCTGTTCCTGTCCGGTGTCAAGGCCGAGTTCGAAGACATGGCCGACCGCTTCGAGATCGTGGGCACCGCCTCCGACGTCGACGACGCCATCGAAGGCATCCGGGAGACCGATCCCGACGTGGTGCTCATCGACGTCCACATGCCGGGAGGCGGCGGCCTCGCCGTGATCAACAGCGTCACCGAGACCAACCCCGACGTCACCTTCCTCGCCCTGTCGGTGTCCGACGCCGCCGAGGACGTCATCGCCATGATCCGCGCCGGGGCCCGGGGCTATGTCACCAAGTCGATCGGCTCCGAGGAGCTGGCCGAGGCGATCGAACGGGTCCACGGCGGGGACGCCGTGTTCTCCCCGCGCCTCGCCGGGTTCGTCCTCGACGCCTTCGCCCACGGCCTTCCCCAGCCCGCCGACCCGGAGCTGGACCAGCTCACACCGCGGGAGAAGGAAGTCCTGCGGCTCATCGCCCGGGGCTACCCGTACAAGCAGGTGGCGCGGCGCCTGTCGATCTCCATCAAGACGGTCGAGACCCACGTGTCCTCGGTCCTGCGGAAGTTGCAGCTCTCCAACCGCTACGAGCTGACCCGCTGGGCGTCGGACCGCCGCATCGTCTGACGCATCGGGTGCCGACCGTCCCGGGATAGGGAGCCCGATCGGCCCGATATGGGGTGGGGCTCCCGACGACAGCGAGCACGGCGACTGATACGTTGACGGGCGAGTGAGAGCCGCTCGGCATGCAGGCTGGGGCGACGCGGCGGTTGCTTCCCTCCCGCCACGTCGCCCCAGGCGCGTCCGGGAGGATTCGTCGGTCAGCGGGATCGGAGCCGGGGGTTGATCACCTCGTCCATTCCCCGCCCGACCAGGAAGAAGGCGAACGCCAGGAACGTGACCGCCAGGCCGGCGGGGAACAGCAGCCACCAGTAGCGGGTGCCGGACAGCAGGTACCCCTGGCGCTGGGCGACGTTGAGCATCACCCCCCAGCTCATCTCGATGTCGAGCAGGCCCAGGAACGACAGCACCGACTCGAGGGCGATCGCCCCGGCGACCCCGAACATCATGTAGAGCAGGGACAGCGGCATCACGTTCGGGACGAGGTGGCGGAAGATGATGTGGGCGTGGCCCCCTCCCGCCACCCGGGCGGCGTCGATGAACGGCTTGACGGAGACCTGGAGGGCCTGGGACTTCAACACGATGGCGGTGGCCCCGAAGCCCTCGAAGAGCCCGATCGTGACGGCCAGGATCGGCATGTTCATCTGGAAGTACGCGCCGATGACGATCAGCACCGGCAGGATCGGCAACAGGAGGATCAGGTCGGAGAAGCGCATCAGGACGCTGTCGGTGCGGCCTCCGAAGTAGGCGGCCACCGAGCCGACGGTGGTGGCCACCACCACGCTCATCACCGCCGCCAAGGCCCCGAGTATGAAGGCGGCCCGGATCGAGTACAGGAGCTGGGAGAGGATGTCGCGGCCCTGCGGGTCGGTGCCGAGGAGATGCGGGTGCTCGCCGCGGAGAGACGGCGGTGCCGGCTGCTGGGGCATCCGCAGGGTGTCGCCCACCTGGACGAAGGGGTCGGTGCGCAGCCGTGCCTCGTTCACTTCGATCTGGGTGAGCTCGTCGGTGACCTCTTCGACGACCTCCTTTTCGATCACCACCGCGTCGTATCCGTGCACCGGGTGGTAGACGGCGGGGTCCCACACCGTCGCCATCAGGATCGGATGGGCGATGGCCCCGAGGAGGAAGAGGAGGATGATCCCGAGACCGATCATCCCCACCGAGTTCTGGCGGAACAGGGCCCACGTCCGCCTGAGACCCCGCCAGGCGAGGGAGAGCCGGACCCGCCAGTAGGGCTGGGAGACGACGACGGCCGGGGCTCGTTCGGCTTCGGTGGGACGGGTGGGCTCGGTGAGCATGTCAGGCCAGCCTTATCCGGGGGTCGAGGACGGCGTAGAGGACGTCGGCCACGAGATGGCCGATGAGGGCGAGGACTCCGATGATGGCCAGGCCGCCCATTACGAGCGGGGTGTCGTTCATCGTGATCCCGTCGAGGATGAGCAGGCCGACGCCCGGCCACGAGAAGATCGTTTCGGTGACGATGGCGCCGCCGACCACCGTGGCGAGAGCCAGGACCATCGACGTGGTCACCGGCAGCAAGGCGTTGCGGGCGGCGTGGCGGTCCCGGATGGTCTTCTCGTCGAGGCCCTTGGCCCGGGCGGTGAGGATGTAGTCCTCTTTCATGGTCTCCAGCATCGAGCTGCGGGTGAGGAGCATCACCGCCGCGTAGTTGACGATGGCGAGGGTGATCACCGGGAGGATGGTGTGGTGGACGATGTCGGCGGCGTAGACCCGGGCCGGCGACGCCCACCAGGCGGCGACCAGCACCGCCACCACGGCGCCGCCGGCGACTCGCTGGGCCGTCGCCCGGGTCGTGGGCCGCCTGGTGATCCGGCGTATGACCATCGTGGCCGCGGCGTAGACGGCGAGCGCCGCCACCGCCGAGAGGATCATCCACGTGAACATCTCGCGAGGGGTGAAAGGCGTCGCGTTCCACAGCGAGGAGGTGATGAACCTCCCCAGGGGGAACCAGCCGAGGATGAAGCCGAAGAGCCAGAGCACCACGATGGCGAACCACGGGTAGAAGATCGTCTGGAAGAACACGCCGGCGGTGACCAGGGCGTGCTCGGCCCGGGTGTTGCGCCTCCAGGCGACGATCTTTCCGGTCTTGAACCCGAGCCAGAACGAGAGGACGGTGGCCGAGGCGATCAGGAACACGGTCCGGGGGATGGCGTCTCCGAGGATCGACGCCACCGAGTTGGGCGCCCGGCTGAAGCTCATGCCGAGGTTCCCCCGGAAGAAGTTGGTGATGTAGCGCACGTACTGCTGCCACAGCGGCAGGTCCAGCCCCAGCTCCCTCCGCAACTGCATGCGCGCCTCCGGCGGGATGCTGGGATCGCCGATCAGCTTGTTGGTGATGTCTCCCGGCATGGCATGGAGCAGCGCGAACAAGAGCGTCAGGAAGACGAGGAACACCCCCGCCATCTGGGCGAAGCGCCGGAGCAGGTAACGAGCCATCTTCAGCGTCGGAAAGAGGGGGAGGCGCCCGGATGGGCGCCTCCCGCGTCGACGACGGTCACCGGACCGACACGAATGCCTGCATGCCGTCCAGCGTCTGGATCCCGCCCAGGAGCTCCGTGAAGGGCAGGTCGATCCGCTCCTCGTTGTAGAACTCGAGGATCCCGGTCTCGAAGAGGAGCACGTACGGCTTCTCCCGGCCGATGATTCGCTGCATCTCCGACATGATCGGCTTCGCCTCCTCGACCGAGCGGGCCTCGTCGAACCGGTCGAGCAGCTCCTCGAACTCCTCGTTCACGAAGCCCGTGTTGTTGTTGCCCCCGGTCCTCACCGTGAGGTTGTCCTCGCCGAAGAACGAGCGCATGAAGGTCGGGAAGGCCGGATTGCCCAGCTGCCAACCCAACACGAACATGTCGTACTGCAGCTCGCCGTCGACCACCTCGTCGAAGGTGATGTCGATCAACCGGTTGAAGTCGGTGGGCAGGTTGGCGACGGGGATGCCCATCTCCAGGGCGGACGCCGCGATCTGCTGCCCGAACGTGGCCCGGAACGGGTCGTAGGCGGGGGTGGGGGACAGCAGCTCGAGCTGGCGGACCGGCTCGCCGTCGGGCCCGATGAGCGTCTCGCCGGGAACGAAGTTGCCCTTCTCGTCGTAGTGCGGCTCCACTTCCCAGCTGTATCCGGCTTCCTTCAGGATCCGAACCGCCTCTTCGACTCGCTCCTGGTGGGACGCGCCGCCCATCTCGTCGGCCTTGATCTCCTCTTCCACCTCCGGGTCGTACCAGGCGACGTTGCCCTTGGGGATGGCCGAGTACACCGGATAGGGGATCCCCTGCAACAGGTTGTCGGAGATGTACTCCTTGTCGATGATCACGGCCATCGCCCGGCGGAAGGCCAGGTCGCTCATCGGCTCCCGCATCAGGTTGAAGCCCAGGTAGCGGAACCCGTTCTGGGGGTTGACGACCGCGGCCAGAGCCGGATTGTCGATCACCTGGTCCTGCAAGCCGGCGGACATGCCCAGGGAGTTCAGGAGCAGGTCGACCTCGCCGGCGGCCAACCCGAGGACGGCGGCGTCCTGGCTGCCGTACAGGGTGAAGTCGATGTTCTCCACGAACGGGCCGATCTCGTAGTCGACGCCCCCGCTCGAGATCGTCTCGCCGGTCTCGTGGTGGTTCGGGTTCCTGACCGTGTGGGCGTGGCTTCCCGGGACGTGCTCCTGGAAGACCGTCGGGCCGAGCGCCGGGGCGCCTTCACCGGAGGCGGTGAGCAGCGCCTGCTTGGGGTCGTCGGCGTTGCGGGCTTCCTCGACGATGGGCTCCCAGAAATGGCGGGGGAAGATGAACATGTTCCACATGCCGTTGCCGGCACCCCAGATCGCCAGCCCGGGGCGGTCGTTGAACGTCACCTTGACCGTGTGGTCGTCCTCGGCTTCGACCGAGAGGACGCCGATCCGCTCGCCGCCTCCCGTCTCCTCGGATTCCTCGCCGGCGCAGTTGGGATGCGGCCGCGCCGCCGAGACCATGTCGACCCAGTTCCCCGTCAGGCAGAACTCGTATGCGGTCTCCCAGGTGAAGACGACGTCGTGGGCGGTCACCGGCTCGCCGTCGGACCACTTTGCATCCTGTTTCATCGGGATCCGCGCCACCCACACATCGCCTTCCTGTACCGGCTCCGGGACTTCGTCGATCGCCGCCAGCGACGCCCGCGGCTCGAGGCCCGGGAACGACAGGTCGTAGAGGAACCCGTATGTCGTCTGGAGCACGTACCGGTTCCACACGGAGTTGCAGCACGTGTCGCTGTCGGCCCAGGGGTTGTCGGTGATCGGGTCCTGGAAGATGCCCAGCCGGTACGTGTCAGCGGGTCCCGTGGCGGTGGCGGTGCCGCCTGTGGAATCCGTGCCGGCGGGTGTCGTCTCGTCCGGCGCGGTGGTGGCGTCTCCTCCTTCCGTCGCCGGTATCGTCTCGCTGGCCGTGCCGGTGGCCGATTCGCTGTTTCCTGCGCACGCGGCCGCCAACACACTCAGGGCCGCGATCAGCGCTACCCACCGGAGTGGGCGCCCTCCGCGTTTCGGTGTCACTGGTGGTCCTCCTGTTTCGGTGCCCGAAAGGACGCACCGAAACTACGGACCGGCCATGCAGGGCTGCATCGGGCAGGACTCCCCAATTCTGGGGTGCGTTCCCCGATATCAGGGGTCGATCAACCCCATGCGAGACGCCTCCGTCACGGCTTCCTCGCGGCTCGACACACCGAGCTTGGCGCGTATCGCCGTCACGTGATGATCCACCGTCTTGGCGGATATGTACATGCGGTCGGCGATCTGACGGTAGGTCAGGCCGTGGGCGAGGAGCCGCAGCACCTCGGTCTGGCGCCGGGTCAGGCCGGCCGGGTTGCGGCGGGTGTGCCGGTTGGGCCCTCGCGGGATCCTCGTGACCCCCATGTCGGTGAGCTTCCTGCGGGCCTGGGCGGCCCGGGGAGCGGCGTCGAGCCGGTCGAGGATCGCCAAGGCCGCCAGCACGGCATCCGGGTCGTCGCACTCGGCGAGAGCGCTCGCCTGCTCGTAGGGGCGGCCGAGCGCCTCCCACGCCGCCGCCGCCTCCCGCCACTGGCCCCGCACCTCGTACAGGTAGGGGAGTGAGGTGCCCTCGGGCGGCTGGATCTCGACGCCGGCTCGTGCCAGCCACACACCCGTCTCGCCGATCCAGCGCGGCACCCGGGTGGCCAGGGCCCGCCGGTACATCTCCTCCAGGTCGTCGACGTGGTGCTCCAACGTCCCCTGGAGCCAATGCCACTCGGCCAGGGCGGCGGTGATCGGGATCAGGCCCTGCGACTCGCCGAGCCGGTCCGCCAGATCACGCGCCCTCTCCAACGTCTGGGGGGCGGCGGGATCACCGCGGCGGGCCTGGATGTGGCCCAGGACCCGCAGGGCGCGGATCGCCACGACCGACTCTTCGCCGACCAGGTCGGCCACGTCCGCCTCCGCCGCCGGCCAGCGGCCCAGCTCCATGTGCAGCCACGAGCGGATGGAGAGCAGGAACCGGGTGTAGATGTGGACGTCGTGGCGGTCGCAGTACTCGAGGCCCTCCTCGATGTAGCGGGACGCCGGCTCGTACTGCATGTTCTCCAGGTGGCAGGCGGCGAGGTTGAGGTAGGCACGGGCGATGGTCTCGTCGTGCAGGTCGTTCTCGATGCCCACCCGGAGGCTCTCGACGAGGAGCGAGTCGTCGGCGGGATCGACGCGCAAGCGGGCCGAGCCCAGGCTGTTGAGGGCGTGGGCGAGGGTCTTGGAATCGCCGATCCGCCGGGCGATCTCGACCGCCCTCTCGCCCCAGGCGACCACGTCGTCGTTGCGGACGTCGACCATCGCCAGCTTCGCCAGCGCGGCATACGCCGCCGCCAGAGCAGGGCTGTCCGTCATGTCCTGGAGTAGCTCGACGGCCTGCCGCGCCGCCTTCTCGGACTCGGGGCCGCGCGCCTGCGCCCAGCGGACCTCTGACAACAGGACCAGGTCCGATCCGACCCGCTCCCGGTCCTCGTCGCCCCGCAGGGAGATGGCCTCCTCCAGCGCCGATGCCGCATCCTCCAAGTGGGATGCCAACAGGCACTCCTGGGCGTACTCCTCCAACAGCTCGGCCTGCTCCCGGGCGGAGAACGCCGATCTGACGGAGAGAGCCTGGCGCAGGTGCTCCAGGGCCTCGCGATGGCTGTGGAGCTCGATCGCCTGGCGGGCGGCGAGCGGCGCGAACCGCGCCACCGCCGAGGCGTCCCCGGCCTGGAAGGCATGGTGGGCGAGCCGGGCCGGTTCGGCGTCGCGGGCGGCGAGGACGTTGAGGACGCGATGGTGGAAGTCGATGAATCGGTCCCGGGCGAGCTGGTCTTCGACGGCGCGGCGAGCCAGCTCGTGGGAGAAGTGGTACTTGCCGTCGTCGACGAGCAGGTGGCCGGCGTCGATGGCCTCGGCCAGTCCCTTTCCGACGCCGCATCCCTCCAACAGCCAGTCTTCGACGCCGTGGGGGACGATCGAAGCCAGCTCCACGCACTCCCGGCCGATGGCTGTCAGCTCCCCGAGCCGGGCCACCACCGCATCCTGCACGGTGGCGGGCATCAGGTCGCCCGTGCGGAGGAGCTCGGTGACGAAGAACGGGTTTCCGCCCGTGAGCCGGAAGATCTGGGCGGCGTCTTCGGGCCCTGCCAGCTCGGCGACGGCCTCCGGCGAGAGCGGCCCCACCTCCAGCCGGACGAGGTTGGTCGCCGGCACCGACCCGATCGTCTTCCTGAGGAGGTGGTCGGACGGTATCCCGGGGTCGCGGTGGGTGACGACCAACAGCGCCGGCAGCCGGTCGATGCGCCGTCCCACGAAGGCGATGACGTCGAGGGTGGTTTGGTCGGCCCAATGGGCGTCCTCGACCACGAGCACGGACGGCCGCGGCGGGCGTCCGATCTCTTCCATCACGGCATCCAGGACCGCCCCGTGGTCGCCGCTGGCTATCGCTGCGCCGAGGGCCGGCGCGGCGGACGCCATGTCGCGGAACGGGCCGAGTGGCCGGGGGACGACCAGGTCGTCGCACATCCCCCACAACACCCGGCAGTCCGTGAGGCCGTCGGTGAAGTGCTTGACGAGAGCCGTCTTTCCCGTTCCGGCCGCGCCGGTGACCAGCACCAGACGCCCGTTTCCCTCACGCGCCTCCCGGAACCGGCGCTCCAGGACCTCGAAATGCTCCTCCCTCTCGAGGAGGACCGGTGCTTCCCTCATGTCCTCCACTGCTAGTTCCTCTCCTGGGCTCGCGCTGGACGTATCCGGACAAGCCTCGCCATCCTGTCCGGATGTGACCGGCGGTCATCATGGCTTCGTCGAAAACTAGACGCATGGATCCGATCGTGGGGGTCGTCACCACGGGCATCTACTGCCTGGAGGGTGTGTGCGGCGGGCGGCCGAAGCTGTCCAACGTCCGCCGTTTCACCAACGCGGTCGCAGCCGAGGCGGCGGGTCTGCGTGCCTGCCACCTGTGCCGACCCTACCGACGGGAACCGATGAGCACCTGGGTGGGTACGGAGCTGATATGCCGGGCGGTTCGCGTGATCCTCGACGGGGCTCTCCACGGCGGCACCGAAGAGGACCTCGCCCGGGCACTGGGGGTCTCGGCCCGTCATCTGCGCCGGCGCTTCCTGGAAGAAGTGGGAACCACCCCGGTGCAGCTGGCGCGGTCGAGCCGGGCTCACTTCGCCCGCCGGCTGTTGGACGACACCGACCTTTCCATCACTGAGATCGCGTTCGCCGCCGGGTTCGGGAGCGTCCGCCAGTTCAACCGAACGATGCGGGAGATCTTCCGGGAAACCCCCCGAGAGCTGCGGGCACGGCGGCGCAAGGCCGACCGGCTCGCCGCCGACGGGGGCCTGGCTCTCCGCTTGCCGGTCACCCGGGAGGTACCCGCCGACGTCTTCCTGGCGCTCCTGGGAGAGCAGGCCATCCCCGGCGTCGAATCGGTGCAGGCCGACGTCTACCGGCGGACCATCGAAGTGGAAGGTGCGCCGGGCGTGCTGGAGATAGCCCCCGGCGACGGCTCACACATGGTCGCCCGCCTGCATCTCCCGCACTGGGAAGGGCTGATCCACCTGGTCCGCAGGGCGAGGCGGATATTCCGCCTCGACGACCACGCCCACGACGGGAGCGGGGACTCCGTCTGCGGAGACGCTGCCCCTGACCTGCCGGGTACCTGGGACCCGTTCGAGGTCGGGGTCCGCTCCATCCTGCTCCGCACCGGGCACGACCCGACGGAAGGCCTCGCCGCCCTGGTCGGGTCCTTCGGCGAGGAAGTCCCCGGACTGGAGCCCTGGGGGCTCGGCCGCCTGTTCCCCCCGCCGGCCCGGATCGCCACAGAGGAGATCCGGCTGCTGCACGGTGCCGACGCCGCGCTGCTGCGGCGGTGGGCAGCAGCCATGGACGCGGCGGACCGCGCCCGCCTCGATCGTCAGTCCCTCGTCCGCCTGGGGAGGGCCGGAGGCTTTCCCCGATGGCTCACCGACGACGTCGCGGCCCGGTTGCCGTGAGGCTCACCCGCCCTTGACGCGGACACCCGCCTTCCACACGTCGACGATGCGGGAGGGATCGGCCAGCACCCGGATGTCGGTCGTCGGGTCGCCCGCCACCGTGATCACGTCGGCGTCGTAGCCGGCGGCGAGGACCCCCGATCGGGGAGCCTGGGGCCCCAGCGTCAGCGGCCCGGTCGCCGTCGCCGCCCGGATCGCCTCGAGAGGGGTCATGCCCAGCTCCACGAGATGGGCCAACTCTTCGCCGTTGCGCCCCCACATGCCGGCGCCCCAGATGTCGGTCCCGCAGGCGATGGTCACCCCGGCGGAGATGGCGGTGGCGACCGCCTCGGCGTGGCGCTGCACGATGGCGTCGAGCTTGGCGGCGGCGTACTCCGGCATCCCCTGGGCCCGCCCGACCGCGGCGAGATGCTCCACGATCCACCGGGTGGGAACCAGGATGGTCCCGGTTTCCTTCATCGCCGCCGCGGCTTCCTCGTCGAGATACGAGCCGTGCTCGATGGTGCGCACGCCCGCTTCGATGGCAGCCATGATCCCGGGTTTACCGTGGCAATGGGCGGCCACGGCCCGGTCGGCGCGGGCCGCCTCCTCCACGATCGCCGACAGCTCCTCGGCGGTGAACTGCTGGTGGATCGGGTGGTCGACCTGGCTCATCACCCCGCCGGAGGCGCACACCTTGATCACCTTCGCCCCCAGCCGCAGCTGGCGGCGCACCACCCTGCGGCAGTCGTCGGGCCCGTCGGCGAGGGCCGGAGCGCCCCAATGCCTTTCGGTCAGGGCGTTCGCATCGGCAGGGCTGACTCCGTGGAAGTCTCCGTGCCCGGCGGTCTGGGAGATCCCGGCTCCCGCCCCGTACACGTGGGGGCCGGGAGTCACGCCCTCTTCGATGGCGATGGAGAGCAGCGCTCCGTAGCCGCCGACCTCCCGGACCGATGTGAACCCGGCCTCCAGCGCGGCGACGGCGTCCTTGGCGGCCCGGAGTATGCCGATGTGGGGAGTCTGGGTCAGCAGCGCCTCCAGGTTCACGACCCCCCGGGGGAGGCCCATGAAGTGGGTGTGGGTGTCCCACAACCCCGGCATGACCGTGTCGGCGCGGACGGTGGTGTCGGCCGCCACGTCGGGCGCCCCGGCCGTCGGCCCCGCATAGGTGATGGTGGGACCGTCGAAGACGACGGTGGCGTTCGGTACCGGATCGCCGTCGCCCGGGACGAGGCGGTCGGCGTCGATCCTGGTGACGGCCATCACGATACCGCCTGGAGGCGCGGGCGGGACTCGACCTGAAAGCCGCCGAGGAGCGTCGTGACCCGGATCCTCAGCATCGGGGCGTCGGGGTCGCCGGGCTGGGTGCTGGACAGGTCGAGACCTCCCAGCCACGTCTGGTCGTCGACGTCGACCCGCCAGTCGGGCGGCACCACGACGCTGGTTCCTCCGAAGATCGTCGTGACGATCAACTCGGCGCCGGTGGGCCCGAGCTGGGCCCGGCGCAGATCCAGGACGACACCGCCGAACAGGGTGAAGATCTTGCCGCCGAGGAAGGACGACGCGGTCGAACGCATGTGGATGCCCTCGAAAACCGCCACGAGGTCGATCTCGTCCGACTGGGGGCCACCGCGGCTCTTGAGCAGGAGGCGAGCCGCCGCGCCTGCGGTGCCGGCGAGCACGGCGAGGGCCAGGAACGCCTTGAGGAGTCGTCGCAGCATTCCCTCATCTTGGCACCGTTCGGGGCCACCGGAGGGATCGGGAGTTCGCCCGTTCGCTGCCATACTCCTCGGAATGTACGAGTCGTTGAGCGCCGTGGCTGGATTCGACACCGCTGCCATCCGCTGGGATGCCGAGGCGTATCCCGAGAGGTTGTGGGCGGGTGACCCGACCGTGTGGTCGGAAGACCCCATTCCGGAGCTGGCGGACCGCTTGGGTTGGCTGAAGCTCCACGAGACCATGCCGGCGCGTGTGCCGGAGATGACCGCCATCGCCCAGAGCCTCGTCGACGACGGTGTGCTCGACGTCGTCGTCTGCGGCATGGGCGGCTCCAGCCTCGCCCCCGACGTCTTCGCCCACGTCATCGGCTCCGCCGCCACCTACCCGAAGGTCACGGTCCTCGACTCCACCCATCCGGCCGCCGTCGAGACCGTGGCCTCCGCCATCGACATCGAGAGGGCGGCATTCGTCGTCTCGTCGAAGTCCGGCACGACCCTGGAGACGCTCTCCTTCTTCCGCTACTTCTGGGAGCGCACCGGAGGCGACGGCTCCCGTTTCATCGCCATCACCGACCCGGGCACGCCCCTGGCCGAGCTGGGGGCCGAACGCGGGTTCCGCGCCGTGGTCCTCGCCCCGCCCGACGTCGGTGGGCGCTATTCGGCCCTCACCCCGTTCGGGTTGCTCCCCGTCGCGCTGATGGGAATCGACCCCCGAGCGCTCCTCGAGCGGGCCGCGGCGTTCGCGTCCGACGCCGCCGGCCGGCCCGCCGCCGAGGATCCCGCAATCGCGTTGGGGCTTGCCTGGGCCGCCCACGCCATGAACGGCCACGACAAGCTGACGTTCCGCACCTCACCCGGGCTCGCCGCATTCCCGGCGTGGCTGGAGCAACTCGTCGCCGAGAGCCTCGGCAAGGACGGGAAGGGCATCGTGCCCATCGCCGGTGAGCCGCCGCTCTCCACGTATGGCTACGACCGGATCTTCGTCGACTACGTCCTCGCCGGCGAAGAGCTGGAAGAACTCCCCGAGGACCTTCCCGTCGCCCGCTTCGAGCTCGCCGACGGCCTCGACCTGGCCGTCGAGATGCTGCGGGCCGAGGTCGCCACCGCCGCCGCCGGCCAGGTGCTGGGCGTGCATCCCTTCGACCAGCCCGACGTCGAGCGCGCCAAGCAGCTCGCCCGGCGGGCGATGTCGGGGGAGGGCGGCGACGACTCGGTGGCTCCCGTGCCCGCCGTCGGCGACACTTTCCGGGTGCGGCTGGAGCGGTTCCTCCGCGACGTGCGTCCCGGTGACTACGTGGCCCTGCAGGCGTATCTGGCGCCCGACCCCGACATCGAGGCGGCTGCCTCCCGCATCCGTCGAATCGTGGCCGAACGCTACGAGTGCGCCACCACTTTCGGCTACGGGCCCCGCTTCTTGCACTCCACGGGACAACTCCACAAGGGCGGGCCCAACACCGGGGTGTTCATCCAGCTGGTGGACCGCCCCTCCCACGACGTCCCGGTTCCGGAGACCGACTACACCTTCGGCCGTCTCATCGCCGCCCAGGCGGCCGGCGACTACGCCGCACTGCGGGAGGTAGACCGCCGCGTGCTGCGCGTGGACGTCACCGACGGCGGCATGGAAGCCTTGATCGAGGCTCTGGAATGACGGCTGGCCGGTACACGCCGGAGGCGCTCTCGGTCGAGATCGACCCCCATCTCTTCGTCGTCTTCGGCGGTACCGGCGACCTGGCCCGCTCCAAGTTGCTGCCCGCCCTGTATCGGCTCCTCCGGAGTCGGGACTTCTCCGACACCGTGCAGGTGCTCGGGGTGGCGAGCCGCGACATCGCCGACGACGAGTACCGCCGCCTCGTCAGAGATGCCCTGTCCGAAGCCGGTCACGACGTCGACGACGATTGGTTGGGCAGAGCCGTCCACTACCAGTCGCTGCGCCACGGCTTCGAGGCGCTGGCGGCGCGGATCGGCCAGATCGAGGATGCCGCCGGTCTCGGCGGCAACCGGGCGTTCTACCTCGCCGTCCCTCCCGATGTCTTCGAGGACACGGTAGAAGGCCTCGGCAAGGTCGGTGTCGTCGACGGCGCCGGATGGACGCGGGTGGTGGTCGAGAAACCGTTCGGCGTGGACCGGGCGACCGGATCCCGGCTCAACCAGTTGCTGCACCGTTGGTTCGCCGAGGAGCAGATCTATCGGATCGACCACTACCTCGCCAAGGAGACGGTCCGCAACCTGCTGGCCCTCCGCTTCGCCAACCCGATCTTCGAGTCGTCGTGGACGAGGGACCGGATCGATTCCGTGCAGATCACGGTGGCCGAGGACGGCGGGATCGGCACCCGGGCCCGCTACTACGACTCGGCGGGGGCGGTCCGCGACATCATCCAGAACCACGCCCTCCAGATCTTCAGCCTCGTGGCCATGGAGCCGCCGGTGCAGGCGACCGCCGAGCACATCCGCGACGAGAAGGTGAAGCTGCTGAAGGCGACCGCGGCGGTGCGTCGGAGCGATCTCGTCCGCGGCCAGTACACCGCCGGCAGGATCGGAGGCGAAGACGTCGTCGGGTACCGGGACGAGACAGGCGTCGCTCCCGACTCCCTCACCGAGACCTACGCCGCACTGGTCCTCCACGTCGACAACTGGCGGTGGAAGGGCGTCCCCTTCTACCTCAGGGCCGGCAAACGGCTGGCCACACGGGTCACGCAGGTCTCGGTCGTGTTCAAAGAGCCGCCGGTGAGCCTGTTCTCGGTCGTCGACGAATGCGAGATGCACCCCAACGTGTTCGAGATCCGGCTGCAGCCGTCGGAGGGTTTCGCCCTCTCGTTCGAGATGAAGGTGCCGGGAGAGGGCTATGTCCTCCAGACCCAGCGGCTGCGCTTCGACTACGACGAAGTGTTCGGCGAGCTGCCCGACGCCTACGAGACGCTGCTCGCCGATGTCATGACCGGCGACCAGACGCTGTTCGTCAGGGCCGACGAGGTCGAGGAGGCGTGGAGGATCGTCGAGCCGGCGCTGGACACCGACGAGGCGCCGGAGGCGTATCCGGCCGGGTCGTGGGGCCCGCCGGGTGCCGACGACCTCCTCGCCCGCAGGGGCGATCGCTGGCTCACCCCCGTCATCTGACCATCCACCGATGATTCGGGCGGCTCGGTGTCGTCTCACCTGCTGTGAGACGGAAACCGGAACCCATGCCTGTCGGATCTGTGCGGGTATCGCGAAAATACCTTGACACTTCGCGAACCGGGCCGGTAGGTTGCGAGGATCGCAAACCGCGAGGCTCAGGTGGAGAGACGGCGCATCGACAACCCGCGAATGACGGCGACGGGTAGCGGCGCGTGGCTCTCGCTCTCCGGCAATCCGATCGAGCCTCTTCACGGCAAGAACTCGGTCGTCGCCCAACCGACTCTCGTCGTTCCGCTCATCGGCATTGCCCCCCGACGGCTTCGTTAGAACCGATCACCTCCTCAATCCGTTTAGAAGCCGCCGGGTCCTCAGAAATCGGCGGCTCTTTTCGTGGCCGCATCACTTCGAAAGGTTTGCGCATGAGAGACATCTACAGATTGGGTCGCTGCAGCGACGGCGCCGACCACGACCTGTTCTTCAGCCAGGACGCCAAGGACCTGGCCAAGGCGCAGGCGATCTGCGCAGAGTGCCCGGTGCGGCTGAAGTGCTTGGCTCTGGCCCTCGAGGAGGGATTGGAGTACGGCGTCTGGGGTGGTGTGATCTTCTGGGAAGGCCAGGCCTTCCACCGGAAGCGGGGTCGGGGCCGGCCTCGTCACTCGGAGGCTCACCTACCGGTCGAAGCCGACCGGGAAGAGCTGTTCGAGCTCGTCAAGTCGGCTTAGACCGGCGGTGTCAGGACGCTGTTCGGGCCGCCAGCTCCAGCTGGAGTGACTTCGGGTCATCGAGGTCTCCCTTGCGGAGCTTCTCAATGGCCCGAGTCTCGATCTGGCGGATGCGCTCGCGGGTGACGTTGAACTCCCGGCCGACCTCGTCGAGGGTCGCCGGCTCCTGGCCGTTCAGCCCGAAGCGCATCTCGAGAATTCGCCGTTCCCGGTCGTCGAGGCGCTGCAGGACGATCTTGAGGCTCTCGAGGTGGATCTGTTTCATCACCTGTTCGAACGCCGGGATGGCGTCCGTGTCCTCGATGAAGTCCCCGAGAACGGCGGTGTCGTCCCCGACCGGCTGATAGATCGAGACCGGTTCGGGGGCGAGACGCTTGGCGTCGCGGACCTTGGCGAGGGCCACTCCCGATTCCGCGGCGATCTCCTCGTCGGTCGGGTTGCGGCCGAGACGCTTCAAGAGGTTGTTCTCGGCGGTCTGCACCGCCGAGATCGTGTCGATCATGTGGACGGGTACCCGGATGGTCCGCGACTTGTCGGCGATGGCCCGTGTTATCGCCTGGCGGATCCACCAGGTGGCGTAGGTGGAGAACTTGAACCCCTTGCGGTACTCGAACTTCTCCACCGCCCGGATCAGACCCAGGTTGCCTTCCTGGATCAGGTCCAGGAACGTCATGTTCGATGCGGGATACCGCTTGGCGATGGAGACGACCAGGCGCAGGTTGGCCTGGATGAACTCACCGCGGGCCCGGTCGCCTTCGGCCACCTTGCGTCTCAAGCGGACGCGCTCTTTCGGATCGGTGGTGTGCTCGAGGGCCTTGGCGGCCTTGCGGCCTTCCTCCATGACCTTGGCCAGCCGGACTTCGTCCTCGGCTGTCAGGAGCGGGTACTTGCCGATGCCATCCAGGTAACGACGGATGGCCTCGCTGTCGGTTTCACGCTGGGTGCTTGCCATATCTCCAACACATCAGATGCTCGAGATATCGGCTCGATACATCCGAATATGAAGCGGCCGGGCGGATCAAATGCCTTTGTTCCGGGCGGGCTAGTCACTCCCGGGTGGGCGTCGAGAGCGTGCTGGGACGGCCGCTACATGTTCTTCGCCACCGAGATGAAGGACCTGTCCTTCTCGGTGGCGAGCTCCTCGTCGACGGCCACGACCACCGCCGTGATCGGGACGGCGAGGAAGGCGCCGGGGATGCCGAAGGCGACGCCGCCCACTGCGATCACCAGCAACACGACCAGCGGGTGGAGCTGCATGGTCCGGCCGAACACCAGCGGCATCACGATGTCGCCCTCGAGCTGCTGGACGCCGAGGACGATGCCGAAGACGATCAAGGCGTCGGTCCACCCGCCGTTGACGAGAGCCACCGCCACCGCCACGAGGCCCGAGAGGAACGCGCCGACCAGGGGAAAGAAGGCGCCGAGGAACACGAGGATGGCGAGCGGCAGCACCAGCGGAACTCCGACGATGAGAAGGCCGATGGCGATCGCGGTGGCGTCGACGATCCCGGTGATCGCCAGGCCTTTCACGTAACGGTTCAGGGTCCGCCACGCCGCGGCGGCGCCCCGGCGGAACCGGTCGGCGGATCGGGGCGACATGCGATCGGCGATGCGGGCGGCGACCCTGTCGCCGTCCTTGAGCACGAAGAAGGCGACGATCAGGGCCAGGATCGTCCCGGTGACGATCTCGACCACCGCCGCCGCCCCGCTGAGCAGGCCGGATCCCAAGCCGGCGGCTTGCTCCCGGAGCTGTTCCAGCAGCTGCTGCGAGTAGCGCTCGACGTCTTGGGGGGACAGGCCGAATGGCCCGTCGCTCAGCCAGGCGAGCACCGCCTCGTACGCCTCCACCAGGTCGGCGCCCAGCGGCTCGAACCCGGCGGCGAGCTGGGGGATGACCACCAGGGCGACGCCCACCAGGGCCATCACCGCCCCGAGGATCACCGTCCACGTGGCCACGAGGGGCGGCCATCCACGTCGTTTCAGGCTCTGGACCGGCCCCCACAGGATGGCGGCGGGGAAGAGGCCGATCACCACCGACAGGACCACGACGGATACGGCCTGGAGGACCTGCCACCCGAAGTAGACGGTGGCGCCGATGACCAGCAGCCGCCACGAGATCGCGGCCGTCTCACGCAGCCATTTGGGTACGTGGTCTTCCAGTTCGGCCCTCCTTGTGGTGGCGGCCAGTGTACGAGTGGAGGCGATGAGAGCCCGTGCTCCGCTCCCGGGTTCACGGATTCGGTGGGAGTAGTGCACGCGTTTGCCTAGGTTGGGGAGGGACCTCCTCGTTTGGGTGCATACGAGTCGGGTCGTGTGGTCCGCGGGTCGGCGTGGCGGTCCTTCCTTCTCGCCACGCCGACTCGAGGGGCCCGTTCGGTCCGCCGGCCGATGTCAGCCGGCCGGAGCCCGCCTAGACTTTCGGTCGATTCCCCGGGCGTTTAGCTCAGTTGGCTAGAGCACTGCCCTTACAAGGCAGGGGTCGGCGGTTCGAGTCCGTCAACGCCCACCA